>Ga0302309_10004402_pt1 | contig 10422 bp, 9 predicted proteins | sample III_Palsa_N1_1_FD_200453 | JGI IMG/M metagenome (GOLD analysis project Ga0302309, IMG submission 200453) | Peat permafrost microbial communities from Stordalen Mire near Abisko, Sweden - III_Palsa_N1_1 | ecosystem: Environmental > Terrestrial > Soil > Palsa > Peat permafrost | place: Sweden... | reverse complement strand
CCGTCGCCGGCTTCGATGTCGGTGAGAATATCGGCCTGTGCCGCGGCGCCGAGAAAGTCTGGGCCGGAGCTGTACCAGCTGGTGGTCGTTGCCTGCTGGTGCGAGCGGCGCCAGGCGCCGATGACGGCTTCCCAATGGCCAACCACGGCGAGGGTGAACACCAGCAACTGCGCTGGCAACCAGTCGAGTCCATTTGCCAGGTAACGTGCCGCGGTGCGGCCAGCGGGATCGAAGCGCAGCGAATCATCGCGACCCAGCGTCTGCGCAAATCGATAGAGCAGTGCGCCGACCGGACCGAGCAGGAAAAACCACAGCAGTACGGCGAAGCGCCGACGCAGCGCCGCGTAGGCAACCGCCACGCCCAGGTCGGGCGCGTTCCAGGCGATCGTGTGGCCATCGTCGGCAAGCGCCTGTGCCGCCGCTTCACGGCGAGCGCCATCGGGCGCCTGCAGGATCGCTTCCAGATCGCTTTCGAATTCGCGCGGACCAAAGCAGTACAGCAGCACGGCGAGGGAGAACAGCATCTGCAGCAAATCGCCCGGCGGCAGATGGCCGAGCAGCCACGAAACCAGCAAACACAAGGCCAGTGGCGGCAATAGCGCCAGCAGCACACGCCCGGCCCCGCTGGTATCCGCCAGCTGCGCTACCCAGCGCCGAAACCAACTGTCATCACGCCAACGCGCCAGATGTGGCATGACGTGCAGCAGACCAAGGGCGATCAGAGCGGTAAGCAGGCGGATGGCCATGATGCGGACTCGCGGGCAGTGTCTGCATTGTATGCGAGTGTTCGATCCCTCGGCAGATGACGTGTTGATGCAAGCTCCGGAAGCTCTTGCTGAGTCGGCGCGCCTCAGTCGCCGAATATCGCGCGATGGGAGACCGCGTCCACCTCGTCGTTCACCGCGGTGTGCTCGAGATGTGGCCCACAGCCGTCCAGTTGGAGTGCGCGATCCATGAGCTGCGGTGTGCTGAACTGGTCGGGGCCGTTTTCCATTTTTAATTGCTCATCCGTACAGCGGATGTACTCAGTAGCCACATGCACGGCTCCCTTGATGCTGGACCTGGCTTGAAGCCGGATGCCTCCGATCAGTGGCGTGGTGGTGCCGGGAATGTGCTCGGCCTTTGTTCGCTGTGCGTCTTGCAAAGCCGTCTGGAAATCGCCGGGCTGATAGCCGCGATGGAGATCGTCCGTCAACGCTGGCACCGCAACGATCAAAGTCGCGGCTGTCGACGGTGAGGAGTTTGTCGGGTGCCTCACGACGGCGGCCGTCGGCTCGGGCGACACGGCCGCCGTGGGCGCAGGTTTCCCCTTGGCCGCTATAGGTGCTCCCGCACTGACTGGCGAAAATCGGGAAATTTTCTTCAAGGGGTCGAGAGTGAGCCGAAGCACCTCACCATCCCGCGGGCGCGACACGTCCCCAATCCGATGCCACGAGGGGTGCAGCACCATCATCAAGATGGTGAGATGGCACGCCGATACGCTTGCAAGGATGGCTCCGCGGCGCACTGCGTCTCGCCATGTCGCGGCACTGGATCGACGTCCAGCGCGCGGGCGCCGTGGCGCACCGAAGCCGACATGTAGCGGATTACCCCTGCGTGCCATCTCCAATCCTTGTGAGGTGCAGGAGCTATGACAGGCCGATCGACCTCAAGTTCGCCGATGTGCGACTGTTGTAGTGACTCTCAGGGTGGAATCAGCGCGAGTTGCTGCTGGCAACCAGCTCATCCAGATCCAGCCCTGCTCGCTGTTGCAGCCAGTGCGCCAGCAAGTGGTAGGACACCGACAACGCCATCGATGGCAGGAAGCTGCCGTCGGCCAGCCCGTCGACAATCTGCTGTGGCGTAAACCAGCGCGCGTCTTCCAATTCGTGGTCGCGCTTGCTGATCTTGCGGGACACGGCGGTGGCGATGAAACCGACCATCAACGAGGCGGGCATCGGCCATGGCTGCGAGGAGTGATAGCGCACTTCATCGACGATGACACCGGCTTCTTCGGCAACCTCGCGACGCACTGCGTCTTCCAGCGACTCGCCCGGCTCGACGAAACCGGCCAGGGTGGAATAGCGGCCCGGCGGCCAGCCGGCCTGGCGGCCGAGCAGACAGGCGCCATCGTTTTCAACCAGCATGATGACGGCCGCATCGGTGCGCGGAAAATGCAGGCGACCGCAGTCCTCCGGGTTCGTGCATCGTGCGCGATGGCCGGCGGACACCAGCTCCAGCGGCGCGCCACAATGAGCGCAGTACCGCGTCTCGCGCTGCCAGTGCGACAAACCCTTGGCATACGCGAACAGGCCAGCTTCGTCCGCCGACAACTGCAGGCCCGCGGCACGCAGGTTCACGCGACGAGCGTCGAGCGCGGCTTCCAGGGAGTCGATGCGGGTGGCATCGTCCAGCACCAGCATGAAGTGTGGGCGCTGGTGGGCGATGCCCAGCAGGCTTGCGGGTGTGTCGCCGAGCAGTTGTTCGCGCTCGTCAGCAGAGAGCCAGCGCAAGGCCTCTTGGTCGCGCCGCATGAATGCTTCACCGGCCGCATCCAGCAGCAGATAACGGGCTTTGGCGGAACGTGCCTGTTCGGCGATCCATGCGGATTCGTCGCGGCGCTCGGCGGTCCGGTCGAGGATCAGGCTGAGTCCGGCGAAAGTATTGGGGCGCGGCAGTTTGGCCCGATCCATGGAAACGATCCGCTCAGGTGGAGAACGAGGAGCCGCAGCCGCAAGTGGTCTTGGCGTTCGGATTGCTGATGACGAACTGTGAACCGCTGAGGTTCTCGGCGTAATCGATCTGCGCGCCGGTGAGGTACTGCAACGATAGTGGGTCGCACAGCAGCGTCACGCCTTCGCGCTCGATCGCAAGATCGTCCTCGGCTTGCGCCTCATCGAAGGTGAAGCCGTACTGGAAACCTGAACAGCCGCCTCCGGTGATATACACCCGCAGCTTCAGCGCCGGATTGCCCTCTTCGGCAATCAGCTCATGCACCTTGTGTGCGGCGGCCGCGGTGAACACCAGCGGCGTGCCACTGCTGCGGTAATCGGGGATGCTGACGAACGTTTCCATAGGTATTCTAGATGGGGCCGTGACGGACAACTGCAAGCATACCGCGTCAGGCCGGCACGGCTTCGTCAAGCACATTGTGAACAGACGCGCCCGGCGCCGGCAGTTCATGCACTACTTCGTCGGCCTGGCGAGCGATCCGTCCGTTCACCTGTGCGCCGGCAGCCATTTCCAGCGTGTGATAGCGCAGGTCGCCGTCGATACGGGCCTGTGGTGCCAGCTCCAGTCGGGTGCTGATGTGGACGTCACCAGTCACGTGGCCGTTGATCAACGCGTGCGGCACGCGGATCTCGCCGTGTACCTGGCCGTGCTCACTGAGCGTGAACATCGCGTCCTCGCCCTCGCCCAGCACGGCTCCTTCAACGCGGCCATCCAGATGGAGTGCGCCGCTGAAACGCAGATCGCCGCGAATCACCGTGCCGCGGGCGATCAGGCTGGTTTCGTGGCTGGCGTCGCTGCGTTCGTTGCGTTTACGGTTGAACATCGGGATCCCCATGAGCCGTACTAGTGATGTTGCCGCTGAGTGCGTCGCCCCACGCGACCACTCGGGTCACCGGTTCCGCGCCTTGGGGCTGAATGCTGACGCGCAGCCGTGTCGGGCGAAAATCCACCGGTAGCACGATAGTGCCGTGCAGCTGCTGAAAATACATGAAGCGGAACGGCAAGCCATCCTTTTGTGCGGCATCGCCGAGCGCGGACCAATCCAATTCCACCACCTTGTTGCCGCGCAGACCCTCCACACTGACCAGTGCGTTGCCGGTTATTTCATCGTCGTGGCGGGTGCTCTGGGTCAGGCTGAGGGTGAGGTTCCAACCGCGCGAACCCGCGATCGACTGCAGTTTCACTTCCTGCAGCTTCAGGCCCTGGTGCTGCGTATCGCCGCCGACCAGCCGCGAATAAAAACCCAGGTCGGCGCGCAACCCGTTGATCTCTTCCTCGCGCTGCGCCAGCGTGCCGCGCAGCGAACGGGTGGCGACGTCATTCACCTGGGCGGCGCGTTGCAGGTTCGCGACTTGCTGCTGCAGGTCGTCGATCTGGGCACGCAGAGCGCGCATCTGCCGCTGATCGGCGACAGCCGGGGCCGCATGGTGCGCCAGCAGGCCCGCCACCAATCCGGTCAACAGCAGGCTGCCGATCCACGCCACGCCGAACCACAGCCGACGTCGGCGATTGCCAATGTCATCGTGCCTGCGCACGACGAAACGCGGCGGTGGTCGTGAAGCCATGCGGACCATTCCGGGTAAAACCGAAGGTATAGCCTTGCCGCGATGGCAGCGTCAAGGAACGCGCGCACTCCTCAGTGGCGCAGCTGTCGCCTGGACAGCTTGCTACCGGCGAGGTGGCTCAGCTCTGCATCTTGCTTTGCAGGTAGCGTTCCGCGCCGATGTCCTTGACCAGGCTGAACTGGGTTTCCAGCCAGTCGATGTGCTCTTCCTCATCGTGCAGGATGTTCTTGAACAGATCGCGGCTGACGTAGTCGGCGATGCCTTCGCTGTGAGCGATCGCCGCGCGCAGATCGACGACGGCGGCCATCTCAAGATCCAGGTCGCCCTGCAGCGCTTCCAGCGCGTTCTCGCCGATGCGCAGCTTGCCCAGATGCTGCAGGTTGGGCAGGCCGTCGAGAAACAGGATGCGCTCGATCAGGTGATCGGCATGCTTCATTTCCTCGATCGACTCCTTGTACTCGTGCTCGGCCAACTCCGTGTAGCCCCAGTCCTTGTACATGCGGTAATGCAGGAAATACTGGTTGATCGCGGTGAGTTCGTTGTAGAGCACCTTGTTGAGGAACTCGATGACTTTCGCATCGCCTTTCATGATGACTCTCCGGCAGGCCGACTGGGCAGACGGACACTATACAAACTCCGCGCGCACGCCGACGAAATGGGAATAGCTACGGTTTGGCCGCAGCTCGCGCACACATCAAGCGGGGCGCAATCGCCTGGATTGCACGCAATAGCGTTGGACTAGGGAGACGAACGTTCGCTCAGGCGGTGACGATCGGCATCTGGCCGAACAGGTGTTCGACGGCCTTGCTGAGCGTGGCGCGCGCTTCCTGCTCGCAGCAGCCGCAGCAGTCGGAACAACCGGTGCGAGCCTGCAGTTCGGCAAAGGAATGCACGCCATCGGCCGCTTCGCGGCGGATGTCATGATCGGTAACGGCGTTGCACATGCATACGTACATGGTGCGTATGAGAACGCGAATGCGAATGATTGTCAACAATCAGCCGGCAAGCGGTTCAGCTGGCGCTTCAGGCAGCCTCACGGCCGTCGCCTGGCCCGGTCGTCGGGGTGTCGGCCGTGTCCCGCGGCGGCAACGTGCCCAGTTCGACACTGAGCAAACCTTCCACCAGCGGGGCAAAGTGGCGCAGCGCGCGCTCGTAGACCTGTCGTTTGAAATTCACCACATGCGCGGCTGGATACCAGAAATCCACCCAGCGCCAGAGGTCGAATTCCGGTTTGTCGCAGGCGTCCAGCTTCAGCGACTCTTCCTCGCCGACCAGTTTGAGCAGGAACCAAACCTGCTTCTGCCCGATGCAGGTGGGGCGTTGGTGGTGGCGCACATAACGATGGGGCAGGCGGTAGCGCAGCCATCCGTGCGTGGCCGCAATGACCTCAACGTGCTGCGGAGCCAGCCCGGTTTCCTCTTCCAGCTCGCGGTACATCGCCTCCAGAGGCGTTTCGTCGGAGCGCATGCCGCCCTGCGGAAACTGCCAGCCATCGCGATTGATCCGGCGTGCCCAGAATAGCCGGCCGTCTGCATTCAGCAGCACGATGCCCACATTTGGACGATAGCCATCAACGTCGATCATTTCGCCTCCTGGAGCCGTGCGGGCGATATGCGCAAGCACAGCCGCCCCCAATCCTTGCCCCGATTCAACCACAGCGCGCGAAGCCGCCGCAAGCATTGGACTTGAACGCAAGGGCCAGGACGACTAAACTTCCGCGCCCCGCCCGTATCGTTCTGATTCGGCATGGCGGGTTTCCTAAAGGCTATGTAGCTCAGCTGGTTAGAGCACAGCACTCATAATGCTGGGGTCGGTGGTTCGAGTCCACCCATAGCCACCATCGATTTCTCACGCGAACGCATCCAAGTCCTTGATCAAAAAGGGTTTACGCTTCGTCGTGCTCGCGTTTCCGTGAATAGGTCTGGTGGCATTTCTAAACTCCGTGCCCGATCTGTGCCAGTAAATAGTGTCACAAATTGGCGTTCGAACTCCCCGCCGCTTGCCGCAAAATTCGTGGTATTTCGCGGTTCCACAGCGCGTTTTGACAGGCATTTCGGCACGATCACGCGCCGTTTAGACGCAAAATCGACGGCGCCAACGACGACTCTGGGCCCTTCAAGCTGCCATGTCCGTCGCGTTCAAGTGGAGATGCTCAGCCAGGAGGGACGCCAGCGCCTGGCCGTCGTGGCGGGTCAGGTTGGGCACAAAGCGCGAGTACACCCGAAACAGCATCTGCGTGTTGGCATGGCCCAGCACCATCGCGATCCATTCCGGGTTTTCGCCTGCGGCAAGCATCAGCGTCGCGGCGGTGTGGCGTGTCTGGTACGGGCGGCGCGCGGCCATGCCGAGCTCTTTCAGAAGTGGCAGCCAGATACGGTTGTTGAAGTTCTTGGCGTCGATCGCGTGACCGGTGCGCGTAGGGAATACCCAGGGACAATCCGGCCTACGTTTGGCCCATTGATCGTCGATGGCTGCCCGGACCAAGGGCGAGATGGGCACGTCCCGCGCGGAACGCTCAGTCTTGGCCCCTTCCTCGACCTCCCCCGTAATCAGGGTTTCGCGCACGAGAATGAGCTCGTGCTCGCGGTCCACGTGCTGCCAGCGCAAACCATTGATTTCGCCGGTCCGAAGCCCCGTAAAGAAGCGCACGGCAAGGTAGTTGCGATAGTCCGGCCGCACGGCGTCGAGGAGCAGCTGCACTTCCTTGAGACTGAACGGTTTGGCGTCGGACCGCTTCATCTTCAGCGGTTTGATGCCCTGAAAAGGGGGCGTGAATTCGAACCGGCTCGCTGCCTCGTTGAGGACCTGCCGAAGGAAGCAAAGGATCTTGTTGATGCGACTGGCGCCCAACGTCCCCTTCCTTCCTGGCAACGTAGCCAGTTCCGCGCGGAAGGAGAGAACGTCTGTACGGGTGATTTGTCCTATCGAGGTGTCGCCAAAGCGAGGGAGCAGGTTCTTGTGCATCACCTCCCGCACGGTGCGCAGGTGAATGCCGCTCCACTGCGGGGTCATCTCGGCTATCCACGTCATCGCGAACTCGCGGAACAGAGGCGTCCGGTCGCGGGTGGATGCCTGGTTGTCGAACTGACTGACACGTGGGCTATTGGGGAAGTAGTCGGCGTACCTGAACGCACCGTTTTCCACGGCACGCTGGAGGTTGCGCAGGAACGCCTCCGCTCGCCGGTGATCGGCGGGCATGTCGATGAAGGACGTTTGCTCCCGGCAGCGGACGCCCCGGTAGTGGAAGTCCACGTAGAGTTTGCCGGTCTCCGGGCGTATGCGGATGGAACCCATGATCAGTGCCCCCCGCTGGGATTGGCGCCGGATACGGGTGGTACGGGATCGCTCGGGTGCGTCCTGAATGGGTCAACGGGCGCAATGCTTGGACATGCGGTACGCCGGAACGAAGGTGGGGCGATGGAGCTCATAAGGCATACCTGCTCTCAGGGAGATATCCATGCAAGCACAGGTCCGAGTTCCTGCAAGCGCGCGCGGGTGGGCTCGGCGGTGCGGGCTCCGGCGATCCATGTGCGTGGACAGGGTTGGTACGACAAACGCAGCACTCAGGAGCGATGAGAACACTGGTTCGACACCGAGGTCTCTGATGGATGCGATTGGGTTCGGGCCGTCAGTAGGCAGACTCGGAGTGATCGATGGCGATACGCTTGATCTCTCGTCGCCCATGCTTTCAGGAAAAGTGCTCATTCACTATGGACAAAGCACAATTTAAGGAGTTGTTGTCGAAGGACGGTGTGTCGTCGCCAACTCTCGATCAGTATGTGGATTTTCTGTTTGCGTTGGGCGAACCAGAAAACCTGAATGCCTTAGATGTTGTGCTCGATGTTGTAAATCGTATCGATCCGACAACGAAAGACCTGCATCAATTTGTCATGGGAGAAAGAGGTCGGTTTTCCGATTACGGCCTGGTACATAACTGGATGATTTCCCGATTCAGAGGATTCGATCCTTTAGATCGAGGGCCCCTGTTTGGGAAACCCGAGTATTTTGCTGGGCGGAGAGACAGCCTTATACCATGGCGATGCGCCCAAACAGCGCTGCTCGACGCTGTTGTCTTGATGGTGGCCAACCGGTCGTTCGGCAGGTTCCCTGCACTGCAAATCAGCGACTCCGAATTGGAGTCGCTGGTGTTGCTGGTGGCGGACTCAGACCCCGATTGCCGCGCTCTCGTGGACGGGTTGGGGCCGATTTGGAGTCGAGGTTCGTTGGTCGACTCTTGGTCCGGGGCTGCACGTCAGCATCCGTCCGTCCCTGAGCACATGCGCGAGGCGCTCGTCAGTGCAGCGCGAGCGATCACGGCGTTGGAAGTGCTGAGCCGCCCATGGCTTGCCCCCGAAGCCGAGGCGGGAGCCCGGCCGGAAATCGTTCCTCCCCTGAAAGAGCGGGTCCGTCCGCGACAGCAACGAGGATTTGGGAAGCCCCTGGGCGTGCGGCCGATTGATCTGCCGGAGGGCGGCCAGCTGCTGCGTTTCCGGACTCCTGCGAGTAGGTCCGGTGTTGCTGGCGATGACGGTGAAGCACGACAGCCTGAAGACACTCGGCCCATCGAACTGTTTCTGGCTCCCCCCGAAGAGTGGTCGTCGGAGTCCGCGAACACAAGTCCTGACGAGGAGTCGCGACGGGCTTTCGATTTCCTGCGCAACGAACGGGATTGGTTGCTGGTTCGCGATCGATGGAATGTATTGTCCACGGAGGAAGCACAACGGTCGCTAGCGGGCGCTATTCGCTACGCACGCAAAGCGATCGGGCGAGCCGACCAGGTTGGGCTCCGGGTGGGTCTTCAGCTCCTTCTGATTGCGGTTGCCGCGACATCGGTGAAGCAAGTCGAGGAGTTTCATTTGTCGACGAGAGACGATGCGTTCGCGAGCAAGGATGGCGTGCACGTCACACCGGAAGGTGGGCTGGTTCGGAAAATCCCGTCGGTGAACGGGCGCTATCGGCCTGCGGCCACGAAACTGGCGTTCCTGAAGAAAGTCGATAGCAAATTCTTACTTCAACTGCCCAGCGAATGTACAGAGCTGCTCAAAACATGGATCGGCATGATGTCGCTCGATCCGAGCCACGGGTCGGTGAAGCTCTTTCCCAAGTCGTCCAAAGGCCGCCCGGACCTGAGCAGGCGATCCGAAACGCTTCGGCTTGCTACCCGTGTTCCTCGCTTGTCGGCCAGGAGGCTGAGAGACGTTCTGCCATTGGAGCTGGTCGCCAACCAGAACGACATCACCGTGGCGCAATTCATTACAGGCAGTGAACTCCACCTCTCACCCGTCGGCGGATCCTATTACACGGCCCGAGTTTGCGACCTGCAAATGGCGTACGACCGCGTGATGACATCCCTCGGGCTGACCGTGCAGGAGCACGATCAGGAGTTTGAAGAAAGGCGCGTTGGGTCGATGCTGTGTTTGACGGATGAGACGGTTTATCGCTTCACCACGTCGCTGAGCTACGGATTGAACCACCTCGGCCCCAAGGTCCAGGCGGGTACCACGGATGAACTTGTCGAGTGCCACAACCGTGTGACCGTCCATGTTGGGAAGTTGCTGGAGGCGGCCCTTGCGACGCGCAGTGCGGCCACGATTGGACGGATCATGCTCCGGGATGTTTCGCTGGATTCCGGGTGGGCCGTCATAGCCGACAAGATGGTGGACGCAGGCCATGGTGCGCGCCTTCTTGTCCTGTGCCCGCTTGCCGTGAAGCAGATACGGGCCTATTTGTCCCATCTGGAGACGCTCGGGGAGAGCCGCCGTATGCCTCCGCAGGTCCGCGCCTACGCGCGTGCCGCACTTGCAGGCAAGGAGCCGCTTTTCCGGTTTGTGTCGCCGAATTACGGTATCGAAGACTACGATCGTCAGTCCCTTCGGCGCCATCTGCCTGGATGGGAGTGGCCAGGTAACGTGTTCCGCCATCGCGCAGCAACGGCATTGCGAGAGCAGGGATGTTCGGGCGATCTGGTGGCGGCCCAGCTCGGACATGCGGAACAAGGACAGATGTTTGGGGACGATAGTCCGACGCGGCCCCGAGATTTCAATAGCATCGTCGGAGCGGCCACGGATCGGTGGCTACGGGACGACGGTTGGAAAATCGTCAAGGGTCTGGGTCAGAGTCCCATCAGGAGTTACCTGCCTGGTCG
>Ga0302309_10004401_pt1 | contig 10423 bp, 5 predicted proteins | sample III_Palsa_N1_1_FD_200453 | JGI IMG/M metagenome (GOLD analysis project Ga0302309, IMG submission 200453) | Peat permafrost microbial communities from Stordalen Mire near Abisko, Sweden - III_Palsa_N1_1 | ecosystem: Environmental > Terrestrial > Soil > Palsa > Peat permafrost | place: Sweden... | reverse complement strand
GATCATACCGTTAGCCACAGTAATGCCATAATAGTTTGCAGGGTCAATATTGTCAGCTTTTAGCAGCCATTGGTCCTGCCCTTTAACATTTGCGGTGAAAGAGAAACCAAAAACAACAAAAAATATTAATATCTTATTCATATTCAGTTATTTAACTTAAAAAATTGAATTTTGTCATTATTAAAAGCAACAGCGTAAATTATCCCGTTTGCCGTTTTAATTTTTTTAATATCCCTAACCTCGCCCCCTAATAAAAATCCTGAAGAAACCGGGGATATGTATTTAAAATTGTTGCCTTTATCCAGCAGCAATACATCGCCAAAATCAGCGTCGTACCTGCCCTCAAAAGGTATCACACCTGAAAAATTACCACCCCCCAAAATACCTTTATAAGGTGCAGATAAAGCTGCAAAACCGAAAAGCGGGGCCACCTGCATGGATGACGGCATGGCTTTGAATGTAAATTTACCATTGCCCTTATTATAAAAAATACCTGAAGTAAAAGAATTGGCAATCAATGGCTTACTATTTAATGAATCACCGAAAATTTGTTGAACGGTTTTCCCGGCAAAATCATGATAGTATAAAAATTTCTTTTTTATCAACGGTACCTGTTTTTCAATATCCCCTTTGCTAAAAATGTATAATCCTTATGATCAATGCTATAGGTTAATATTGGATCAACTGTGCCATTTTTGTCAATGTCTGATAAAAACAGCTTTACAGGATTTTCCACGCTGGGTTTTAGTTTTGAATTCCATCCGTAATTTCCTGCGATGATATCTACTTTTCCATCACCGTCAACATCTGCAAGCACAACTCTCTGCCACCAACCCAACATATTATCCATTTCATCGTTGTGCTGTTCAACAAATTTCCCCTTCCTATTCATAAAAATTTTAACCGGCATATACTCCCCGGCCACCACCAGATCTGGCCAGCCATCACCATCCAGATCGGCAAATGCTGCTGAACGGATCATGCCTGCATATTTAAGCTCATTGGGTAAGGCCGGCTGGTGGAAATGGCCGTGCCCATCGTTCATTAACAAGTATGATTCAGGGATTTTACCAAAATTGCGGGCGTTAGGCGCACCGCCCACAAAAATATCCGGGTAGCCATCATGATTCACATCAGCAACTGCAAGCGCCGACTTATTTACTTTGATCTGGGGAATATCATAAGATCGTTTAAAATTTCCTTTACCATCATTTATATATAAACGATCAGCAAGTTCGGGAGCGCCATCAGGAAATTCGTTGCCGCCGCTGGCCACATACAGATCAGGAAAACCGTCATGGTTTACATCCAGGAAAACGGCATCCACATCTTCACAATTTGCATCAGCTATAAAGGCAGGCTGAACAGTGGCTTTAAAACTGCCATCGGGAGCCTGGATAAACAAAGCGCCTGGCTGCCCTTTTGCCCCGCAAACATAAAAGTCGTCTAATCCATCATGGTTTACATCTGCCACAGCTATTCTTGGACCTTCGGTTGAAAGCATGTGCGGGATAAGGGGCTGCCGGTCAAAATCAACAAAATAATCCTCTTTGTGCTTCCAGTTTAAATTTATTTTAGCGGTAATATTTTCAAAAATCGGCGGCTTTTCCGGAAAAAACTGATTATGATTAAAATGCCCGGCGGCATTTTTCTGATCAATTGTCAAAAGTTTATCCCCAACAATATTACGCATTAACTGGAAGGTTTGATTTGGCCAGATAACCAAAATGCTATCCACTTTTTTATTACTATTTAATCCAAAATGTAACTTTGGCTCAACTGAAGACTGAAAACCGCGGGTTAGCTCCAGCTGTTCATATTGCATTTGCTTATCACAAAAAACGTATGCTTTAGCGCCTATACCGAAGCAGTTATCCTGGCGGCCGGTAAATTTCAGGCTGAGGTAATGGGATCCCGTTGAAATATTTTTATAAATACAGGCCACGTGATTCAGGTTATTTGTTACTATATCCAAATGCCCGTCATTGTTCAGATCGGCATACGCCGCCCCATTTGACAGCATCGTATCCCTGATTCCCCATAAAGCGCTTTTGTCAATAAATTTTTCACTTTTTGTTCCTTTAAAAATATAACTATGGGCTTTACCGGCAGGCATTTTATCAAGCGCGAGGTTATCCATTCCATGTCCGGAGAGAGCCCTTTGTACGGTGATACTTGAAATAAAGCTTATATAATCCATATCGGTAGGGCGGCGCTTTATCCCGTTTGCTATAAAAAGGTCTTTTATCCCATCGTTATCAAAGTCGGCAAGCAAAGGGCTCCAGCTCCAGTCGGTGGCGGCAACACCGTCCATCAAGCCTACTTCACTGAATGCTTCTCCATTCCCAAGATTCTTTTGCAGGCAATTACGTGAATACTGGTATTGAAAACCGCCATCGAGTATTTTGTATTTGTACTGATCATAGGATTCATCGCCGAGATAGGATTTCAGAAGTGATTCATCAGCCGGCAGCATATCCGCAGTTATAATATCTAACTGTCCGTCATTATTAAAATCGGCAATATCATTGCCCATACTAAACCGGCTGTAATGATTGAAATGTTTAGCCCCCGATTCAGTAAAAGTACCGTTGTGGTTATTGATGTAATAATAATCGTTTTCATGAAAATCATTCCCTTCATAAATATCGTCCCATCCGTCATTATTCAAATCACCAATGGCAATACCTAAACCATAACCAAGGGCGCTGCTGTAAATTCCCGATTTTTGAGTTACATCAACAAAGTGCCCGTTATCGTTCATGTACAACTTGCTTCCGGCCAATTGATTATTTTTTTTTCGCAAACTGGTGTCCCCATAAGTATCGACAGAATGGTTTGATTGGTTTAGCAAAAAACAGTCGAGCTTGCCGTCATGATTATAATCAAAAAAAGCTGCCTGGGTGGAGTACCCAGAAAAATCAAGACCATATTTAGCCGACTCTTCTGTAAATGTACCATCATGATTATTGATATAAAGCATGTTATGCCCCTTCAATCCTAACTTACCGGCCACAGCGCAAACATAAATATCGAGGTAACCGTCATTATTAACATCTACCATCGTTACCCCGGTACACCAGTCGGCAATGCCCGCAACTCCGGCCTTGTCAGTTATATCTTCAAATTGGTAATTACCTTTATTTAAATAGAGCTTATTACCGCCTTTTTTGTTAGATGTGAAATAGATATCGGGTAACCCGTCATTATTAATATCTCCAATAGCGACCCCCCCCCCGTTGTAAAAATACAGGTAATTTAAAATGCCGGGGTTATCGCTATCATTTAATGTGTTTGTAAAGTTGATATTGGTTTGTGTTGAATCGAGAAGCTGAAAAACAGGGGTCTCAATGTGTTGCTTTTTACAGGAAGAAAAACCGATTATACATGTTATAAGCGTAAATAAATTCAGAAAAATTTTTTTCATATTTAAGCAATTCGCCGGTGGGTTTATTATCATGCATCAAGTTTTTTGAGCAGTTTATTTTAGCCTGTAATTAAATAAAAACAGAAACTATTTATAAACTTTTTCCAACTCAGTTAATTTAAATTTCTTAGGTTTTATGAGATGTTAAAAGTATTAAATTACTACCAGTAAAACAAGCTTTTAGCCGTTGAAAAACATATATAAAAACCGTCAGTATTGCCTTAAAACAGATTTTTTTACATATTTTCGGGGCTATTCACTTTTCAAAACCAAATGAAGAAAAAAGTTATTTTACTGCTATTGATTTTAATAATAATTGCCCTCTTTTTTATACCGTTCCATCAACAAAAAACCATATTAATTAAATCACCTTTTTTAAATACTTACAGCCTGCTGGCCAATCCGGCAAAATGGGAAAAATGGCGGCCTGACCTGCGAAAAGCCGTGATTGCCGACTCCAATAAAATTACTGTTAAAAAAGACACCAATTCGTTCCTCATAAAATATGCAAACCAGGAATTGGTAGTAAAATATAAAGGGAATACGTTTGAAATTGATGAAACCTCAAATGGCAAAAATGCAAGTTACAGTTACTCCATTATTCCCGTTGCTGATAAGTTTTTGAATAAAACAATTATTGTTGCTGATGACAAAACTAATGCTTTAAAATATTTGGTCGGGAAGTTTTGGGCGCCATCATTTTCAGATACACATATAGATGACTTTAAAAACTATATGGAAACCGATAGTTTACGTTACGGGTTCAAAATTTTTAAAACCGGTGTACCGGATAGTACCCTTATCGTAATGCAGAAGGAAGTTTTAGAAAAGGATGAATTTACTGAAGCGGTGAAAATACTTGCGACTTTACATCAGTATATTAAAACAAATAACATTAAACAAATGCAGCCGGTAATTGCCCAGTTTAATCAAAATATCAAAGACTCTGTACAGGTAAAGGTCGGCTTTTTTATAAATAAGGAAGTTAAATCAGGCAATGGGATTGAATTTACAAGGATGCCAAAGGGAGGCCCGCTTTATGCTGTCAAATTCAAAGGGGAATTTTCAAAAAGGGGAGAAGCTTACGATGCACTAAAACAATATTTTGCAGATAATTCACATCAAATGGTTCTTTTACCCTTTGAAACCTATCTGGATAACAAACTTCCTGTTAATGATAACGATACTGTTAATATACAGGTAAATTTCGGCACTTTTCCATCGGGAGCAAAGGCAACGAAATAAGGCTCAGTTTAATTTTACTTGCTGTGGAATTGGTTAGGGGTTGATTAGGTTGGTCAAAGAAATTAGAAAAAGCAATTTTTACCCAACCAAATAATTAAGCCTGCACTAATTTCGTTTAAACAATTGCAGCGCATCGTTATTGCGCGCCACAATTATTTCCTTGCCACTTTTTGTATTGATTGGGGCAATATCCCGAACTTCGCCCTTTAAAAACAGCCCGCTGTTTGTTGGAGGCAGATAATCAAACCAATGTTTTGAGTTTCCCAATAAGGTAACACCATAACTGGCGTCATACCGCCCGACTTCGGGTTTTAAACCATAAAAATTACCGCCTAAAAACAAATCTTTAACCCCGTCATTGTTTATATCGGTAACTAATATGCTGAATACAGGCGAAAATTGCGCCCGTACAGGTAATGGCTTCATATTAAACCCTCCTTTACCATTGTTATAAAAAACACAAGTTTGGGTTTGTGCAACAGTTAAAACTGATGCTTTGTCTAATTCACCGGCGGTAAATATTTCTTCGATGCTTTTCCCCGCATAAGCATCATACCTTAAAAATTTCTTTTTTAAATAGGGTAACTGCTTAATCATATCATCATGAAGGTTGAAAGGATATGCTTTACCGTCAGTTTTATAATATACCGGGATACATTCCACTTGCCCGTTATTATCAAAATCAGATACGTAAAGCTTTGCAGGATGATTGGCATCCGCTTTAATTTTTGAATTAAGTCCATTATTTCCTGCTATAAGATCTAATTTTCCGTCGCCATTAAGATCAGCAACCGTTAAACAGTTCCACCATCCTGAAGAATTTGCAATTTCGCTTGTTTTTTGAAGTTTGCCATTAACATATTTAAGGATGATTACCGGCATCCAATCGCCAACAACTACTAATGAATTTTTGCCACTGCCGTCAATATCGGCCCATTGGGCATCGGTTATCATGCCTAATTTTAATAATTCGGGTGCTATAGCTGCGGTAACATCGCTAAAATTGCCGTGCCCGTCGTTCCTTAATAATTTGCTGGAAGGAATGATCCCATAAGAACCCGGAACACACCTGGCGCCGATAAATAAGTCGCCGTTATTGTTGTTTAATCTTACGCACGAAGCGTTGATTGAAACAATAGGCCAGCCATTAAATTTCCGCGTAAAATTACCTTTGCCATCATTTGTATAATACCGCGCGAGTAAATCAAGCGACCCTTCCTTTTCCAGGTTACCACCTGATACCACTACAAGGTCCTTTTTGCCGGTATGTGTTGCATCAAAAAACAGCGCGCCAATATCTTCGCTGTTTTTATCCTGCTCAAAAGCAAATTCCTTCTTTTGTATAAACGTGCCGTTGGGCTGTTGTATAAAAAGTTTGGCCGTATCGCCCGTAGCGCCGCCCATAAAAAAATCTTCAAGCCCGTCGCCGTTTACATCGGCTACCGCCAGTTTAGGCCCTTCGGTTGAGAGCATTTTTGGTATAAGGCGTTGGTCATCAAAATCCTTGTAGTCATTTTCCTTATGATAAATATCGCCTTTAACATTTGTGGTTGTTATATTTTTATAATAGGGCTTAACTTTTACAACCGCAGGGCTAAAGGTCAAATTAGCATCTTTTTGTTTTAAAGCTATAGTTGCATTAGTATTAATGTTTTTCAATACCTGCATTTTCATATTCGGCCATGTAACTTTAAGGCTATCAACTTTTTTAAAATTACCGGTCCCAAAGTTAAGTACAGGTTCACTACTACTTTCAAAGCCGCGGGTAGGTTGTTGTTCAAGTAATTGCTGCATGCCATGGGTATAAATGGTAACTTTCGCGCCAATTCCAAAAGTATTCATACCACTACCCTTTAAGTTAATTTTCAGATAATGTGCATGTGTACGTTCGGAAGTCATGTTCCGGTAAATAAATGCCTCGCCGTTTTCGTTATTCACCACCAGGTCAAGGTCACCATCGCCGTCAAGGTCGCCGTAGGCTGCCCCGTTACTGAAACTTGGTTTCGAAAAGCCAAGTGCAGTACTTTCATTTTTAAACTGCAGGTTTTTCTGATTAACAAAGCCGTAACTGCTGATGGGTGTTTTGGGCATTTTATCTAAAAATGTTTTGGCTTTAAAACCGTCTTGCCTGATTTCATTCTTCGCCTCGTCGCTGCCAAAATAAGTAAGGAAATCCTGGTTGGTTAAATCGCGGCTAATTCCGTTGCTCACAAAAATATCTTTCCAGCCATCGTTATTAAAATCAAAAATAAGCGCCCCCCAACTCCAGTCAGTAGCATTTACCCCTGCCAGGTCTGCTATCTCGCTGAAAGTGCCATCACCATTATTAAGCTGCAAACAATTGGTGGTAAACTGGTGATGAAAATCACCTTTCAGCTTTGCATTGTATATATCAAACTCATCAAACTTAGTGGTGGTTTTAAGGCGGTAATCATCTTCAGGCAGCATGTCGGTGGTAAACATATCCAATAAACCATCGTTATTAATATCCGCCATGTCCGACCCCATCGACGATAAACTCATATGCCCCAGCGCGTCATTACTAATTTCTTCAAATTTTCCATTATGCTGGTTTTTATAAAGGTAGTCATGCTCGAAAAAATCATTCGAAATATACATGTCGTCCCAGCCTGTATTAAACATATCTCCGGCAGCTACACCCAAACCAAAACCAATTTCACTTCCATAAATGCCGGCCTGTGCGCTCACATCCACAAACTTCCCTTTTACATTTTTGTATAAACGATCTCCATTTAACGCATCGCGCACGTTGCGCAAATTCCGGTCATACCCAAAACTACCTATAGGGCGATAACTGTTATTTAACACAAAACAATCAAGGTATCCATCGTGGTCATAATCAAAAAACAATGCCTGTGTGGATAGTCCCGGATCAGCCAGCCCGTATTCTTCAGCTTCTTCTTTGAAAGTCCCGTCTTTCTGATTTATATAAAGTTCGTTTCTTCTGTCGGCGTTACCCAGTCCTCCGCTGTTGCATATATAAATATCCAGCCAGCCATCGCCGTTAATATCCACCATGGTTACCCCGGTATGCCAGCGGTGATATTTATTCAAGCCTGACCCAGCCGTTACGTCCTTAAACTTCCAGTTGCCCTCGTTAATATAAAGCTTGCATTCCCCCTGGTTGGAAGTAAAAAAGATATCGGGCTTGCCGTCATTATTTACATCACCAATGGCCACGCCGCCGCCATTATAAAAATTGCGATAGTTAAAATCATTATATTCACCGTCATCCTTAACCTTATTATTAAAAGTTATGCCGGTTTGGGAGGATGGCATTAACTGAAAAAGGGCGTCGTCCTGTTTAAATTCTTTTTTCTTCTGACAGGAAATACAAAAAATAATAAGGATAAAAATGAGCGCTTTTGGCCGTGAAAGTTTCATATTGGATACCAAATATACATAACTAAAATGGAGCGGTAATTTATTACCGCTCCATTAAAATTATCCTGCTATTAATATTTTATTAATAACCTGGGTTTTGTTTTAAATTAGGGTCTTGTGCAATAGCTGTTGTTGGTATCGGGAATAACCTGGCGTGAGTATCCGGATCAACAGGTTTAAATTGCTTGGCGTCTTCAAAATGGCCAAAACGTATTTGATCCTCTCTTCTCCAGCCTTCCCAAACAAATTCACGTCCTCTTTCATTGTAAATACTATCAAGCGTAAATGCCGGTAGTGCGAAATTACTTAACCCTGCTCTTTGTCTAACCGGAGCGGTATAAGTTAATGCAGCTGCCGGGCTTCCTAAGCGGTACAGGCATTCTGCTTTCATTAACAGCACATCCGAATAACGGAATAAAGGAAAGTCTGCATCCATACCCTGGAAGCCATCAACAAGCTGCCATTTTTGCTGCCGTACGCCATCATACTCTGTAGCAGGAGTCGCTTGCAGAAAGCCTGTTATCTGCGGCCTGAAATTAAGCACTAATGAACTGTCACTGCCCCTTGTTGTTAATGGGGTTACGCCGTCAGCCGCGTATTGGATACCAACCTGCCATCCTGCTTTCCGTGCGTCTGCATTGTTAAATTTACCGTAATAATCTGCATTTGCGCAATAGCCGTTCCACGGGCCGCCGGTGCTGCCCCAATTATATTTGGCAGCCTGGTTGTAGTGAAAGGTCTCCATCTGGATAACTAAACCCGGAGCATTGATGTGGTCAAAAGGAATAACAAAAATATTTTCGGTATTACCAACATTGTTAGTGCTTGAAAAATTTGCAAGGAAACTACTGTTCAAAGAATAGCCCGCAGATATTAATGAATCGCAATAAGCCGAAGCAGCAGTATACCCGCTGTTGTCTGATCCACCGGTTATCGCATTTTGATTCATGTACAATTTTGTTAACAAAAAGTAAGCTCCCCATTTGTTTAACCTTCCATATTGGCTTGGATCCGCTGTCGGGGTACTTGAACTTAATAATGGCGCATCAGCTTTTAACTCTGTTACCAAATCCTGGTAAACTGTGGCCGCCGGAACTGTTGGCGCCGTGCTCGCATTGGTATTTGATGATACGATGTAAGGTACATTACCAAATTCAGTTAATAATACATAATAAAAATAGCTTCGCAGCGCTTTTAATTCCGCAATGGAGGATGCTGAAGTACTCGTAGCCGGTAAACCCTGTAAAAGGCCTATGGTAATGTTTATCTGCCCTATGCCGGCGTAAAGGGTCGACCAATCTGGCCCAATCTGGCCGTGCCCCGGTAAATAAGTATGCAGCCATAGCTGTATGTGCTCATCGCCGTCAAGCCAGTCACCACCAACCCTGACAGGGATAATCAATGCATCTGTTGTAGCTTCAGCATCCTCTATAACACCGGTTGCCAAAGGCTGTAATTTAGTATAGGCCCCCAAAACAATTGAATTAAGGTACCTTGGCGTAATAGCGGTTTCTACCACAGTATCCTTCGCCGGGTCAAGCTCCTTTTTACAGGAGTAAATGCATAGTGCCCCAAAAAAGGCCGCCGCAATAAATAAATATTTCTTTTTCATAATGAATAAATTTATATCGTTACTATTTAAGTGTAAGATTTACGCCAAATGATAATTGACGGGTGCGTGGATAAAGTCCTCCATTTCTTGAATCAATACCGGCATCCCCGCCAACAACATTGCTATTTACTTCAGGATCGACGCCTTTATAACTTGTAAAAGTAAATAAATTATTCCCTCCTACATAAATGTGCAATTTATCAACATACCTGCTGTCTTTTACAATAAAATTATAGCCTATTGTCGCGCTTTGTACTTTCAGGAAAGAAGTGCCTTGCCACCAGTAGCTGGATGGCGTAGGCTGGCTGTTAATGCCTTGTGCCAGTGCATTGGCTAGCAACGAATAGGTGCCCACTTTACCCGCTATAGTGCTATAATCCAAACCAACTTCGTTAAAAGCATGACTGCCATAATCGCCACGCAAAAACAAATTTAAATCAAATTGTTTATAACGAACAGTATTAGTAATTGCATAAGTAAACTTCGGATCGGTAGTATAATAGCGCCTGTCATCAGAACCCGGGTTACCTATAGTAAGCGCGTTTGCCTGTACCTCTGTTCTTGTACCATCAGCGGCGTAATGCCAAAACAATTGGTTGCCTTGCGCATCTATACCTGCATACTGGGGTAACAATAAAGTACCCACCGGGTAACCTACTGCCAAGTAGCCTATATTTGCTATAGACCCGCTGATCCCTAAGCCCCCTGTACTGCCAACTTGTGTGTATGTTTGG
>Ga0302309_10004399_pt1 | contig 10425 bp, 13 predicted proteins | sample III_Palsa_N1_1_FD_200453 | JGI IMG/M metagenome (GOLD analysis project Ga0302309, IMG submission 200453) | Peat permafrost microbial communities from Stordalen Mire near Abisko, Sweden - III_Palsa_N1_1 | ecosystem: Environmental > Terrestrial > Soil > Palsa > Peat permafrost | place: Sweden... | reverse complement strand
GTAATTCGTGCTTATCTCAAATATTGAGACAAGACACTAATTTTATCGAATTAATCTAATTACACCAATCTGCTTTAATAGGCAATCCTTTTAATTCGTTAATTCGACTTAGTGTATCGAAAAGTGTTTTTTTGCAGGAAACACCTGTTTTGTAAGTTATTGTTAAACAGCAAGTTACACGATGAGCAAGCGTTCGCTTGCGGAAACGCTTGTTTTTATTAATTTGTTGTTTATCAGCTGTTTAAGTGTTCGGGCTTGTTCGGGTGTTCACGTTCGTGTTCGGGGGTGTTTCGGTACTGTTCGGGTTATGTTTCGGTACCGTTCGGGTTATGTTCGGGTTCTGTTCGGGCTGCTAATCATGGGTAAAATAACGGGTATTGCAAAAAACAACACATAGTGTATCGGGATCACAGCTAAACAAGGGCCGGAATAGGCATAAATTACGCCTTTGCAACGCTTATATTATTCGGTTAATTTAATAAGCTGCCTGAAACTGGTTCCGGAGCAACTTATTCCCTTATTTTTTCACCCAGCCGTCTTTCAGCGTTACGGTGCGGTTAAATACCAATTTTTCGGTAGTGGAGTGCTTATCGAGCGTGAAATAGCCTTTGCGCATAAACTGGTAGCCTATGCCGGGCTGGGCGTTGGCCAAATCGGGCTCTATATAGGCGGTTTTGATGATCTGCAGGCTGTTTGGGTTCAGGTATTCCTTGAAATCACCTTCTTCGCTGGATGGGTCCTCTACCTGGAACAGGCGGTCGTACAAGCGCACCTCGGCGGTTTTGGCATGCGGAACGCTTACCCAATGGATAGTTCCCTTAACGTTAATGCCGCTGGTATCACCGCCCGATTTGGATTCGGGCAGGTAAACGCAATGCACTTCGGTTACATTGCCATCCGCATCCTTTACAAAGCTTTCGCATCTAACTATATAGGCGTTTTTGAGGCGCACCATTAAACCCACGCCCAGGCGGAAGAACTTTTTGGGCGGTACCTCCATAAAGTCGTCGCGCTCAATCCACAATTCATTGCTGAAGGGGAACTCGCGGCTGCCGTCGCCATCTTCGGCTTCGGGGTTGTTTTCGCCGTGCATGGTTTCAGTTTCGCCCTCGGGATAGTTGGTTAGTACCAGTTTGATCGGGTCGAGCACGGCCATGCGGCGCCAGGCCTGCTTGTTCAGGTCCTCGCGGATGCAGAACTCCAGCAGGCTCAGATCGATCATATTCTCGCGCTTGGCTACGCCGATACGCTCGCAAAACTCGCGGATAGATGCCGGTGTATAGCCACGGCGGCGCAAACCGCTGATGGTTGACATGCGGGGGTCATCCCAGCCTTCCACATGGTTCTCGTTCACTAATTGCAGCAATTTGCGCTTGCTCATAACGGTGTAGGTCATGTTAAGGCGGGCAAACTCGTATTGTTTAGAGGGGAATATCTGCAATTGCTCTATAAACCACTCGTATAGGGGCCTGTGCGGGATGAACTCCAGCGTACAAACCGAATGGGTGATCTCTTCAATAGCATCCGATTGCCCGTGAGCGAAATCGTACATGGGGTATATGCACCAGGTATCGCCGGTGCGGTGGTGATGGGCGTGCTTAATGCGGTAGATGATGGGATCGCGCATGTGCATGTTGGGCGATGCCAGGTCGATCTTTGCGCGCAGTACTTTGGCGCCATCCGGGTATTTACCGGCCTTCATATCGGCAAACAGCAGCAGGTTTTCCTTGATGCTGCGGCTGCGATATTGGTTGGGCGTGCCGGCTTCTGTAGGCGTGCCTTTTTGTATGGCAATTTCTTCGGGCGTGCTATCGTCAACATAAGCAAGCTCCTCTTTTATCAGGGTAAGGGCAAAGTCGTATATCTGGTCGAAGTAATCGGAAGCATACAGTTCATTGGCCCAGTCGAAACCGAGCCATTTTACATCGGCCTTAATGCTGTCAACATATTCGGTTTCTTCCTTGGTGGGGTTGGTATCGTCAAAGCGAAGGTTGGTTTTTCCGTTGTATTTGTTAGCCAGCCCAAAGTTAAGGCATATTGATTTGGCATGGCCTATATGCAAATAACCGTTTGGCTCCGGCGGGAAACGGGTTAACACCCTCCCATTGTGCTTGCCGGCGCGTATATCCTCTTCAACTATCTCTTCTATAAAGTTTAATGATCTTTCTTCGCTCATGTTATTTGTAACAAAAGGCAAAAATAGGGAATTAAGGTGAAAGGATAAAGGTTAAAGCGGAAAGGTTGTTGGGATGGTGATTGGATAGGCGTTCATATTACAGATGGAACCATGTGAAATATTTTTCTTATCACATTAAATCTTGCAATTTGTAATTACTTTGTACTAACTTTGATATATGGAAACTAAGCTTATTAAAATCGGTAATTCTTTTGGTATCCGTATCCCAAAATCGCTTATACTGCAATATGAGCTTTCAACCGATATAGAAATAGCCCCAACTACGGATGGTATTCTTATTAAATCAAAAAAAAAGGCGAGAGCGGGATGGAAAGAACAGCTAACAGCAGCAGTGGAAAAAGGACATGCTCCGGACGATGAATTGCTGGAGGGTTTCACAGATGACTTTACTGATACTGAATGGCAATGGTAGTTAAGCGTTTCGAGGTTTGGCTTGTTAACCTTAATCCGGTAATTGGCAGCGAAATAAGCAAACCGCGCCCATGTTTGGTAATATCTCCCAATGAAATTAATAGTTCGTTGCCCACAGTAACTGTAGCCGCGATCACATCTGCCATAAAACCCTACCCACACCGGGTAAATTGTATTTTTCAAAACCAAAACGGGCAAATCGCATTGGATCATGTTCGTTCTGTATCCAAACTAAGGCTGATCAGAAAATTGGGGGTAATGGATGAAAGCACCTGTATGCAGGTTTGCGAAACATTGATAGAATTTTTTAGTTTTTAAATCCATGACCAATACTTTTAACCGCCCCATACGTGTTTTAGTTGCCAAAGTAGGGCTCGACGGGCACGATCGCGGGGCACGCATTATTGCCACCAGCCTGCGCGACGCGGGTATGGAAGTAATATATACCGGCCTGCGCCAAACGCCCGAAATGGTGGTGAATACCGCCCTGCAGGAAGACGTGGATGCCATTGGTATTTCCATCCTCTCCGGCGCGCACATGACGGTTTTCCCAAAGATCATTAACCTGATAAAAGAAAAAGGGATGGATGATGTGCTGGTTACCGGCGGCGGCATCATCCCATCGGAGGATATGGACGAGCTAAAGAAACTGGGCGTAGGCGAGCTTTTTCCGCCGGGTACCAACACGCACGATATTGTTACTTATATAACCAACTGGGTGCATCAGCACCGTAATTTTTAAGCTGTTATGGCATTTGAAAATATTTTAATTGAAAGTAAGGATAGGATCCAATACATCATCATCAATCGCGAAAACAAGCTGAACGCTTTGAATAAAGCTACACTTGCGGAACTGCACGCGGCTTTATCCGCCGCTTTTGCCAATCCGGAAGTTGGTGGCCTGATCATAACCGGTGCCGGGCAAAAGGCTTTTGTTGCCGGTGCCGATATTTCTGAATTTGTTTCGCTTGATAAAGTTAGCGGCGGTAACCTGGCGCGCGAAGGCCAGCATAACGTTTTCGACCTGATAGAGAATGGCAATAAACCGGTAATAGCCGCTATAAACGGATTTGCGCTGGGCGGTGGCCTGGAGCTGGCTATGGCCTGCCACATCCGTATAGCAGCCGACAATGCCAAAATGGGCTTGCCCGAAGTTACCCTGGGCCTGATACCCGGTTACGGTGGCACCCAACGCCTAACCCGTTTGGTAGGCAAAGGCAAAGCGCTGGAGATGATTATGACTGCCGATATGGTTACCGCTGCCGACGCGTACCAATTTGGATTGGTTAACCATGTAGTGAGCCAGGAAAGCCTGCTGCCCAAAGCCGAAGAAATATTGAGCAAAATGCTGTTAAGAGCCCCATTGGCCTTAGCATCGGCAATTAAAGCGGTAAACGCGGCATCACAGCCGGGTGTTAATGGCTTTGAGGTTGAGATAGAAGAGTTTTCCAAATGCTTTGCTACCGAAGACCTTAAAGAAGGTGTCGCGGCATTCCTGCAAAAGCGGAAACCGGATTTTAAAGGAAAATAAGTTTGTGGTTTTTTAACCACAAAGCGCACGGAGGTGGCACAAAGAAACACACAAAGTCGTTATAGTGCATAATAAGTTCTTTTAAAGGTTTAACCGCAGGAGTTCACAGAGATGCACAGAGCCTTTATTGCGCGCAATCAGTTCTTTTAACCAAACCATCCATAGGACATTAATTTACGAAATCTTAAAGATTTCGTAAATTTTAACAAGGTAAAAAAATCTCGCTGTGCAATCCTCGTTTACTCTGTGGTAAAAAACAATCATTAAACCCTTTGTGCCACCTTTGTGCATTTTGTGTTTAAAAAAAACCCGCCATATATTTCGCCAATTTTCCCTTCGCAACTAATAAGCATAAAGGCTCTGTGCCACCTCCGTGCCCTTTGTGGTTAAAAACCGCCATATATTCTGTCAAAATAATGTCATCAGTCTATTTTAAACCGATTTAGCATAAAATTATCTTATTGTTAATCAATCGATTGAATAATACTGACATTAGGATGAAAAAACTAATATGTTTTGTTGCGTTACTTTGTTCCGTGTTTAAACACACACAACAAAATAATATATATAATCATGAAAAGTACATTAAAAATTTCAGCATTAGCCTTAGCATTTGCTGCATTCACATTCAGTGCAAAAGCACAAACTACAACCTCTACTACTACAACTTCAAATGGTGTTCGCTTTAGCATAGGTGTTGACGCTGGTGTCCCTACCGGCAAATTATCTGATAATTATAAATGGAACCTTGGTGGTTCGGTACAGGCAGATATTCCTGTTGCTAATCAATTGTTTGTAACCGTTAACGCCGGTTATGATAATGTTTTCGGCAAAAAGAATATCGACGGAACCGGTATTGATGCAACCAACATTCAATTGTTACCGGTTAAAGCTGGTTTAAAATTCTTCCCGGTTAGTAATTTCTACATACAGGGTGAAGCCGGTGTTGCCTTTTTATTAAACAAATCTGATCTGGGCGATAACAATGCCGCAGCATTTGTTTACGCTCCACAGGTTGGTTACCAGTTTCAGTTAGGCGGTAAAAGCTATATTGATGCCGGTGTACGTTACGAAGCCAGCACCAAGTACGACAGCAATGTTGACGACAGTAAAGTTAATTTCTTTGGTTTACGTGTTGCTTACGGTTTCTAATATAATTTCTACCGTAATTTAACAAAAAAGGGCACCCGCATAATGGTGCCCTTTTCTGTTTAGGTTTTATCCGCAGGGGGTAAAAAATCACAATTAACTTTAATTAACATTTTAAGCCTCAAATATTTCACAATTTTATGCCCGTAAAAAGCTTTATAAATCAAAACGGATATTAGCTTTGCACAAAAACTGTATCATTGTTTTAAAATAAAATTTATACATAACATACGTTGTTATTTTATTGTACGTTCTAACAACATTCAACTAATTAAAAGGCATGAAGATCACTTTACAAAAACTTATTTATTTAATCGCGTTTATAAGCTTTACCTTAACTGCAAAAGCACAATACAGCCCCGTTCCGGATACCTTACGCTATAGCATAGGGCTTGATGGCGGCGCTCCCAACGGTTCCTTAGGCGATTCGTATAAATTTTTGGCAGGTGTTTCGTTACAGGCCGATTTTCCGATGACGGAAAGAATATATATTACGGCTAACCTGGGTTATAATATGCTTGCTGCCAATACCAATTCTCCATCAAATCCGCAGGCTATTGTGGGGCTTGTACAGCCAAATCTAAGTTACGTACCCTTAAAGATCGGGTTTAAATATTTATTGATAAGGAGTTTTTATGTACAGGTTGAAGGCGGCGAATCGCTTTTGCTCAACAAATCGGCTGTTTATGGCCTTAACAGCACGGGCCTGGTTTATGCGGGCCAAATGGGTATCATCTTCAGGTTAAAGCAAAAAAGCTATATAGATGCAGGCATAAGATATGAAGGCACACAGAGCTATTATGGCGATGGCGGTTATAACACCTTTTTTGGTGCCAGGGTAGCGTATGCCTTTAATCTTAAATAAAAATTCATAAAAAATTTCATTCATTTTTCATATAAATTTACGGGAATTAGCATTTTTGTGTAACTTAACAGCACATTTACCTGCTAACAGTATCGTATTAATATGAAAAAAATACTCATCATAGATGATGAAGTGAATGTTGCGTTGTTGCTATCAAAGTTTTTAACCCGTAATGGTTTCAACGTAAAAACAGCATCAAACGGCACAAGCGGTATGGAATTACTCAAAAACGGGGAATTTAACCTTGTTTTATGTGATTTTAGGTTGGAAGATACCGATGGCCGTGAAATGTTGAAAAACATAAAGATACAATACCCCAAAACGGGTGTTATTATCATTACCGGTTATTCTGATATAAAAATGGCGGTGGAACTCATTAAAATGGGTGCCTATGACTACATTACCAAGCCATTATATCCCGACGAAATATTAAATACCATTAACAAGGCCATTGAAACGCAACACGCCTTGCTGGAGGGCCTGCAGGATTCCGAACCCGTTCACATTGCCAAATCAAGCAATAAAAAAGGCGGTCTATCGGGCGAGTTTGTGTTTGGTAACAGCCGTGCCTCTAAAGAAATACTGAGGCAGATAGACCTGGTTGCCCCAACCAATTACAGCGTAATTATTAATGGTGATAGCGGTACCGGTAAAGAAGCGGTAGCAAAAAGCATCCACCTGAGCAGCCCGCGGCATAACAACCCCTTTGTGGCTATGGATTGCGGCTCGCTAACCAAAGAACTTGCCGCCAGTGAGTTTTTCGGGCACGAAAAGGGATCATTTACAGGCGCTTTATATACCAAGATAGGTCATTTTGAAATGGCTAACGGCGGCACCTTGTTTTTGGATGAGGTAGGAAATTTATCGTATGATATTCAGGCCGCGCTGCTGCGCACTGTTCAGGAAAGAAAGGTTAAACGCATTGGCAGCACCAAAGAGATTGACCTGGATGTGCGAATAATAGTGGCCACCAATGAGAACCTGCAGGAAAGCATACAAAAGGGCAGGTTCAGGGAAGATCTGTATCATCGTTTTAACGAGTTCAGTATTTATATGCCGCCTTTGCGCGAGCGGGGTAATGATATTATGCTGCTGGCCGAGCATTTTTTAGCCATAGCCAATCATGAATTAAGCCGTAATGTAACCACTTTTTCGCCCGAAGTTGTGGAGTGTTTTATGAGCTACCGCTGGCCGGGTAATATACGCGAACTAAAAAACATTATAAGGCGCGCCACCTTGCTTACCGAAGGTAACGAGATAACCATGAAGGCCCTGCCGCTGGAAATTTCAAACCGGGTGTTTTCTTTTGATCATATCAACGCCCCTGCCGAAACTCCCGAAGTAAAGGAAAACAGGCACGACCTGAAAAATGCCGCGCTTGAGGCCGAATATGAAACCATTTTAAGGGTGTTAAAAGAAGTTAATTTTAATAAAACCAAAGCCGCCGAGATATTAAAGATCGACAGGAAAACGTTGTATAATAAAATGAAGGCTATCAACCTTAAATAAATGGAAGAACCGCTAAAAGATAAAGCAGCTGATGAGATATCGGAGTTGAAGCACGACCTCAGGAACCAGCTCTCCAACATCTATTTAGCTATTGACCAATTACGTTACGAAATTTCCGAATCATCAGCCGACGGCCTTTTTTATATTGAAACCATCGTGGCCAGTTGCGAGGTTATAAAGGTGCTGCTAAAAGACAAGGAATAGCTGAGGAAGAATCAAGAATCAGGGAGCCTGGACAAGAGGCTATTATGATTTTGCTAAGCTTATATTATTCTTAACTAATTAATAACCACGCTAAAAACTTTTTAGCGTTTTTTTGTTTATCGATAGTACAAATCACACACACGGTTTCTGCATGTCAATTTTTAACTACAAGCAACGTAATAATATTATACTGGTCAGCATTATTGGGCTGGGTTGCTTTTTAGTTTACGCCTTAAGTTTCCTGTTCAGCGCTATACTGGGCGCCATTGTACTGTTCACCATTTTCAGGCCAGTGTTTTTGCACCTTACCGAAAAGAAAGGATGGAATAAAACCCTGGTGGCTTTAATGATCATATTCAGTTCACTAATAGTTATCGTTATTCCTTTTCTTTCCCTAAGCATTATGGTCATCAGTAAAATATCGGGGATCAACCGCAATACTTTCCCTATACAGGAGTGGCTCACAAAAATCGACGCTTTTGGGGGTAAAAACCTTAACCAGCCACATTTTGCCGAAAACACCTTACAAAAACTCGGCACTTATGCCACTGATCTGTTTCCATCTATTTTGGGTAGTGCCGCAAGCATAATTTTAAGCCTGCTGGTATTGTATTTTCTATTGTATTTTATGCTGGTGCAAATAAGGGAGTTTGAAACCGGGCTATTAAAATACGCGCCCTTTCGCGAGCAGCATGCTTTAAAATTTGCCGTCGCGCTGCGCAATTCCACCTATTCCAATGTTTTGGGGCAGGGTATAATCGCGCTTACCCAGGGTATACTGCTGGCCAATGGCTTTTGGATATTTGGCATTCCCGATCCTATCTTCTGGGGGGTAATTGGTATGTTTATTTCATTTTTACCGGTAGTGGGCGCCCCAACGCTGTGCATACCCGCAAGTATTATATTATTTGCCAATGGCGATAATGTGAGAGGTATATTGTTGTTAGCTTATGGCCTGCTGTTTATTGGCAATGTGGATAATGTGCTGCGAATGATAATTAACAAGCGTGTTGGTAATACCCACCCTATAATTTCGGTTATCGGCGTGTTTATAGGCCTGCCGCTTTTTGGTATATTAGGCCTGGTATTTGGCCCGGTATTGCTATCGTACTTTTTATTATTGCTGGAAATTTATGAAACCAACCGCCTGGCAGCCGACAGGCTTGAGCGAATCAGAACCGGAAATGACTCCTGATAGGATAAATTGAATATATTTGGGTACGGGCCGAAAATATATTTATTAATAAAATTTAAATCAAAACGTACGCCAAATTGTCTTAACAACAATACTTGGCAAGATATTTAGTCGTTATAAAAACAATTAGTCAACTTAAAAATTATAATAACATGAACGATAACTCAAAAGTAGTAATTGCACTGCTTGCCGGGCTGGCAGCAGGCGCGGCGTTAGGAATGCTTTTTGCCCCGGAAAAAGGAAGCGAAACACGCGACAAACTTACCGAATCATTAAAAAACCTGGGCGATACCATTCGTGATACCGCTGCTGCAGAAATTGACAACCTGGTTGGCTTAAAAGACAAAGTTGTTGAAAACATTAAAACAAAAATTAAAGGTGCCGAATTAGAATATCAGGACGACCTTGAACACGCATAAATTTACAGTATCCCGGGTATTGATAACCGTTTTTACCCGGGATAATAAATAATTGATATGGAAGCAAATAAAGAAACACCCCCACCTTTGGTAGATCAGCTGAAAGAATATGCTGAAACCAGTATTAAGCTTGCTAAATACCGGGCTATTGAAGGCGGAACATCAATAGCGGCCAGCATAATTTCTGATATTGTTACTGTTATAAGTATTGCGTTTGCTTTTATATTTGCCAGTATTACGCTGGCGTTTTTCCTGGCCGATAAATTTAATTCGCTGTGGGAAGGGTTTGGATGTGTAGCCGCGCTTTATTTACTGATAGCAATTACAGTTAAACTAAATAAAAAACGCCTCGAAAGGCCTGTTATTAATGCTTTAATACAAAAGATACTTAAATAATGGAAGCATCCATCAAAAACAGCTGGGAATTAAAGGAAGAAATAGTAAGGCTAAGAGGGTTACAGCAAGAGCAAAGCGTAGCATTAAAGGCCCGTTTCAGCAGCCCGGGCGCCATAATTTCCAGCTTGTATTCCTTATTTCCAAAATCTGCCAATACCGGCGAAAACAGATCCAACATCTTTAACCAGGATTTTGTTAGCATTATATCGCGGTTTTTAATTCCGCTTACTTTAAATAAAACACTTTTCAAAAATTCGGGCTTTTTAATAAAGGCGCTGGTGGGCCTCGTTTCTCAAAAGGCATCGGGCTATATTAATGAGGATTCCGTGGTAAGTGTTTGGGACAAGGTAAAATCACTCTTCACCAAAAAGGAAGATGCTGCCAAACACAGGTATCCTTATAGTTTATAAGCGGGTAAACCACTCATTTATCATTCAGCAATAAAATTCTCCATAATAAAAGGCAGAAAGCTATTTTTGCGCTTTAATTTTTATACGTGGGAAAAGATAAGTTAAAGCGCTTTGCCGAGATAGATACCTTTAGCAATGT
>Ga0302309_10004386_pt1 | contig 10444 bp, 12 predicted proteins | sample III_Palsa_N1_1_FD_200453 | JGI IMG/M metagenome (GOLD analysis project Ga0302309, IMG submission 200453) | Peat permafrost microbial communities from Stordalen Mire near Abisko, Sweden - III_Palsa_N1_1 | ecosystem: Environmental > Terrestrial > Soil > Palsa > Peat permafrost | place: Sweden... | reverse complement strand
TATGTTCGCGAGATGGAGATTGTACACCACCCTTTTTTATTTTGCTGTTGGTAATCTTTGCTTTCATAAAATTACTTCTTGAATTTTACTTTCGAGGCGGTTACCTTATCATACTCCGTATGAGTTCCGACAAATAGGACATAGACCGTTCGGACATTAAATTGAATTAAAGCGATTAGCCTGTAATCGTTCCCTTTAATATTGAAAACGTACCGGTCGTTTCCCACTGCATCCACCGAATTGAATACGGTCCTCAATTCGTTAAAGTTCGCGAAGTTGCCTTTCTCAATAATGGTATACCAGTTATTCAGGGTATCTCTTGATTTTATATGCCTTTCGCTAAAATCTCTGATCGTCCTGTAACTTATCACTACCATACCGCACGCTTTCGTAATGCAAAGATGGCAAATGTTAACAAAAATAAAATTAAATTTAGGAAAATGAAAGTTTTTACCGGTTCAGCAGCTGCATGAATTGTTTTTTGTAGGTTTCCATACCGAAGGAGAATTTGCCTGCCTTCTTTCTGCCAGTATCTGTTAACCTGGTCAGTGTCAGTACTTCGTCGATCCGGCTTTTTGGACAACGGTACACCCGTTGCAGGACGCGGAGGTTCTCACTGGCTGTGAGTTGAGCGTATAGGGATGGGCTTTCAATGAGGGAGCCGATCCGGTGTAGGATCTCCAAGCGATGGCCTTCCCAATTGTGGCCAAAGACATGTATCTCCCCCTGTTGTTTCTTTAACAGGCCAAGGATCAACTTTAGTGTTGTCGTTTTCCCGGCGCCGTTGGGCCCCAGGAAGCCATAGACGCTGTCTTTGGGGACACGAAGGTTGATGGCATGCAATACCGGCGTCCGGGCGTTCCACTGATGGCTGAGATTGGTTGTTTCAAGGCAATAGTTCGGCATAGGGTCAAAAATGGCGCCAGCCGGTCTTCGGCTGACCCCTATTCTGCAAGGAAGGCATTTGTCCCTGCAAAAGCCGAAGTTGGTCGGGCAAGTGCATTCGTCGATAGCAGTTGGGGGCACCGGGTGAAAGCGCTGACCTTCGTCAAAATACTTTCGCCATGCGCACTATCACCCTTCTTTTGCTGTCCTGCCTGTTTGCCTTCCGGCAGCCGGCTTTACCCGGAGGCCAGCCGGCTTCAACCGAAGCGGCGAGCTTTTCCTGCCTGATCGATGGAACACCCGTTTCTTCCAATGTCACCGACGGCATGGCGAATGCCGCCTTTAAGACCGCCAAGGATATCATTACTTTCTCGCTGGTCAGCATGGACCCCCAGTACAAGGGCAAAGTGCCGCCGCAGTTTAGTTTTACCGTTGCGCCGTCGGGCACCTGTCAGTTCAAATCGGGTGACACCAATAACAAAAACGCAAAATATTCGCCGCCCTTGTTGTAGGATGCTTACATAAGCCGCAGGCCCAAATTTCTGAACTCATCGAGTTTACGATCATCAGTGGCCAGTTCTGTGATCAACCCACTGATCTCATTTAATTCACAGACCTTAAAATGCGCCATCGAATTAAATATCGCATAATTTCCAAGGGCATAGGTCTTGACCGCATTTTTCAGCATACTCCGTTTTACTTCCCCATCTGCCTGAAATACGGCGGTAATACCGAAGTCTTTTTGAAGCGCACAGGTTCCCATCAGATAAAGGTCGGCGATGTATCGTGCAGCCTCGCTGCATGTCTGTACTCCTGTATTGGTTGCCGTTTCCCGATCATAGTTTCCACCCAGCAGAATCAGCTCAATATGCCTGTATCTTGAAATGATGGGCACCAGGGCCATATTATTCGTCACCAGCCTGAAGCTGGAATTGGCTGGCAGATGCGACGCCACGGCGCAGATGGTTGATCCTCCATCCATGAAGATGGTTTGCCCATCCTGGATCAATGGCTGCGCTTTTACCGCAATGGTATTTTTTTCTTCGGCCAGGAACTTGGTGCGATCCTCGAAACTGAGTGGGTTCCTGGAGGGGGCTATGGCGCCGCCACGCACTCTTAGGACCAATCCGTTATGATGGAGCGATTCCACATCTCTTCTGATAGTGTCTTCGGAGACATTCAGGTCAGCCGATAGGGATTCATAATCGACTTTGCCCTTCTTCCTGACTATTTTGAGTATGTGTTTAAACCTTTCTTCTTTTACCATATCAAGCAGATATTTCAACATAATTCCCTTCCGGGTCCAACACGACACTTTCATAGTACCCATCACCCGTCGTCCTGGGTTCGCTGAAAATAGTGTAATTATCTTTTCTAAGGCGTTCTGTCAGCGCGTTCACCCGGTCTTTTCCGCCAACCGAGATGGCAAAATGGGCGATCCCCATGGTAAACCCCCGCTTGCTGTCAACTGATTCAATATCGGGCCGGGTCATCAATTCCAGGCGTGTTTTGTCAGCCCCAAAATAAATAAAGTAGGCGGTGAAATTGGTAGTTGCGTTAATGTATTTTTCTCCTGAGGTCACTTCAAAATATTTGAGATAAAACGCCCTCATCTCTTCCAGGTCCCGGACCCAAACCGCAAGGTGTTCGATTAGCATATTCGTCGATTTTTAAAATATAGTTACTCCGCCACGATCTTACCCTGCATATTTGCCCAGTGGGCGGGGTAACTACAGATAAAATCATAGACCCCCGGTTGGTGGATCGTGAATTCCACTTCGTCCGTTTGTCCGCCACTGATAAGCTTTGTGTGGGCAATGATCAGGGACTCCACGCCGGAGGGAATATATTGATCTTTTGCTGCTCCGCGCGCCAGGTCGGCGAAATCGGCAATATCGACGCCTGTTTTCAAAATGACCACATTATGCGCCATGGAAGTGGGCGATTGGGCGCCGGTATTTTTAAAGATCAACCTGAGCTTTTTTCCGGCTCTTACCCGGAAAAGGTCTTTATCAAAGCGCATGTTTTCGTTGGCCTGCAGTTTGATCGTATCCGAGAAGGCCATGTTTTCGACACCGGGGACGGCTTTTTCAATGCTGTCGGTAGACTGCTGTGCACTCGTCTGATCCGGTTGGTTGTTCTGACTATCTGCGCCGCCCGTCCCAAATTCTTTGATCTTCATATTCCGGAAAGCCACCCCGTTTGTCCAGTCCTGTACGGCCAGGTGGCCTCTGACGGCGGCGCCGAATTCAGGAAATTTGCTCAGCGAACTGGCTGCGACCAGCGTTTTCCATTCGGTACTGTTCAGGTCTGTCTGCACGGTGAGCACGCCGTTCAGCCAGAAAGTCAGTTTCCCGTCTTGCTGAAGGATGCGCGACTGATTCCATTCGCCGGACTTTGGCGTCGTATTGCTGTTGTTGGGAATTACACCGAAGATGGCGGCTGCTTTGTGGGAAAGGTTCTTCAGGTAGTCAGGCTCGACGTTGTTGTCATCCAGCAGCTGATATTCCGGGCCCGTGGAAAAAGTATTGACAAGGTCCGGCCGCTCCTGGACATTGATGAACAAACCACTGTTACCGGCCTTCGAGATCTTCCATTCAAACTTCAGATCGAAATCCTGGTACACTCTGTCGGTTACCAGGTCCCCGTGTTTTACATTTTTTGCATGGGGATTGCAGACGAGTTTCCCGCTGTCGACGGACCAGGCCGAGGGAATGGTGCCCCTGTTATACAGATGCCATCCGTTCATGGTCTTTCCATCGAACAACAGCTTCCAGCCGTCCTTTGTTTCCTGCTCCGAAAGCGCATTTTGTTGGTCTCGATGTTCTGTGCACCCGACAGAAAAAACAAGGCACATGACTATGGCGAAGACGCCGGCAATCGTTTGGGAAGGCTTCATGTTTGCAATAATATGCAAAATTGCAGAAAATTGCAAATTAGAGGGATTTTAACCCAGGTTAAAATCCGCGCCGATGTTGCGCCCCAACTTTGTGCTCCGAAAGCATAAACACACAACAAAATGAAAATCGCATTTTTTACAGCTGCCCTCCTTTTCGCAGGCCTCGGCTCGCTATTCGCTCAATCAAAAACAAATAAAAAAATGGAAACGATCGTATTAGTACACGGCGCCTGGTCGGACGCCTCGGCCTGGGACCATCTGGTCCCCATATTAAAAGCGCAGGGTTATGAGGTGATCGCCGTCAACCTCCCCGGCCACGGCAAGGACAATACCTCATTCGCCGGTATCACCCTGGACCTCTATGTGGAAACGGTAAAAAAAGCCATCGGCACGAGAAATAACATCATCCTCGTCGGACACAGTATGGCCGGCCTGGTGATCAGCGAAGTGGCTGAACAGATCCCCGATCAGATAAAGAGGCTGGTCTATCTCGCAGCCTTCCTTCCCAAAAACGGGGAAAGCCTGCTGGCCCTGGCGCAAACTGACGCCGACAGCCATATCGGCAAATACCTGCAGGTCGACAAAGACCATGGGTCGGCCGGCATCGCCAAAGAGGGACTCATCGATGTCTTTGCCGCGGACGCACCACAACCCGTCCGGGAGTACCTGTTGGCAAATTTCAAACCCGACCCCCTGGCGCCGCTTGCTACGCCCGTCGTGCTCAGCGATGCCAACTTCGGGAGAATAGAGAAGGTCTACATCCACACGCTCAACGATCACGCAGTCAGCTATCCTCTTCAACAGAGAATGGTGAGCACCTCCAACGTTGCGAGGGAATATGCGATCCCATCGAGCCATACCCCTTTCCTGTCCATGCCCGAACTGCTCGCGGCGATCTTGCTGCAGGAAGCTAAATAAAGAAGTACAATCATATCGGTCAAAAGCAAAACTTACCGGCGGGTAGGTTTTGCCTATTTTCGCAGTATGAACGACCGTCTGGAATTGCAGCAGATGCTCCTATCCGCCGGCATGAGTCCCGAGGCAATCGAGCTTTCCGGTCCCTACTGGATGCCAAAAGAGTATAAAAAGGGGGAATACTATAACGAATACAAAAACATCTGCAAACATTTGGGCTTTGTCCTGGACGGCGTTTTCAGGATCTACCGCGCAAACCCCGAAACCGGCGAAGAAAAGAACATGATGTTCTTTACCAACAATCAATTTATAGCCTCCTACAAAAGCTTTCTCACGCAAACCGAATGTGCCTACTATACTGAGTCGATGGTCTATTCGAGGATCCTGTATATCCACATTGATCACCTGAACCTGCTCTACCGCCAATCCCATGAGTGGGAGCGCTTTGGCCGGATCCTGGCGGAGTCCGCCCTCAATGCCGTCATGACCAGCACGGAGGGTTTTTTGTTCCACACGCCCGAGGAACGCTATCTCCAGCTGATCGAAAAACATCCCGATATCTTCAACGCGATCCCGCTCTACCATATCGCCTCTTTACTGGGCATCCAGGGAGCGTCCCTCAGCCGCATCCGGAAACGCATGCTCACAAAACAACCGCAACGCTGATGCTCTGACGATTTAGCACATCGCGGCGACCTGCGAATGATGTAACATACATATCCGGGGACTATGGCTTAATTAGGGTATCTTTAGGGTGGTGTGAAGCTGTTTATAAAGAATATGGTTTGTATTCGCTGCAAACTTGTCGTAAAAGACGAGCTCGCAAAACTTGGTCTCAAGTATATTACTGTAGACCTGGGTGAGGCGGAGCTAGTGAACAGTATCAGTCCCGCGCAACGAGAACAGATCAGGGCTGCCCTGCTGCAATCCGGGCTCGAATTGATGGATGATAAAAAAAGTGTGCTCATCCAAAAGATAAAAAATGTTATTATCGAGATGGTCCACTATTCGGAAGACCCGCTGACCATCAATTTCTCCCAATTCCTGAGCGAAAAATTGAACCATAATTACACTTATCTTGCCAATCTTTTTACAGAAGTACAGGGATCGACGATTGAGAAGTTTATTATCGGACATAAGATCGAAAGGGCAAAGGAATTACTCATCTACGACGAACTCACCCTCACTCAAATCGCCTATAAGCTTCACTATAGCAGCGTCTCGCATCTTTCGTCCCAATTCAAGAAAGTGACCGGGCTGACTCCTACATTCTTCAAAAACTTAAAAGGCAAAAGACGCTCGATGCTGGAAGATGTAGGAATTATACAACCAATCGACAGCGGTGTGTAACAGTTACCAGGAAAAATTGGCTCATCTTTATATTCTCACCAAGCTAAAATCATTATCATGACTACCTCTTCTTCACATTCAACGTTTCCATCAATCAGGAAACGCCTGTTAATTTCTCCCTCTTATTTTTCTGCCATGGACCAAACTATCAACCTGTCGGCCCCTTCCAATCCAGACCGGCCGCACTTGCCTCGCCGCAGGGCCGCAGCGTTGGCACGTGAAGTTCGAAACCCGCTGACATGCATCGATCTATCGATCGACATACTTAACTCGGCTGTGACGGACCCGGAGCTCAAAGTGTACATGGAAATCATTATGAGAAGCTCGAAACGCATTAATCGACTGATAAAGGAGCTTCTCGAATGCCAGGAAGTCGGTGCCCTTTCCCCAACTCATTATTGACGATGTGGGGCGGCGGCCATTTTTTTTGTAGCTTCAGCGCAAACCTTGACACATGCGCCGCGAATACCGCTTGCTCTGCCTGTTTGCCCTGCTAAAATTGGTTCTGCCTTTTTTCCTGCAAAACGGTGTTTACGAACCCCATCGCGATGAATTCCTGTATTTGGCGGAGGGCCGTCATATGGCCTGGGGTTATATGGAAGTGCCCCCGTTACTGTCCGTTTTTGCGTGGCTGACGAACTTGTTCGGCGGCGGTTTTTTCTGGATAAAATTCTGGCCTTCGCTCTTCGGGGCCCTGACCTTTGTGGTCGTCGGCAGGATGGTACTTGCTTTGGGCGGCAGGCAGTTTGCGCTGCTGCTCGCGTTCCTGCCCTTTGTGTTCGGAGCCTATCTGCGGACACATTATCTCTTTCAGCCGGGTTTCCTGGAGATCTTTTTCTGGACCCTGCTGGTGTATGCGCTGGTGCGGTATGTTCAGTCGAGGAGCCCGGTCCTGGCGGAGGGATCGGAGTGGTCGCAGCAGGCAGGTTCATCGCAGACACCGGAGCAGTCAGCCGATTCGCGGCCGGAAAGGTGGCTCTGGCTGGCCGGGGTCGCCGCGGGGCTGGGCATGCTGGGCAAATACACTATGGTATTCTTTGCCATCGCCTTGCTCGGGGGACTTTTACTGACGCCACAAAGACGCCTGTTGTGGAGCCGCCACGCATTGTATGCCCTGGCAATCGCCTTCCTTCTGTTCCTGCCCAACCTGTTGTGGCAATGGAGGCATGGTTTCCCCGTCGTTTACCACATGAATGAGCTCCAGCGTACCCAATTGCAATACATCAGTCCGGCAACCTTCTTCTCTGAACAGTTATTAATCAACGTTAGCGTTATTTATATCTGGATTGCCGGCCTGATCGTGGTGGGCTTTAGCCGGCAGGGCAAGCCCTATCGTTTTATAGGCTGGTCGTTTGTGATCCTCCTGGCCCTGCTGGCATTGGGTCACGCGAAGGGCTATTATGCGCTGGGCGTTTACCCCGTCCTATTCGGTTTTGGCGCCGTCGGCCTGGAGCGCTGGACGGCAAAACGCCTGCGCTTTCGCCGTTATACGATGGTAGGGGCAACACTTGTGGCCGGCTATGGGTTCATTATGGTCGGTCTGCCCGTTCTACCACCGCGGCAGCTGGCTGAGCATTACGCCAGGAATGGTATAGCCCGTAGCGCAGGGGCATTGCGGTGGGAGGATCTGAAGGACCATCCCCTGCCGCAGGATTTCGCGGACATGCTATCCTGGAGAGAGATGACACGGAAGGTCGCGGCAGCGTATGCGACGCTGGACGCCCGGGAAAAGAGCCAAACCCTGCTGTTTTGCGACAATTACGGTCAGGCCGGGGCCGTCAGTTATTATGGTCCGCAGTATGGGTTACCGCCGGCTTATAGCGCCAATGCCAGTTTTCTCTACTGGATGCCGGAGGATTATGATCGATTCAACGTCCTTTTGGTTGTCACCGACGACAAAAAGGAAATGGAACATCCCTTTATCCGGGAGTTTGCATCGGCGAAAGTAATGGACAGTATTACAAATCCCTTCGCCCGAGAATACGGAAGCCTGATCCTTCTGTTGAAAGGACCCAGCGACGGTTTCCGAAAGGGCTTCCGGGACAAGATCGACGGGGCGAGGTTCAAGACGACGGCCGCAGGGGCTACCTCTTCAGGCAGGCCACCTAATGCCCTGGAAGAGGGTGGATCCATGCATTAACGCCGGGTGGTTCCCTTTCCACGCAAATACAATGCCCGTCCCCGCCCAAGTTATCAAAATGTTAAGGAACAATCTTTGCAAAAGTCTCTTAAACTTTTAACGTTTCCTTGGGTCTAGTTACCCTGGAAACGCTACCTCTCGGCCTTTGATCCCTTTAAGTCACTATTTAAAAAACTAAACAATGAAGAATCTTCGTTCTCTCTGTCTGCTTGCCATTGCAACCACTGCCTTAATAGTTAGCTGCTCCAAAGGAAACACCGGACCCGCCGGTCCTGCAGGTGCTGCAGGTGCTGCCGGTGCAGCCGGTACCAGCGGCACCAATGGCACCAATGGCTCCGACAGCGTAATGTACAGCGCCTGGATGCCGATGAATATGCTCGATACCATCGAAGGCACCGCCGACACCATCTACTACCAGAATTTTACCGCCAACGCCATTACAAGTTCGATCCTGAATACAGGGACCGTGATCACTTACCTGGAAACGCTCGATGGGAACAACGATTCACTGTTCTTCAACGCGTCGACTGTCCTGACCGAGTCCTATTATGTTGGGGATATCTTTGTGGAATCATTTCCCCCAGCCGCAACCAATTCCGCAGGGTACAATTGGGCAGGGTACAATTACCGCTTTATCGTTGTGCCGGGGGACATCGCGGCTACGATGTTCAAGGGCATGACCCAGCAACAGATAAGGACGATCAGTTATCCGACGTTCAATAAACTCGCGAAGTCCGCGGTTACGAAGTCGGCGGGCGCCAAACTTAGCCAGTAGAGACCAATTGAATAATAAAGCAGCCCCGGCGCAGTCTTGCGTCGGGGCAATTTTGGTTATTTGACGGTTGTGCGCAGGTATTCTTCGAGGTTGCCGAGGCCCATGGTATACCCTTTCTGGAAGCCCATTGCGATGATCGCTTCCATGTCCGCCTGTTTGTTGAAGCTGATCTCCGTCCTCACCGCGGTGACGCCATTCGCATAACTGAAATCAACTTTCCAGTTCATCAATGGAAGATCAGGATTGGTATGGCCCGCATCGTCACAAAACACCGTGGTACTACTAAAGCTTTTATCCGGCACGATGGCCGTAAAGTTTACTTTGCACATGGTCTTGTCGCCATTAGGCCCGATCATGGCATAAAACCATGCCCCGCCCACCCTAAACTCCATCGTGATCGTCTCCGCCCTGTACGGTTTTGGCCCCCACCATTGGTCCAGGATGGCAGGGTCGGTCCAGGCTTCCCATACCGATGGCAATGGCGCGTCGAATGATCTTTCCACCGTGAGTCGCTTGTTTGGCAAGTCTTTTGAAAAGACGGTTTTTTCGGTCGTCATGATCTTTTGTTTTTTTGTTTTGACAATAATGCATCCAGCTGATCGAGCCGGCATTCGGCAAGGACAAGGATATGCAACTGATCGGTTGCAAATATACGCAACTAATCGGTTGCGCAAAATTTATTTTTTGGTAGCCGTCATTCGTCTATTTAATCCGCTGTTCATCTAGCAGGGATTTTTCGCGGCAAGCTATCGTGATAGCTTTACCAAAAGAAAACGCCATGCACAATATTTTCCGGGCCCTCGTCCTCGCCGCCGTCACCACCCTGGTGATCGCCTCCTGTTCGAAGACGGGCAGCAAACCCGCCGTCACCCCGCCAACCGATACCACCAAAACGACGACGACCACTACCCCCCATGATTCAGTCACCGACGTCTATGTCGCCGGTGGATTAACCAAGGGTACCTCCCAGTTCACCACGCCCTGTTACTGGAAGAACGATACAGAGGTGGACCTCAGTAGCGGACCCTATGGTGGCATAGCCTACGGCATAGCCGTTTCCGATACCAACGTATACGTGGCCGGGAAGGTCGGCAACGTCGCGGTCCTCTGGAAGAACGGCGTGCTGCATGCCCTTACCTCCGGTATAGATGACAGTTCGGGCGCCACGAGTGTCTACGTGCTTCACGACACGGTCTATGTGTCGATCAGCGGCTACGCTCAAACCCTCGCGCTCGCCGAGAACTCCGAATATCTTGTCATCGACCCGGCAGGCAATAGCACGGAGACGGGGCTGATGGACGTGCTCGCACATCCGGGCGCCGACGGCATCTTTGCTGCCAACGGCCATGTCTATGCGGCGGGTACCGGGACGACGACTCCCGGCTACGAGTTCGGCCAGCCGAAATATTTCGCAACACCCGTTTACTGGCAGGATGGGCAGGAAGTCGGCCTGCCTTACGAAGGCATCATTCCGGGTGCG
>Ga0302309_10004385_pt1 | contig 10446 bp, 9 predicted proteins | sample III_Palsa_N1_1_FD_200453 | JGI IMG/M metagenome (GOLD analysis project Ga0302309, IMG submission 200453) | Peat permafrost microbial communities from Stordalen Mire near Abisko, Sweden - III_Palsa_N1_1 | ecosystem: Environmental > Terrestrial > Soil > Palsa > Peat permafrost | place: Sweden... | reverse complement strand
ATCCTGATAAAAAATAGCGCTCGTTAAAATTATAATTTACACGTGCAAATTGTGATTTTATTAAGCTTTGCGGATCATAAGTGCCTGACAGGCTTAACGCAGAGGCCGAAGTTTGAATAAACGAATAGCCTGCTTCTCCTACTGAAGTTTCGTTAGCATATATATTGTTTGTTTTATCAGTAATTTGCTCGTAGCCGGCTAATGCACTTATATTATGTTTACCAAAGCTTTGGTTGTATGATAATACATAGTTGGATAGTAATTGGCTGCTTTGCGCATATGATTTGCTAAGTGAATTTGTAGGAGATGAAACCGGGCCGAAGTTGTAAGAGTTTTGGAAAAAGTCTTCGGTTTCCAGGTAGTAGCTATATCCTAAGGTTGATTTAAAATCTAAGTGGAAAGGTAATTTAAGGTCAGCATAAACATTACCCTGGAAATTATTTTTCGTATCCTGTGCACTAGCAGAATTTACCGCTCCTAAAAGATTTGGCCCTGAGTATTGTGCGCCATAACCTGATGGTTCGGTACCGTAAGAGCCATTTTCATTATAAACCGGAATAATAGGTTGTGTACGGAATGGTGCATTTGCTAAAGCGGCTTGTGAACCCACCAATGGTGAAGTAATACGTTGAGATGCATTAATTTGCTCGCCAATAGTTAAATACTTGCTTAATTTATAGTCTGTATTAACACGTACACCACCAATATTTGAGTAATTCCTTATAAAAATACCTGTTTGCTGATTGTAGAAGCCAGATATTAAGTAATTTATATTGTTTGAGGCACCTGAAATTGACAGGTTGTAATTTTGTTCGGTGCCTGTTCTGTACAGTACGTTAACCCAATTGGTGTTTGCAAGTGTATCTAAACCTCCTTTACCTGAAAAAACTGTCGGGTTTAAGATGTCCTCTACTTTTAAATAATCATTCTTATCAAGCAGTTGTATCAATTTGGGTTTGGTTACACCGTATCTTGCACTAAAAGTAATTAGTGGCGGCGAACCAGTGCCTGATCCTTTTTTAGTAGTGATGAGAATTACCCCACCAGCTGCTGCTGAACCATAAATAGCTGCTGAAGCTGCATCTTTGGCTATATCTATTGATGCGATATCGTCCGGATTAATGCTGTTTAAATCTGATTGCCTTATCCCGTCAACAATGTATAACGGGTTGGGTTGATAAAATGAAGCAATACCGCGTATAATAATTTGCGGAACTGCATCCGGCGCAGCCGAGGCTGTAATTACGTTTACACCTGCAACTCGGCCCTCTAAAGCTTCTAAAGGGTTTGTTATGGGTTGATCTTTGAATACCTCGCCTTTAATTGATGATATAGAGCCTGTGAGGTCTTTACGTTTCTGTGTGCCATAGCCAACAACAACAACCTCATCTAAATGTTGGTCGCCCTCCTGCATGGATACGTTGATGGTTTTGCGGTTGTTTACAGCTATTTCCTGCTTGATATAGCCAACGCTTGTAAATACAAGTATATCTGAATTCTTCGCGTTTATGGTATAATTACCATTGGCATCGGTGTTTGCCCCGTTGTTTGTTCCCTTTAGCAAAATGGTTACACCCGGAAAGGGATTGCCTTTTTCGTCGGTAACTTTACCTGAAACTGATACCTGCGCGAATGACGACAGGGATATCAATAAAAGCAAAGGACAAAAAAGTAACTTTAAGAGTAATTGTTTTTTATACATAATGATTTTATTTTAGGTTATTAATGGATAAGCTTTTGTTTGGTTACTTGTCTGCAAGTCAGATAACTTTATCCGGAAAGCAGGTGGGTATTAAGCTGCTTTTTTTGCATATGCGATTTTGCGCATACAAAAAAGCGATTCAATACCCGGTTAAGGTTTTGATACATTTTCATAATTCAATAAAAGTTATTAAAAGCGGTTATAATCAGTAATTACAGCCTATGGTTTAGCTTGCCGTAATTCTTATATCAAAGAGAGGAGATTTAATTATCTGCAACAAGTTTCAAAACTAAAATATAAAAGAGTTGAAAGTTTTTTTGTATTTAAATAATTGAAAATCAATACATTAAATAGTATTCCGCAGAATCAAAATATAAACCCTATATAAACAATATAAAATGTAAGCTGGAATTTATATGGCTTTTATGGCCATAATAGCATGCTCAAATTCATCATTATGGATGATGGATTTGCTTTTAATGCGGGCTTTGTAGTTGTAGATGGTATTTACTGAGTATTCAAGTATGTGGGCTATCTTTTCAGTATCACTAATACCAAGCCTTATTAGGGCGAATATGCGCAGGTCGGTATTTAATAATTGGTTGGGTAATAGTTTAACCCGGTTCTCGTCACAAAACAATTCATTATAACCATGTACAAAATTCGGGAAGATCTTAAGAAAGGCTTTATCAAAATTAATAAACAATTCTTCGCGCTCTTTTGTAAGGTTGATGTTGTTAACCACTATACGTATATCCTCATACCGTTTTGTGGTGAGCTTGTTATCTACAGAGCGCTTAAACTTTTCGAGCTTGTTTATATATTCTGATATTAAGTTGAAATAGTAACCAATGTATTCTTCCTTTATGGTGTTGGCTTCATTTAACTCAATAATACTTTTCTCCAGGTGGTGGTTAGTGTCCAGTATTATTTTATCGGCAACCTTTAATTTTTGTAGCTGCTTATAAATAATCACCGAAAACACTATTACTATACTTACCAAAATAGTTAACAACGATGCATAAAAGAAGAGCGCGCGTTTCTGCTCTTCCTCATTATTTATCCTATCGCTGGCAATAACGGGTAGTATGGCGCTTACTTGTAGTTTTCTTTGCCTGGCTCCATAGAATATGGCATCGTCCATAGCTTGTTTAATATATACATAGGCATTTTTTACATCGCCGTTTTTGTATAACAGCTGGGCGAGGTTTGTCATCGCCGCGGCTTCTTTGGTTGATGAACGTACATCGGCCATGGCGGCTCTTATCAATAAGGAAATAGCACTGTCGGGCTCGCTTTTTCGGATATAAATATCGCTCAGAGTGGATGCGGTAACCGCGAATTGGTGATCAGTAAGTTTGTATTTGCCGATCAGTTGTTTAAGCGCTGTAATGGCTTTATCGGTATTGCCTGTTTTAAGATATTTTAAGCCAGAATAATAAATGTATTCAAAAGAATTACTGTTACATAGTACGGTAGCCGAGTCGGTATACATGCCGGCACGCTTAACATAAATAGGCGTGTAATAGTTATCCTTGTCGAAGTCGGATAAGTCGTAATATGTGCGGGCGGTTAAAAAGTAGTATTCCTTTTTCGCGTCATTATCTAAAACCTTTACATTAACCGTTTTAAGCGAATCAAAGGTCTCTTTAAACATCCCCGATGAAAGCAATATAAAGCCAAGCTTAATTTTACTAACAGCAATTTTTGATGAGTTGTTTAATAAATGAGCTGTTTGCTGCAATTTCAAAACATAGTCATATGCTTTATCATAGTTAAATGATTTATACTCATTGTACAGACTTAAATACAAATCATATCTAAAATTCAGATCATTTATACGGTTGCTATTCAGGTAGGTCTCCAGCTTTTCAATTCTTATTGTTTTTTGCTGGTCGAATGTTTTTTTGTTGTCTAAAACATCGTTCAACTTATTCAATAATGTATCATAGTTCTGGTTTGAAAATGCCGGGTAAAAAAACAATAAAAAAGGAATCAGGAGTACAATTCTTTTCATGAATGATTTAATAATCAAGCAGTTTTAAAAAAATAGTGTATAAATTGGTAAATAATCAGCCGGTTAAGTATTGGACTGATTATCTTTCTTAAAATTAGAAAAAATAATCAATTTACCCTTGTAAATATTAAAAAAACAGCGATCGCTAATCAACAAATTCTGCCTATTGTATCTAATAGGTTATCTTTGCGGTAAATGCATATTACACCCGAATGTTAGAGATTTTATATAGTGATGAGCATTTAATTGCTATAAATAAACCCCATGATCTGTTAGTCCATCGTTCATCTATAGCCGCCGATGTTGAAGAGTTTGCCTTGCAAATATTGCGTGATCAGGTAGGGCAATGGGTAAATCCCGTTCATAGACTAGACAGAAAAACAGCCGGGGTATTGTTGTTCGCTTTTAATAAAGATGCGGAAATAGCCATGCACCAACAATTTGCCGATAACCTGGTGAAAAAGATGTATCATGCTATTGTTCGCGGGCATACACCTGATAACGAGGATATTGATTATCCACTAAGGAAAGAAAACGGAACGCTGCAAGAAGCCTTTACAAGTTATATCACCCTAAAGCGTGCTGAGATTGATGTGCCACTAGGTTCGCATCCAACATCCAGATACTCTTTGATAGAAGTTACCCCTTCAACGGGGCGAATGCACCAGATCAGGAAGCATATGGCGCATGTATCGCATCCCATCATAGCTGATCGTACACACGGTTGCAACAAGCAAAACAGGTTTTTCAAATCAAACTGGGAAATGACTACGATGCTATTGCATGCATCAAGTCTATCATTTACTCACCCCATCACCCAAAATATTATCAATATTGAAGCACCTTTACAGCCTGAATTTAAAAGGGTTATGGCTTTGATGAATTGGTAGTCGGACAATCTGCCTATCAACTTTAAACAAAAGATCACCAAATTGGTTATTAACTTATGAATACTTCTTTACAACACGCCTTTAATTTAACAGACGGCAAACATGATATTACTATAACAGCTATTGATAGTGATATAGCCGTGGGTAGCCTATCAGAAAATGGAAATTACAGATTGACCGAGGGTGAATTGAATCTGGGTGATATACAGTTTGATGAAGAAATGGATTATTGGATATACAATGGGGAAACTGAATTTACCCGTGATGAATTGATAACAATAGCCGATTTTATTAAGCATCAGCATAATAGGGCTGCCTAATTACTACTAATAGACAGTAAATTGCTTTTAGAATGATAGGTGTATAATTTAGGCTAAAGCCGATTTAATGCTTTTAGTTTAGCCGTTTGCTGAAGCCAAACTGCAATGAATAGTAAAAATAAAGTGTAAAATTCATTTCCGTCCCATTTATGGGGCGGAAAATAGATGAGATAAAGGGGGGCTTTGGCCTAAAAATCAACAATAAAATTTAAAAGCGATTTCCTTGTACCAATAAGTATTTACTGTCGTAATAATTCGTACTATATTTGTTCTGTAATCCTAACATAATCACATGGACGAAATAGAAGATTATTCAGAAAAAATTCATGAGCAAAGTGATGAGCATGCCCATGAAATATTACATCATAGCGAGAGCAAAGACAGATGGGTAATGTATGTCGCGTTATCTACTGCTGTTATAGCTGTACTGGCTGCTATTACTGGCCTTTTAGCTGGTAACCATGCCGATGATGCCATGTTAACTCAAATACATGCGTCAGACCAATGGGCTTTTTATCAGTCGAAAGGGATCAAAGCAGAGTTGCTTGCTTCTACCGATCATGTGCTGGTTGTAATGGGTAAACAATCGGATACAGTTGATGCTAAAAAAATAGCTACCTACAAACATCAGCAGCAGGATATTATGAAAAAGGCCACTGAGTATCAGAAGGAATCTGATACCCATGTTGAGCGGCACGATGTACTTGCACGCGGTGTAACTTTGTTTCAGGCTTCTATCGCCATTGGCGCAATATCCATCATTACCCGTCGAAAGCCGTTGTGGTTTGTAAGCCTTGGATTTGCAGCTGTAGGTTTATTCTTTCTGATACAGGAGCTTTTTTTCTGACAATGCATACTATTTAGCCCCTTAATGCATTAAGTTAATTTTGCGGGGATTGTAATGGTTATCTTTGCAATTCTAAGCAAAGCAAATGATAAAGAAAGTACTGGATAATTTAAAGATAACCGCGTTAAACGAAATGCAAAATGCGGCGCTTAATGCCGATAAAAAAAGCGACATCATTTTGCTTGCGCCTACAGGTTCAGGGAAAACCCTTGCATTTTTATTGCCTTTGCTGAGTGTATTAGATGCCAATGTGCCGCAGGTACAGGCGTTAATATTAGTACCATCACGTGAGCTTGCTTTGCAGATTGAACAAGTATTTAAAGCCATGGGGAATGGTTTTAAAGTAAACTGCTGTTATGGTGGCCACTCTACAAAAATAGAAAGTAACAACCTGTCGCAACCACCTGCCTTGTTAATTGGTACCCCCGGTCGGATAGCGCATCATTTGCGCCGCGAAACCTTTAGGACAGATAAGATAGAAACATTAATACTGGATGAGTTTGATAAAGCACTTGAATTTGGTTTTCAGGAGGATATGTCGTACATCATCAGGCAACTCTCTTCCATAAAAAAGCGAGTGCTGACATCGGCAACACAAATGCAGGATATACCTTCATTTACGGGTGTGAAGCATCCGGTAGAATTGAATTTTCTGCGTAATAAATCAAATGTGCCCGATCTGAAACTAAAAGCTGTTATAGCTGATGGTGAGGATAAGCTGGATGTGCTTTTTTCGCTGGTATGCAAAATAGGGAATGAGGCTACGCTGATATTCTGCAATCACAGAGATGCTGTGGAGCGGATTAGCGAGCTATTGTGGCACCAGGGATTGGTACATGATATATTTCATGGCGGTATGGAGCAGGAGGATAGGGAGCGTGCATTGCTGAAATTCAGGAATGGCAGTCACCGTTTATTAATCACTACGGATTTGGCTTCACGAGGATTAGATATTCCTGAAATAGAGCACGTGATCCATTATCAGTTACCACATAACGAAGAAGCTTTCCTGCACCGTAATGGCCGCACAGCACGTATGCATGCCAAGGGAACGTCTTATTTGATACTTACACCTGATGAATTGCCATCGTATTTAAAAGTAGTTCCTGAAATTGAGGAATTACCAGCACACAATACCTTACCCCGGCCAACACCGTGGGAAACTTTGTACATCGCCGCAGGCAAAAAGGATAAAGTAAATAAGGTAGATATTGTAGGGTTATTGCTTAAGAAAGGCGAGCTGGACAAAGAAGACCTGGGTTTGATAGAGGTTTTAGATCATACCTCATATGCCGCGGTAAAAAGTAATAAAATAGCAAAGGTTGTAAGTTTGATAAAAACTGAAAAAATCAAGAATAAAAAGGTTAAAATTGAAATTTCAAGATAAGAACGGATATGAGCAACAATGATATTATGAAAAAGCTTAGGGTTGCCCTAAAGTTTACCGATGATGACATTATTGAGGTGCTAGAATTAGCAGATTTTAGAATAACTAAAACGGAACTGGGCGCAATCTTCCGCAAGGAAGATCATCCAAATTTTAAGCCTTGCGGCGACCAGATACTGCGTAACTTTTTAAACGGACTTATTATATACAAACGCGGGCCTAAAGCGAGTTAATGGACAGAACCGCTGCTTGTTGAGATCAATTTAAGCCTGCCGCTGCGTATTTCACTTTGTTGCTGTGCGGAGAATGATTCCCGGCCGCCAAAGTCCTGCACCCAATAGGTATGATTTTCGGCAACGCCAACTTCCTTAAACTTAGGGTTCAATAAGTTTTTGCAATGGCCGGGGCTTTTAATCCAGCCATTCATTACCTCATTAATGTTGGTCTGGCCAAAAGCTATATTTTCACCTATAGCGAAGCTCTTAAATCCATTAAAAATATATCCCGCGAAAACTATACGGTCTTCCATGCTGCGGCCATCCTTACTGGTATGGCTGAAATAGTTATTGTTCGACATGTCCCAGGCATGGCCTCTGGCAGCTTTTTCCAAATTATCATTCCAAACCATGGGTGGGGCAGGGGGCATATAGGTAGTTCCGCAAGTGCAACCGGTTGACCGGACATGATTAATTTGTTTTAGAAACTCATGTTTAAATTCAGGTGTGCCCGTTGTTTGGCTATATGCTTTAATGCCTGTTAGGCATATTACAGTAAATAAACAGCTTACAATTAATCTTTTCATATCTGCTTTATTCGACTATAAAAACCGACAGTAGTTTAATTGTGATGCCTGCGTTTACGACGGCGACGGCGTTTGTAGAAAAATATGGTAACAGCTATTAATGCAATAACAATTATTAAAACTATAATAAGGCTATTTTCCTGGAAGAGTTGGTTTTGTAAAGCCGCTTGTTGCTTGTTAGATATACTTTTTTTTTGCGCTGAATAGAATCTGTAACTATGGCAACTTTTACATCCTGACTATGTAAGATGCTATCGTTTATAGCGTCATGTCTTTTTAAAGCTATATCTGCTTTAGTATACAGTTTCATGTTGTTGTAAAGCGTAACATAGCCCATTTGTACATCAGCTTCTGTTTTTGGGAAGTGGTGAGTTGATGACAGTGTTAAGGCTTCATTTAAATCACGCATGGCAAGTCTATAGTCTTTGATGTCGGTTTTTATCAATGCTAACTCAAGTAATGATGAGATGATATTAGGGACATCCCTTTTAGCGCGTGACAGGGTATTTGATTGTAAGATGAACCATTTTGCCTGGCTGAACTTCTTTTCTGACCTGTATACTTTAGCCAGGTTGTCAAAACTTAAACGTAAGCCTGTGGTATCGTTATAGCGTGAGTAATAATGTATAGCCTGCAACGTATAACCAATTGCATTTTCCTGGTATATATATCTTTTCCTTTTACTCGCTATTGTATCATAGTTAAGATAAGTGCCTGCAATTTGAGTATATAATGGAGCTTTTAATGAGTCGCTGGTTACGGCAACCTGTTGCTTCAGGCTATCAGGATCAACCGGAGTTGCTGATAGTTTTGCGATGCCCAAAAGCATGAAAGCTGAAATTGTAAATAGTATCTTCATAAAAACGAGCCTTGAATATAATACTATATTCAAATAGCATGCCTGTTTAATGCATTATTAAACCAGCGGTATATAATGAAGCAATGATAAGTTAAATTGCTGTGAGCCAAGTGAAAATGTGGAAAACTAATTCAGTGTGAATAAACAGATTGACAGGGATTCGACTGAGATAGTATACTAATTAGTACACTAAGTGCAATGCCTGTTAATTATTGAATAATAGCTTCGTATTTATCTATAAAGCGCTTTATAAAGCCAACCCGTTTTACAAGAAAGTTAAAAAGGTTGATGCCAATGGTTGCGGTTAGTATGCCTGCAATAACATCCAATACATAATGATGGCTTGCATATATTGCTGTAAACCATATGCCAAGCATCACAATAATAAAACAAGCATTGGCCCATTTTAAACGATTTTTAAAGCCATAATAAACTACTATAACAGGATATGCAGAATGTAGGGATGGCATAGCCGCGAATACATTCGATCCTTTTGAGTAAATGGATTTAAATACATGGATGTGAAAGTAGTCATCAAACCTGGATAAGCCGCCGGTACTACCTAAAGTTAAAGGATGAAAAGTAAAACCATAGGTTTGTATATACCATGGTGGCGCTGCTGGATATAAATAATATACTATAAAGCCCAATAGGTTAACCAACAAAAACGTGAATGCGAAATACAGGAACTGCCTTCTGTTCTTAAAAAATAAATAAGCTGCAAATGACAGAGGTACAGGTATCCAACATAAATAAAACAGACCTGTTACCACGTTTAAAAAAGTAGTGCTTTTTACTTTTAGGTATTCGTTGGGCGTAAGTATTTTACCATTTAGGTTGATACCGAAGATGTGCTTTTCAAAGTGATAAAGATCGGCAATGTGTACCGTGTTGTAATTATAATTAGGGATAGCCTTCATATAATCAAAAATCACCCAGTAAAAAATAAATATGCAGAAACCCAATATAAACTTGCGGGTAGGGGCCGACAAGTAAAACATGATATTGAATATGAATACCAATGTTAGCTGATCAGATTTGTATCCAATCAAAAATGAAGATAGTAAGAGGTACGCAACTGATAGAAGCGAGACAATTACTACCGACTTGAAATTAATTTTTATGCTATTATCAATAGCCCCCATTACGCTATTTTTTTATAAAATCTGACCGGAATATTTTGTCCCATAAGGGAGAGCTAACACCATAACCTTTACCGGGGTCTTGATAATGATGCAGCATATGGTGTTGTTTTATTTTTTTCCAGATATTACCTTTAAAATTGAAATGATGTATAGCATAATGCGATATATCATAAAAAAGGTAACCTAATATAAATCCAGGGAAAAAAGCAAAAATGCAATTTAGGGGTAATATCGCTTTAAATAGAAAGTAAAATGCTGTTGCCAGGGGGATGCTTACAGATGGTGGTAATACCAGCCTTTTAGCGTCGCTTGGGTAATCGTGGTGTACGCCATGAAAAATAAAGTGCATGCGCATTGCCCATGGCTTATCAGGTGGCATATAATGGAATACAAAGCGGTGCATAATGTATTCAACCAAAGTCCAGATAAATAAACCAAGTAAAAAGAATTCGGCAAAAGTGATGATGCCTAATGCTA
>Ga0302309_10004381_pt1 | contig 10462 bp, 2 predicted proteins | sample III_Palsa_N1_1_FD_200453 | JGI IMG/M metagenome (GOLD analysis project Ga0302309, IMG submission 200453) | Peat permafrost microbial communities from Stordalen Mire near Abisko, Sweden - III_Palsa_N1_1 | ecosystem: Environmental > Terrestrial > Soil > Palsa > Peat permafrost | place: Sweden... | reverse complement strand
TTAACTTGATAAAGTATAATATTTATCAACCAATAGAAGCTATTTTTGACAAACCCCCTCCCAATCAAAGCTATAAGCAAGCGGCAGTAATTAAGATTTGGTGATAATTTACCCGGACACTAGTGCATTTCATGGGAGAAGGATTTCATTTCCCATTACCTCAACATATTCCAGCAGTGAGATACTCCATAAAGTCTCGGCCCGCCAATATTGTTAGCATAAACTCCCTCAGCTAATCAGCTAATAGGGGCTCTCCTAACAAAAAGCTTGTATTTTGCTCCGAAAATATTGAATTTCAAATTTTTTCATCTATTTGATTTTATTAATGTTTTTCTCAAAAATAATGGTTCGGTGAAGGATTTTACAATATTTATAGATTATCTACCATTTTCCCTAATCCCCTACTTGACCTTGGTTTAGTTGAATGATATATTCTATATTCATAACTTAGTAAGTAATTTAGATTAGAGCTATTTACAGCTGCAATATCGATTATTTACACGAATTAAATGCTTAATTAAGTAATGCAAACGCAAAAAATAAAAATTCGCTTATTTAATAAAATGAACAGTATAAATACAGGATATTAATGCTGTATAGAAGGTAAAAAATATATATTATTAGGAGATGCACAATGCCAAAAGTTCATGCCACCAATAAAGAATTTCATTTTATTGCACACTGTATGCAAGGAACCCTTACTCAAGAAATAATTGATGAGGCGCCAGGTTTGGTGAACTTAAGATCTGTTAAAAATTATTGGCCTCTTATGTTAACGGTAATTCATAAAAAAATTAGTACTTTAGAATTATTAATTAAAAACGATGCCATAATCGACCAACATATAAACGGAACAACCGCGCTCTGGTTTGCAGCATCACTTGCTAATTGGGATGCCGTTGATAAATTGCTTGCTCATGGCGCGCATGTTGATGCAACGCCTCAGGTAGAAAATATAGATGCAGGCAAAACTGCACTGTGGTTGGCAGCTGAAGCAAAGAATTGGAAAGTGGTGTTTGAACTCCTTGAAAAAGGGGCTAATATTGATGCTACTCCAACTGATGCAGAATGTGAAGATGCAGGCAAAACAGCCCTGTGGTTTGCGGCCGAAGCAAAGAATTGGAAAGTGGTGTTCGAACTTCTTGAGAAAGGGGCTAATATAAATGCTTTTCCCACTTGCGAAAAAGATGAGGATGCTAATAAGACAATTCTTATGTTTGCAATCCTCGATGATAACCTTGAAGCGGTAGTGAAATTATTAGAAAAAGGAGCAAAGGATACCGTATTTACAGTTAGTGATGGGAGAAACGCCCTATTAATGGCAGCTCATGAAGAAAAATGGGAAATCTTTTCAAAAATTTTAGAAATAACAACTGCTATAAATGGAGCAGATTATAACGGTGAAACGGCATTAACGCTTGCAGCGTATTTTAAAAATTGGGATATGGTTATAAAACTAGTTGATAGGGGTGCAGATATCAATGCAGCTCCCATTCAAGACAAGGACACCGGAAAAACTGCTGTCTGGTATGCAGCCAATGAAGGAGAATGGGAAATAGTATTTGCCCTGCTTGATAAGGGTGCGAATATGGAAGTTTTTCCTCTAAATAAACAAGTTGCAGACCCTCAAGCAACTATTTTATGGATGGCTGTAGAAAAAGATAATACTAAAGCGGTAAAGGAATTATTAAAACGGCGGGCAAATGTTGAAGCGAAAGATAAAAAATCTGGCACCACTCCCCTCTGGAAGGCCATAATAAATAAAAACATAGAATTGGCATCCCTTCTGCTGCGTTATGGTGCAGATATAAAGATTAAACACCCTAACGGCCAAACTATGTTATGGTATGCGACTTCGCGCGGATTGTGGGAAATATCTGAGCTTTTATTAGACTTTGTTATTAATAATGAAGTTAATGATTTGAATTATGCCCCTATAGAGGGAGAGCATAATAATCTCACTGTGTTTTGGTTTGCAGTATTGTCGAGTAAATGGGATGTAGCTTTAAAATTACTATTAAAAGGCGCTGACCCTGATAAAAAGCCTGCAGGAAAAAAATATGCAAAAGCCGATATAAAAAAAATAGCATTAAAAGCAAATAGGGAAGATATAGTAGCACAACTAACCCAAATAGCAGCCAATGCCCCCCTTGCTTTGGCTCCCCAATGGCAAAAGTTAATTTTCGATCAGGTAGGGGTAACCACCATCAAAGTTAATGCTGTTAAACTTTTAAATGAATTATTTACTCAGTACTATAAAGCGGAACCTGCTAAAGAAGAGAAATTAAAGTTTTCCCTTAAAAAAGGGAAAAATTGTCCTGAAGATTTCCTCGCTTTTAAAAAATCGAAAGATGGCAGCTTTTCAATCAGGGCTAAAGAGTTAAAAGATTTATTGGCCCAATGGAATATAAATGACGCCTTAGATTTGAATCAGATGTTAAGTGATTTAATAAAACTTTCGGAAGAATATACCCAGTTTTTATCCCAACAAAATCTACGCAAGCAAGAACAAGAATATCGTCAAACCAAAGCAATGATTGATGATAGTAGAGTGGAATTAAATTCAATGCTTACCCAAACAGGGAAAGATTTACATTGCTCTCAAAATGAGATAGATAAATCTTACCAAGCCGCTATAGCTGAAATGCAAGCTTACAAATTATCTATTATTGAAGTAATTGAGCTAGTCCAAGTGCTTGACCAAGATGCAAAAAAGTTTATACGGGAAAAAGATAATATAGAGCAAAACCTAGAGCTACTTTTGGAAGAATTTAATTACACAAGTACTCTACCTATGCAAATTTTAGAAATCACTACAGCATTAAAAGAAAAATTGAAATCGAGAATAGAGTATACTGATAATTTTTCAGAGGCAAGCCTTACTAAGCAAGAAGCAAATGTTATAAAAAGCTTATGCGATGAAGATTTGAAAGAATGTGCCCATTTAAAACAAGCCGCATCGCTGTTGAAAATCAAATTTACCGATAAGCTATCAAGCTGGGAAAATATGGCGGAAGACTACGTCAAGAAAACAGAAAAAAATAAAATCGCCATAAAAAAATTCCAAGAAAACATTAAGACTAATGAGCATCACGCTCGAAGGCTTGAAGACATAAAACAAGAAGCGGCCCAGATGAGACTAGAGGTGGAACGTCAAGTACAGAGCCAAAACGATAATCTATACCACAATGCTTATAAAAAAGTTACTAAAATCTCCAATCAAAATGCAAAAAAAGAAAAAAAGATACGGTTGCAGCAAGCACCGGTCACAAAGGCAGAGGATAGGCTAAGTCCTCATATGGAAGTTTTACAGCCAGCGGTTGATAATTACAGGCCAAAAAAACGACGGCTAACCAACCTGAATATCCTGCATGATTTAATGCAAGTGCGAGAAAAAACCGAAGTCCAAGTTAACATACTTAAGGAAATGTTAAGTTATACTCCAGGCCCTGAGCGCGCTTATATATATACTAGAAATTATTCTTTATTGGTTGTTTTGGCAAGCTTTATGGAATCTTTAAAGCAGATAGATACCGAACTCTTTGCCAAGAAGTTGATTTATGACTTTCGTAATGCCGTATATCACAGCAGTGTTTTAAATTATGCGACAGATAAAGGGCAAGAACAATTTTATGAGGAACTTAAAAGTTTAAGTAGTAAACTGTTAGCGTATATGGATAAGCCCGGTGCTACTGAATATGCTAATATTGCCACCCACTCCCTGGTCATAAAATTATTAGATCCCCTAAAGAGCGAACTTAGCATTAAAGAAGTCAATAGCATTATACATTATGAGGTCGAAAATTTAGAATTATTTCATGAGAGTTATTGTTGTTTTTATAAAGATGACACCGAGCCTACCTTAGCAGATAGAAATAATTTTCATACTATTTATATTAAGGCTTGTGAATATGCTATTGCCCGTATTAGTGCGGGGCTTAATTGGTTGGCCTATAATGATATTACCCCTAATAGAGCAGAATATACTAATCAATTAGAAAAGTTACGTGCAAAAAATTCACGGGTCAAAACGATCAATAACTCTCACAAAGCCCTTAAAGTGTATAGCAAGCTAACAGGCCAAAAGATTAATTTATTCTTAGGCACTAATATAAAACAACAAGGTAATGATATTAGGCATAATAATCCTAAACGCTTAAGTCCAGAAACCTTGCCTCATGCAGAGTCCGATCTAAGCCAGAGTGTAGATACTACTTTGCCTATAAGTCCCTTGAATAAGGATAATAAGCATTCAAGCGATATACAATCACCCGGTGATAGCATTAGGATTTTATCGGTAACTAATAGTAGCAAAGCCAATACTCCAAGCCCTACTTTATGCCCTATTAAACCCCCTCCTATGGTAACCTTTGCTTCCTTCAAAACCTGTCTCAGCGAGATAATAGTAGGTAAGGTTCAGAATATTTATGTTAATAGCCCAAGCTTTATGATTGAAACTAAAAGTGGAATTAGGACGGCAACTTTAGGCACAAGCTTGAGCTACCCACAAGTTATAAGCCTAACGCAAGGAATTATACAGTCTGCCATATTAAATCATGATGATAAAGTGAATTTTGAAATAAATCTTCATTTAGGTAGCTATTTAGGCGAGCTAGAGGAGAGTGCAGGGGATGAACAAACTAAAATATTATTTAGTATAAATTCTTATTTCAAATCAAGGAATATATATGCCTATGTAAATTTATATTTTGAAAGTGCAGTATGCGACGATAGCTTTCGACCTCATAAATTGCAAGAGATATTATCGTCTTCTGATTTACCTCACAGTAAAGTACTGGCAAGTTCTGCGCCTGCGGCTATTCCTGCAAAGATAATGTTATTTTCAGCGCCGGCCACCGCAATGCATACTCCTTTAAGTTCGCAGCTAATTAATAATCCCCTTACTCCTTCTTTGGATGTTATGCCAAAGCCAGTAAGCCCCCAAGTTTTACAGGCAATAAAAGGGCTACAATATATTTTTATGGATGGATTAACCAACTATAATGAAAGACAAATACAAGAGGCGCTTGATAATCAGTTGATTCATATTGCAAAGCACGAAAACATAGTTTTCCTAATTTGTGCTTCTAATTCTTCTTCTTCAACGAGAGTGGAATCTTATAATTATGTGATTAATGCTGTGAATGATAATTATGTAATTACCTCGTCAGAATATTATTCCACTAACAATGACCTCTCGCAGGGGATCATGAGTGATGAAGATAAAATTAAAATACATGAATTATTTAGTGATTTTTGGAATTGTGAGGATAGCATAGCATATAACCCGTAATTATAATATTTGGAGAATAGACAAATGCCTGGATTTAAAGAAAACTTGGCACAATTTGCCAATGGAGAAACTAATACCATCACTCTTACCTTGGCTGAGTTCAGGGAAGGGGAATCAATGGTTGTTGCAAGAGAACAATTTGAAGCCTTGCTTAGAACCATTTTGATTCTAGGTAAAAAAAATAAAGCTAATGCAGCTAAAACCAGCTTAAGACTGGAATTGTCAGAATATTTTGACTGTATAACTCAAGAAAAAATTGCTTTAAAAAATTTGCAAATGTTGAATACAGTAATTAATGTGGTGCGAGGTTGCATAACGGTGAGAGCCAATAGAGGCAAGAAATATCCTTCTAATTGTAAAAAATTACTTAATACAGAAAAACTAAATAAAAGACTGGGATTTCAGTCTAGTAAAAAAGAAGTAACCCTTAACGCCCAAGATGCTCCTGCAGTTGCTAGCACTACTACCGCAGATAAAATTGCTGATTCTGCTCCTTTGTTAGAGTCTACAGTCACAGTAGATGACAATGCTTCAGATAAGCTTTTACCCACCGATAATAATATAGAAAATATCGAGCCCCATGATGCTCCTAACCTAAAAGCTCCCCAAAGCCCTAATAAGGTTGATAGCACTCCAAATCTTTTAGCAACGCCTTTACTTTCTGATGAAAAACTTAAAAAAGAAAATCATCCTGCCCCAAGCTTGCTGACCTTACCAAGCATTAAAAAACCGGCAACCCTTCCAATACCACCGAATTACATGCTTCATCCTACAGCAGTAAAAGCATTATGCAATAATTACAATCAACCTACAAAAGATGGCAAGGATAATTGTAAAAAAGGTGAAAATTGTACTTTTTTACATCTTTGTGAGAATTGCTGGGGCAGTCACCCACCTCACAAATGCCCTGTGGCAGACGAAGTTAACAGTGAAAAAAATATTGTAAAATTCAAAAAAATAATGAATAAACATCCAGATTTTGATGAGAAATTTGCATGTAAAATTTGTTTGTGGGCTGGTAAAAACTATACCAAGTTTGCTGTGCATATGTGTAGTTCAAGACATATAACTAATGTCAATACCCTTTCCGAAAAAGCTATTATTTTTAAAGACGAAATAAAAAATACTAACCCCATAAGTGAGCTAATTCCTATAGCAACGCCTCCTTTGACCGAAAAATCAGATGTTTTACAAGATGTACCAAAAAATGAAAATGAAAAGGATGAAAATCTCAATATCCAGAAAAGTACTGTATTACCTGTATCTAATAGTGTACAGATGGCAAGTGAAAATGAAAATTCTCCTGCTAAGGAGCTCAATATTGCTGCTAAACCTTTTGTGTCTTCCAGTTTGAAAAAAAATGAAAATGAAAATTCTTCTGCTAAGGAACTAAATATTGCTGCTAAACTCTTTGTACCTTCCAGCGTGACAAAAGATGAGCAACCAGTAGCGACTCAAAGTGTAATAACAAACCCCAAAATTGTTGAATGCAAACCTTCCTCTGCTGCTGCAGCCTCATGCTCACCTACAAACATTAATAAAGTTAATCCTACTGCGGTGCCAAGCAATGCAGGCCCTAGCATGCTTTATAATGCGGCGCAATTTAATTCAAGCCCTAGGGCTAACTTCCATCCAAGTCCAAGTCTTGCTTCTGGATATAGTTCTTATCCTGTAAATCAAGGGCTAAATTCTTATGCAAGCCCTAGTAATGCCCCTGCATATGGCGCATACCCTGTAAATCAAAGGCTAAATCATTTTGCAAGCCCTAATAATGCCCCTGCATATGTCGCATATCCTGTAAATCAAAGGCTAAATCCTTTTGCCAGCCCTAATAATGCCCCTGCATATGGCACATATCCTGTAAATCAAAGGCTAAATTCTTTTGCAAGCCCTAGTAATACCTTTGCATATGATACTTATAATGCAAGTCAATATAATACAAGTCAGACAGGTAACCTCTACGCAGCGCAAAATACTGGATATCAATACAATACTGCTTATCCAAGCCAAGAGGCGAATAGGGGATATCCAGTGACAAATTATTCTCAAAATCAATTTAATAATAATTTAAATAACCAGCATACAATAAGTCAGAATAACAATTATAATCCTAATGCAGCAGCCCCCCCATATTTTGCCAATTATAAGAGGAGAACATAACAATAAACCGATGAAGTGATCCTACCTCGTTTAAGAGACACTCATTTTTATAAGAAGAAGAGTTAAAATTATACAACTATTATCATCAATACGCTTCAAGCATTTTGAAATTTAATTGATTAAGAGAATCCACAATATTTATATAAGGAAATTTAGTTGGATCAGCTATCACGCCGTCTGTTAAGAAAAAGTCTTTAGAAGATGGAGTTATAGAGCTAAAAGAATTACTACCAATAGGCCTACTGGTCGCACTTATCACTTGATTAACTATTGCTGGAGTTAAGGCGTCTAATAAAGAATTTGTCTTTGGCGGCGGTACATAATTGATATTAACATTTGCACTACGCACCGTTACCGTTCCTGTAGCTGTTAATAATGCTAATGTTTCAGGATCGTCTAGGTACACAGCATTATCATACAGATCATTATTTATCCATACCGTCAGATTACCAATTGCATTGATTGGGCCTGCTAAATTTAAGTTAGACGTAATATTGCTTATAATTATATCCCCTCCATTTGGAGCGCCTAATAAGACAGTACCATTATAATAACTGGCGTTGCTTAAATTTATGGAAATAGGATTAGAGCCGCTGGTGACATAACTCGCATTCCCACCAACATATATTGGCCCTACATCGGCTATGGTATTCAATACATTAACATTTAAATCGCCACCAATAGTACTAGTATTTAATAATAAAGGATTTATAACTCCTACGACTGTCGCACTACCGGTACCATTTGTATTTAATGACATAGGACCAGAATAAGTACCCCCTTGGCTTAAATTAATCGTCCCATTGTTCGCACTCGTCGTAAAGCTTGAAGTGCCACCTACAATCAAAGGCGCAGTATCGCTGATATTATGTTTTGAAACTATCGTTAAATTACCTGAAAGTGGGCTTAAAGCCGGGATACTGATACTGGGTGTATTCGCGATACTTACGTTCGCTAGACTACCGAGGGAGGTAACGCTTAAATTTCCACTCATATTGTTATTAGCATTATTAATTAAAATAGATGCCCCAAGGCCATTAGCTGCAAAACTCGCATTACCACCCACTGTTAACATTCCAGGACTGGTGATATTCGAGTTACTTGTGGTCACGCTTAAATCCCCACCAATATTCGCAGTCCCTAAGGCTATGGCTGAGCTCGTACCATTGATGCTCACATTACCTGCCCCCCCTACACCCCGGGTTGTCGTAAAGAGCAAATTACCACCATAAGTATTGGCTTGGGTTAAACTAATATTTTTATCTGCAACCGTTGTTGCAAAAGTACCCGTACCCGTTATTGCTAACACACCGGTGTTAGTGATATTACCGGCTGAGCTCACATGTAAATTACCACCCACTGTGCTCGTATTTAATTGTAAAGCTAGCGTATTATTAATGAGGGTTGCATTACCTGAACCATTGGTATTTAAGTGCACGTCACCCGTATAAGCACTTGGTTCAGTTAGATTAATAGATGCGTTATTAGCAGTGGTACTAAAACTGGAAGTGCCTGCAACACTAATTACCCCACTGTCACTTATGGTATGTGCAGCGCTAATATTTAAATTACCGCCTACGGTACTAGCTCCTACATTCAATGCACTCGCGACGTTAGTGAGGGTTGCATTACCAGTACTACTGGTGTTACCAGCCCCATTCGTCGTTAAATATACCGCACCCGTATAAGTACTCGCTTGAGTTAAATTGATAGGAGCGTTATTAGCAATCGTCGTGAATGTCGCCGTCCCGCCTACACTGATTGGCCCACTATCACTAATGGTATGCGGTGAAACAATGGTTAAATTACCACCCACAGTACTCGCAGCCACATTAATTGCAGTCGTGACATTCGTTAAACTCGCATTACCTGTACCATTAGTATTTAAGCTGATAGCCCCCGTATAAGTACTCGCCTTGTTTAAAGTAATCACTCCGTTATTTGCAGTTGTTGTAAAGCTTGAAGTGCCGCCAACATTGAGTGCCGCAGTATCACTAATATTATGCTTCGATATTACAATTAAATTTCCTGAAATCACACTTAAAGCTGGAATACTAATGCTTGGAGTGTTGGCTATGCTTACATTCGCCAAACTGCCCGTAGAGGTAAGGCTTACAGTCCCGCTCATGTTATTACTAGTATTATCAATTAAAATAGAAGCATTATTTCCATTAGCTGCAAAACTCGTATTGCCACCTACTGTTAAAATCCCAGGGTTCGTAATGCTCGTGTTACTCGTCGTCACACTCAAATCACCACCAATATTGGATGTGCCTAAAGCAATCGCAGAACTTGTACCACTTATCGTTACATTACCTGCAAGCCCTGCTCCTCGAGTCGTCATAAAGAGCAAATTACCACCATAAGTATTGGCTTGGCTTAGACTAATATTCTTATCTGCTACCGTGGTCGCAAAAGTTCCCGTTCCGCTTAATGCTAATACCCCGCTATTCGTAATATTACCCGCAGAGCTCACACTTAAATTTCCACCTATCGTACTCGTATTTAATTGTAAAGCTATCGTAGTATTAGTAAGGGTTGCGTTGCCCGTGCCATTGGTATTTAAATAAACATCGCCTGTATAAGCACTGCCTTGGGTTAAATTAATCGCGCCATTATTAGCGGTGGTCGTAAAGCGTGATGTGCCTGCTACTGTTAAAGCACCACTGTCACTAATGTTATGTGCAGCACTTACCACTAAATTACCACCCACTGTACTGCTATTTAAAATCAAGGCACTCGCAACCCCAGTCAAGGTGGCATTCCCGGTGCCATTGGTATTTAAAGTCACAGCACCGGTATAACTACTCGCTGTAGTTAAATTAATAACACCATTGTTCGCCGTCGTCGTAAAGCTTGAAGTGCCACCGACATTGAGTGCCGCAGTATCGCTAATATTATGCTTGGATATGACAATCAAATTACCAGAGAGTGTTGTTAAAGCCGGAATACTAATGCTAGGCGTATTCGCTATGCTTACATTCGCCAAACCACCCGTAGAGGTAAAGC
>Ga0302309_10004374_pt1 | contig 10475 bp, 9 predicted proteins | sample III_Palsa_N1_1_FD_200453 | JGI IMG/M metagenome (GOLD analysis project Ga0302309, IMG submission 200453) | Peat permafrost microbial communities from Stordalen Mire near Abisko, Sweden - III_Palsa_N1_1 | ecosystem: Environmental > Terrestrial > Soil > Palsa > Peat permafrost | place: Sweden... | reverse complement strand
ACGAAGTTTTAAAAACGTCGTAACTCTTTGATCCGGCCGGAGTGTGGTGAAATCGGCGAAGCAGTGCGATTAGGTGTTTAATACTGTGCATTTTCTCATCTGCATATCTGCACATCATCGTAACCTCTAATCTCCAATCTCCAATCTCGCCCCACCAACCTCATGCAACCCACACTCCTTTTTAGATTGATCCTCCCACCACCAGCGGCCGGAACGAAAATCTTCACCGGGTTGCACTGCCCGGGTACAGGGAGCGCAGCCGATGCTGGGGAAACCCCTGTCGTGAAGGGGGTTGTACGGGATGTTATGAAGCCGGATGTAAGCCTTAACTTCTTCCAGTGTCCAATCAAACAGCGGGTGAAATTTGATCAATTGATGCGGCTCATCCCATTCCACATTCTCCATATCCTGCCGTGATGCGGATTGCTCCGCACGGATGCCGGTTACCCAGGCTTCGTTCCCGGCAAGCGCCCGGTTTAAAGGTTCCACTTTGCGGATATGGCAGCATTCCTTCCGATTTTCAACCGATTCATAAAAGCTGGTTGGGCCTTTAAGGTTCACCATTTCCTCAAGCAGATCATGGCGTGGATAAAACGCATGAATGGGCTTCCCATAGATGTCCATTGTGCGGTTCCAGGTATAATAGGTTTCGGGGAACAGGCGCCCTGTTTCGAGGGTAAATACCTTTATCGGGATGTTGTTGCTGAATATGATGTGCGAGATCACCTGGTCTTCCCAGCCGAAACTGGTCGAAAAAACAATTTTGCCCGCAAAGCGGTCGGCCAAAAAGGCCAAAGCCTCCGCTGGCTCCAGGCCGGATAAGACTTCCTTCAGGTATGCAGTGCGATCGCTCATCTTACAAATAATGCTGTAAAAAGGCCACGATGCTTTTTATACTGATCAATATTACGATAATTGCCACAGCCACCATAATTACTTTTGCCGATATCCGGTTGGATATTTTAGCCGCGATGGGCGACGCTGCTGCGCTGCCGATCACCAGGCCGGCTACAGCTTCCCAATGTTTGGTATTGAGCATGGCAAAGAACGTGATCGAGCTCATCATGGCGATAAAAAAACGGGAAAGCTTTACGGTTCCCAGCGAAAACCGGGGATGCCGGCCGCCAGCTATCAAAGTCGACAAAACAATGGAGCCCCAGCCGCCACCGCCAACGGCATCAATAAAGCCGCCGCCGAAACCCAGTAAGGTAACCCTTTTAAATTTGGCCGAAGCCGTCTTAATGTGTGTTTTAAAAGCTTTCCTCAATATAACGATACCAAGGATGAGGGTGTAAAAGGATACCACCGGCTTGGTGTATTGACTGTAATGTTCCAGCGAGGAGAGGAGGTAGGCTCCTATAACTGCGCCGATTATCCCCGGCAGTAGCAGCAACTTGAACAGTTTCCAGTTGATATTACCCATCCGGTAATGCATCCAGCCGGCTATCCCGTTGCTCATTATTTCGGATAAATGCACACCCATACTGGCCGATGCAGGTGGAATACCCATCGACAACGAAAACGAGGTCGACGTTACACCGTACGACATACCGATCGCCCCGTCTATTAGTGCAAACAAAAAGCCTGCGCCTAAAAACCAATAAAATTTGGTGTCGATATGCTCAACATAAACCTGGAATCCAGGTTCTCTGAACCACAAAGTACCGATAGCAATTGCCACCACCAGGACAATGGTTCCATAAATAAGCCAGATCAGGTTTTTCCTGTTAAAAGACTGCGGTTTATCGATCAGGACGGAAGTAAGTTCGTTGAGCGTTTTTACTTTGCTTGCAAAATCACCGCTTAGGGTGTTTCGCAATTGGTTCATTTGCTGCAGGGTGGTGTCCAACTCATCGGGAAGGCTTTCATTCAAAACTTCTTTCAGGCGTTTGGCGATGGTCGGAGACTTACCGTTGGTGGATATGGCTATTTTCAGGTCTCCTTTTTTGACGATGGACGATAGATAAAAGTCGCAAAGTTCGGGCTTGTCAGCAACGTTGATCAGCAATTTTCGGTCGTGAGCAGACTGCCGGATAAATTTGTTCAGTTCGTTATTGTTCGTGGCGGCAATTACCAGATCCGCATCATCCAGGTCGTGGTCGCTGAACGATTTTTGTTCGATCTTTAACCCTGGGTACAGGCCGGCCAATTGATGTACTTCGGGCAAAAATGCCTGGGCAATAGCCGTCACTTTTGCTTCGGGGCTATTTTCGAGTATCGCTGTCAGCTTTTCAAGGCCGACGTTACCGGCCCCCACTACGACAGTATGCAAGTCATTCACCTTCAAAAACACGGGGAACAAAGGATTGCCCCCCGATTTTTGCTCGCTGATTGGGCCTGTAACTTTATTCTTCGGCAGCGAGGTCATAAAACTCTTTAATAGATTGGAATTTTGGATGAAGGGAAACCACTTCGCCAAAGATCAGCAAAGCAGGTGAAGCGATTTTGTTTTCTTCGGCCAGCTCAACAATGGTATCTACCACCCCGATAACCACTTTTTCATTGGCTGTCGAGCCGCTTTGAATAACCGCAGCGGGCAATCTGTTTTTGCCTTCTTTTTTAAAAACTTCGGTGATCTCCTTGAGTTTATGCAAACCCATCAATACGACAACTGTGGCCTTTGAACGGGCGGCATCGTAAATATCGTTAGAGAGCGCGCCGCTGGAAGTGGTTCCGGTCACTACCCAGAAGCTTTCACTCAATCCCCTATGGGTAACAGGGATATGCTGCAGCGCCGGTACGCCTATGGAACTTGAGATACCCGGAATAACCTGCGCTGGAATGCTGTATGAGGCAGCAAAGTCAAGCTCTTCCGATCCCCGCCCAAAAACAAAGGGATCGCCGCCTTTTAAACGCACCACATGCCCGTAGTTTAACGCGTAGTCTATCATCAGCCTGTTCACCGCATCCTGTGAGTAACTGTGATCGCCGGACCGCTTACCCACATACACTTTTACTGCCTTTTCCGGTGCGAATTCCAGCAATTCTTCATTCACCAGGGCGTCGTATAAAACAACGTCGGCGGTTTGGAGCGCCTTGATGCCTTTTACGGTAATCAGTTCGGCATCGCCGGGTCCGGCGCCCACCAGGGTGATTCGTGGTTCTTTTATCGATTTTTTAGTTGCGGTGGTCATAATTTTATCAATTCCTCTCTCTTAGCGTTTAGGGTTTCTAAAAAACCGCCGGCTTGCTTTATGTATTGTTCTGCGAAGGCCCGCGAGGGTTCGTTTTTGTTGAGCTGCAATACCAGGTCGTTAAAGCTGCCGTCTAAGCCGATTTCGCCGGTGTTTACAAAATGATTATCAAATTCACGGATAATGCCCGCCTGGGTACTGCTGTTGACGTTTTTGTCGAGCAGCAAAGCCTTTGCAGCACTGATGAAGGTATTATAGCCATGATAAATGGCGTCGGCCCAACGCTCGTCGGCCAATGCTTCCTTAGCCCATCCGAATTTTTCGTCGGCCTCAAAAAGCAGCGTCGCCACAAGATCGATCACCACGCCTGCGCATTCGCCCACACCGATGGCGGTAGCAAAAGTCTCCTGGTGGCCCCAGTCAACAAACTCATCTTCGGTTAGGGAGGTCAGATCCGCAAGTGGTTTCAGCAGCTGGTAAAAGTAGTCCTTGCCGAGGCGGTCATAATAGCCATGGAAAGATTCTTCCTCCAGCGAGTGCGCTTTAAAATCGTCCAGCACTGCCCGCAATACATGTGTTGCCCGTTTTGCAGGCACTTTAATAACTTTCTCAGCTGCCCGGCCAACGCCGTCGCCAACTGTTCCTCCACCTAAAAGCACCTGCACCGATGGCAACACCCTTGCGCCTGCCTTTAATGAGCTGCCGTGAAAGCCGATATGCGCCAACCCATGCTGGCCACAGGAATTCATACAGCCGCTGATCTTGATCTTGATCTCGCGGTTAAATATAAATTCTTCATATTCGTTATAGATCAGGTCTTCCAGCACGCGGGACAAGGTCATGCTGTTCGAGATGCCAAGGTTGCAGGTATCCGTGCCGGGACACGTGGTCACGTCGGCCGGGCTATCATGACCGGGGGCTGATAAGTCCAGGTCAGTTAATGCATTGTATAATCCGGGAAGCGCTTCTTTCTTTACGTATTTCAGCAACAAGCCCTGGGTTTGGGTTATCCTTATCTCATCGGCAACAAAAGGCCTGATGGCCTCAACAAGATTGCGCGCAACAGGGGTATGGATATCACCCACAGGCACCTTTACATACACGCCGTAATAGCCCTTTTGCTTTTGCTCAAAAACGTTGGTGATCAGCCATTGCTCGTATCGCAAAGGGTTAATGAGCTCAACCGCATCGTATTCTGTGGTCGGCGGCAGGACGGGTTCCGGTACCGAATTTCTGTTAATGGGATAGGATTTTACTTTTAAAGCTTTTCTTTCATTTTCTGCCAATAACAAAACTTCGGTTAAGCCGATCTTTTGGACCAAATATTTTAGCCGGGCTTTATTGCGGTTATTGCGCTCGCCGTAACGGTCAAATACGCGGATAATGGCTTCGATATAAGGGATCAGCTGGTCTTCCGGAAGAAACTCTTCGGTAATACTTGCCAAAAAAGGCTGCGCGCCGAGGCCGCCGGCCAGCATCACCTTAAAGCCCCGCTCATTTTTTTCGTTCAGTTTGGGGATCAGGCCGACATCATGAATGTAGGTAAACGCTGTGTCGTCCGCGCTGGATGAAAAGGCAATCTTGAATTTCCGGCCCATGTCCTGGCAGATAGGATTGCGCAAAAAATATTCAAAAACAGCCTGTGCATAGGGTGTAACGTCAAATGGTTCTTTCGGATCGATGCCGGAGGTGGGAGAGGAGGTTACATTTCTCACCGTATTGCCGCAGGCTTCGCGCAGCGTGATATCATCTTGTTCGAGTTCGGCCCACAATTGTGGCGTGCGGTCGAGGCTCACGTAATGAATCTGTATATCCTGGCGGGTGGTCAGGTGCAGGTTGTGGCTGGCATATTCGTCAGCAATATCCGCTATTCGCAGCAGTTGCTTAAAAGTGACCTTCCCAAATGGCAACTTTATCCGCACCATTTGCACACCCGGCTGGCGTTGACCATAAATGCCGCGGGCAAGGCGCAGGCTCCTGAATTTTTCGTCGTGGATTTTTCCCGCCCGAAAAGCCGCGATCTTCTTTTCAAGATCGATAATGTCTCGCTCAACTACCGGGTTCTCCAGTTCCGTTCTGAAGCTTTGCATAATTTTTTATAAATATTCCTGATATAAAAAAGCCTCTTCGGCTCATGCTGAAGAGGCTTACGTTTCTTTTATTAAAATCGACCAAAACCTTCAGCTATTACACATTGAGCAGCAACACATAGGGGTTTTTTTATCGAAACTGTTCATTTTTTTTGATACTAAGCCACAAATATATACATAGTATATCAATCTCATAGAATTTGTTTTAAAAATGACTTAATTTCGTTCATCTCGACGTAAAAAACTGATTATAGATTTAATAACAGGGTCTTTTCGCGCTCGATCACATCGGCGACGCTGGTTTCTGATAGAATTTTTAAGGTGGCGTCCCGCACATTGATAAACACATCCCGGATGCCGCATGTTGTTTCTTCCTGGCATTCCTCGCATTTATGAAAAAAGTTGAGGCTGGCGCAGGGTACCATGGCAATAGGACCGCCCGTCAGGCGCATAATGCTAACCAGGTATATCTCTTTTGGGTCTTTATTCAGGCTGTATCCGCCCCCGGCGCCTTTTTTGCTGTATAAATAACCGGCGTTGCGCAGATCGAGCAGTATCTGCTCTAAAAACTTTTTGGGTATGTGCTCTTCCTCTGCTATCCTCGAGATCTGCATCGGCGGCTTATCCATATTTTTACCCATTATAACCAGGGCCTTTATCGCATACTTGGTTTTTTTTGATAACATGCTTGTTTAAAGTTTTTTAATTCGAATTAAATGGCAGCCCGGTTTAGCGCTTAGCACCGTCTGTAAAATATTCATTTAACAATATTACCAAATATCTTTTCAATTCATAAAATCTTTTCAGCCTGGGCGCCGATTAAAAAACGTTCGTCGGTATGAAGGCTCAATACATCCAGGGTATCACCAACGCGAACAATACCTTCTCCGCTGTGTACCAGGTTCTGGCCAAAATAAACCTTATTGTTGCGTAGGCGGAATTTGGCCAGGGTTTTCAGGGGTTCCTTCCCTTTTGTGCCGGTTTGCTGGTTTATGGTCGGTATTGGGCAGCGGGCGCAAAGCTTAACGCCATTAAAATCGATGTTGTTTATTCTTACATGATCCATAAGGTCTTCTTCAAAAGCGCATCCGCCGGTAAACACAATATTAGGCCTGAACCTGTCGATTGGCAACTTTGTGTCCATCCGACTGTTCAGGTCGTCAAGGGAAGCCTGTCCGAGCAACAGAAAAGGATAAGCATCCGAGAACGAAGTAATATGATTGCCGCGGGCATAGGCCTGGTCTACCAATCGCCGGCTGTCATCGGTCATGTAAACGAGCCGGCAATTAATCCCCAGCATCGAACTGAACCAATCATCTGCAGTTTTGCTTACGTATGTCGCCGGGCAGGTATCGTCCCAAACAGTAACCATGCCCGGGCTGCCCGAAGCAGGCTCGCCGATCGGGATATGCAGTCCACCCGGTTTGCTGCGGTGGGTGACATGCAGACCATTTGTCCCGATAGAAACCCGTAGTTGTGTCATTTCGGATGCTTCCCGCTGCGAAATAAAAAGCCCGTTCTCATCTACGAGCATCCAGCGACGGTCGTGCTCAAAGCCACGATCAGTCACTATTGCCTCTTTTACAGACACCCCAGGAAGTGATTTAATGGGATAAATAAACAGTTCGCTTACCTGCAACATATGCCCAAAAATACAAAAAAGCAGGAACATTCCCGCCTTTTGTTCTATCAATGACCGGGTTCAGGCTTGAGAATCATGCCTTTAGGCTACTAACAATTGCTTTATCCTTTAATGAACAATTCACTACATTAGCTAACCAATAAAAACCAATATGTCAAACGGCGAATTTAATTATACCCCGAATTCCAATCACACTTACGACGCCATTGTGATCGGCTCGGGGATCAGCGGGGGATGGGCCGCCAAGGAGCTTTGTGAAAAAGGCCTTAAAACACTGGTGCTGGAGCGGGGTAAAAATGTGGTTCATTTAAAGGACTACCCAACTGCTACCAAAAACCCATGGGATTTTAAGCACCATACCTACCTGCCAAAGTCTGTAACCGACGAAAACCCGGTGGTCAGCAAATGCTATGCTTTTGACGAAACTACCGAACATTTTTTTGTAAAGGATAAGGAACATCCTTACATCCAGCAAAAACCGTTCGATTGGATACGCGGTTACCAGGTAGGCGGTAAATCCCTGCTGTGGGCCAGGCAAACCCAGCGTTGGAGCAAATTTGATTTTGAAGGGCCGGGCCGCGATGGTTATGCGGTCGACTGGCCCATACGATACGATGATATTGCTCCCTGGTATAGCCATGTGGAATTGTTTGCCGGGATTTCGGGCAACCGCGACGGCCTGGAAACCCTGCCCGACGGCGAGTTCCTGCCGCCCTGGGAGATGAACACGGTTGAAAAGGTGATCCGCGAGCGCATTATATCAAATTATAAAGATCGGGATGTGATCATTGGTCGATGTGCACACCTAACCAAGCCAAAGCAAATTCACCTTGACCAGGGCCGTGGACAGTGCCAGGCGCGTAACCTTTGCCAACGCGGATGCCCCTTCGGCGGCTATTTCAGTTCGAACTCGGCCACGCTTCCCACCGCGAACAAGACCGGCAATCTTACTATATTGCCGGATTCGGTGGTGCACAGCCTGATTTATGACAATAAAAAAGGGAGGGCGACCGGCGTAAGGGTTATCGATGCGCATACCAAACAGGCCACCGAATATTTCGCGAAGATCATCTTTGTAAACGCTGCCTGCCTCAATACCAACCTCATCCTCATGAACAGCACCTCGACGCGGTTCCCGGATGGTTTTGGTAATGATAATGGTTTTTTGGGTAAATTCATCGCCTTCCAGAATTACCGCGGCAATATCAGTGCTACTTTTGATGGCTACCTCGACAGTTATTATTATGGCCGGAGACCTTGTGCCGTGATGATGCCCAATTTCCGCAATGTGCACAAACAGGAAATGGACTTTAAACGCGGCTATATGGTGTTCTACAGCGCCACCCGGGCGGGAGCGGGGCATGGCGTGGAAGGTCCGCAGATAGGCGGAGCCTACAAGGATGCCATTTCCGAAGCCGGCGGCTGGGATATTTTTATGATGATGCAGGGCGAGACTTTGCCAAAGGAAACAAACCTGGTTTATCTTGATAAAACAAAAAAGGACGATTGGGGAGTACCACTGCTTAATGTTTCGGTGGATTATGACGATAACGATGTGAAGTCAATGAACGATTTCCTGCAGACGGGTTCCGAAATGCTCGAAAAAGCGGGCTGCAAAAATATCAGCCCCTACGACAGCCACTGGCCGCCTGGTCTCGACATCCATGAAGTGGGCGGTGTACGCATGGGGCGCGACCCCAAAACCTCCCTGCTCAATCAATGGAACCAGTTCCACAATTGCCCCAACGTGTTTGTGACCGATGGCGCCTGCATGACAAGCACCGGCGTACAAAACCCATCACTTACCTTTATGGCCTTAACCGCGCGGGCTGCAAACCATGCGGTGGAAGCCTTGAAGAAAGGGGAAGTTTAATTTGTAGAGAAGGCTGTTATTTTCTTTATCGTATCCGGTTTCTTTCCGCCAAATCTAACGGGCGCCACATGCACAATAACGCCGATAGCCAGGTTAATACAAGCAGCTATGGTCATCCATTTATTTTCGGTATAGAAACCACATATAAAAAGGCATGAAAAGAAAAACAAATGCAGCCAGGCAGGCACTACCCAGGCGATTGGCGGAACCAGTGATGACGAAACCTTTTTATATCGCCATCCGCTTAACACGATTACGATAAGGATTATCAGCGCCCCGAGGAACCTGTGCAACGAAGTGATGCCTAGTTTTCTGTACATCAGGCCTTCCAGATAAAGTTCCATCGCAAACAGGAAAATTTCCGCACAGAACAGGGCCAGGAAAGTGGTAAGAACCACTTTTGCAATTGCGTTTCCGATCTTCACGAGCGCTTTTTCAAATAACCTGCTGGAGGCTGAATAAAAAAAGACGACCATTTGCCAGCCGAAAAAGTTTCCCCAGGGCACGCCGAACCAATGAGCGGCCAAAGGATTCAGATGGGTTCCCTGCCAGTTCCAGTTCCACATATGAAGCCGGTAGGCAACGGTATCCATGCTCAGATCGATATTCAGCGCCAGCAGGGTATCCAAAGCGGCAGATGCCCAGAGTCCGAGGCCGAGACTGTCGGTAAAAGCACGCGCCGTATAAATAATAATGCCCCAGCCAATTCCGATACACAGGGGAATATCAAGCGGCGCTTTACCAAACATAACCCAAAAGCGGCCATATGTGTAGCCACCGCCGGAGTTCACCTCGATATATTCAAGTATCAGCCCAAATACAACACCGCCAACCAGGTAGGCCATGTATTTATTTCCCTTTTTATAAGCGCTGATCAGGCAAAAAATAAAAAGCACGTAAGCCCCGTATTCAAAAACAGGGAAGCACCACGATGGTGCAGGGCCATAAGGAATTGTAGAATGAGAAGGCATCGCAAAAAATTGCGATAAATATAGGCATTCGATAGGTTTTAATTGCAATTGAATGATACCTTTAACCTCAATATTGCGGCAGAAATACAGGGGAGCGACAGCTGAGTTTAGTATACACAGCCGTTGTATTTAAAAGGCATATTCAGGCCATGCAACGCCAATGGCCCACGGGCAGACCGGCAATAAAACAATGCAACCATGAAACAATTCAGGCCTTTCCCGATCCAACAATATAATAATCAAACGATAAAACCATGTTAGTAACAACCAGCACATTTTTAGAAGGGTACAAGGTGACCCAGCATTTAGGAATAATAAGAGGGATAACGGTGCGCTCACGCGGCGTAGGCGGCAATTTTATGGGCGGCGTACAGGCCATGTTCGGCGGAAGAAACACCATTTATACCGAGTTATGCGAAAATGCCCGCGAAGAAGCTTATGAACTGATGATGCAGCATGCGCAGGAGCATGGCGCCAATGCGGTCATCAACATGCGTTATGATGCCAACGAAGTGATGCAGGGCATTACCGAGGTATTGGCTTATGGAACAGCTGTAGTGGTGGAGAAAATATGAGCGCGAAACCTATTGTAGCCGGAAGGTCAAAAGATTGAAAAGGAGGTGCATCTGTTGCTTTGAAATGAATTTTTGACTTCCCGGCTTTCTTCCTAATCCCTAATTTTGCAAACAAAAATCATCATGAAAAATATCATTGGGATCAATGAAGAAAGTCGCAAAGCGGTATCAGATCAGCTTGTTAAGCTGC
>Ga0302309_10004373_pt1 | contig 10480 bp, 8 predicted proteins | sample III_Palsa_N1_1_FD_200453 | JGI IMG/M metagenome (GOLD analysis project Ga0302309, IMG submission 200453) | Peat permafrost microbial communities from Stordalen Mire near Abisko, Sweden - III_Palsa_N1_1 | ecosystem: Environmental > Terrestrial > Soil > Palsa > Peat permafrost | place: Sweden... | reverse complement strand
CTGAAGAAGCATGGCATAGCTATTGACGAATCCCTGATCTTACCCGGAGGATTTGACGAGACGACCGTTACTCCGCGGTTGGAAGCCCTCTTGGCCCTGGAGCCCTCAAAACGGCCAACCGCAATTTGCGGCGCCGACGATCAAATAGCTCTGGTTGTTCTTTCGGAACTCGCCCGAATGGGTGTAAAAGTACCTGAAGATATCTCCGTCATTGGTTTCGATGACATTGCAGCCGCGGCGCCTGCAAACTTGACGACCATGCGGCAGCCCATCCAGGAAATGGGGTACCGTGCTGCTGAAATTTTGAACCTCTTCTTGGCCGACCCCACTTGGTCGCCCATCAAGGAATTTTACACAACAAACCTTGTCGAACGCGGTACCGTTGCCCCCATTTCAGGGTAATAGCAGCATTATTATTGGACTCTAATCCAGTAAACCGCGTTGACAGCCCTTCCTGTTTATGATAAAATAGAACCGTAAGTTTTGACCGGTAAAATTCAACATGGCAATCTTAAATTGAGAACTGCTGAACATTGACCGATTTGGCGGAAGGGCCAATCAATTGCAAGAAATAATGCGCGACATTTTCTTTAACGCCCACCACTCTCCTATTGGGGCGTTCGCCACATTTACGCTCGGATTCCGCGGCGCCTCCGGTGGACTGGGACTTGAACTCGACAGACCGGCCAACCAGAATATCACCATCGCCGTTGAGAGCGCCGAAGCCGGCTGCTTCGAGGCGTTCCCGTTCTACGCCCATTCCGCAGAGAGTACGCGACATAGTTATGAGGTGGAAGGCAGCCACGGGCAGAACAACAAAGGGAACGTCCGCATTCTTCCCTTTGAAACCGCAACGATAACGCGAGACTTTCACGTTGCCACCGACACCTGGAGCAGGGGCGATCTCTCGTTCACGCTGTATTCGCCGGTCGTCTCCATACCGGATCCGGCGACAGCTTCCAACGAAGAACTTCGAGTCGTGCTTGTGCCGGCCGTATTCGCTGAACTGACGGTGGACAATACGCACGGTACACGGTCCCGGCGCGCGTGCTTCGGATATACGGGAAGCGATCCCTACACCGGCATGCGCCATATCGCAGACACAATGCCAGGTTACGTAGGTATCGGGCAGGGCCGTAATACTGTAATTGTAACCGACGATCCAGGGGTGCGCTCCGGCATTGGGTTTTCCATCAACGATGTCCTCGGGGAAGACCCGACAGAGAACCTGACCTTTGGTCTTGGCTTAAGCGCGGCTCTAATTATGGACGTACCTGCCGGCGAGACGAAGACATTCCGGTTCGCCGTCTGCTTCTATAAAGGCGGAGTCGTCACGTCGGGTCTCGACACCTCCTATCTCTATACGCGTCTGTTCAACGACATTGAAGACGTCGCTCGCTACGCCCTGAACAACTTCGACAGCCTGAAGTCTGCGGCAATCGCCTCGAACTCACTGGTAGACGATACCGAGCTGTCCAGCGACCAGAAGTTCATGCTCGCGCACGCCATCCGCTCCTACTACGGCAGCACCCAATTACTGCAGCACGCAGGCGAGGCGCTCTGGGTGGTCAACGAAGGCGAGTACCGGATGATGAACACATTCGATCTCACGGTAGACCAACTCTTCTTCGAGATGAAGATGAACTCCTGGACGGTGCGAAACGAGCTGGACCTCTTTACATCGCGTTACAGCTACAAAGACACGGTGCGTTTTCCCGGCGACACCACGGAGCATCCGGGAGGCTTAAGTTTTACGCACGATATGGGCGTCTCCAATACTTTTTCCAGGCCGCACCACTCAAGCTACGAGCAGTACCGCTTGAACGGCTGCTTTTCGCACATGACCCACGAACAGCTCGTCAACTGGCTTTGCTGCGCCGCGGTTTATGTTGAGCGGACGAGAGACACAGACTGGCGCGACGCCAACATGCCGATCTTTGAAGCGTGCTTGCAAAGCCTCCTTAACAGAGACCATCCCGATCCCGCAAAGCGCAATGGCGTTATGTCTCTGGACAGCAGCCGTACCATGGGGGGAGCTGAGATCACAACCTACGACAGTCTGGACGTTTCCCTTGGACAGTCTCGCGGAAATATCTACCTGGCGGTAAAGTGCGCAGCTAGCTACGTGGCTTTGGAACGGCTGCTGAATAAGACAGGACACGATGATCTGGCGCGCCAGGCAGGCGATCAGGCCGACCGATGCGCAAAGACTCTCATTGCGCATATGACGGCGGAATGCTATATCCCGGCCGTACTGGACGAAGGCAATGAGTCGCGCATCATTCCTGCCATAGAAGGCCTGGTATTCCCAGGATTCACCGGCTGTCAGGATGCCCTGGAGCCTGGTGGTCGTCTGTATGCCCTCGCCCAGGTGCTGAAGCGCCACCTGCAAACCGTGCTCGTACCCGGAACATGCCTCTTCGCCGACGCCGGCTGGAAACTCTCCTCGACCGCCAACAACTCCTGGCTGTCCAAGATCTACCTATGCCAGTACGTTGCAAGGAAAATCCTGGGTGTCACCGGCAACCACGTAACCGAAAGCGCCGATGCCGCCCACGTCTCCTGGCTAACCGATCCATCAAACAGCTACTGGGCCTGGAGCGACCAGATGGTCTCCGGCAAAGCCGAAGGCAGCAAGTACTACCCCAGAGGCGTGACAGCCATTCTCTGGACATTGGAGTAGGCTTTGAAAGACTGCACGAGGCTTTGAAGCATGGGGCTTCGTCCGATTCCTATCTCTTCTCCCCCCATTCCGATGGCGGGAGAAGATTGAGATAAGGGGTCTTTCTGGAACGTTGCGATAACAGGATTTAAGCTGTAAATTTACCAGGATAACCCCCTCACCCTACCCTCTCCAACCAGAATGGGGGAGAGGAGAAGACTTTACGACTTCCACCAGTCCGACCTATACACTTTCCCCGTCTGCTGCTCATAGACTTTCTGGAGATCCGGCCGGCGTTCCAGGTTCATTCGGATCTCCTCGTCGATCTTACTGTACTCCGGACTGGCCAGATATTCCAGGAATTTGAGGGCTTCCTCTATATGCGGACTCTTCGCATTGATCGCCGCAGCTCGAATGCCGCAACGCCTGCAGAAGGTATCGCGCGATTGTAATTTGCTCGAACCATATGGCTGCTCTTCGGTACGCTCAACTGCTATTTTACCAGTGAACATAGTACGGGCACTATAACACCATGCTTTACTGGCGTCAAGCGGGGAGATTAAACAGGCTTAAAGAAAAATGGAGAACCAAATTAATAAAAAATTTGTTCTCAATATAGGGTTGGACGGGCAATTTTTCGCGTATACTCTAGATGGCTCATAAGACAAGGAGGTCTAAATGAACAAGCCACTTAAGCTTATTCCGCCTGCACAGGCGGAAGCCTTATACGATCAGGCTCTGCGCGAAGACGCGTATAGAGTGAAATCGCAGAATAGAATAGACACAACCGACTGGGCGGAAGCTACAGCCTGGGACGATGATGAATCCGACACGGACAGACGGCTACCGGCAATTCTCTCCATGGGAAGCGCTCGGCGATAATCGGCGGTTTGTGACAGTGTCCAACTCGGGAAATGAGGATTTCAAACATCCTCTTTTTCTGCGAAGGCCCAGGATGCCCCGAGTTCATCAAACAATTCCCTCTGGAAATCCTGAGATCTATCCCATAGGTCGGAGTACCAGCACCTTAACGCCTGAACCGACTCCCCATCCCTGACAACGACATTGAGTTCCGTGGGGTGAGGCGGTCCTCCCAGTGTGACGTTGCTTGCACCGACTATGGCAACACCCTGTGTTGCGCCACTTTGCCTGGGATACTCTACAAGGCACAGCTTACTGTGCAGCCTGCCCTCACGAAACACCCTGACCTTTAGCCCTCGGTCCGCAATGCGGCGTGCCAGCGTAAGCAGCAGCTTGCGCATTTCCGGCGTACGTTCAAGTCCTTCAATAGTGCGGCGGACGTTTAACGCCGTCTCCACGGAAAATCTGTCGTGAACCGTGCGCAAGGTGGACGCGACATCTTCTTGATCTCTCACCAGTCCTTCGCCGCCCCTGGGTCGAAGCAGCGTTTCTTCCTGGATCTGTTCGCTCGTCAATCTATTTACGACGTTCCCTATTAGCAAGTACACTTCAGGCAAGCGAATCAGATCGTCCGCAAGCGGCACGAGGCCCTTAAAAAAGAGGTAACCGACGGCGAAGCGAGCCGATTCGGCGCCGCAGCCGAACAGTTCTCCAAGCCTCTCCGAAACCCCAGTCGATGTATGATCGATAATGTCACCCTGCATGATTTGATCAGTATACCAAATCATTAAATTTTGTGCCCGAGACATAAAAAATTCGTGATTATTTGCGTTGATATGGGGTATATATAACTGGTTTGCCCAATGCTGCCAGAATGTAGTAAGCATTGGCAAAAAGAGTTAGGGAAGTTGATTCGATCAGCGCTGAGGAGAATCTCGATGAAACCAGATACATTCCTGTCAGATGATAGCGACGACTGCACGCCAGCCACTATCACAACGCCCTCTGCCGATTACATTCACGCAATTTCCGAGTTTTTCGACACAGACCCTTCCGATCTTCTTGTCGAACTTGGATACTACAACCGCGCTGCTGCGCTGCCATCCCAGGAGATTATGGCCGAGTTGGCCCTATCTCAGGAGTAACTTTTTTAAAAGGCGCCCACATTTTTTTGTGGGCGCTTTTTTATGGATTCCCCATCTCTGCCCGACACAATTACGGTGTATGGGCCTCCCCCTACCTCGAATCGCGGGTTGACTTCGAGATCCTCAATAGGCTAAACTACGTTATCTTCTGTTGCTGAAGGCTGGCGTTCTGTTCGATTCAGACCTCCCCACCTAATGCGTTCAGACATCATAACCGCAGGAAATCAGCTCGAAAGAGTAAGTTTCAAATTCGGTTGTGAAAGGAACAATTAAAGTTTGACCTTATTAAAGTCACCCACTCGTGTAACAGCCGTAGCTGTTACCCTGCGCTCTCTTCTCAGTCTTGCTCTGATCACGGTCCTTCCAACCCTGGCTCACTCTGCTCCTACTTCCCATCTTCCTTCCCCAGTGAAGAAACTTGCCTCCGTCGAACCCAAACAGCCTAAGATCGTCGCAGCAGCATTCTCTCTGCGTGGTACCCGTTATCGATTCGGCGGTACGTCAAGATCGGGATTCGACTGCTCGGGCTTCGTACGGTATGTCCTTGGAACAGGCGGCGTCGACCTTCCCCGCACAGCAACCGATCAGTACTACAACGGTAAGCCCATCGACAAAGCCCAGCTGGAACCCGGCGATCTGGTCTTCTTCAAGAACACGTATAAGCGCGGCATCTCCCACGTCGGCATCTACGCAGGCAACGGCAACTTCATACACGCCTGCAACCCAAGCCGCGGCGTGGTCGAATCGTCCCTAAGCGAATCCTATTACGTCAACCACTGGGCCGGTGCTCGGCGAGTTTTGGCTGCGGTAGCTCAGAGATTGCCCACCAGCGGGCGCTGGTAATCGGCCAGTAAAATCCCACTTGACGAACCCTGTATCAGCAGGGTATACTGTCGCCTGTTCTTCAAACGAATGGTCCATCTCCTGGATCGTAATATGTGGCCCGTTGGTCTAGCGGTTATGACGCCTCCCTTTCAAGGAGGAAACCACCGGTTCGAACCCGGTACGGGCTACCAGAACTCTTCTCTATCCGCCATATCAAAAGAAATCCTGCAGATAGCAAACAGCCTCAGGAAGTATCTCCGACAATAGACCGAACTGCCGTTCATCCGTGACGCTTACTCGGCCCGCGCGCCGCAAAATGTTCAGCGACGGCTGTCCCCAAAATGCCTGGGACAGAGCTTGAATATCCACCGCGGCTCCGGCCTCTTCGGACGAGGAGCGTACGGTTATCTTGCCGTTTTCTGCTTCGATAGCGAACCGGCCAGTGTTCCAATCGCATGTGGGATCGCTTACAGACAGGACAAGCTTTCCCTGGACATGAGAGGGTGCATTCAAGCTTTCCAACGCACTAACGACGTCTACGATGCGTCCCATGAACAACGGGGCAACGACCGTCTGCAGGTCGTGATGCATGACGTGAATCGGGAGAATGTCGTTGACCGGAGCGCTCCACGTCGCCTTTTTAAGCTGCGTGCCGTAGTAGTGCAGCACCGAGAGCAGCCCACTATAAGCTTCAGGTGTGTTGGCGAAGAAATCCCCCACGTCCGCCGTGTCGCCCGGTTCCGGGAAGCGGAAGCTCATATAGCCATCGATAGGTGAAGTATCGGATTGACGATAGGCGTAGACATACGTTCGACGCCCGTCTCGATCGTTTAATCCGCTCCAGCAGTCGGGAATCACCGATTTCCGGTCCGTCATACCACGATAGCGGCTCGCGAATCGTCGGTAACAATCCTGAATTTCCGGCAGTGCCTGCTCAACCTGCACGGGCACAACGCGCGCTCCTTCAGGGGATGAGGCCACTTCGGACAAAGGAACCGTGTATCTGCGCTTCTCGCCAACCCATTCCCACCCATATCGGCGATAGAAGGCAAACGAAAACGGATACAGCCCGCTGATCTGTTGACCTGCCTCGCGCATACGCACGAGCGACTCGCGTATAAGCCGGCCCACATGTCCCCGGCCGCGCTGGTCTGCTGCGCACGCAACGCCTGCTACTCCGCCCATCCTTAAGAACTGGTCGCCCCATATTACGCCCAGATCATGGACTGTCGCCGCGCACACGAGGCGCTCGCCATCGAAAATACCCAGTGTCAACGACTGCGACTTGGCAATCTCCTCCTGAAATGGCGATGGAGTGATCCTGCCTCGCATGAACGCATCGCCCATCAGGGTCATAACCTGAGTGGCATCATCCTTCCCTACCGTTCTTAGGTCGTAAGTCATCATTTTCCTCAATTCATCTGGTGCGCATCGCTTGATTCGCCGACGATACGTCAAATTCATCCCTGATGGGTAGACTATCCTTAAACGCGGAATGTCGACGGCGCATCCCACCATACTCATTCCGGACTGTTTGCTTCGCTGCAATACAAAAAGGGGGGTTGAGATGAAACGGACTCAGGATTTGCGCAATATTGCTCTGGTTGCGCACAGCGGATCGGGGAAAACTTCATTGATGGAGGCGCTTCTGTATGTTTCAGGAGCATCAGACCGCCAGGGACGCATTGAGGACGGCAACACGGTCTCTGACTACGACCCGGAGGAGATTAAGCGCAGAATTAGCATCCAGGCTTCCGTCGCGAACTGCGAATGGAACGACTGTAAGATCAATTTTCTAGACGTACCCGGTTACCCAGACTTCCTCGGCGAAGCAGCGGCCGCCCTGCGCGCTGTGGACGGCGCTATCTTTGTGGCGGCCGCACAGAGCACCGGCGTCGACGTCGGCTTCGAAGCCGCCTGGCAGTATGCACGGCGTGAAAAGATCGCCTGCGCCGTGTTCGTTAACAAGATGGACAAGGACAACGCCGATTTTTTTCGTCTCGTCGATAACCTTCGCGCCCGCTTCGGCAAGGTTATCGCCCCCGCAGAAATCCCCATCGGAACCGCCGCCGACTTTCACGGCGTCGTAGACCTCGTCCACCGCAAAGCCTACAACTTCGTCTCTGGTGAAAAAGTCGACCACCCCGAAGGCATCCCTGCCGAACTCGAATCCGCCGTCCAGAACTACCGGGAGCAGCTCATCGAATCTGCAGTCGAGTTCGACGATGAACTCATTGAAAAGTACTTAGCCGGAGAAGAACTCACAAACGAGGAAATCGAGCGCGGACTGCACGAAGGCATGTCCCTCGGTAAGGTTGTCCCTGTTATGTGTGGCGCCGCTACCCGAGACATGGGCGTACGCGTCCTCCTTGACCTGATCTGCGCCGAATTCCCGCATCCTGGAGAACACCGCCCGCGCCACGGCGTCGCACCTGAAACCGGAAATGAAGAGATTCGCCATGCCGGCAACGACGAACCCTTCAGCGCCCAGGTCTTTAAAACCGTCTCCGACCCATTCGCCGGGAAGTTGACCTACCTGCGCGTCTACTCCGGCGTACTCAAGTCGGACAGCAGCGCCTATAACCCGCGCACCGGCAAGGATGAGCACATTGGGCACCCCTTCGTCCTCAAAGGCAAACAGCAAATCCCTGTCACCGAGCTCGCTGCCGGCGACATAGGCGCAGTGGCGCGCCTGATGGAAACGCACACGGGAGACACCCTCTGCGACCGCTCCAAACCCATTGCCTACGATCCCATCCCCTTCCCGGAACCGGTATACGCCCTCGCAATCCAGGCCCACACGAAAATCGATGAAGACAAAATGGGCACCGCCCTGCACCGTCTGGAAGAAGAAAATCCCTCCTTCGAGCTGCGCCGCAACCACGATACGGGCGAGACTCTGCTCGTAGGCTGCGGCGAAACGCAGATCGACGTCCTCGTCGAACGCCTTAAACGCTTTGGTTCCAGCGTAGACACGCACATCCCCAAAGTGCCCTATCGAGAGACGGTCTCCCAGTCGGCAAAGGCGGAAGGAAAGCACAAGAAGCAGAGCGGCGGACGTGGTCAATTTGGAGATTGCTGGATAGAGTTGGAGCCGCTGGACCGTGGCGAAGGCTTCGTGTTCGAAAACAACATCGTCGGCGGAGCCATCCCCAGGCAGTACATTCCAGCCGTAGAAAAAGGCGTCTGCGAAGCGATGCTGCGTGGAGTAATCAGTGGAAATCCCGTAGTAGACGTAAAAGCAAAACTCTACGACGGCAAATACCACGACGTCGATTCTTCCGAAGCCGCGTTCAAAATGGCGGGCATCCTTGCTTTCCAGAATGCCGCCCAGGCCGCAAGGCCGACACTGCTGGAACCCATTATGAAGGCGATAATCACCGTGCCGGAAGATTACATGGGAGATGTGATAGGAGACCTGAACTCAAGACGGGGGCGTGTGCTTGAGATTGAACGCAAGACGGGCGACGACGCACCAGGCACGATGCAGCAGGTTAAGGCGACGATCCCCCAGCGGGAGATGCTTACCTACGCGATCGATTTAAGGTCATTAACCCGAGGCCGGGGCGCGTTCCACGCCGAGCTCTCCCATTATGAGGAAGCGCCCGGAACGGTCATGCACGAAGTGATCTCCGAGGCCAGGGCTGCGGGATTCTCTACAGCGGCGGAGTAGCAAGCGAAGATATTCAAAGCGAAGACCACCCCTAACCCCTCCACTTCGTAAAGGGGGACATGAACAGCCCTCCACTCGTCCTTGGTAACCTAAGCAATTACTGCTTGGCCAACAATAAGAAGGAAGGCGCAATTCGGTCCCCCTTTACGAAGTGGAGGAGTTAGGGGTGGTCCAGCTCCTATTCTCTGCCCTACCCTATCAATTTTCTCTCAACCAGATGCGCAACAATCTGAGCAGCCGACTCCTCAATACTGTCCCTGTCGGTCCTCACAGACACTTCAGGCGCAACCGGCGCTTCATAAGGATCGGATATGCCCGTAAAGTGAGGAATCTCCCCAGCAAGAGCCCTCTTATACAGCCCTTTGACGTCCCGCTCGGTCAGGGCTTCAATCGAAGCCTCTACGTACACTTCCACAAACACCACGCCCTCTGTCTCGTGTGCCTCTCTTACGGCATCGCGGACGTCTTTGTACGGTGAGATAGCCGCCGTCATGGCAATGACGCCGTTGCGCGCAAGCAGACGCGCAACAAACCCAATCCTGTCCACATTGATATCGCGGTCTTCTTTGGAGAAGGTCAGGCCTTTGGAAAGATGGGTGCGGACTTCATCGCCGTCGAGGACTTCCACCTTGTAGCCACGGTTCTGAAAGTCCCTGGCGATATAGCTGGAGAGAGTCGATTTCCCGGCGCCGGACAGACCGGTAAACCACAACGTAAACCCCAGGTGCGAGTTATTCTCGGACATCAACTAATCTCACTTTCAATACATTCATACCAACTACAAACTATCCCAAATATCCCGCAACTGGTTTGCGGTCTCTTCAAAATCTCCCTCGTTTTCAACAACGTAGTCGGCCAGCGATCGCTTTTCATCCAGAGGCCATTGCGCGGCTATCCGAGTCTCAGCTTCGATCCGGGTGAGGTTCTGCCGGGACATAAGACGCGCGATCTGGGTATTGTGCGAGCAGCTTACCACGAGAACGGCATCGACGAGCGAACTTAACCCAGATTCGTAGAGAAGAGGAATTTCGACGACGGCTGCTTTTCCCGAAACCGAGTGGTGCGAATCACTAAAGCCTTTGAGTGCAGCGACTATGGGGGGATGGGTCAAGGATTCGAGCTTCTTACGCGACTCTGGGTCGGCAAATATTAGCTCCCCTAAAATAGGACGAGCTATTGTAGGCAGTCCGTCCTGGTCCGCGAGTTGACACTGAGGAAACACCGCCAGGACTTCACGCGTTAGAACGGTGCCTGGAGCCATCAGATCTCGTGCGATGCTGTCGGCACTGGTAACGGGAGCTCCAAGCGAGGCAA
>Ga0302309_10004368_pt1 | contig 10486 bp, 2 predicted proteins | sample III_Palsa_N1_1_FD_200453 | JGI IMG/M metagenome (GOLD analysis project Ga0302309, IMG submission 200453) | Peat permafrost microbial communities from Stordalen Mire near Abisko, Sweden - III_Palsa_N1_1 | ecosystem: Environmental > Terrestrial > Soil > Palsa > Peat permafrost | place: Sweden... | reverse complement strand
ATTTGCGCCATCGAATAGAGGATGTCCGGATTATCCGGAGACAATTTATTTGCGCGCACCAGGAGATCCAAGGCATCCAGTGGACGCTGCTCTTTGACGTAGACCTGCGCCAATAAGAATAACGTCTCCGAAGCATCGGGCTTGACGTTGAGGGCGCGGGACAGAGTAAGATCTGCATCCTTTTCATCGTCGTTGTGCAGATAAACCTGCCCAAGGCTATAAAGAATCTCGTAGGTTCCTGGTTTTAATATGTTGGCTTTTTCGAGTTCCAACTGGGCAGCTTTGAATTGCTGTTGCGATGCCAGGAGGATACCAAGAGAAAAATGTAACTGGACATCATCGGGTGCACCTGCTGAGATCTGGTTTGCCAGTCGAAGCGCCTCCCCGGTCCTGTGCGTTTGCAGGTAGGCACGCATCAACCCAAAGCGTGATTGGATCGTTTCGGGATGAATCTTCTCCAGGTACGGAATGGCTTCCGCAGCGGATCCGCGAGTCATTAGCAGGATAGCGAGATTGTAGTTCGCAGCTTGATCTCGAGGCGCAAGTTCCAGCACCGTGCGGAACTCCTTCTCTGCCAGGTCGTACTTCTTTTCCGTAAGGTAGACGTTGCCAATATTGTTGTGTGCTGCGACCGACCGCGGAGCAAGCTGCAGCGCCTGATGAAATGCCGCAAGAGCATCCGCATCATCCTGCTGCTGGCCTTCAATGACACCTAGAAGGTTGAAGCCATCAGCGCTCGGATGCTGTCCCACTGCATCGAGGGCCAACGTTCGTGCTTCATCGAGACGCCCCTGGCTTACCAGGGTTTCTATCTTCTGTAGATCCGAAGTCGGCTGCTGAGCAAGGCTCTCCGCTGCGCACGGGATGACGGATAGAAGAGACACTGAAAATCCGAGAATCGCTGCTACGCGCAACTGATGCATGGTAACTCCGGGGTACTCCGCAAAAGCAGGTCTGGCCGAAACCAATCGAACAAGATGGCCAATCGGACGGCGGGCTCATCTTAATACGTCGAGCGCCTGTAGTGCGGTTGAATTGGTGGGCTGGACCTGTAACAGCTCGTGCAGTACCTCTCTCGCCTTCTCCCTGTCGTTTTCCATGGCATAGAGGCGGGCAAGATTGAGATAGGCCTGATCATTCTCGGGAGCCAACCGGATCCCCGTTTTGAACTGATCCTCTGCCTTCGCATAATCCTGCAGGCGCACGAACACAATACCCAGGTTGTTCAGCGCTTCGGGATAAGACGGACGCAGTTGGATCGCTCTCTGCAGGTATTGAGCCGCTGTTTGCAGTTGATTCTGCTGTGCGTTCAGCATGCCGATACTGTAGTTGATGTCCGCGTCGTCGGGCCGAAGTTCTAGCGCGCGCGTGAGGCACTCTTCTGCCTTCCCGAAGTCCTTTTGTTTGCGATAAACATTGCCCAGGTTGAGCAACGCAATTTCATACGCAGGACGCAGCTGCAATGCCTGTGTGAAGTCTTCAATGGCAGCGTTCGAATCTCCCTCCTGCGCCGAGATCATCCCCAGGTTATTCCAGGCCTCCGGGTAATTCGGGCGCAGCTTCACCGTCTGCTCGAGGTAGCGCCGGGCCTCCGGCAGATCCGCTCTGCGAAGGTTCAGCGTTCCCAGGTTGTAGTAGGCCTCAGGATCGTTGGGCTTTGCAGCGATAACCTCCCGGAATGACGCCGCCGCCTGATCAAAATAACCGTGTTGGAACATCGCAACGCCATAAGTGAATTCGTTGCGCTGGAACGCGCCTTGGAAAAGCTTGCCCTTGAAAGGGATAGCCCGACCGGTTCGTTCCGCGGCCGTCGTTGGGCAAGTCCGCACATCTTCCAGTACACGATCAGGGCTGACAAGACCCTGATAAACCTTGACGATCATGCCTTCGCGATCTAGAAGGAAGCATGTGGGAAGGCCGAGGTCTCGTCGGCGATCGAACAGATACCGATAGATGATGTTGTAGACCCCGGCTACCTCTTCGGTTGCAAATGCGGCTGGGAAGAAGAGGGCTTCTCGCTGTGCTGCTTCGCGTGCAGCCGCATGATCGGCAGCCTCATCGAGGTTCACGGCAACTACTTGCGTGAGGCTGTCTTTGAACTTCGTTCGGTATTGATTGAGCTGCCTCAGTTGTTCCGTTGATTCGGGCGAGCGTGTTTCCCAGAACGCGAGCAGAGTAAAGGTGCCCTGGAGCTTTCGAAGCTCAACCATGGAGCCCGACAGATCCGGCAACGAAAATTCCGGCGCCCTGAGAGGGACAAGTAACCACGTCTCCACCTGGGTTGGCAGCGGAGATATGGGTAGTGGCTTCTCTTCGTGGAGATAGATCGCAGGCGCTTTCGCAAAGGGTTTGGCTTGTATGGAATTCGAACCTTCCTCCAGGTCGATTCGATGATTTACCGGCAGAGCCTCAAATTTCTGGACGAGGCCGCTCGGCCAGCGAACCGTGGCGCTAAGGCCGCCTTCGGCTTTGCCAACCCCAAAGAACAGCTCTTTGGAATGTTGAGCCAGAAAGCCCGAACCGGCTTGCAGATACTTTGTCTGGCGAATGGCTCCAGCCTCGAGCGTGATGGCCGTCCCGATCGCATCACGGTTGCTCTTGTGCCCACGCAGGCGAAACGCAATCGAGCCTCCAATATCCTGCATCGCATTGTGCAGCACGCGAAGTTGAGGAGCGTTTCGATTTCTGAGGATGACTTCCAGGCGTCCATCATGATCGATGTCCGCAAGTGCAAACGAGCGGCTATCCTCCAGAAAATCCAGACCCACAACTCCGGACACCTCGGAAAACGTGCCGTCACGATTGTTCGCGAACATCACGTTGCGCTCGTAGGCATTCCAGGAATTGTCGGAGCGAATCAATTCGTTCATCGCATTCCAGCCGTGCTCGTAGGCGGTGGATGGGGTTGTGTCTTCAGGGGACTTTGCAACGACCTGGCGCCAGAAAAAACTGGCAACGTCATCTTTGTCGACCGCAGAGATGTATCCGTTTGCGACATACAGGTCAGAGTACCCATCGTGGTCGAAATCCCAAAAATCAGAGCACCACGACCAGCGGCCCATCGCGACGCCTGCCTGCTGCCCAATGTTCTGAAACGTGCCGTCGCCGAGATTGCGATACAAGGCATTTCCCTCAGCATGCCGCTGATAAAGCTTGCGAATACGCTGCGGCGTCTCGGCGTGAAATTGCGATTGTTGCGAAACTCTCTGCCCGGCCGCTTCCCACATGCTGGCGACATAGATATCCTGCTTGCCATCGTTATCGAAGTCTGCCCACGCGGCGCTCATGCCCGCACCAACATCCTCGATGTGCGACTGTTCCGAGATGACCGTAAAGGTCCCATCTCCGTTATTGCGATACAGCTGGGAGACACCAAAATCATTGGCGATGCAAAGATCGGGCAGGCTCCTGGCATTATTGCTTGCATCGCCCCAGGCACATGCGAAGCTATAGCGGTTGTTGTCTGCGTTGAGTCCAGCGCCCTCGGTGGTTTCGACAAAGTTCCCATTGCCGTCGTTATGGAAGAGACAGTTCGGAGGACCGTTGCGAGCATCGTAGTACGGAATAGGGTAGTGATACTGATCGAGACCCAGGTAGTACATGTAGGTGCAGAAATAGACGTCGAGGCGTCCGTCGCCGTCGTAATCAGCAAGTGCTGCGTGGGTGAACGTCCCTTCAGGAGTGCGTGCGAACTTGAAGGCATCCTGCTTGAGCGCAAACGTTCCGTCTCCCTGGTTGATGAAGAGCAAGGGGCCGGATCCGCAAACGACCAGCAGGTCCTGCAGTCCGCGATTGTCGAAGTCCGCAAACAAGGCGCATGCCGTGTTATCGAGTACGGCGACGCCCGCCTTTTCGGTCACGTCTTCAAACGTCCCGTCGCCGCGATTGCGATACAGCCGATTGGGTAACCCCGCGGGTTGGCAGACATAGAAATCGTCGAATCCGTCGTTGTCATAATCACCGGCAGCGACTCCGTTGTTCGCGTACACGTCGATGCCCGAAGCGCTATCCAGAGTGGTTCGCCAGTAGTCGACGCTGCGGAGCATTTGCCGCTGATAGGATTCGTTGCCCCCGAGCGCCTGCGTTGTCACATCGAGAAAGCCAGTTGAGCCGCCTAGGCTCTGTATCTCTTCGCTTGCCTCCCAGCGATGGACCTTCCATGCATTCGATTCGTCACGCGCCCACTCCATCTGCCAGGACCCCACCCGTTCTTCGCGCCGGGAATCCTTTCGAACCCCGACGAGGTCGTAACGGAGCTGCAACTCAACCATCAGCGGGGAACTGCCGCGTTCACTGATTTGATAAATCTCGAACTCGACAGTCTCCAGTTTGGAAACGGAGCCGAGCCAGGTCTGAAGATCATCGAGAAAACCCTGCCGGTCGCGTGACGACGCGGGCCCGAATTGTCGCCTCATCGCATCGATCCCGAATCCCGACCTTAGAGCGATCTCCCTGGTGGGCGTCAGGGACGAGGCTTCGATCATCGCAGGCAGGAGCTTTAGGATCTCTGAGTTGTCTCGAAGGGAAGCCTTCAGCGAACTCCCCCACCCGTCCAACAGCGCCTCAATCTCGAAAGCGTACTTCTCGGTTACATAGTCGTCGGAGCCCGGAGGCACCAGGCGTAAGACGTCGGCCAAGGGAGAGGGTGTTGGATAGTGGGGCTTGAAGCGGATATCCGCATACGGGAACGGAGGCATGTACCCGGATGACAGAAGAGCGGGCCCGGCAAAAAGTGTGGAGCCCCACAAAGGCGCCGGGCGAAGCAGAAGAGGCGCAAATCCAACGCTCTTGAGCAGATCGCGCCTGGAAAGCTTCGGTATTTCGTCGCTACGCTCGGACATGGTTTCCAATGGGGCCGTGGTTCAGGCAAGGCGTCCGCAGGATATCACTCCACCAAGCCGGAACCGCTGGCCGGACCCGTTCAGCCAGCCGGCGCGGGGGGGCAATTTTGCGGGGTAGAGAAAGATCTCAAACTTTTGGTTGACATTCCTTCCACGGTTGCACTACCTTCTCCTTCGACATAATTGCAACCGATTACATGCACCTGAACTTCTCTGCCCCTCGCGGTTAGGGAGCCCAAGTGCTACAGAGATTGTCAACACAAGAGCGAGGGTCGGCTGATACTTTCCCGGCCCTCAGGTTGGATTACATTCAACCTTTTGGTTGACACCTCTCGATTGTTTGTACTAAGGTTTCGGGCCTCGGAGTTGTAAGCGTTTACACAAGAACGAAACGAAGAACCCGATTTTCACCATCACCCGGTGAATACAAGAAAAAAGAGCAGCAGCAGTGGATTTATTCGGAGGATACTCGGATGGGTTTTGATCGCAATACCCTCGGTTGGCTAAAAAGATTCGGCTCCATAGCACTTGCGTGCTCCTGCCTGCTCCTGGTCTCGACGCAGCGTGCGTCCGCTCAGGTGGATGAAGGTTCTATTACTGGAACAGTCACCGATACCACCGGGGCATCCGTGCCCAACGCGTCGGTGACCCTGCTGAACACAGACGTGGGTCTCACGCTCAAGGGCAAGACCGATGGCAAGGGCTCCTACACCTTCTCGCCCGTAAGAATCGGTAATTACTCCATCACGGTGACCGCCACAGGCTTTGAGAAGACGATGCAGCAGAATGTAACGGTAAACGTCGCGCAAAATCTGACCGTCGATGTGCAATTGAAACTCGGCGCTGCCACTGAGACCGTCGAAGTGACCGCCGCCCCGCCGCTGCTACAAACCGCGGACGCATCCGTCGGCCAGGTCGTCACGGAGAGGACCGTGAACGATCTTCCGCTGAACGGTCGCAACTTCACCTTCCTCGCCCAAATCGGTGCCGGTACAGGGACGCCGCAAGCGGATACGCGCGGCAACGCCGCGTCTGGAGCGTTCACGGCAAATGGTCTGCGGCCAGCGCAGAACAATTACCTGCTCGACGGTATCGACAACAACTCCAACGCTGTCGACTTTCTCAATGGAACCAACTACATCGTTGTTCCTCCAGTCGACGCGATCTCTGAGTTCAAAGTGCAGACTGCAGAATTCAGCGCCGAACTCGGACGTTCGGCTGGCGCAGTTCTCAATGCCACCATCAAGTCTGGTACCAATCACTTTCACGGATCCGCCTGGGAGTTCTTCCGTAACGACGTACTGGATGCCGCGGATTGGTTCGAGGACCATGGCGGAATTAAGAAGGGTGCCCTGCGTCAGAATCAGTTCGGCGGCTCCATCGGAGGTCCCATCTGGAGAAACAAGGCTTTCTTCTTCGGCGACTACGAAGGCTTGCGGCGTGTGCAGGGCACAGTAGAAACTGGTTCGGTACCTACGGCGTCGGAAGTTGCCAGCGGCTTCACCAATCTTGCCGATCTCGTTTCTTCCCAATCGAGCGCGGCTCCCCAGGTTGACAACCTGGGTCGGTCCATTCCCAAGGGTACAGTCGTCGACCCCGCCACAACCCGGTTCGTCACGGCAGGGCAGCTCGACCCTACCTCGGGCATTGTCGCCACCGGCACAGGCTACGTTCGCGACCCCTTTGGGACGTGTCCAGCAAGCACCATAACCTTCACGCTTGATGCCTGCGGATTGAATCAACTCCCAGCCAATCGCCTGGATCCAGTCGCACTGAAATTGCTGACCCTCTATCCTGCTCCGACGAACTCCTCTTCGCTCGCGTCGAACTATACGGACAGCCCCTCTCTTTACGAGCATAGGAATGCTTTCGATATTCGCGGTGATCTCAATTTCACCGAAAAGGACCAGGTGTTCGGACGTTTCAGCTACGTGGATGATCCCCAGTACATCCCCGGCATCTTCGGCGGCATTGCCGATGGTGGCGGATTCCAGCAGGGCATTCAGACCCTTCATTCGAATCAGTCGGTGGCTGGCTACACGCATGTCTTCACTCCTGAAACGATCAACGTGCTGCATGTGGGATTCAACCACCTGCATACGACTCGCTTCGGCCCCGTGGGTAATCAGAATGGGATTCCAGCAGAGTACGGCATCCAGGGCATTCCGCAGTTCCCCGAGAATGGTGGACTTCCTTCCATCTCAATCGGTGGCCTGTCAACGCTCGGCAGCAACGCCTTCCTTCCCTCGGATGAAATCAGTCAGACGCTGCAAATCATGGACGACTTCACCAAGGTTTGGCGGAGCCACAGCTTCAAGGCGGGCGTAGAGTCCCAGAACGTGAAGTTCTCCACCCTGCAGCCAGCCTACTCTCGCGGTAACTTCGACTACAACGGCACCTACACCGATATCCCGCAACTTAACAATGGCGGCACCGGCCGTGCGCAATTCCTGCTCACTCCTGAGGCGTCGACTGTCCAAAATGGACTGAGCTACTCGGGCGGTTCCGATTCCATCAACGCCTCCAACGTCAACAAAACCTACGATTATCGGCGTTACCTGGCCTTTTACTTCGAGGATGATTGGAAGGTGAGCCCCAAGGTCACTCTCAACCTGGGTCTGCGCTGGGATTACTTCAGCCCCATCAACGAGACCAATGGCGGTCAGGCAAACTTCGTCCAGAGTGGCCCGCCCAATGGCACCCCAACTTATTTGATCCCGGCCACCGGAAAAGACGACCGAGAGTTGTCCACCAGCTTCACTACGCTGCTGGCGAAGGATGGAATCGCCCTGGAATCCACCAACAAGTACGGTCAGGGATTGGTCCAGACACAGAAGACCAACTGGGCTCCTCGAATCGGTTTTGCGTACCAGATCACTCCAAAATTAGTAACTCGTGGCGGATTTGGTATCTTCTACAACTCGTTTGAGAACCAGGGATATGGTCCGAACATTGGTGAAAACTATCCCTTCGTCTTCAATTTCACGTACGCCCCGCAGACGGCCGGAACTAACCCGGGACAACAGTCTGTGTCTCCTATTAGCTACAACACTCCGTGGGCCGGATGTCCGACGGCTGGTCCAGGGTATACCGCAACGATTGGTTCCGGTCTCTCCTGCGTCCAATTCACTCCGGTCGACGTGAATGCCCAGGGCCTTGGGTTGGAAGGCCTGCAATTCAAATACATCACTCCACACACTCTGAGTGCGAACCTGACCTTCCAGTACTCCATTACGCGTGCGTTGTCGGTGCAGGTGGCCTATGTCTTTACCGAGGGTAAGAACCTGCAGGCAGGAGTGGGACAGAACAACGTCACTGCAATTCTCCCGCAAGGTACCAGCACTACGAACGATGCGGATCCTGGTGCGGGAGGAACTGTACCTTTCCCGGATTTCTCCTCGAATTCCAGCTATCAGTCAACCATTGGCTACAGTGATTACAACGGCCTGCAAACTAAGATCGAACAGCAGTTTTCCAATGGCCTAAGCTTCCTCTTCGCCTACACCTTCTCCAAGACGCTCTCCGATGCAGGGGATCTTCTCAATGGAGGAAGTCTGGGTGGCTACAGAGCACCTGCTGTGGTGGGCCTTGGTCCGACCTTTGATTTCAGTCTCGCGGACTTTGACATTCGTCAGGTTGTCCACTTCAGTGGCAGCTATGACCTTCCATTCGGGACCAACAAGAAGTACTTCAGTACCGCGTCGAAAGCGGCGAACGCTCTTGTCGGCGGCTGGTCGATCAACTGGCTTCTCACCCTTCAGGGCGGTCAACCCATCACGCTGTCCTGCCCAACCTCAACAACCGCAGGGACGAACTGCGACGACGTCCGTGTGCCGGGTCAGAGTCAGCAGCTGGGAATCTACATCGACAAACAAAACCAGCCGAACTGGTTTGGCAACGCCAAGGCCTTCCAGCAACCCTGCGTACTGGGACCCAACGGACCTATCCCCGACAATCCAGCTGGTTGCATCCCGTTGACGGGTAGCGGCGTTCTGGGAGGCAAGTTTGACACCACGACCGGCCCTGGCTTCCATCGCCTGGACTTCTCGCTGTTCAAAGGCTTCCAGATTACCGATCGCTTCTCCCTGCAGTTCCGAACCGAGATCTTCAACATCTTCAACCACCCGAACTTCAATGCTCCGAACTTCGGTGGTAACGGTGTCGTGGCGATTTCGAACTCCGGCAACTTCACCAACAGCAACTTCGGCGAAATCGGATCCACCCGCGATGCTCCCTATGATCCGCGCCAGATCCAGTTCGCTCTCAAGCTGCTCTTCTAACCTGAACTGAGAGACCCCGGAAAGGCACTGTCCCAAAGTGCCCTTCCGGGGTTTATCTTTTTACACAGCGCGAAACTCGTTCGGGGGCATGGAGGCAGACGGTGAGCAGGGGGGCCACGTACGAACTCATAGTGGTTTGCTCTCTGTTGATGTGGGCAACACTCGCACCAGCGCAGGAGAGCCGGCAGCAGAAGCAGGACCGCCAGTTCCAGGCCGCAGTGGCGAAATACAATTCCGGTCAATATCCAGAGGCGGCTGCCCAGCTCGAGATCCTCGTTCCGCAGGTTCCCAATAACTTTGAGGCGCAGGAGTTGCTGGGCATGGTGTACGCCTCCATGTCCGAGGACGCCAAGGCCATCGACCACCTGCAGGCGGCCGTGCGCATCGAGCCCACCTCCGCGGCCGCGAGAACAAATCTCGGCGCCAGCCTCTCTCGTCTCGGCCGCACGCAGTTGGCCGAGGAACAGTTCCGCAAGGCGCTCCTCCTCACGCCCCACGACTACAGTGCCAATCACAATCTCGGCGAACTCTACGCGCAAGCGGGAAAGCTCGATGAAGCCCGTCCGCTACTGGCGGAGGCCCAACGAATCAATCCCAACGCCTATGACAACGGCTACGACCTTGCGATGGCGGACCTCCTTACCGGCCAACTCGCGCAGGCCCGCCAGACGATCCAAAGCCTGCTGCAGCTAAAGAACACTGGAGAGTTGCACAACCTTCTGGGCCAGGTGGAGGAAAAGGACGGCAAATTTGTGGAAGCGGCCAATGAGTACGAGGTCGCTGCGCACATGGATCCCACCGAGGACAACCTCTTCGACTGGGGAACCGAGCTCTTGCTACACCGCACCTACGAGCCGGCCATCGATGTCTTCCGCGCGGCCTCCCAACGCTATCCCAACTCACCTCGCCTCATGATCGGCCTGGGCATGGCCCTCTATGCGCGCGGCCTATATGAAGATGCCGTCAACGCGCTCATGAAGGCCGCAGACCTCGACCCCTCCGATTCTCGCTGCTATCTCTTTCTCTCCAGGGCTTATGAGAGTTCACCCAGTCAAGCGAACGAAGTAATTCAGCGCTTTCAACGCTATGCCGAACTGCAGCCAGACAATGCATTGGCGCAGTACTATTACGCCATGAGTTTGTGGAAGGGAAAGCAGGCGGATGGCGCGGGCTTCGATGTCAAGACCGTCGAAGCGCTGCTCAAGAAGTCAATCGCGCTCAATGGTTCGATCGCGGATGCTCACTTGCAGCTTGGAAATCTGTACTCCGGCGAACACCTGTACGCGGAGTCGATTCCAGAATATGTCACCGCCTTGAGCCTCAATCCAAACCTTCCAGACGCCCACTATCGCCTCGGCACCGACT
>Ga0302309_10004363_pt1 | contig 10497 bp, 13 predicted proteins | sample III_Palsa_N1_1_FD_200453 | JGI IMG/M metagenome (GOLD analysis project Ga0302309, IMG submission 200453) | Peat permafrost microbial communities from Stordalen Mire near Abisko, Sweden - III_Palsa_N1_1 | ecosystem: Environmental > Terrestrial > Soil > Palsa > Peat permafrost | place: Sweden... | reverse complement strand
TTATAATTATAATGCACCGTATCCCAATTATGATTATGGGCTGCAAACATGGCTTCAGCCCTATTATTTTGCAAAGCGTTCCAAAACATATTTCTCTGGTACGGGTACATAACCAATCCGTCTGTAGGGGTAATGGGGCTTGGGTAGGCAGGTTTATGGCCCATCACAAAAATATGCCTGGTTGAACTGGCTTGTCTTGCAGCTGTTACATCGTTATTAACCCATACAAAGGGGGCTTTCCAATCGCGTCCTACTGCATCGGTATTAATAATTACAAAATGGTCATTTTTTGTACTTAAATTTTTATAGTTGAATGAATAGGTAAGCTGGCTTTGGTCGGTAATAAGACTGTCTGTTCCCGCCGTCAACCCTAATGCTTTAGGGCCATTGTTACCAATAATAAATTCTGACATATTTCTTATAAAAGTTCTTTCGGCCGCAGGATACGCAAGCGAATTATCTGAACTCTCTGATTCATGATTTCCCATAATAGTTACCATTTGAACGCCTGAATCAGAAAGAGAAGAATTTGCATACAATTGTTTCCATCCTGTATATTCGGACAAAAGGCCTGCGGTATCGTTACTCCCTCCTACGCCATCAATAAGATCTCCAGCAAAAAAGAAGTATTTAGGAAGGGGACTCAGTTGAGAAACTTCTAAAAAAGTGCGGTTGAGGTGATAAACATTAGCAGTGCTGGGGCCAGGGGCATCTCCTGGATTTACTCTATTACAACCCACTACTACAAAGCGATAATCCAGGGTCTGAGCTTGAAGTAAGCCTGTAATTAATGATAATAAGATTATAAAAGCAGCAACTATTTTTTGCATGATTATTTATTTAAGACCTATTTAAAGCGTAGAGAGAATAGAATATAATAAAATTACTTCTCCCTAGTTTTTAACAATTTTCTTTACGAATTGCTGCCCGCTTGCATTTGTAAACAACATAAAATAAGTTCCGGGAGGTAAACTACTAATATCTGTAGTAATACTACTACTATTTATATTAGTTATATTCTTTAAACCTACTCCGTTTATATTTTTAATGGTAATACCTGTAATGCCCTTATGGGATGATAAATCTATAGTAATAGTTCCAGTAGTAGGATTAGGATAAACTTTTATATCTGTTGCGGCGGGAAGCGGAGGTATAACAGCAAGGGCTCCGTTGAAGGCGAATGTTGTAGCTGTTGAAGCGGAAGGATAGCTAGCTACCGTGCTTCCGTTAGCAATAATCTTATATTCAATATACCCTGTGCTGGAGTCTTGCTGAGCCGGGATTACAAATTTATAAACATTAGCGGAATCTATGAGTTTAATGGTATCCTGAATGCCGCCATTAACAGAATATACCACATAAGCTGAGTATACCGAATCATTGTCTATTATAGTTGCGCTACCTGTAAAAGGTCCGTTTCCCTGAGTATTAGCAACAGGCGTATGAGTAATGGTAGTGGGCCAGGTAATGTTAGCGACTGAGTGAAGCGTAGTTGGTACAGAAGGAATAGCAGTTGTATAGGTATTGGGATTTATATTTCTGCCATAACTTTCCACAATCACCTGTCCATTGGTGTAAACGTTTACCACTGTATATCCATAATAGGGGGCATTCCAACCGTTTGAAATAGCGCTACCTCCGTTCCCTGCTACTATTTGCCAGGTGGAAAGCGCCGGTTGGTTGTAATTATAATGCACCGTATCCCAATTATGATTATGAGCTGCAAACATGGCTTCTGCCCTATTATTTTGCAAAGCGTTCCAAAACATATTTCTCTGATAAGGATGCATAATCAATCCGTCTGTAGGGGTAATAGGGCTAGGGTAAGCAGGCATGTGACCAATTACAAAAATGTGCCTTGTTGAACTGGCCTGCCTGGCAATAGTTACATCATTATTAACCCAAAAATATGGAGCTATCCAGTCGCGACCTACAGCCTCAGTGTTTATTAGCACAAAATGATCATTTTTTGTACTAGTATTTTTATAGTTAAATGAATAAGTAAGCTGACTTTGGTCTGTTAAAAGGCTATCCGTTCCGGGAACAAGTCCCAACGCTTTAGGGCCATTGTTGCCAATAATAAACTCAGACATGTTTCTTACAAAAGTTCTTTCTGCTGCAACAAAAGCCAATGAAGTATTATTGTTCCACGATTCGCGGTTTCCGGTAATAGTAACCATTGTTACTCCTGAGTCTGATAAAGGAGATTCTGAGTATAACTTCTTCCATCCTGTATATTGAGTGGCAAGTGTGGCTGTATCTGTAGTTCCGTTAATGCCATCTACAAGGTCTCCAGCAAAAAAGAAATATTTAGGAAGAGGGCTTAATTGTGAAACTTCTAAAAAAGTACGAGTGAGGTGATAAACATTTGCGGTGCTGGCATCTGTAGCATCTGAATTTACAACTCTATTGCAGCCAACTACTACAAAGCGATAATCAAGGGTCTGGCCTTGCAAAAAGCCGGTGAAGGAGATTATTAAAAAAAGCAAAGCTGTAACTTTTCTTTTCATATATTTTTTATATTAATATTGACAGATTTGTACCTTACAAAACTACGGTTTAAATTTTAAGGTGTATGTTAAGTAATTGTTAAGCCTATATTATCAGAATATAGAAGTTAAATTGTAAGTATTAAAGTAAATTTAAAAAAATGCCTGCCAGAGATAATTACCAACTGCCTGTTTTAATGTACCATAGGGTGATAAAAAAGAGAAATGAAGCCGGGTTACATAATATATTTATACTGGAAAAAAAGCTAAGGAAACAATTTGATTATCTGAAAAAGAATAACTTTAAAACTCATACCTTTAAAAATATTACAGAAGTGGTAGGGAGAAAAAATGTAATACTCACTTTTGACGACGGGTATGTCGATAATTATGCACTTCTCTTTCCACTTCTTAAAGAATATGGATTTACAGCGGTAATTTTTTTAGTAACAAGAGAACAGGAGAACACTTGGGGAATAAGAGAAGGCGAGCCTGCCATACCCCTTCTTACAAAATCTCAATTAATAGAAATGGATAGTTATGGCATTGAGTTTGGCGCGCATACCTGCACCCACCCTCACCTTTATGAACTTAACGAAGAGACTGCTAAACAAGAAATTATGGCCAGCACAAAAGACCTGGAAGACCTGCTAGGTAAACCGGCATTAAGTTTTGCTTATCCGTTTGGAGAAGTTAACGAAAGCTTAAAAAAAATGGTAAAAGAAGCAGGATATATGTATGCAGTTGCCACTTTTAGCGGACCTTATAACTTACGCGAAGACTTTTTGCAGATACGTCGTATTGAAGTCGCATCTCAAACTTTATTAGTAAGTTTTAAGAGAAAAGTAAGCGGGTTTTACTTTAAACCTTCTTTACTTTCTTTATTTCCAATCCCAAACAGATTTAAAGGGTATTTTTAATTACTATTAGTTTGGGTATAAATTCAGCTGGGTGGTAGTGCCAGCATATACATTTACATACCCAGATATAACCTGCCCGGATGACACGTACAAAGTGAACGCATAACTTCCCGGGTATAAAAAATTAAATTGTATCTGGTTACTTCCATAAGGCAGGGTATAACTTCCTGCGCCAGAAAGCGTAACCTGAAAAGATTCCACATACACAACCGGTATAGTAATCGGTACCATAAGTCCCTGGATATGTTGTGTAAGTATACTGCGGTTGTACATAACCGCTTCCTGATTTTCCACATCCCAGCAAAATTATAGCAACCGCTATAAAGAAGTACTTTTTTATATATCCCGTCAATTTTTCCATATTATACTAAGGATTAAAAAAATACCTGTAAACCAAACAACAAATTTATTCCGCCAGTATAACCGTTGTAGTTAGGCAGGCCGCTGTTATTCAGCTTATATCCGTTATAGGTTAAAAGAGCCTCAAATGCAACGTGCTTGTTTACAAAGTAATCAGCGCCGGGGCCAATGCCAAAATTATAAGAACCCACCTTCTTTAGTTCGCTATTATACCTTTGCCCACCACCTGCCGAACCGTAAGCAAACACCATAAAGGCTTTAGGCGGGCCTATGTAGTACCTCACAAACGGAGACAATGAAAACTGCTGTGTACTTTTGCTACTTTCAGTACCATAAGTTAGCGACAATATACCCCCTATTGCCAGGTTGTTTGCAAAGAAATAACCATAATTAGGGTTAAGGCTGGCAGAAAAAAAGTTTGGTAATTGAGAGGAGGAGGAAAAAGTATTATTAAAATTAATAGTTCCCCCCGCCAAATGGGAACCTTTATCTGTTTGCTCAAAGTTATTATTAGAATCTGTTTGCCCGTAGGAATAAACTGCTGCGCAAATAAGCAGGGAACAACATAAAAAAAGACGAATCATAGTTGCATAAAATTTAGTATATCTATAATTTGATGTTACCAAATATACAATAAAATATTTTTTACAAAGAAAATAATTAAATTAGAGCTTAGCTTTTTTGTTCTACTTTTGCGCTGTAACTTTAATATTACAAGAATCTTTTTAGTGGGCGCTAGCAAAATAAATTAAGCTATTTCCTGTTATTATTAAAAAACAAAATGAGAAAAATTATTTATATTATTTTAATAGCAAGTATATCACTAATTTCCTGCAAGAAAAAAAGTACCGCCACCCCTACTTTAAATCTGTTTCCTAATCCTGGTAGCGCTGATTTATCTATTGGCGGCACAATATATTCCAACTACACTGCCTCGCAAGCCGGAAATGGCGGGAGCGCCGCCCCTAGCGCAGGAAACTACCCATTTTCAGTCACTTTTTATAGTAATGTAAATAATGGCGATTTTCCTCTTAATGGCGGTAATCCCTTAATTACTATTTATAATACCGCTACCAATGATAGTTATTATTCCAGTTCCAGTCCGGGAAACGCTGTGGTTAGCCTTACTATGCAAAATGGACTTAATTATGTGAATGTTTATTTCATAAACGCCAAATTTTTTGATGCCAATAATGATACTATTGTCGCATCAGGGGCAATTTGCTACCCATACTAGTAACTAGTGTTATCTATTTTACCTTTACAAGAATATTTTTACCCACTTCATCGCTAATGTATAACTGTGCGTTATCGTTTATTACTACCTGTAAAGAATTGTCATACTCTGCTATTTCAAGTATTAATAGCTCGTCGCCAATTGTTATACCTAGTTTAGTAAGATACTTGAGAAATTTTTCGGAATGATCGGTTACTCCTGAAATAATACATACCGTATTTACAGCAACCTGGTTTAATACTTTAAATTTATTTTTTGGTAATTCTCCTTTACTATCTGGTATTGGGTCGCCATGAGGGTCATACTGCGGGTAATTAAGGTGCTTATCCAGGCGCTCAATCAGTTCTTCAGAATTTATATGTTCCAGTTGTTCTGCAATATCATGTATTTCATCCCACTTAAAATCAAGTCGTTCTACCAAAAAAACTTCCCACAGCCTGTGTTTACGAATAACTTGCATAGCTACTTTTATGCCCTGCTCTGTTAAGGTTACTCCATAGTGCTTCTCATAATTTATAAGCTTTTTAGCGGATAGTTTTTTTAACATATCTGTTACCGAAGATGCAGGGATTTTTAGAATGGCTGCAATAGCGCTGGTAGTCGCTTTTGTTCCATCCTCTTCTGTCAGTTTACCATCCTCTTCAGCCAGTTTATAAATTACCTTCAGGTAATTTTCTTCGGTAAATGTATACATTACTTTTTTTACATAAATATAAAAAATAAACCTCTTACAGCCATAAAAAAAGTAAAACGTTGACAGGCAAAATATTAATTTTTAAAATTATATAAAAATATTTTTACATATATGTAATTATTATATTATATTTACATAAGTAGTGCGAGTATTGTTAAATGGAAGAAGTAAATATTAAAAACGAGAAAAAAACAACGGGTTGGAGGCTGGAAAATTCAAGTCCCTCGTTACCCGAAGTTTTTTCTTCAATTGCTGTTAACTCCAAAGGGGGCTTCCTTAAAAAGTTACTTCCTTTTATAGGCCCGGGTTTAATGGTCGCCGTAGGGTATATGGACCCTGGAAACTGGGCAACCGATATTGCAGGAGGCTCAAAATTCGGATATACCCTTTTAGTCGTTATACTTGTCTCAAATTTGTTTGCCATTCTTTTACAACACCTTGCCTTAAAACTAGGTATAGTAGCTGAACGAGACCTGGCGCAGGCTTGTCGGGATAGCTACTCCCCTGCTATTAACTTCGGCCTATGGATTCTTTGCGAAATAGCTATTGCCGCCTGTGACCTGGCAGAGGTAATAGGCTCGGCCATCGCTTTAAATTTACTATTTGGAATACCTTTATTATGGGGTATAGCCATTACTGCGTTTGACGTATTGCTAATACTTCTTCTGCAATCCAAGGGCTTTCGGTTTATTGAAGCGCTGGTTGCCGCAATGATACTTACAATTTTAGGTTGCTTTTGCTATGAGATAGTAATTTCAAGGCCTGATATTTTCCCGATAATTTCTGGGTTTCTGCCCCAGCCTGCCATTGTTACCAACCCGGGAATGCTATACATCGCTATAGGTATTTTAGGGGCCACAGTAATGCCTCACAATCTTTACCTGCATTCCAGCATAGTGCAAACCCGCAATTATCCCAGAACGCATGAAGGAAAGAAAAGCGCTCTTAAATTTGCGACTATAGACAGCACCGCTTCGCTGCTGCTCGCTTTTTTTATTAACGCGGCTATTTTGATTACTGCCGCCGCCGCTTTTCATGAAAAAGGATATCAGGAAGTTGCGGATATATATAACGCACACATGCTACTATCGCCCGTGTTGGGGTCAACGCTTGCCAGCACTTTGTTTGCTGTAGCTTTACTAGCATCAGGGCAAAACTCTACCCTTACAGGTACTTTAGCCGGGCAAATAGTAATGGAGGGTTTTTTAAATATAAAACTACCTTCATGGTTGCGAAGGCTTATAACCAGGTTAATTGCCATAGCCCCTGCATTTGTAATTGCACTGTTTTATGGAGAAAAGGGAACAAGCGATTTGCTGGTTTTAAGCCAGGTTGTACTAAGCATGCAACTAAGCTTTGCTGTTTTCCCTCTGGTAGCATTTACCAGTAGTAAAGCTAAAATGAAGGAGTTTGTAAATACTGCCTTGCTTAAGGGGGCGGCATGGTTTGTAGCTGGTATTATTGCAGCTCTTAACATCTACCTGCTTTACGATACCTTTAAATAAAAGTAGATCAAAATGAAAAGTGTGCTCACTATCATTCTTCTTATTATTTCAAATTCGTTTATGACTTTGGCCTGGTATGGCCACTTACAATTTGAGAAATACGATTGGTTTAAAAAGTTTAGCTTGTTTGGCATAATACTATTTTGCTGGGGCCTGGCTTTTTTTGAATACCTGTTTCAGGTTCCGGCAAACCGTATAGGATTTGAAGAGAATGGCGGCCCTTTTAACCTCTTTCAGTTAAAAATTATTCAGGAAGCTATAACGCTTGTTGTATTTTCTGTTTTTGCCGTTTTTATTTTTAAAACGAATAAGCTGGAGTGGAACTATATAGTAGGTTTTATATTTATCCTGCTTGCCGTTTTCTTCATTTTTAAAAAATGGTAAAACAACAAAAAAACCCTTATAGTTATTATACCATCAGGGTTTTTAAATTATCCTATATCCTAAATTAACCTCAAAAAATTAAGGGTTACGCTGGCCATGTCCGCCATGTTCGCCTTTGTGCTGCTCTTTTATAGCTTGGTATTTTGTGTATTGGTCTGCAGTAAGAACTTGTTTTAAACTATTATCTGTTTGCTCATGTATTGGTTTCATTTCGGCTCTCATACCCGATTTATCGTCAGAGCTGGCATATTTGCTTTTTATTGCCGCCGCCTGCGTCTCCTGCTGTAAAAAAATATTTTGCACTTTTGTAGACTGGTCGGCAGTAAGCGATAGTTCGCTTGTTAACCTTTGAGTTTTTTCCTGCGCTCTTTGCTGAGGCGTTTTATCAGATGGCTGAGCGAAAGAAGCTAGCGAAATTAACAATAAGCTGATTGAAAAGATGATCTTATCCATAAAATATGTGTTTGGTTTGCTCAAAAATACATTATTAAAAATTAGTTATACCTCTTAATATACCAACCATTACTATTTCCATACCAAAGGCTGAAAAATAGTGGGAACTACAGAAAAAAATAATATAAAATAAATCGCTTTTAATGAACCATAGATGAACATAAACCGTTAGACAACACAACTTAAAAAAACAATATTATAAAAAATGGACAAAAACACACGCTTTCAGCATTTCTTAACTGATATTATTGCAAACGAGGCTAAGAAAAGAGAAGGAAAAGACAAAAAGAAGACAGAAAAAATAAAAAGGCCCTATATATTGCCTTTATAAATATAAACATCGCCCCTCATTAATTTTAAGGGGTGATGTTTTTTAATCAAATTACTTACCTATGGCGTTTGAGGGCCTTGCGCGCATAGCGCTCCAGGTATCGTCTATAGCCACCTGACTTACTGCCTGCAAATTAATCAGATCAAAAGCTTTCCAAACAGTTTCTCTTTTAATGTCGCTTTTTATTTTGCCGGTCGCTTTTGGATAACATGCCCAGAACAGGCAATCGTGCTTCGCCGATGGCGCCGCCTCAATAATCAATCTTTCAAGTTCTGACTGAGATCTGGCAAAAACCTGAATAAAATCATACTGTTTTTTTATTCCTTTTTCAGGCTTTTTATCATACTTAATCCCGTCAAGAAGTAGAGTATATCCTGCGGGAGCATTTACAATAAGTGTTTTGTGGGTATTACTTAATCTGAGTTTATTTAATATTAAAGGTACTTCCATGGGTAAATATACTAAACTACCGCGAAACTGCTATAATAAGAGATTCCAAATCCTGATTAAGAAGTCTTATATAGGATTGCAGTTGATCCAGCATATCTGCCCTTATTTGCAACTGATCTGCATTGTATTTTCCTCCTTTTCCAAAAATTAGGTCGATCTGCTTTTTTCGATTTTTAGTGCCTTCTTTGCCAAGTCTGCCAAATTTCTCCCAACGTTCTTTTATATTATGGCACATGGGATATACTTTGTCGTTGCTAAACTCATTATCATTAAATATATACCATACAAATGGTGGAAAAATAGCAGAACTATCAGTACCATACCATAGCTCCGTAAGCATATTGCGGTTATGGTAAAACTGTACTTTTTTATTTTTACTTAAAGTAGCTAAGGCAAGTAAACCACTTGCAACGCCTCCGCCTACTCCAATGCTATAATAAGTATTGCCCTGATTTAGCACATTAGTAAGTACTCCCGCAGCGGCGCCAACTACTATAGAAAGCGCTGTAAGCTTTGTTATCCTTTTGTTTTCATCGTCCTCCATAAAAGAAGCAAGCTGGCTGGCGCGCTCTCCTTCACAATCTAGCTCGGCAGAAATGCTGGAGACAACTATAGAGCCTAATAGCAACCGGTCTATAATCTTCTCTCTTTCTTCCAGCATAATAATTTTTTTTTCACTATTTAATGGCCTTTCTTTTTGTAAATGCGCCAATTGTTTTAGGGCTGGCAACATACCTATATAGTTTGCCAATAGTATATCGTGCTTGCTGTAATTATCAACTAGAACCTCATCATTCAAAAAAGGAGATATATCTTTAATAGGAGTATAAGAACTATCAAATTTATAGTGTACTGCTGGGTAACAGTACCCCGTTTCCTGGGCTGTATTTTTAATTATTAATCGATTTGTTTTACAGGAGGCAAGAGCAATTAATAAACAGAAAAATAAATTTAACCTGATCATTTACATAATTTAATTTGCTTCACAATTTAAATTCAAAATAGTTAAATCAATATGCGGATATTTATTAAAACTTTTTTAAAAAATAATTAATTAATTATCAATAAATTATATAAAAATAAAATAAAAAATTAAATTTTATGGGAACGTTTGTAAAGTACCGTTGTCTAAAAGACGTACAAAACTTTTAACGTTATGAAACTTAACTATTCTGAAACAAACTCTGCCAATCTCTGGATCGAAAATGGTATTTTATTTATAAAATGCTTACCTGACGCTATAATTACCCGTAATGTCGCCGAAAAAATAACCGATGAACGAATAAAAATCTCAAAAGGTAATTCTTATCCTGTATTTATGGATGTACGTAACGCTAAGTACATTACAATGGATGCGCGTAACTTTTTAAAACAAACTGAAGGCTTACAATTTATAAGCGCTTATGCCTTTTTATTTGATTCTCACGTTCACAGTGTGCTAGTAAATTATTTTCTTACTATTAACCCTCCGGCTTTACCTGCACTAACTGCTAACAAAAGAGAAAACGCATTAAACTGGCTTGGGAATTATAAGGCTGAGGCAATAACTAATAGTAAACCAAGTTTTGCAAATAAAGAACTAGCATTCTAAAACTACTAGTTATTATACCAATTAAAATATTTTTAAAAGAGTCAGGAAAATGCCTGACTCTTTTAAAAATCACATACAATTAT
>Ga0302309_10004361_pt1 | contig 10500 bp, 9 predicted proteins | sample III_Palsa_N1_1_FD_200453 | JGI IMG/M metagenome (GOLD analysis project Ga0302309, IMG submission 200453) | Peat permafrost microbial communities from Stordalen Mire near Abisko, Sweden - III_Palsa_N1_1 | ecosystem: Environmental > Terrestrial > Soil > Palsa > Peat permafrost | place: Sweden... | reverse complement strand
AGCTGATTGTATTGATCGGCCACATTTTGAAAGCTCTGTCCAAGATTTGCGAGCGTTTTCGCAAGCTGCGAAGGGGTCAAAATTTCTCCCGGCTCAATATACATATTATTTTTCTTCATGTAGTGCTGGGCAATCGCCAGATATGCACTGTCTTTCGAAGCATCCACAAAGGGAGCCAAGTATTGATTGGAGTAGTTTTCCAGCCCCGAGAGTTCACTGGTGCTTCCGTTCAGGCTCATCTTTCCATTTTTAATTCCGAGGTAGCTCGACTTCAAATTGAGTAGCCATCCGCTCGAAAGATTTTGAATAGACGTATACTGGTCAATCGTCCCCGAAAACTGGGGCTCAAGCACACCGGCATAGGGCGTCGTATAATAAGGGGAGTTGATTCCCACTGTTGAGCGAGAAAGTGCATCCAAAAAGATATCTTCCATCGTGGCCTGTCCGTTCGTGCCTACTAAAACTGGGCCGAGGTCTGAAGGAGAGGCGTTCAGCCCGCTGACGTAGGAGTCGGAAATGGGGGAGCCCAAACCATACTTGTCACTCGTCTGAGTCAGAACGCAACCATACTTTTCAAGTCGAAGAGCTGCTGGCCCACCAAAGCAAGAGTCGTCGCTGATCGCAATCTTAACGCCCTTATCTTTCAAACTTTGAAATCTCTGGGTCAGTGCCGGATCGTCGATCAACATCGCTCCGTGTTGACGGCCGTTTTCAATCTGTCCTTCGATCGCACCAGTTGGATCGCTTTCGTCATAGACGGCAAGGCTCACCGAGGTCTCGCCTGCGGGATTAATCCCGATAATTCCGTGCGTGTTGATATGCAAAAGAAGCTCATCACCTTGAGTCAGCTTTGCATTCGCATCGTCTAACTTGGCTTCGAGCTGTTCAATCGACGCTTTTTGAATTTGAGAAGAATCTACTCCGAGCGCCGCGGCGATCGGGTCAACGCTAAAAGTCGTACCACAGTTTGCGCAACTACGGCGGCCACCAAAAAGGACCTGAACTTCCCAGTTGTTTTGCTTAAGTGCTGTGGCGATTGAAACAAAGGGGTCGCGAAAGATACTTGTTTGGGTCTCCTCATTGTCGACCCCACCGAAAATAATGGCTTCGTGCTTATGGCGATCTATCGATGCGGCAGGGCGTGGCGCCATTGCTGGTGTTGGGGCAAGAACAAAGATAGTTTGCACAGCCACTGGTTGGCTCGGTGCCTGGGCGGGTAATTGACCAGATAATTGAGCCGGCAATTGAATCGGCGCTTGGACTGGTGTTTGAACCACAGGCTGTAATGGTGCTACGTTGAGAGGCGCCGGGTTAACGGCGGGCTGATTTACATTCTGTGCCGGCGCGGAGCTATCCACAGTGCTGATCGCGAGATTTGAAGAAAAGAGATGTTTGAAAAAGCCACCAAACGAACGAAGTCCACTAGATCCTGTCGACGCTGTATTCGCCGGAGGGTTCGAGGAACCATCGTCTGCGTGACTGGCAGAGATCATTCCGCCGACCAAAGAACTCGTCACGAGAAGGGTAACGCCCAAATTTTTTAATTTTGATGAACTCATCATATTTTTTTCCTTCGAGAACTTTCTATTGGATCACTGAAGCCAAACGGCTGGATCGTTACATGTCAAAACGGGTGTCTCGCAACCTGAGCCACCATGTGCGGTGGAAGTCAGATACGCATTTTTGCTACACTGATAATAAACCGAGTTCGACTTACAGCCTGGGTGAGTGATTGCGCGGAACTCTGCAGGATACAGCGCTTGCTTGGAGGAGGCTACTGCCGTGAGGAAGCTGTAAGTCCATTGATCTTCTCGCTTGCCCTTCAATAGCGGAGCATACTGGCTTTCAAAGAGGGCTTTTGTGTGAGCATCCGTATCGATATCGAGTTGGCGGATTCCGATTACGAACTGAGACGTCTCGGCGGACGAAGGGCACTCCGTCGGTGTCCCTGAAATTTCGTCCAAAGCTCGAGCACAAGTTCTCGTTTCGCAAGAGCAGCTCGTTCTTTGATACGCTACCGAACTGAGCCTCGCATAATTCAACGAATTCATAATGGACTCAGGTGCTGTCGATCTACAATCCCAAGCCAATTGCCCGTTCGGTGATTTCATCTGGGGTTCGCTATAAAGATCGACAAGCCCGAGCAAGTGTAAAGACTCGTGAAACATTGTCGCGCAATCCGCTTGTGTCGTCCAATCGAACGCATCTTCTGAAACAATTCGGGCCATCGGTTGACTAGAAACAGAAACATGAGTAACCGGGATCTGTTCGGAAGGATCAGCAAGACGTAAATTTAACGCTTCTCCTTGTTCAGACTGCAAATGCATCGCCGCGTAACAGGTTCTTGCCTGCGCTGATATCACATCTACTATCCCAGCGCTTTCGCCTGGTTTCGGCGTAAATTGGATATTGAGTGCGGCTTCATAGGCGACTTTTCCCGAGCGAGCGTCCGTCGTCTTCGAAAGCATGTACTTCGCGTTGAGGGCTTTAAGATTATTGGGTGTATTTTGGGAATCGACAATCCGAGTTTCCCCATCGCTCATTGACGAACACGCGTCGTAAGAATTCGCGGATGAAAGAGGCGCATACCTTTTAACGGACGCAGCTTCAGACTCCCCATCGTCCGTATCAGTACCTGGAGTGGTTAGATCTGGAGTAACAAAAACTGGAGCAGCAGCATCGGGCGCGACCTTAACAACAGCTGGCGCAGCCGTCTCGGCCGGAGCAACAGAGGGGCTTCCTGAAAATAGGTGTTTAAAGAAGTGCTTAAATCCGTGTGAAGTGCCGGCGGAGGAGTTCGCCGAAGAGCTTGATGAAGAACTTGAAAGATCATCAGCAGCGTGACCGGCCGTAACAAGTCCGCCCACAAGCGAACCCATTAAGAGGAATCCTACCCCTAATTTTTTGATCTTTGACGAACAACGCATACGTACCTCTTCCGCAACTTGGCGCAGCCACCAGTTCAATGTTAGTGCCATCGTAAGTAGTAAAGATGTGTGGGAAAAAACCTTTGTTCTCAGGCCTTTGCAAAAGTCTTTTTTCTTGGATTTGAGTCTGAAGTTCTCAGAGTTTGGACATGTGTACAAGACTTAGACAGTTCACTGTCTGACTTTTAGTCATCCGAAAAAGCCCGAAAACCTGGGGTTTTGTGTCCCTCCATGAAATCAAAAGAGAATGAGCGGGCATCACACTTGCTTTATGGACTGCATGTATCGTAGGTCATTCATCGGGACATTTATTGCGAGTTTGTTGTTCCTGACGGGTTGCGGATCCGCCCCTGCTCCGACCTATTCCATTCAAGTGACCAACATCAGCAATCCGGGTTCATCAAGCTCCGCCGCTTCTACTGCCGATAGTGGGACGACTTCGCCTCTTTTTCAGTTTTGGTTTGATCCTACCAATCAGATGACCTTTAACTTGGTTCCGCTTTCTGAGTCTCTCACGAGTGAGGTTCTCTACAGCACTGCCGACGGGGATAACTGTCAGGGACACGCGATTTACAACTCGACTCAAAACACGCTCACCCTCTCTGTCGACAATGGCGCTTCGACATGTCTTGCGATGAACGGAATTTACAATATTACAGTGAGCGCCGGTTCCCTCAACCTCGCCGGCACGACGACTTCTTTCCAACTCATCAATTAAGCAGAGTACTCGGCAAAGATTTCCTCACTTAAATTTAGCGCGTTTTTCCCATAACATTTTCACAATAAATAAATTTCAAAATTCTTTTATTTTTAGGAGCGAACCCAGATGCGTTGACTTCATTTCGAGCATTCGTATCATCATATTGATATGGATATCCGAATAGACGTTCTTCGCCCACATTTGATTACTACACTCGTCATCGTTTCAAGCTTCTTCACTATCGGGATAGGTCTTGCAAAGGCGGACACCATCCAAATGAAAAACGGCGACGTCTATCGTGGGAAAATCATTAAAGAGTCCTTCAATGAGTCCTTGCAAGTATCCATGAGTGACGGAAGTGAAAAGCATCTCCTGTGGACAGACATTCAATCCGTTGAAAGAGACGAGGTCATTCCCGCGCCAAGGCCAAGCGAAACGCCAGCTCCTCCTGCTCCTGTCGTTTTCGTTGAACACGTCCCTCCGCCAGCAGAACCTGTTGCGGAGCCCTTTCATGTTGAGCTCGATTTCACTTCGATCTCCTTCGACAATGTCTGGGAAAGAGCCTCCCTCAATAACGACTCTGCCAGCGAGAGTGCGCACAATCTTCTAACCAGTCCCGAAGATATAACTGTTCGAGTTCTTCCGGGACGTTGGATGATTCAAGGTCGTTATTATTCAAATCAGCTAAACGCCGACGGCTCCTCGGAGCAGAATCAAAGTTTCTCCGATTTGGCTGTCGCCTTTGGGATCACGCCAAGATTTTACTTGGGGTTTTGGGGCTCACTCAATCGCTCGAGTGTTAGTCTCAGCACAGGGAGCAGTATCAGCCAGGATTATGCTTTTGGCGGGTACACTCGAGGAATTATTCCTCTTTCGTCTGTCGTGGAACTTGAACTTCAAGGGGCGCTCGGCCCCGACATAAGAGCAGTCTCTCAGGACATTAACGTTACTGGGGTTTCATTCGCGGCAACAGAGAGCTTGTACTTTACTTTTCGGGTAGCGAAGAATGTCCGATTTCTCTCGGGTGTTGAGGGGTGGGAGAGAATTGGTTCTTTAACCCTGAACCAGACTCAAACTCAGGACGGAGCACCTCTCTTGGGGACGGTGGACGATAACCTTTATCGTCTTCGCGTGGTTCCAATCGGCCTTCGCGTTCAATTCTAAAAGTACCAAACAGAAACGCCGACCCCTCTTGCGAAGGATCGGCGTCTTGAATTTTTCACGCGATTTCTAACGAAACGTTAATCAGGTTTTAATCTTAACGAATGCAATAACGAACGCGTACAGAACGAGAGACTCGATCAGCGCGAGACCGATAATCATCGGAACGAAAATCTTGCCTTGAGCAGCAGGATTGCGTGCGATGCCTTCGAGAGCAGCAGCAGCAGTCTTGCCTTGGCCGAGAGCGCCGCCGAAAGCTGCGAGGCCGATAGCGAGAGCAGCACCGATCGATTGGTATGCATCGCCGGTAACAGCGCCTTCAGCAGCAAAAGCCATGCTGGTGCCGAAAGCCAAAATCAAAGTAGAAACAAGTAACAAAGTTTTACGGAAGCTCATGAGTTCCCTTTCAAAAAAAATTAGTGGTCGTGAGAAATCGATAGTGAAATGTAGACCATCGTCATCAAACAGAAGACGAAAGCCTGAATAAAGGCCACAAACACTCCAAGCCCGTAAAAAACTACCGGCAAGAGGTAAGGTACCAATCCGCTGAACACGCCGAGTACGACGTGGTCGCCCATGATGTTCCCGCGCAAACGAAGCGCCAGGGAAAGAGGGCGAAAAATATGTGATGCAACTTCGATGATGAACATCAGTGGCGCTAACCAAAGCACCGGACCCATGAATTGCTTGAGATACTTGATCCCGTGGGCGCGAAGCCCTACGTAGTTATAATACAAAAACACGAACACACCGAGACCCAGGGTCGTGTTGAAGTTTTCGGTTGGAGGCAAAAATCCTGGAACTAATCCAATGATGTTGCTCATAAAAATGAAAAGAAAAAGAGTACCGATGATCGGGAAATAAGCCGGAGCATCGTGGTGACCGATTACGCTTTCGGTCAGTTTAAAAAGGCTCTCAGCAATGATTTCGAAAAAGTTTTTAAAGGACCAATGTTCATCAGGAACAAGTCCGCCTTCAGTAGTGCTCATCTGGCGAACAAGTTGAGTGCGCGCAACAGCAGTTGTCAGCACTAAGATACCAGCCACAAGCAACGCCATAACGACGTGCCCGGACTCTTCCGGTACGTTCAACAGATCAAGCCAGTAAAAATGAGCTTCATGCATGTTCGGTATGACTCCAAAACAACCCGCCTAAAAGCGGCACTATGCAGATCGTTCCCATTCCCAACAACAAACCGGGAGAAGGAATCGATTTTCCCTTTATCAGAACAATTGTAAAAATTCCTAGGCAAAATAACTTAAGAAGACCCCAATAGAAAGTCTGAAGTGCCCGAACGGCGCGATTTTCGCCCGATCCTTCAGCGATAAAAAGCATTCCCTCGATCGTCTTGCCGAGCGCGACTAAGTCGCAAAGGCTCAGCAAATAGAGACCGGCCATCCATGTCAGATTGGTGATGAATTGCGAAGTATCCGCCGCGAAATAACGACAAAGCCCAATGCTGAGCACTGCCCAGATGAGCGCTGCAATGCCGAACGGTTTTTGGACAGATCTTAAGTTCACTTCAGAAATCCTTCTTAAAAATCTTTTCGGGAAATCAAATACAGCCGATAAAAGGCCACACTCAATCCGGCAATGCTACAAACCAACAAAATCCACCAAGGCAGTCCTGCTTTTTTCCAGAGCAGGTATCCAGATCCAATGCCGACTACGGATGCGCCAAGAAGCTCGGCCGTTATCACGCCAAAAAGTCCGAGGCCTCGGATCCAACTGTCTTTATCGGGTTTTGAGTCCCCGTTCGGGTCAGTCTTTGGATCAGGCATAAGAGTCGTCAGTGGTTAGGAGCGATTTTTGGGTACCATGGCGAGAAACGAAGCTCAATGGCTTCTTTGAGCTTTTCGCTCTCGGATTCGGGCGAGTTTAATCTCGATGACATTCTTGGATGGATATTTTCCCCGCAAAGCCTCATAGGCTTGGTACGCCGCGTCGAGCTGGTCGAGCTCTTCCAAGCAAGAAGCCACCCCGAATTGGGCCTCTGGAATCTGAGTACTGGCTGGATACTTCTGAATAAAACTTTGAAAGGCCGCCATCGCCGAACGATAGGTCTCAGCAGCAATTGCTCTTCCACCACTTTGCTCTCCCTGGGTGAGCAGGGTTTGACCGATTTCCATTTGGCCTTTTTCGGACCAAGTCGAAGCAGGGTATTGGCGGGTCAACTGTTCGTAGGTCTTCCGAGCGTCGTCGAATTGATTTAGGAAAAAATAGCTCCGCCCTTCGCGATACATAAACTCGGGCACTTCGGGAGCATCGGGTCTCAACTGAACGAGCGTTTGATAGTGGCGGACCGCCTGGTCGTACTGCTCAAGCTTGGAGTAGAGTAGGTCCCCAATTTCTTTTTGCGCTTCCCAAGTGGTAGACGGGTCAGGGCTCGCTTCTACGTATTGACGAAGCTTTCTAACGGCTTCGGAATATTGAGAGAGAAACAACGCCTGTGTTGTTGCTCCTCGGAGCAGAGCTTGCGCCCCTAACTTTCCGTGAGGATCTTTCGCAACGACCTTTTCGAACTCTGCGACTGAGGCGGCATACTTGCCGTCCGTCCAAAGTTTCTCGGCGAGGACGTAGTGCCTCTTCGCGCTGTCGACGGTGCAACCTGTTACCGCAAATGCGGTAACAGCAAAATACACAACGCCAAGGAAAAAGGCCGAGTTCTTAGTGAACCGTGTCGGGCGGAGGAGTTCCATTTCCGTCGCTACCACTCGTTTCCGTTGAGCCTGCTGGGCCCGCGGTTCCTGCATCAGGTGCAGGCGCTGCGTTTTCTGCCATGTACTCAATCGAGACAACCTTTTCGCCTTGAGAAACAGTCATCAGGCGCACACCCTGGGTGTTACGACCTTGTTCAGAGATTTCGCCCACGTGAATGCGGATCATCTGACCCTTGTCAGAGACGAGCATCAAGTCATCCTTCGGAAGAACCTGACGAGCACCGAGAACGTCGCCGTTCTTGTCGTTGGTCTTCATCGTGATGATCCCTTTTCCACCGCGACTCTGTTGGCGATAATCGGCAACTGGAGTTCTCTTTCCGTAACCGCCTTCGGTGACGGTCAAGATTTCAAACGGCTGCTGATCTTGCGTGTGGAGAATTTCCATGGCCACAACCAAGTCCCCTTCGTCGAGACCCATACCGATCACGCCGCGAGCCGTACGGCCCATCGGGCGAACGTCGCCTTCGCTGAAGCGAATGCTCATACCGGTCTTCGAACACAAGAAGATGTCGTTCGAGCCGTTCGTGACTTTTGCCGAGATCAGTTCATCGCCGTCATCGATCGAAATTGCGTGAATCCCTGCGGTTCTCACATTCGAGAAATCACTGAGCGGAGTTTTCTTGATGATGCCCTTACGGGTAACCATTGTGATGTACTCGTTCTCTTTGAATTCGCGAACAGGAAGAATCGCTTTAATCTTTTCGCCGGCAGCAAGAGCGATCAAGTTCACGATCGCCTTTCCTTTGGCTGCGCGTGAAGCATCAGGTACTTTGTATACCTTCAGCCAGTAGAGTCGGCCCTTATCGGTGAAGCAGAGCAAGTAGCTCAACGTCTTCGTCGCATAGATTGCTGTGACAAAATCTTCTTCACCGGTGGTCACGCCGCGAATTCCGCGTCCGCCACGATGCTGGCTTCTGAACTGCGCTGGATCAGCGCGCTTGACGTAACCCGTGTGGGTGATCGAAACAAGCGTGTCGACGTTGGCGATCAGATCTTCATCTTCAAATTCGGTGTTGGCTCCTGCGATAATTTCAGTGCGGCGCTTGTCCCCGTATTTTTCTTTTACTTCCAGAGTTTCGCTTTTGATCACCGAATAAACCAGGGCTTCGCTGTTCAAGATTTTGCGAAGTTCTTCGATCAATGCGAGAACCGATTTGTACTCGTCGATAATCTTGTCACGCTCGAGGCCGGTGAGGCGCTGGAGACGCATTTCCAAGATCGCTTGTGCTTGGATCTCAGAAAAACTGAAACGCGTGATCAATTGTGCTCGCGCCTCATCAGGACCCTTCGCCGCTTTGATCAACGCGATCACTTCGTCGATATTCTCAACAGCGCGTTTCAAGCCTTCCAAGATGTGCGCTCGGGCTTCGGCTTTGCGAAGTTCGAACATCGTTCGGCGAATGATCACGTCCTTGCGATGCTCGATGAATGCCCAGAGCATATCTCGCAAGTTGAACGTGCGTGGCTGACCCTGATGGATCGCCAACAAATTAATTCCGTAGTTTTCTTGAAGCTGCGTGAGCTTGTACAGGCGGTTGAGAAGAACGTTGGAGTTCTCGCCCTTCTTCAGCTCGATAACAATACGCATTCCCTTGCGATCGGATTCATCGCGAAGATCGGAAATTCCTTCGATCTTCTTATCACGAACGAGGTCGGCAATCTTTTCGATCAGACGGGCCTTGTTCACTTGGTAGGGGAGTTCGGTCACGATGATTCGTTCACGATCCGCTTTGTGGGCTTCAATCTCTGCGCGCGCACGCAAAGTAACTGCGCCGCGGCCAGTGCGGTAAGCTTCGCGAATGTTTGGTCCGCCGAACATGAGAGCGGCCGTTGGAAAGTCTGGGCCCTTCACATATTGAAGAAGTCCGTCCGTGTCCAGGCTCGGATTATCAATCAATGCGATCGTCGCATCGATAATTTCAGTAAGATTGTGCGGGGGAATGCTTGTCGCCATCCCGACTGCGATCCCAGAGGATCCGTTCACGAGTAGGTTTGGAAATCTTGTTGGAAGTACGAGAGGCTCTTGCAAGCTATCGTCGTAGTTCGGACCGTAGTCGACAGTTTCTTTATCGAGATCGGCGAGAATTTCGTCCGTGATCTTTTCCATGCGGATTTCGGTGTAACGCATTGCCGCTGGTGAATCGCCGTCGACCGAACCGAAGTTCCCTTGTCCGTCGATCAAGGGATAGCGAAGAGAAAAGTCCTGCGCCATACGAACGATCGTATCGTAAACAGCGGTGTCTCCGTGCGGATGGTATTTACCGATGACATCCCCGACCACGCGGGCAGATTTTTTGTAAGACTTATTGTGGGTGTTGCCCAGGTCGTACATCGCGTAAAGTGCGCGACGATGAACGGGCTTCAATCCGTCTCGAACATCGGGAAGGGCACGGCCCACGATTACGCTCATCGCATAATCGAGGTAAGCTCCTCGCATTTCGTCTTCGATGGTAACAACTTGAATGTTGCCGCCAGGACCTGGACCTTGATTTTCAGTCTCGCTCATAAGTTTTCTCCGCCATTCCTGCGAATTGGCTTCCAATTACCATCTTAAAATCGCGGAAGCCCAAGTAAAGCCGCTTCCGAACGCAGCAGATGCAACGAGCATCCCTGGTTTTAATTTTCCAGCACGAACGGCTTCATCCATCCCAAGAGGGATCGTTGCTGCCGTCGTGTTTCCAAACTTCTGAATCGTGTTAAAAACTTTTTCTTCCGGAATACCCAGCTGCTTCGCAACCATCTCGTTGATGCGAAGATTTGCCTGATGAAACAAAAAGAGATCGATGTCATTCACCGTGAGGTTGTTTGCTGCCAGGGCTTCCATCACGGCTTCGGGCATCCTCTTCGTCGCATGGACGAAAACCGCTTTTCCGTTCATCTGGGGATATTCGTCGCCGTTCAAAAGATCTGCAGTCAAACGCTCACCAGGATGTGCCATCCCTGGAAGTGGGATCCAAAGATCTTTTGCGTACTTGCCGTCGGCATGAAGATG
>Ga0302309_10004357_pt1 | contig 10505 bp, 2 predicted proteins | sample III_Palsa_N1_1_FD_200453 | JGI IMG/M metagenome (GOLD analysis project Ga0302309, IMG submission 200453) | Peat permafrost microbial communities from Stordalen Mire near Abisko, Sweden - III_Palsa_N1_1 | ecosystem: Environmental > Terrestrial > Soil > Palsa > Peat permafrost | place: Sweden... | reverse complement strand
CGTTGGTATCCAGGGCCACTCCGGAGTTGCTAAACCAGGCATTTCCGTAGGCGTCGATGGCTACACCGTAGGATTCGGCGAGGACGGCTGAGCCGCCCAGGGTCGGAGCATACGCCATGGCGAGAGTCGCATCGTTGAAGGCAGTTTTGTAGGTGGTGCCGCCGGGAGCAGTTATCCCCAGACTTCCGCTGGTGCCAACCGTATACGGCGGACTGCTGCTGGCGTAGGTATATAGAGTGGCAATATTGTTGGTGGGATTCTGGGCGATGTACCAGGCAGCCTGGACCGTGTCGGCAGCCAGCGTGTCTCCGGCGGGGGTCGCAGCGCTTAGCAGAGTGCTACAGTTGCTGCTACTGCCGGGATCGCTGTTGATGCAATATGCCAGGATGTCGGCGAGCAGGTAGATCTTATTGGCCTCAGGCACGGCATAGGGATAATTGGGATTTGGAGTTGTCCCGGTTGCGATATTCACCATGATCTGGGCCGTGGTGAAGGCGTTATCCATGCCGATAACCGCCGATTGCACCGAGAGCGCATTCGCGCCAGTCAGGCCATTGCTGTAGGAGGTATTGGGTGCGCCGATTTGAGGAGCTTTGGCGTTCGACGCAGATGGAGCGCCCATGAACTGTTGTAGCGCCCACACAGCGGCGACCGTCGTCAGCTCATTGATCGCAACATAGGGAAAGGTCGTGATCAGATTGCCGCCCGCGGGGCATGTGCCCAGGGCGGCCATCAGTACCGCATTGGTGTTGTTTACCGTGCCCCCGAGCCCAGGATTGCCTCCGGAAGAAACAATGTAGGCCTGCTGGGCCGGCGAGGGGCAGGTGTAGGTTCCCGCAGGAAAGTTGAAGTTGCCATTGCTGTCGGTCGTCGTCGAGGCCAGCATTGAGGCGCCCGTGCCATAACCAGTGCCGGTCCCGGGAGTGTTGACCCCGGCGAGATAGATTGTGACCGTCGCTCCCGTAACTGCTTGCTGGCCGCCGTGAACATGGCCCTGCATCACAGTAGGCGCTATCGCACTAGTAGCTGAGTTCGTCGAACTTCCACTCCCACCCATACCACAGCCTGCAAGCGACAGTACTGCGCCCAACGATACAACTGCGGCGACCCTCTGTATTGAGTCTTGTAAATCACCCTTCATCGCATTTCTCCTACTCGTACTTCCCTCTTCCTCATCCTTGACACTTCATGGCCCGGCAATCTCGAGGCCCATGGCACGGCCATTCAACGTGAATACAGGTGCTGACCTCGGCGTTCCGTTCACGGACGCACTCGCCGGGAGCCGCGTGGTGGGGTCTTCCGCAACGGCCAGCTTGAGCGGGCCTACCTGGACCTCACCCTGCCAGGCCCCGTCCTTGACGGAGCTCTTCACCTGGGCATCGCTCAAGCGCTGCATCGCTGCGGTGAGCTGAGAGTCATCCTTGCACTCACTGGCATCGACCAGAAATGCAACGTGGAGATGGCGCGTGTCTGTCGCCGCGAAGCTCGATTGAGCGTGATAGATTGCAAGCCGAAGAACGTCGTTGGAGAGGCCGGTTGTATCGGCTTTGAGCGCGATGGTTGGCGCACTGCCGTTAAGCTTGTCGACCGACAGAATGCGCGCGACGAAGCAGGCGTTGCCGGAGCGCACGCCGATAACAGAGTTCTCCCCGGCGCTTTCGTCCAGAGAGGACGAGACCTTGATCGTCTTCTTGTCCAGCAGGATGCGCGTTGCCTTAGCCGGGAGGACTAGATTGGTCGCATAGGTAGGTTCGCCTATCGCGGCAGTTGGATCGAGGTCGGCCACCAGCACAGCTGTTCCCTTCTCCTGGACGCCTGAAAGGTTCAGCGGAAGATGGTTTGGCTTGGAGTGACCCGATCTATCCAACGCCTTCTTTACTCCATAGGGCGAGTCGAGATCGTCGGGAACCAGCGTGATCGAAGGCAGTGGCGTCTGCGCGGTAAGATCGGCGGCAAACATCTTGTCCTGATCGCCATACTTTCCAGTGGCGAAGCCGATGGCATAGTCCTGAGCTAGGTAGGTGTAACGGATAACGTTCGGGGCCTGGTCCCAACGCTGTTGAACGATGCGCTCCGGCAGCTTCGCTAGATCGAGGATCTCCTGCGGTACGCGGTAGCCTCCTGGCTTCTCACTCTCCAGAAGGTCGACCTTTTCAAGAAATTGATCTTCGAACTTGCCCTTTCCGGGGTCGAATAATCCCTCCATATAAAGGTAATATTCGATCCCTCCCCGGCCGGTAAGAAAGTAATAGTCCCGGCTATGGGCGCCGGCGATATGCTGAGCGGCCAAGAGATAGTTGCTGAGAATATCGCGCCAGAACATATCGAGCGCCGTCTTGATCTGCCCATGAATTGCGGCATCCTTTACGTACAGATAGCCGAGAATCAAGTCGCCTAAATCGACAGCGTAGTAGGTTGGACTGTCGAACTCATGAATTCCATTGGCGGCGGTGTAACTCCACCATTGCATCCATTGCTTGTCTCCGCGTTGCAGAGAATCCGCATCGCCCAGGTATTCGGCGAGCTCGATGGTGCTCATCGTGTTCATCAGGAAGATGTTGGTGTAGGAGACCTGGACACGATGGTTGGCAAGCGCCACCATGGCCGCACGAAGATGCTCCTGGATTTCCTTCTTGAACTCAGGAGAAAGCTTATCGCCATAACCGAGGAATACGGCACCCAGGGCTTGCATGGTGAACTCGATAGCATTTGGATCTTTAATGCTCGAGTCGTTCATCTTCCATGGGACCGTGCCGTAACCCTTCGACTTAGGGTCCATATCCTGCGTCGCAAAGACGCGGCGCATAAGCTGCTCCGCCGCAGCGGGCGATCCATTGGTGCGCAATATCAGGAGTGAGGCGTTGGTTAGATCTCTTGTCGTCGCGTCCGTCGAATCGTGCTGAAGATGCTGATTGAGCTTTCCCAATTGATCGAGCAAGGAGTGTTCGACGAAGAGCAGGCGCTGCGGTCTGCCGGCGTCCGCCGCCTGGGGAGTTGCTTGTGCGTTGCACAAGGTAGATCCGCATAACGCGAGCAGAAAGAGCGAGGCGATCCCGCGGCTTGCAATCATCGTTTTCCTACTCCCATGGCCTGCCTATTGAACGGTAAGAGAGTAACTTGCACTCTGCGTAATGGTGCCGTCGGTGGCGGTGACCGTGAAGGTTGTGCTGCCCGTTGGTGTATTCAAAGGAGACTCACTCGGGTTCGATCCCGAGCCGCATCCAGAGATGCCCAGGCCAACAGCCAGCATCAAACCGGCAAGCCACATACCGCTGATCTTGTTCCACTTTTTGCGCGTCGCAAACAACAGGGCGCAGAGGATTCCGATGGGAAGCAGCAGGCCGGCTCCGTTAGGTGTATCGGTACGGATGACCAGAAAGATAGATGCGACCGGCGCCGCAGCGGTGAGCGATTGCGGGTTGGGCACGAACGCACAGCTGGTATACAAGGGCAGATTCGCGCAACTGAACGTGACGCTGCCGGTGTATCCGCCGGTACCTGTGAGGGTCACCTCGGTGTTCACGCTTTGACCGCTCACCACCGTAAAGGACGAGGCCGGAAGCGTAAATGTGAAATTCGGCGAGATGATCGTGACACTCTGCGCCGCGGACGTGCTGCCGAGGTAGTTGGTGTCACCGGAGTATTGTGCTGTGATGGAGTCCACGCCCGCGGCCAGCGTTGTTGAGCTGTATGTGGCAACCCCTGTGCTGGAGTTGACCGGCGATGAACCCAGCGAGACGCCACCAGAGTAGAACGTGACGGTTTGAGTGGGGCCGTTGGGTTGGAGAATGCTGCTGACCGTAGCGGTAAGGGTGACGCTGGCTCCGTGAGCGGCGCTGGTTGGGTTCACGGTAAGGGCCGTCTGGGTGGGCGCCTTCGCCACCGTTATGGTCTGCGCGACGGGCGTGGCAGCGCCGTAGGTAGCGTTGCCGGGCTGCGTTGCGGTGACCACGACGGTGCCGGCTCCGGTGATGGTCAGGATGGAGTTGGCGATCGTAGCCGGCCCTGAGACGGTGTACACGACAGCGAGGTTCGAGCTGGCCGTCGCGCTGAGCGTGATGGGAGAAACACCATAGGTAACTGAGGTCGGTATCGCCGGGAACGTGATCGTCTGCGTAAGGAAGGTGATGCTCAACGGAATGCTGAGGCTGGTCGTCAGGTAGTTGTTATCGCCGGCATAGGAGACAGCGATAGTATAGGCGCCGCCCGCAAGAGTGCTTGGGATGCTTAGGGTCGCTGTACCGAATTGGATTGGCGCGGTGGCCGGAGTTCCAGTGCCTATCTGATAGGTGAGGACACCGGAGGGTGGCACAATATTGATCCCGCTGAACTGACCCGCGACGGAGATACTGACCTGGCTGCTCTGGCCTACAGTCACTGTGACCGGTGTAACCGTCGGGCCGGTAAGCGTACTCGATGCCTGTGCGACCGTGAGGGAGACACCTGCTGTCGTGGTGTTCGCCGCGAAGTTGCTGTCACCGGAGTAACTCGCGGTAAAAGAATAGGCACATGCGGGCGGAACCAGGTACGTAAAACTCGCTTTGCCGGAACTGACGGCACCTGTTCCAACTGCGATGGCACCCTGGGTTGCGCAAGCGGCATAAAAAGTAATGGTGCCGGTAGCCGCAATTCCGCTCGCGGTAGACGGGTTGAGCGTGGCCGTCAGGAGCACACCTTCTCCATAAACGAGCGGAGAGGCAACTGGACTTGCCGTAAGCGTAATCGCCGGAACAGCGATGCTGGAGTTGGTGAGACTGAAGCCCACTGCGGTCAGAGCCGGAGCGCTCGCCGTTACGGAATACGTTCCGCTGGTGGTGTTCGCGGTGAAGACGGGAGAGATCGCGTCACCGCTGGAGTTCGACGACACCTGGGCCGTGGTCGAGCCACCGGCAAAGGTCCCGCTGGCTCCTGTCGTAGGCGCTGTGAAGGTTACGGTCACTCCGGAGACCGGGTTGCCGTAGGTGTCGAGAATCTGTACCTCTAAGGGTAGAGAGAATGTGCCGAGAGTGGGCGCCGTCTGGTTGTTGCCGCTCACAATACTGAGCGCCGCCGGGGCGGCTACCGTCACCGTTGTCGACTCCGACCCAATCAGATTGGCGTTCTGTGTATCGGTTACGGTGACGCTTTGCGTCCCTGCGGTTTCAAATGTAACTGAAAAGACGTGGGTGCCCGCGTCCGTCGAGGTGTAGGTGTAGTTCGCCGGCAATACCGCCTTCGGATCGGTGCTGGAGAAGGTCACCGTGTCGGTAAAGGTGGTAGCAACAGTGGATCCATTGACAGCGGAGACAGTGATGTTTTTCGCCGTTCCAGCAGTAACGGAAGCGGGCAGGCCCGTGATCGACAAGCTGGTCGGCGTCACGGCTGATACGCCACTGAGCGACACTGTCTGAGTACCTGAAGATTGATTGAGTGAATTATCGGTGAACGTGATGTCGCCGGTGAAGTTCCCCGTAGTCGACGGATCGAAGATGACCTCGACGTTGCAGCTCTGGCCCGGAGTCAACGTAGTGGTTGAGGTGCAGTCGGTCCCGCCGGAAGCCTGCTGTTTAAAGCTTGTGCTGATGGTCAGGCCCGTCAACGTGAGCGCCTGATTGCCGATGTTGACGGCGGTCGCGGTGAGTGGAAGGCTCGACGAACCGGGATTTACAGTGCCGAACACAAACGATGAAGTGGTGCTGTCGATGAAGCGAATGCGGTTGTTGACGGTGTCCGCAACATAGAGTCTTCCTGTCGAATCGAGGGCAACCCCTTTTGGCTGGTCGAAGGACGCAATCAGAGCCTCGCCGCCGTCACCGGCATACGTAGCAGATCCGTTGCCGGCTATGGTCGATATTGTGCCGCTGGAGGAAAGCACCAGGCGGATGCGGCTGTTGCCTGTGTCCGCGATGTAGAGGTTCCCTGCCGCATCGAGCGCTATGCCAGTGGGCGTCGCCAAAGCTGCGCTCGTGGCCGCGCCGCCGTCTCCGCTATAGCCGGATGTTCCCTTGCCCGCTACGATCGTGATCGTGGCGCCGGACAGGCTCAGCTTTCTCACCGCTGAGTTTGCTGTATCGGCGATATAAAGATCGCCGCTCTGATCCAGCGCCAGTGCCGTCGGGCCGTCCAACTCGGCGGTGAGCGCGGAGGTCCCATTGGTAAAGCCCACCGAGCCATTACCGGCTATTGTGGCAATATCACCCGTAGACGCAGTCACCATGCGCACGCGGTTGTTGCCGGTGTCGGCGATATACACGTTGCCGGATGTGTCGACCGCGACGCCGTCCGGCCCCATGAGGTCGGCGCCGGTTGCGATAGCTCCGTCTCCGGTAAAACCCGATGTCCCATCACCGGCAATCGTATAAATATCACCCGCTGCCGGATAGGATTTCGCGCCTGTGCAGGAGGTGGCTCCGGCGAGAAGACCGAAGCTGGTTGGATTTTCCAGGATGATCAGGCACTCCAGCGCAACACCCGACTCGTAGACTACTCGAATACTGTTGTTGCCCGTATCGGCGATATAAATGTCCCCGGCTGCATCGAGCGCGACCGCCGTGGGATTGGAGAGCTTGGCGCTGGTCGCCGCGCCTCCGTCGCCGCCAATGCCTGCGCTGCCGGTTCCGGCAACCGTACTGACAACGCCGGCCTGAATTTTACGAATCGCATTGTTAGCGGCGTCCGCGATATACACGGTACCGGAGCCATCGACTACAGTCGCGGCAGGCGCGGCGAACTCCGCTGTGGAGGGCGTGGTCCCGCCTGGGTACGCCGCTGTTCCATTGCCCGCAAACGTACTTACATCTCCCGGAGCGACCGCTAGTTGCGGCGCATTGCCCGTGCCAACAACTCCGATGGTGTAACTGGAACTGCCATCGGTGAGGGTCAGCGGTGCGGTGCGGAGGCCGGGCCCCAGCGGAGCAAAGGTGATGGGCGCCGCACACACCGATCCCAGCGCGCTGGATGATCCAAGAGTGCAGCCGGCGACGGTCCCCGAGGTGAAATCCTTGAAGCTGGAGGGCGTCTGAAAGCTTGAAACGGTGTCTGCCTGGGTCAGGAGTGCATAGAAGCTCTGCGACTCGCCCGCCGCTGCAACGGCAATAGCGGGAAATGCTGGGTCTACCGATGCATTCACCTTGCGAATGACTTTGTTATTCGCATCTGCAATGTAGATGTTGTTGGAGAGATCGGCCGAGACTCCTAACGGTGAACTTATCTGACCCTGCAGGGCCGCACCAAGGACGTTGCCTGCCGTGCCCGTGCCTGCCACTGTCGAAATCATGCCTGTTGTGAGGTTGAGGGAGCGAACCTGATCGCCATTGGAGTCTGAGATAAGCACGTTGCCGTTACGGTCCACTCCTATACGCTGCACATAGTCGAACTCGGCACTAAGAGCTGAAACAGGACTGAGGTTCGCCGTGCCGTTCGCAGCCTCTGTGCCGACACCCGTGGAGGTGTTCACAGCCCCCGCAACCACGCAGATGTCCTGCGCTGCCGTGACCGCGGTCCCATAGGCGCAGGTATATGGAATGGCCGCGTTCACATACTCGATCAGATAGTTCTTGGTATCGGTGATGTACAACCCTCCTGTGGCATCGACCGCGATGCCATAGGCGTTATTCATCTTGGCAGCGTTCGCCAATCCACCTTCATAGGCCGTTGCGCCGCCGGTTCCGGTTCCGGCATACCGGGTTGCAACGCCTGTTGTAACGTTCAGCTTGGTGATCAGGCTGGTGTGAGCGTTGGAGACATATACGTTGCCGGAGCTATCGAGCGCCAGCGCTGAGGGAAAGTCCATGTAACAGGGATCGCCGGTAGCGGTATTGCCGTTGATGCATCCACTGGTGAACGGCGAGACGCCTGGGCCAAGCACGGTATAGATGTCGCCAACCACAGGAGCGGATGTCGCGCCCGAGCAGGTAGCCGTGGTGCCGGAACCGGCTGTGAGACCGAATAGCGCCGGGTTTTCTATCTCGATCATGCAGGCGACTGCGGAGCCGCCCCCGTAGACCACACGCACCCTGTTGTTGGCTTCATCGGAGATGTAAACATTCTCATTGCTGTCCACCGCAACAGCGTAGGGGCTGCTCAGCTCGGCAGACGTCGCAGGGCCTGCATCGCCCGAGTAGCCGGTTGTGCCCGCTGTTGTGCATACGCTCGTGCCCGTGCCGGCAAAGACGGTCAGGGCACTGGAAACCGCGTCAACCCGGCAGATCAGGTTGTTGGTCGAGTCGGCGATGAACATATTGCCGGTCTTATCGAATGTCACGTCGACCGGATGACCGAGCCCGGTTACCGCGCTGGTCATCGCAGGAGTGAACTGAACGGTCTGTGCCGGCAGTGCCAAAGCTACTGCCGCGACCGCCAGGAGCAGCAGCGCGCGCCGTACCGAAGACCGAAGCAGGCATACCCCGCGGCCACTCCAGTTCATGGGCAACTTCGAATTCTGCACAATCGGCAAGACCTCCGGTTCCGTGCAGGATGGCACCCATTGGGACGAGTTGGACACGGTGAACATCTCCATTTTTCGAGTCAATTGAACACATCGACGACAGCAAAAATATAATCGATGTCCCTGCAAATCATTACCGGTACAAGTTACGGATATAGCAATCAAAAAAGCCCAGGAACGGCCCAAATCGTAGGCTTCACGAGAGACGAGCAGCAATACACCATTCAATCAACTTCTTACATTTTTCGGTGGTGACAGCAGGAAGGAATACAGCCTGCCGCTCCCGAGTGCGCTACGAACGAATGGTTACGAATAATCCACGTTTTACTGATGGCGACCTCTATGGGGCGATCGTTTGACCGGTGGCTTTATCGGTGAAGTTCCACACCCCTGCGGAGTTGAGCTTGAAAGAGGGGCCGCTGGTCGTTGTTCCATCCTCCATGTCCAGGCACGGAGAGGTCACGCAGGAGGTCAGGTTGTAGGTAGATCCCGAAGCATAGTTCGCCGTAACCGTCATCGTATTGGCCAGAGTACTCGGAGCAATCCGAACCACAGAAGCGATCTTCGTGCCTGACACATAGGAGGTGGGCCCCGTGACCGGCTGCATTACTGTACGAATATCGCTGGAGTTGGTGATGACATTGTTCCCTCGGGTCGGATAGTAGTAGACCGCCGTTGCCGCATCCGACATCTGTTCCAGCGTGTAGAGATAGGAGGCCGGATAAGTTGCCTCAGGCCCAGGACTCATCCACGTAAATCCGCCCGCTGTCACGGCGGCATTCTCTGCGGCGATCTCCGGCCATACATACAGCCGCACATCGCCGGTCTGGATCCCCGTGGTGCTGGTATAGCTTCCGCTGTCGGTCCCCGTAAGGCCAGCCGAGAGGTCCAGCACGATCGACGCCGGCGAGCTGGTGTTGTAGATATCGACCAGCCTGTTCTCCGCGGAGACATTGGGAACCCCCAGCAGGCTGCTGACCGAACCCAGCGCGGAGGTGCCCGTCGGGAAAAGTACCGAGCTCACGATATACAGGCTCGTTCCATCGGTAATGTAATACTGCGTCACATTGGCCGTTCCGCCGGGGACGGTCGCGGTACCCAGCACCTTGCGCAAGGTAAAGTTCACCGTCGAGCTGTAGCTTGGCGTATTCATCACCGCTGGCGTTGTCACAGTGCCGCTGGTGCTGATGATCTCCAGCCCCTGGGCCTTGCCGTTGATGCCGTTGCTGCCCGACGTGCTTCCGTGGATGGCATCGGTCAGCACGGTCCCATCGACCGCGATCTCCTGTGGCTGGTTGCCGTAATCGAAGCTGACGGAGACTGAGCCTCTGCGGAAGCCGGCGATATCGTTGACCAGCAGGGGCGTTGTGACCCAGGGTTGCCAGTTGAGATAGAGAAAAAATGGTTCGACAAAACGATGGCCCCAATTGACCGCACCGCCCGAGCCAGTGGAGTTATCGTTGCCGGTGGTGGCGCGGCCAAGATCGGCATTCAGGATCGCGCCAAAAAAGTTGTACGAAGCTCCAAACGATATGTCGGTGGAGCTGCCCGCAATCTCATTGTGGCGCGTTCCTCCGTGCATCGTGCCTGCCGCGGAGAGCCGGTCCCGGGTGTATTGCATCTCCGCCAACGCATCGGAGTATACCTTGGGGTCGTAGCATGAGGTGCCCACGTTCGTGGTGCAGAGGTTCGCGTAGGTGCTCGAACCCAGATTCATCATGTAGATCATCTGGGTCATCTGCTCCACCTGGAACCCCGAGTAGTGGGTGTCGAAACCGTCCCCCTGCACCGTTCCTCCAGTGCAAGGCGGTACACGCGTCGACGACCCCGACGGAAAGACGCAATAGTAGTCCTCGACAAAGTAGCTATAACCCTGTGGGTTGGTGTTGATATCGGTCTGGCGATAGCCGTTGGGAGGGGGGAGATTGGAGCCGGTCAAGCCCCCGTCGTAGTAGTTGATCGCGGCGGACATCAGCGCGAGTCCATTGCTCTTGGCGCTGGTACCATACTGCGCGGTATCGGTAGCGGTGTTGAAACCCAGCCAATAGCCTCCGAGAATGGTCATCATCACCTGGTTGGA
>Ga0302309_10004352_pt1 | contig 10513 bp, 7 predicted proteins | sample III_Palsa_N1_1_FD_200453 | JGI IMG/M metagenome (GOLD analysis project Ga0302309, IMG submission 200453) | Peat permafrost microbial communities from Stordalen Mire near Abisko, Sweden - III_Palsa_N1_1 | ecosystem: Environmental > Terrestrial > Soil > Palsa > Peat permafrost | place: Sweden... | reverse complement strand
CCAAAGGATTTCAAACGAAAGAGCATCGACGGCCTTGGAGACGATTGGCCCATAGGATATGATGATGTTAAACCTTATTACGACAAGATCGATAAGCTGCTGGGAGTTTTTGGCACCAACGAGGGTTTGGAGAATGATCCGGACGGGTTCTTTCTTCCCCCGCCGAAGCCGAGACTGCACGAGATGATGATCAAGAAAGCGGGGGCCGCGGTCGGTGTGCCCGTCATCCCCTCCCGGCTATCGATCCTGACCAAAGTGACCAAAGACATGGACCCCTCCAGAGGACAATGTTTCTTCTGTTCGCAGTGCGGCCGCAGTTGTAAGGTCTATGGCGATTTCTCTTCCTCCTCCGCCCTGGTTCTTCCTGCATTAAGAACGGGCAATGTCGATCTCGTCACGAACGCCATGGCGCGTGAAGTATTGACGGACAAAGAAGGACTAGCCACAGGCGTATCGTATGTGAGCAAAACGGATATGCAGGAATACCAGGTCAGCGGAAAAACCGTCATCGTGGCGGCCAGCGCCTGCGAAAGCGCCAGGCTCCTGCTCAACTCCAAATCAGACCGTCATCCCAACGGACTGGCCAACGAAAGCAATGTGGTCGGTAAATACCTCCACGACTCGACCGGCGCAGACATGGGCGGCTATCTGCCGCATCTCCTCGACCGCAAGCGATACAACGAGGACGGCGTCGGCGGCATGCACGTGTATTCGCCCTGGTGGCTCGATAATAAGAAACTTGATTTCCCCCGTGGTTACCACATCGAGTTCGGCGGCGGGATGGGCATGCCGATCTATGGGTTCCAATGGGGCATCGAACAGCTCAATGGGAACTCCAAGGTGATGGGTGTAAAGAAAGACGCGGGCGGCTACGGCGCCTCTTTAAAGAAAGACTATCGCTCCCTCTTCGGCGCTTCCGTGCATATGGCCGGCCGCGGCGAAGCGGTCGCCAAAATAAATAACTATTGCGAGATCGATCCCGAGGTCGTGGACAAGTACGGCATCCCCGTCCTGCGCTTCAACACCAGCCATTCCGACTATGAGATCAAACAGGCCAAACACATGATGGAGACGTTTTCGGAGATTCTCCACGCCATGGGAGCCGTGGTGACGCATGGTCAGGATAATAATGCCGAAAATAAATGGGGCCTTCATGCTCCCGGCAATATCATCCACGAAGCCGGCACCGTGCGCATGGGCAACGACGCGAAGACCTCGCCGCTAAACAAATGGAGCCAGGCGCATGACTGTAAGAACCTGTTCTGCGTCGACGGCGGTCCCTTTGTTTCGCAGGCCGACAAGAATATCACCTGGACGATCCTCGCCCTGTCCATGCGGACCAGTGAGTACATCGTAGACCAGATGAAAAAACAAAATATTTAATCCTCATGGACAGAAGAAAATCGATCAAGGCGCTATTAGTAGGAACCGTGTCTGCCGGTGTGCTTGTCGAAGCCTGCAATACCGAAGAGAAGAAAGCGCCGGAGCAAGGTGCAGCGGCCACCACGGATAATACTCCACCTGCGGGTTCCATCAACCGTATGAAAGAAGAGGCCGAATGGGAGAAGCAAGTACGGTCGGCAACCTTTTTTACACCCGATGAAATGGCCACGATCACGATCTTGGGCAATATTATCATACCCAAGGACGATATCAGTGGGAGCGCATCCGATGCAGGAGTACCCGCTTTTATAGAATTCATCGTGAAGGACATGCCCGAACATCAGATCCCCATGCGCGGCGGTCTGCGCTGGCTGGATATGCAATGCCTGAAGAGGTATGACAAAGGATTTAAAGACTGCACTTCGGCCCAGCAAATGGAATTGGTGGATGCTATTGCGTGGCCGGAAAAAGCCAAACCGGAAATGGCGCAGGGCGTGGCCTTTTTCAACCTGATGCGCAATTTGACCGCAAGCGGTTTCTTTACCTCGGAGATAGGCGTGAAAGACATCGGCTATGTCGGGAATGTGCCAAACCAATGGAATGGTGTGCCAGCCGACGTCCTGCAGCACTATAACCTCAGCTATTCCGAAAAGGAATTGAAGGAATGTTATGATCCTACGAGGAGCTGAACCTACCGCCCAACTCTTCGCAGCCCGGCTCAACCGGGCCGGGGCCGGTAATTAATTAAAGATAGGTTTGATGTAGTAACCTTCTTCGCTTAAAACAAAACTGTTGGGGACAAAACTCAGCAGCGACTTCTTCACCATATCCGTTGCTTCCTGTTGATAGTGGGCGCCCACCTCGGGCGTTTTCATGGCAAACTGCCAACTCTGGATCTTCAGGAGGGCGATGCGGCTTTCCTGGAGCAGATAATTTTCGAAACGACGGTGCTCTTCTGCGAGGTGATTCTGATTGTTCCTTATGTACGGGGTCATAGGGATTAGTATTAGTTTTTAAGAGATATTGGATGTGGGGCCGCACGGGCCGGTCCCTGACAAGGGAAAACGTGGTATCAGGCTAAAAATTGTGTTTTTCGGACCCTATTCCTCCCCTAGGAATTTTTTTCCCACATGGGGAAGGATTTGACCGGCCAGGGGTATCAATATTTCTCATTTTCAACATTTTACAAATTGGCATTGGGTTCGTATTGTATAGGTCAAACAGTTCTTCCCAGAAATACGCTTCTCAAACATATTGCCTTACGACGTGTTGACGGCCATCAATTAGTTAAAAGGTTTTTTAGTTTTTTCAGGCTTACAGGTTCTTCTACAAAAAATGAAAGCAGCCCCTAAACGGAAAGTAGGGGCTGTTCCATTTTATCTAATGTCTGGAAAAGGCTGTCGCCTTTTCGGATGAAAGCAGCCCCTAAACGGAAAGTAGGGGCTGTTCCATTTTATCTAATATCTGGAAAAGGCTGTCGCCTTTTCGGATGAAAGCAGCCCCTAAACGGAAAGCAGGGGCTGTTCCATTTTATCTAATGTCTGGAAAAGGCTGTCGCAACCAATTCGAGACAAGCATTCCGGTCCTGGGAAAAAAAACTTTTTGGCAATCAGCATAATAAATTGATTTACAATAAAATATGTTGTTGGCATATAATTCGAACACATAGCATCGAACCGGACTGATAACCCCTGAACCCTGGCGCTTGACCCTTAAACACCTTACGCAACAGTGACCCCTAAACCCTGACCCCTAAACCCTGGTTCTTGATCCTTAAACACCTTACGCAACCTTGACCCCTAAACCCTGGTTCTTGACCCTTAAACAACCTGGAGCAAAAGACAACCCCTGATCCCTTGGCTCTTGGTCTTTTGTCGCCTGTAAAGGCCTTTACCATCGAGACAACCTTCTCATTCAAGTTCCGGTTTTTTTCAGAAAGCGGGGCTGTGTCGAAAGACGCGGTCCCGCTTTCACTTTCAGCCGTTTTTGACAGGCGAAAGCCTTTAGGACATTTGATTTTTTACCCCTATTTTTGCCGTCCCTTAAGCCATCCGCAATAGCTAAACGATTGCTGTGATGAAAATTCGGTTTAAGATCTACAACTTATGGACAAATTGATTTATGTAGTTCCCATCCTGGGAGCCGTTGGTCTCCTCTACACCTTTATTAAGTTCGCCTGGGTGTCCAAGCAGGACGCGGGTAATGCCCGGATGCAGGAGATCAGCCAGTATATCGCCGAAGGTGCCATGGCCTTTCTGAAGGCCGAGTGGAAGATCCTTTCCTACTTTGTGATCATCGCAGCTCTCCTGTTAGCTGTAATGGGCAATAGCGATCCTCATTCACATTGGTCCATCGCCCTCGCCTTTATCCTGGGAGCGGTCTTAAGCGCAACTGCCGGCTATATCGGAATGCGCAGCGCCACGAAAGCCAATGTGAGAACGGCCCAGGCGGCCCGCACGAGCCTGCGTCAGGCGCTCAAAGTATCCTTTACCGGTGGTTCGGTGATGGGAATGGGAGTTGCCGGTCTCGCTGTGCTGGGTCTGAGCAGTCTTTTTATCCTGCTCAAGGCCATTTTTGCGCCAGAAGCCGGCGTCAACTCAGATGAAATGAAAACTACCATCGAAGTGCTGACAGGCTTTTCCCTCGGTGCCGAATCCATCGCGCTGTTCGCGCGTGTCGGTGGGGGCATCTATACCAAGGCAGCCGATGTCGGCGCCGACCTCGTAGGCAAAGTAGAAGCAGGTATACCCGAAGATGACCCCCGCAATCCCGCCACTATCGCCGACAACGTTGGCGATAATGTAGGCGACGTAGCGGGTATGGGCGCCGATCTTTTTGGCAGTTATGTAGCCACTGTCCTCGCGACAATGGTTTTGGGCCAGGAAACGGTATCGGATGACCGCTTTGGCGGAATGGCCCCGATCCTGCTCCCCATGCTGATCGCAGGCATCGGCATCGTCTTCAGCATTATAGGAACGCTGTTCGTACGCATTAGTGAGTCGGCCACAGTAAATACATCCACGGTGCAGAAGGCCCTGAATATGGGCAACTGGGGCTCTATCGTTCTCACTGCGCTGGCCTGTATTGGCCTTGTATATTATGTACTGCCCGATACGATGACTCTTCGGGGCACGGAATTCACCAAGTGGGGCGTATTAGGCGCAATTGGTGTGGGTCTGATAGTAGGTACGCTCATGAGCATCATTACCGAATATTATACCGCCATGGGTAAAGGACCGGTATTGAGCATCATTCGCCAGTCCGGCACCGGCCACGCCACCAACGTCATCGGTGGCCTTGCCGTCGGGATGCGATCCACCTTTCTACCCATCCTGGTCCTGGCCGGGGGCATTTGGGGCTCTTTTGCATGCGCAGGTCTTTATGGTGTGGCGATCGCTGCTGCCGGAATGATGGCAACCACCGCCATGCAATTGGCCATCGACGCCTTTGGCCCCATCGCCGATAATGCCGGCGGCATCGCCGAGATGAGCGAGTTGCCCAAAGAAGTTCGCGAAAAGACCGACGTCCTGGACGCGGTTGGCAATACCACTGCCGCTACCGGTAAGGGATTCGCCATCGCCTCAGCTGCGCTTACGGCTCTCGCCCTTTTCGCGGCTTTTGTCGGCGTAGCCGGAATCCAGGGCATCGATATTTATAAGGCCAAAGTTTTGGCCTGCCTCTTCGTAGGCGGTATGATCCCCTTCATCTTCTCGGCGTTGTGTATTCAGGCCGTAGGAGAGGCTGCCATGGCAATGGTGGAGGAAGTAAGACGGCAGTTCCGCACCATCCCCGGGATCATGGAAGGCACCGGCAAACCCGAATATGATAAATGCGTGGCCATTTCTACGCAGGCATCCATCAAGAAAATGATCCTTCCCGGAGCAATTGCCCTTCTATTCCCGCTCGCCATCGGTTTTATTGTCGGACCCGAAGCCCTGGGCGGCTTCCTGGCAGGCGCCACGGTTTGCGGCGTACTGATGGGCATCTTCCAGAACAACGCGGGCGGCGCCTGGGACAATGCGAAAAAATCCTTTGAAAAAGGAGTGGAGATAAACGGCGAGATCCACTATAAGAAATCAGATCCGCACAAGGCTTCCGTTACCGGCGACACCGTGGGCGATCCCTTCAAAGACACTTCCGGCCCCTCGATGAACATCCTGATCAAACTGATGTCGATCGTGTCCCTGGTGATCGCGCCGACACTGGCGACACTCTTCCACACTCGCGACACAGGCGTTGCCAGGCACCGCCCGGTAGTGGAGAAAAGAGTAGCCGCAAGTGAGAAAGCCGTGACCCCAGGGTCTGCTGTCTCATATTAACAAAAAAAAGTCATTAAATTTTGCTTAAGAATTCGATTGAAGATATATCTTTAGCATCCAATTTACGACACTAATCAGATCCAAATACCGAAGTCCCGTTGTTTCCACATCGGGGCTTTTTTTATGCCCGTTTTAACTCCGCATTTACGAAAGATGTCGTAAATTGAGATATAAATTTCCATTTTATATGTCGACTAAGACGATAAAACCCACCGAAAGTGAGCTGGAGATCCTGCAGGTCCTTTGGGAAAAGGACAAGGCCAGCGTTCGCGAGGTGCATGAAGAACTGCTGGTGTCCAAGGACGTCGGCTATACAACAACCCTCAAGCTGATGCAGATCATGCATGAGAAGGGGTTGGTAAAGAGAGACGACTCCTTCAAAACGCATATTTACCAGGCTTCGGTCAGTAAGGAAAAGACCCAGAAGCACCTGCTGGGAAAGATGATCAATAACCTCTTTGGCGGTTCACCTGCGGAACTGGTGCTGCAGGCCCTGGGCAATCACAAGGCCTCTCCCGCCGAACTGGAAGAGATCCAACAGTTATTAAATAATCTGAAAGACAGATAAGCATGTCCCTGTTGACCCAATCCGCTTTACTGAGAGCGCTGGGCTGGTCACTTTTCAACAGCCTTTGGCAAATGAGCCTGCTCTGGGCATCCTTTCGTTTATTCCTCCTGGTCTTCAACCGACTCCCGGCCCGGTCTCGTCATGGCCTGGCGCTCTTCCTGCTGACGGTCGGCGCGGGCTGGTCCGCACTCACCTTTTTTCAGGCTTTTTTCTCTCCGGAAACCGTCCCGCAAGGGTCGCAATGGTTGTCGACCCTGTTGCCAGCCGCGGCCATCGGGGGCGTCCTGTCCCGGATCAGTCACTGGCTGGTCAGTGAGGCGCTGCCCTGGGGTTCTTCCCTATACCTGATCATCCTGTCGGGTCTGCTGATGCGTTATTTTCGTCACTATATCCAATCCCGGGCGATCACGCGGAAGGGCCTTTCCAAAATAACGCCTGAATTCAGGGTCTTCACGGCCACGACGGCGCGACAGATGGGTATCCGTGCAACCGTGGGTGTATACCTCTCTTCATTGGTTGATGTTCCCGTGACCCTTGGTTTTCTCAAGCCGGTGATCCTGTTACCGGTGGCCATGGTTACCCACCTGCAGACAGCGCAGGTCGAGGCCATCCTCGTGCATGAGCTGGCACACATCCAGCGAAAAGACTATCTCCTCAATTTGATGGTAACCGCCATCGAACTGCTGTTCTTTTTCAACCCTTTTACCCGGATGCTCGTGGGGCGTCTGAAAAAGGAAAGAGAGCACTGTTGTGATGACCAGGTCCTGGAATTCCGTTATGACCCGCATGCCTATGTCTCGGCTCTTTTGTCGCTGGCAAGAAAAAATGGCCGGGAAGGTCTTGCATTGGCAGCCATCGGCGGTGGCGGCGACCAGCTATTGCTTCAAAGGGCCAGAACAATCCTCCAACAAAAGAAACAATATGACCGGCCTGGTCCGCGCGCCCTGTTTTTTTTCCTGCTGCTCCTGCTGATTGGCACCGGCTCGCTTGGTGTCTCCGTGACGGGCACACCGGGTATACCAGGCGATCAAATTTCAAAAATGCTACCCTCAAAAGGATTGTTTATTCCTGTTTCGATGCCGGCTACCCGAATCGTCAGGGCGCCGTTCTTGGCTTTGGCCACGGCTGAGGCCGGACCGGTTTTGACAACCCCGGCCAAACGTCATACCCCGGTGCATCGAAACGCCAGAAAGATCCCGTCGGTCGCTGTAGTGAATGGATACAAGGCGCTCGTCATACAAACAACCGGCGCCGATACACCGCCTGTCCTCACCGAATTGATCATAACGGAGAAACGGGACTATTCCCTGGGCAAAACCGCCAATGCAACGACTGCGCCCACCGCCCAGACTGTATCCGCGGAGGACGATGTTCCGTTCGTTCCCAATTCCAGTTTCTCCTTTCAATATACCGATACCGTTTCCCCGAAGGCCAAATTGGTCTGGATGGAGCTGATGGCTGAAAAAGAATTCCGCATGCAGGTCCTCCGGCTGCAGGAAGGATTGCGGATGGAGTTGGCCTATTTACGCGACCAGCAGGCCCAAAAGGCTATTTCGGTGCAAATGCATACCGACGGCTATCCCAACGGCGGATCGATCATGACAAAGGAAGAGTTGTTAAAGGACTTCCTGCAAAAACAGCTTCAGCTGCAACAAGAATACCAAAATCGCATGGACGAGCTCCAGCGGCAGTGGCTGAAAACGGGCCGCCGCCTCACGATCGTATATATCTGATCGCCTCCTTTCCCTCGCAGAACAATAAGTCCAAAATGGACAGATTGGGGATGAACCCGATCCGTTCTTCGAATACCTGACGATAGCGGGCGACCCCGTTGGATCCCTGTTGAATGGCTCCCGGTTCGTTTCCGGGACCGGTCCTAACCGGCCCCCGATTTTCTGCCACCCCCCAATTCTCGGTTCCCGCGATTTTTTCCAGGCCCTTCGGACCCAGCCGCCCTCGCCAATCATCCCCCTCGTCCGGCGCATACAGCTTTTGGTACCGGTCGGTCAAAAGGATTGGCCGGTCCATTCCCAGGACCCGAAACGACCATTCCAGACAACGCAGATCCCAATCCATGAGGAATTCGACAGGCGCGTCGAAGAGCTTTTGCAGGCCATCCCGGTAGTAATCGAACCAGGGGGACCGGCTGTAACAGGAAACAATTGTCTTCCAATGCTGCGCCTGCCAGGATCGCCCGGCCGCGATCCGAACCTCCTTCATCATCGTCTTTTGGTCCCTACCGCCGGCTATCGGGATGCTGAGGTCAACGACTCCTTCGGCTCCTGCGATCCGGCAACGGTTGCGAAAACTCATTTTTTGGTAGCTTTCGCATTGCTCAATTAGCATATGCGAATACTTATACGAAATTTTATAAAATATAACCGATGGAAAGTATTGTATATCAACTACTAAATTCATAATTTTTAAATACTGCTTCGGCTTCGCCGGAAACGCTGGAAAAACAAGCTCCTGATGCCATTTCCGATCGATTTATGATTCACTTTAAAATGATATAACTTAATTCAAATAATTAATAAATAAACAGTTATACAAAAAATTAAATACCACCGGTATTAGTATCCTATTTTTGTCATCGGAAGCATCCCAATGCTGCCAAAAACTAAGGATTTTAGTGTCAAATGTACGCATTATCCCGGGAGTATTATCCGGTTTTTTCCATCGCCCGCCCCCTGACTCCCCCACCCTATTTCCGGACACCGGGTGTATCGAAATAGAACACTTGGGGATATCCCCCCACCCCAATCCATTGGTTTTCACGCCCACAGTTTTTTGGCATGTTCTTGGCATTGCATGCTACTGAACATTATCAAGTAACAAATAAAACCGGCAAGCATGCTCAAGAACTTTTTTAGGGTCGCCCTTCGAAACCTGTGGCGGAACAAGGCCACATCCCTCACCCATATCCTGGGTCTCGCCCTGGGTATCGCGACCTTTTTGTTGATCGTACTTTTTGTTCAGCGCGAACTTAGCTTTGACCGTTTTAACAAGAAAGCCGACCGCATCGTGCGGGTGATCTTCCGCGGTAAGATGAATGGCGGCGAGATAAAAGAAGCCAACGTGATGCCGCCGGTGGCCGCCGCCTTGAAGGCTGATTTCCCCGAAGTGTTGGACGCGGTTCGGCTCAGGAACGATGGCATCCATCGCATCACCTACGGTGATAAGACCTTCCGGGAAGACAACCTGGCTTTTGCCGATTCGAATTTTTTCCGGCTCTTCACCCTCCCGCTACTGGAGGGCGATCCAAACACCGCCCTGCTCCAGCCGAACTCCGTCGTCATTACAAAGGCAACCGCCAAAAAGTACTTTGGCGACGCCGACCCCATCGGGAAGGTGCTGCAGTTCCCGGACGACCACGCCGCCTTTACCGTGACCGGCCTGATCGATAAGGTCCCGGATAACGCCCATTTCCATTTCGACCTGTTTGCTTCTATGGTCACCCTGCCCGATGCCAGGAACAATAGCTGGATGGTCTCCAATTTTTTCACCTACCTGGAATTACCTAAAGGGTATGACCCTAAGAAGTTGCAGGCCAAGCTGCCCGTCGAAGTAGATAAATACATGGGCCCCGAGATCCAAAAGGCCATGGGGCTAAGCCTCTCCCAGTTCAGGAGCAACGGCAACGCCCTTAGCTTTGAACTACAGCCCTTGACTTCCATCCACCTGCACTCCGAGCTCAACGGGGAGCTCGAGGCCAACGGCGATGCCCGCTATGTGTATATTTTTAGCGCGGTTGCCTTGTTCATGCTGCTGATCGCCTGCATCAATTTTGTCAACCTTAGTACGGCCAGCGCCGGCAAACGCGCAAAAGAGGTCGGCATCCGGAAAGTCCTGGGGTCCATGAGAGGACCTCTTATTGGTCAATTTCTGTCTGAATCCCTGCTGCTGGTCCTTTTTTCCACGGTCATCGCCATCGGCCTGGTCTACTGGGCGCTCCCCTTCTTTAACCGGCTGGCCGGCCAGCAGCTTACGATCCACTGGTTGAGCAATCCCTGGCTCATCCCGGCGCTGTTGTTCTTTGTACTGTTTACAGGGCTGGCGGCGGGTATCTATCCGGCGTTTGTGCTGTCTGCCTTCAGGCCGGTCATAGTGCTAAAAGGCTTCTTTACCTCCGGCAAACGCAGCGCAGGTCTTCGCGGTGTACTCGTCGTCTTCCAGTTCATGATCTCTATCGGTCTGATCATCGGCACGGTTGTCGTCTTCCGGCAACTCTCCTTTATCCAAC
>Ga0302309_10004350_pt1 | contig 10519 bp, 10 predicted proteins | sample III_Palsa_N1_1_FD_200453 | JGI IMG/M metagenome (GOLD analysis project Ga0302309, IMG submission 200453) | Peat permafrost microbial communities from Stordalen Mire near Abisko, Sweden - III_Palsa_N1_1 | ecosystem: Environmental > Terrestrial > Soil > Palsa > Peat permafrost | place: Sweden... | reverse complement strand
GCCTTCACATCATCAAACTCCGAGGTCGTCACCAAATACTCCGGCCGCGCTGGCAGGATCGTCGCAATCTCTTTCTCCACCGCCGCAATCCTGTCCGGCGTCGCAGGATGATCGCTGAACGCCTTCGAGATCGCCCCCGGCTTATGCTTCTCCATCGCCGACAGCTTCTCGAAAATCGTCACCATCCCCTGCGGGTCATACCCCGCGCGATACATGTACTGAATCCCCAGGTAATCCGCCTCTGTTTCGTACTCGCGCGAGAACTCGAGGAACGACAGCGGCATCACCAGCTGCGCCGCCTCATACACCCCATACCCCGTCCACGATCCTGCCGCCACGATCACCATGGGAACCGACGCAAGCTGCATGTACCCCAGCTTCGTCATCGCGCGCGCCGCATGGTGCGCCGCCACATGCGCAATCTCGTGCGCCATCACCCCCGCCAGCTCGTCCTCCGAATCGCACGCCAGAATTAATCCCGAGTCCACATAGAAGTACCCACCCGGCAGCGCCATCGCATTGATCTCGTCCGTATCCAAAACCTTAATCGTGAACGGTATCTTCGCGTCGGAATTCCGCACCAGGTTCTGCCCAATCCGATTCACGTAATCCACCACCACCGGATCGGTCACCAGGTGCGACGTCTTCTCCACTTCCATCGAATACTCGCGCCCCACGCTCAGCTCCCAGTTCGTCGAATACCAGTTCTTTACCCCGCGCCCCCCAATCTTCCGCGTCCCCACCGCGTCCACATCCTGCTCCGACCCCTTCTTGATCTCCGGATCAAGCGTCTCCCCCGGCGACGCCACCACCGCAGCATTAACCGGCGCAACAGTCTGACCATCCGCCGCCGCACTTCCACTCGTAGTCTGATCAGGTTTTGCCGCGTCCCCAGCCGGCGCCGCCTGCTGCCCACACATCGCCCCGCATCCCATCATCAAAGCCGCGAGTGTCAGTAAGCGCATAGCAACTCCAGCCCGAGCGAGCCGAAATTCAGGCTCCCTACATTCTATCCACGCACCCACCCCGCCCAACCCAACGATCTAATCCCTAATCCCTGCTCTTCATCACCAGGTGTTATACGTCGTCCCATCGCTCGCCAGCGCCTGCGATCCCGAATGCACATCGTCCAACCCACCCTGCGTCTCGTTGATATCCGTCATCGTGTCCGACATGCCCGTGATCCACGTCTGGTTGCTGCTCGTGATCGGGTCCACCGGAATCGACTTCAGATACCCCGCCTGCACCAGATCATCCAGCGCGTCCGGCGCCTTTTCCTTATCGATCGTATAGCTGTCAATCGCCGTCCGCATCGTGTGCAGATCTTCCCGCAGCGTAGCTTCCTTCGCCCGCTGCAGCGTCCGCACATAGATCGGAATCGCAATCGTCGCCAGGATCATAATGATCGCCATCACGATCATCAGCTCGACAAGCGTAAACCCGCCCTCGCCCAGCTTCTTCCCGCGATTTGTCCTAATCCCAACCATCCGCCTCCGCGTCTTTCCTAATCCCTAATCCCTGTTCTTCCTCACCACGTGTTGTACTTCGTTCCGTCCAGCGCCGTCCCGGTACTCTTGCTATACACGTCGTACACATCCTGCCCGCCAAAACTATCTGCGTCCGGCGGATCCTGGTTCGACCGCAATCCCCAATCCGTGTTGCCCGTCATAGGGTCCACGGGAATCGCCCGCAGAAACCGCATCTTCTTGTCCTTCACGTCCACACCATTCACCAAGGTCTGCAAATCGGGCGGATAGTTATTCGAGTCCGCCTTGGTCTGAATCCCGCCCAGGTCCGCAACGTCCTTGTACATATCAATCGACCGCCGCATCTCCCACAGATCTGCCCGCAGCTGCCGCTCCTTATTCCGCTTCACCTCAAACTTCACCGCCGGAATCGCCGCCGTCGCCAGCACCGAAAGAATTGCGAGAACGATGATCAACTCCATCAGAGTGACGCCACGTTCTCCGCTGCGCACCCGCAGCCGCTCCGTGCTCACGTTCCTCTGCTCGACCATCTTCCCTCCTTCCCTCCGCGTCCCCCAATCCCTATTTGACGTGTACGACACCCTGCGTGCCAACCGCCGGAATCCGGTTCTGCTGGCTGTCCCTCGTTCCAATCCGCGTCAGCGCCAGCGTCGAATCGCCCGGCCCAACCGCCTTGAACGTCAACGTGCAGATCGATCCCTGCCCGTCCACACCCTTGGTCCCCGGCGGCCGCGTCGCCGAAATCGTTACCGCCCCGTTCCCCTCATCGCGATGCACCAGCGCTACCGACTGCCCATCCTTGCCCAGCAGATCGCCCGCATCCACATTCACCAGCGCCAGTACTTTCGGATCAAACTGAATCTGCAGCGGCACCGCAAACAGGTCATGCGCATTCTGCGCCACAATCGACACCTGGAACGTCGCGCCCACCGCCTGGTTTGCCGTCGCAGGCGTCACCGCCAGCGCCAGCGGCGCAGCCGACATCGTCCCATTCGACGACATATGCATGTTCGCCATCGCGTCCGGCGTCACCGGTTTGCTGTCCGCCGCCATCTTCGCAATCATCGACGACGCCGCATTCGCAGCCGAAGTCGTCGGCAACGACTTCGCCGCCGGCACGCCCTCCGAACTCTCCACCGTCACCGCCGCGCCCGGCGCCTTGCGCAGCAACTCCACACTCTGGCTCGTGCCCGTGTAAATCGCCCGCGTATTCTCATCCGTCAAGATCGACTCGCGCACAATGTGCGGAATAATCAGGAACACAATATCGTCCGAACTCTGCGTCTTGTCCGTGCTCGCAAAGAAGTACTTCAGAATCGGTATCTCTCCCAGTCCCGGCGTTCCATTCACGTTCTTCGTGTCCTGCACCTGCATCAGCCCCGCCAGCAGCGCCGGCTCGCCGTCCTTCAACTGGATCACCTGGTCCGCTACCCGCTGCGAAATAATCGGCTCCGTTACCCCCGAAATCGTCGACGATCCGTTCTCCGCAGACACCTCAACCTTCAGCTTCAGCGAGATCTCGCCGTCATAATGCACCGTCGGCGTCATGTCGATATTCACGCCCACATCCAGGTACGTGAACTGCGTCTGCACGCCCAGCGACGCCGTCGTAATCGCCGTGCCGGCCGAGTACGATCCCGTCGCAATGGGAATCTTCGATCCGATCTTCAGCGTCGAATGCTGCCCATCCGTCGCACGAATGCGCGGGTTCTGCAGAATGCGTGTGTCCGAGTCCGCCAGCAGCGCGTTAACCTGTCCGCCACCCACCGTCACCGCAAAGTTCGTCGCATTTAGATTACCCAGCGTGTTCAGCGTCAGGCCCGAAGTCGTTGTTGTCGACGAGCCGGTCGTCGTTGTCGTCGAGCTCGTCGAAACATTCGCATTACTGTACTGCGGCGTCAGCCCAAAGCTCGTCGGCAGCGTGATACCAATGTTCCGCTCCAGCGACCGGTTCACTTCCAGCTCCGCCACATCCACCACCACCTCGGGCTTGGTCCGATCGAGGTCGTTAATAATCTTTTCCGCCAGGATCAGCTCGTCCGGCGTCCCGCGAATAATCAGCGCATTCTGGCTTGCCACCAGATAAATCTTCATCGTCGGATCCAGCAGGTTGCGGATCGCCACCATAATCTCGTTCGCGTCATTCTGCTGCGACACGTTGGTCAGATAAAACGTCTGCACCGCCAGGTCATCAATCTCTGTCCGCTTCGCCCGCGTGTTCTGCGCCACAAAAATCGTGTTGCTCGTCACCGGCTTCCAGAACGTCCCACTCAGCACACCCACAATGTGCAACGCCTGCTCGAGCGATACATCGTTCAAATCCACCGGGATGCGCTTGGGCACATACTCCGGATCGAAAATCACGTTCAGCCCCGCCGCGCGGCAAATCGCCTGGTACACCACCTCGGTATCCTGCTGCGCCATGTGCAGCGTCAGCGGATCGTCGGACACCGGCTGCAGCGTCACCGGCCCGCCCAGCGTCGCAATCTCGCTCTGCATCTGTCGCTGGTACGGCGTCTCTTCGCCCATCCCCGGCACCAGCGGCCTTCCCGGCGAGCCTTGTGCGCCCACCGGTCCCTGCCCCGGCGCACTCGCAGGCCCGCCACCCGGCGCCGACCGCTTCTCCATCACCTGCAGCTCCTGCGCCGCCGACTGGTTGCCCGGATCAATCTGCAGCGCCCGCGCAAACTCGTTGATCGCTCCGTCCACATCGCCCGACTGCCGCAAGACCCGGCCGCGATCCACATGCATGTTCGCTGCCTTGAATCGCGTACTCTCGTAGTTCGTTCGATATTGCAGGTCATTCGGCTTCAGCAGATGCGCCTGCCGAAAATCTTCGAACGCCGCATCGTAGTCATCCCGCGCCGCCGCCTGTTGCCCCTTCTTGTTCCACGAGCTGGCCGACTGCCCGTGCGCGCTGCTCACCGCAAATCCCGAAAACAGCACCAACCCCAGCACGCAGCCCACTGTCAGGCGCCCTATCCTGCTGCGCCGTACGCTTCCATAAATTCCGCTTCGTAGCCGTTCCTGCATGCGTGCAACCCGCTCCCCTGCCATCCGATTCATGGCGCCTCGGACACCGGTCTCGCACCCCCGGCCAGCCCTCCCCGCCGCACCGTTTTCCGGGCAATCTGGAGCGGTCCCTGCTGAGGTTTCGAGCGGTTGATCGGGCTCACTTGATGATACAGCCATTCTCCGTAGCTTCACTAGTCTCTCCACTCCAAACCCGGTGCCTCTATCCGTCCGCGGAGAGCTTCCTCCCTCCCTCGCAGCGTTCCCGCTACCTCAACCCGCAAACTTCCGTCATCCCAAATCAACAGGCCCGAGTCCCGACCGCTTCGTCCGCATCTATCCCTTTAACAGCATCACCGACAGCCCTATCTGCTAGCATCACACTCTTGGACGTATCCGCCGCCATTTCGTAGCCACCAGTAACCGAATCCTAACCAACAGCACCTAATCCCTGTTCCCTAATCCCTCGCTTTTATGCCTCGCTCTCTCTCCAACCCGACCGTTCCAGCCCCACCCAAGCCCTCCGCCAAGGAGAAGGACCGCGACCCCGTCGCCGCCGGCAAGCGCGACGCCGCCTTCAACCGCTCCGCCAGCTTCAATTACTTCCTCTCCGACCACTTCGAGTGCGGCGTCGCCCTCCGCGGCACCGAGGTCAAGTCCATTCGCGAAGGCAAAGCCAATCTCAAAGACGCCTACGGCCTCCTCAAGGACGGCGAGGCCTTCCTCCTCAACGCCCACATCGGCCCCTTCTCCCACGGCAACGCCATGAACCACGAAGCGTTACGCACCCGCAAACTACTGCTCCACAAAAAAGAGATCGAGAAACTCGAGAGTTTGACGAGGCAAAAAGGCTACACGCTCATCCCCGTCAAACTTTATTTCCGCAACGGCCGCGTCAAGTGCGAAATCGCTCTCGCCAAAGGCAAGCAGGACTGGGACAAGCGCGCCACCGAACGCGCCCGCGAAGGCGACAAGGAAGCCAAAGCCGCCATAGCCCGCTCCCAGCGCACCTAACGAGCGCAGCAGCCCACCCGTTAGCGGCCAGGGTGGCGTTTTTGCCATTCCGCAGCTAAATCGTTCGCTTCGGCTATCTGTTCCGCGCTCATTTGGGCCTTCAACCAAAGAATGGCCGTGTTCGCGTCAGCATTCCCGCGATCCTTGGAGATCAGCATCCATTCATAGGACCTCACGACATCTTTCGTGGTTCCCTGCGCATTTCCGTAGAGTGCCCCCAAATTGAACTGCGCTTTGGCAAATCCTTGTTCTGCAGCCTTTTCATACCAGGTCAAGGCGTTGCTAAAACTTTGAGAAACGCCGGTGCCGGTCTGATAGAGAATCCCCATATTGCATTCGGCCTCCGGGTCTCCCTGCCTGGCAGCAAGTTCCATCCATTTCGCACCTTGCTCCAAATCCTTCGTAACTCCATTACCCGTAAGGTAGGCTCCGGCCAAATAAGTCTGCGCAGTCAAGACGCCTTTTTCTGCCGCTTGCACGTAGAGCCTCAACGCCTGTTCCTGATCCTGATTGACCCCGGTCCCGTGTTGATACAACGATCCCAAATTGCTCAGTGCCGGCGCAGACCCAAGCTCTCCGGCGACGCGATAATAACTGGCAGCCTTGACATAGTCCCTCTCCACTCCCTGCCCATGTTCGTACATCAATCCGAGGTTGAAATCCGCGTCACCGTTTTGCTGAATGGCGGCTCTCTGAAGCCAAAGTAACGCTTGCGGGTAGTTCACCGCCGTTCCAACACCATCGTGAAACATGATTCCAACCTGCAATTGCGCCTCGACTAGCCCTTGCTCGGCAGCCTTCGTGTACCACTCCAACGCTTCGGACTTGTTAGCCGGAACACCAAGTCCGTTCGCATATCCGGCCGCCAATCCGAGCTGACCACGCGCAAATCCCTGTTCCGCCGACTTTCGAAACCAAACCGCAGCTTGTTCGTCACTCTTTGTAACCCCGTGGCCATGAGCGTACCGGACACCCATGTTGTACTGAGCCTCTGGGCTTCCATTCATGGCCGCCTTCAAGAACCACTTCACTGCCTCGTCATCGTTGCGCAACACACCTTTCCCAATCGCATAAAACGATCCCACCGCGTATTGCGCTTGAGCATTGTTCTTCTCCGCAGCGGAACGAAACCATCGCAGCGCTTCCGTGTCGCTTTGCGGAACTCCTTGTCCAATCATGTAGATATTGCCGAGTTTTGATTCGGCATCGGCATCGCCTCCATTGGCCTTCGCCGATAGCGCTGCGAGATCTACGAGAGAATTCGGGTCGACTTTCATCCCCGTCGTCTGTGCCGAAACAACCGCGATCAGAATCATCAGCGGCGCAATCTTCAACAGGAACATGACGATTATCCTATCTCTCCTTAGGATCGTTCGCCGATCGCCACCTTACCAGTGCGACGACCCGCTCCCCATTTCGCGTGATTCTTTGAAACCCGAGGCGATCACCCGAAGGATTGTGACCAAGAATCCAAGGCCCATGCTAGGATTCCCCCAATCCCATGACCTCCCTCACAACCACCATCGCCCTGCTCCTCGCCGCGGCCCTTCCCCAATCCACCGCCGCACCGAGCAGTCCCACCGCCACTTTCCATAGCGATGCCCTGCACCTCGATTACACCTACAGCAGCCTATTCAAAGCCATGCCCGCCGTCGCCGACCAGGCCCTTCAGTCCGAGAAAGATAAGGCCACCGGCGCAGTAGCCAAAGCCGAAGTAACCTGCATCTCACTGCCGCTCACCGCCACCGACTCCACCAGCGGCTTCCGCATGATCAGCATCATGCGCCTCGACGGCGCCTGCCTCGGCCGCCCCACCACCTCCGCCGAACTCGCCGCGCTCGCCACCACCTCCCTCACCGACTCTCTAAAGCGTTTTGGCGACCCCCAGATCGGCACCGCCGCCTACTTCCACGTCGCAGACCACGCCGCCGCGGTCCTCTCCGGCTCGGTAAAGTCTGAAAAGTACGGCACCACCTTCTACGGCACCGCAAGTTGCCTCATCCAGGGCAACGACGCCGTCTGCTGGGAGTTCATGGCCAGCAAGTGTTCCGCACTCCCCGAACTCATGGCCTACCCCATCCAGTTCGACGGCCAACCCGCCCAGCCCCTCATCCCCGCCAAATTCGCCAAGGCCTGCGACCCCTGACCCCGCCCTTGGCCTACTGGTTCCCGCCCCTGGCCTTACTGGTCATAATTCGCCCACACCCCGCGGATCCGTCCCGCTTCACTCATCAACATCACCTCCGCGGTCTTGCTGCCGCGAACATTATTTAAATACAAGATCACGATCGTCTCTATCCCCCACAGCGTCTCCACCAGCTCAAACCGCAGATGCGGATACGCCTTCAGCCCCAGCTCGAAATACTCCCGCAGCGCAGCCTTGCCGCGTACCGTCCCATCGCCTTGCAATAGCCTCTGCGCTACCGGCGAGCGCAGTTCCACATCTTCCTCATAGTGCGTCAGGATGACGCCGAGATCGTGGCTGTTCCACGCCGAAACCCACTCCGCAGCAAACCCACGCGCAAAGTCAGCCTGCAACGGCAAGATCGAGGCATCCGCATCCATAGTCGCTCCCTAGCGCCGCCGAGCCACAACCTCAAGATACTCATTCTTCACCAACGTTCGCTCTTCCGGATTCGCGGCCACATTCGCTCCTGCCCAAAGCTCCTCCAGCGCCTCGGCAAACTTCGCCTGCCCCGCCTCATCCAGCCGCCCAAACGCCATCTGCGTCGGCCCAAAATACTTGCGGAAGAAAGCCACCGCCCCCGCAGCGTTCACCGGCATATCAAAATCAACCGGATTCAGCTCAGTCCGAATCTCCACGAAGTTCTCCCCCAGCCGCGCGCGCACCGTCGCCTCATCGCCCCACAGCACGGGTGCCGGCAGTCCCGGCGGCGGCGGCGCATGCAGGCTTCCAACCTTGAACATCTTTCCGGTAAAGCTTGCCGGATTCCAGTTCGCCATCGCCAGCAATCCGCCCGGCTTCAACACCCTCGCCAACTCCGAAGCAACCACCTCCGGCCGCGGCGCAAACATCGCCCCAAACATCGTCACCACCGCATCGAACGACCCATCCGCATACGGCAACTGCTCCGCGTCCCCCTCATCAAACGTCACCGCCAATCCTTCAGAAGCCGCACGCTCGCGCCCCTGCTCCAGGAGATTTGTCGCAATGTCCACGCCCGTCACCGCCGCCCCCGCTCGCGCCAGCGGCAACGCCACATTCCCCGTCCCACACGCCACATCGAGCACCCGCATCCCCGGCACAATCGGCAGCTGCTCCACAAACTTTTCAGCCGCCCCTGCAATGGTCTTTGCGACCATCCCGAAATCTCCCGCCATCCATGTCGCGCGCATCGACGCCTTGATCTGTTCCAACGGCACTCCAGGACTCGCCATAACCAGTTCCCCCTAACGACTTTTCACAACCATCCTTCACACCTCCCAACCAAGTCAAGTCAAAACTCCCCATCCCACACGCCGGCGCTAGGAACCGACGGCTCCGCCTGCACCGCCGAACCCTCGGCCCTGAACCACACCGCCCACGCCCGCCCGACCCTCGCCGCTCAGATCAACCCCTCCAACCGCACATAGCTCGCCTCCATCCCCTTCTCCATCCCCGTCCCCAGCATCATCGCTCGCGTCTGCGCATCCGGCAGCGTCATCCGCATCGTCATCAACGTGCCCGCCCCGTCCCGGTCGAACCGCGTCTCCACACGATTGTCCGGCGTCGGATCCGGCAGGTGCATCCGCTCCACATGAACAATCCGTCGCCCCGGCTCCATCTCAAGAATCTCGCCGGTAATATGAAATCCCTGACTCCCATCCGCCTTCGTCCACTCATAACGAAACTTCCCGCCCGGCCGCGCCTCGTTGACGCACACCGGCATCACCCAACCCTCCGGCCCCAGCAGCCATTGCTGGATCAGCTTCGGCTCCGTGTGCGCCCGATACACCGCCTCCGGAGCCGCCGCAAACCTCCTCCGCACAATCACGTGTGTCTCACCCTCTGTCTCCAGCGTCATCTTGTTCATCTTTTTCAACGTGGTTTCGCTCATCGTCCCTTCTCCTTTTTTGGATTCTCCATCGCCGCCAGAACCTGGTCCAGCCGCTCGTAGCTCGTCTCCAAACTCTTCCTCAACATCGCCAGCCACTCGTCCATCACCGCAATTCCCGCCGTCTCCAGCCGCCGCGGGCGCCTCGTACCATCCACCCGCCGCGAGATCAGTCCAGCCCCCTCCAGCACCTTCAAGTGCTGCGAGATCGCCGGCTGCGTCATCGCAAACGGGTCCGCCAACTCCGCGACCGTCGCCTCCCCCTTCGCCAGCCGCGCCAGAATCGCTCGCCTCGTAGGATCAGCCAATGCCGAAAAAGCAGCATCCAGATCGAGTACACTATCCATAGGCAATACCTTATATAATACTTTGCTTATCGTCAAGTGAAATTTCAACCCGCCTGCGTATCCAACCTGAGCAATCCAGCACACCCTATTCCCCCGCGAAAGCACACAATCAATCAGGTGTCTTCGAGGACCCCACGTGCCGCTACTTCAGATCCAACCGCAGACGCGAGATCCCGAGCAAAATTTGTTGTCAGAAGTGAACGAACGCATTCGCACCGACAAAATCCTCCTCAAGGCTGGCGCCCTCCAACGCGCCATCCTCAACTCCGCCAACTTCTCCTCCATCGCCACCGACGCCCACGGCGTCATCCAGATCTTCAACGTCGGCGCCGAACGCATGCTCGGCTTCACCGCCGCCGAAGTCGTCAACAAAATCACTCCCGCCACCCTCTCTGACAAGCCCGAGCTCGTCGCCCGCGCCGCCGCCCTCAGCATCGAATTCGGCATCCCCATCACTCCCGGTTTCGAAGCCCTCGTTTTCAAAGCCTCCCGTGGTATCGAAGACATTTACGAGCTCACCTACTGCCGCAAGGACGGCTCCCGATTCCCCGCCGTCGTCTCCGTCACCGCCCTCCGCGACGCCCTGGGCGCCATCATCGGCTAC
>Ga0302309_10004347_pt1 | contig 10527 bp, 9 predicted proteins | sample III_Palsa_N1_1_FD_200453 | JGI IMG/M metagenome (GOLD analysis project Ga0302309, IMG submission 200453) | Peat permafrost microbial communities from Stordalen Mire near Abisko, Sweden - III_Palsa_N1_1 | ecosystem: Environmental > Terrestrial > Soil > Palsa > Peat permafrost | place: Sweden... | reverse complement strand
GGATTGCCTCACGGCGGTGATCAACTGTTCGGTCGCTGACACGAGCTGGTCGGTGTCATCCGCGGGAGGGGCGTAGGCACTGACGACGGCGTCCGTGCCTTTGATCTTTTCGGCGATGGCGTCTGCAGACGAAACGTCGCCCTCTGCAACCGCGAGACCTGGCTGGGCGGGTAGCCTGGCCGGGTTGCGTACGATCGCTGTGACTTGATGGTTGCGCGAGAGCAGCTCGGCGAGAATGCGACTGCCAGAGGCGCCGGTTGCTCCGTATAGGGCGATGTGCATGAGAATTCTCCGTGGCAAAGATTGCCTACAGGTACTGGATGGGCGTCGATCCTGAATCGCCGCAAAAGATCGAAAAGCGGCAAAGCAGGCGAGTCAGCGGCCAAGCGAGCGGCATCCAACCAGTGGTATACTCGGAGCGCGAGCCTGCGTCCCAAGAGGGCGCCGCCGCACCGGTATTTGAACCCTTGGAGGGGAACCATCGCACTCGACAAACGCTCGGCAAAACAGTTTATTCGCATTAACGAAAGAATTCGCGCGCGGGAAATCCGCGTAATTGATGAAAATGGGGAACAGATGGGCATTCTTCCGCCGTTTGAGGCGTTGAAGATTGCTCGCGAGCGTGGTCTGGACCTGGTGGAAGTCTCACCGAACGCGATTCCTCCTGTCTGCCGCATCCAGGATTACGGACGCTTTCTCTACGAGAAAGACAAGAGCGAGAGCGCGGCGCGCAAGAAGCAGAAGGTAATCGTCGTCAAGGAAGTGAAGTTCTCGGTCACGGTGGATGAGCATGACTACCAGACGAAGAAGAACCAGGCTGTGCGGTTTCTGAACGATGGCGACAAGGTGAAGGCGAGTTTGCGCTTCCGCGGACGGCAAATGGCTCACCGCGAGCTGGGCTACAACATCATCAACCGGCTGATTCAGGATATCGGCGAGGCTGGCATCGTGGAGTTCATGCCGCGCATGGAAGGCACGATTCTGCACGCGATCATTGCGCCTTCGAAGAAGGCGGAGCAGGCGAAGCCCAAGCCAGCGGCTGCGCCGGTGCAGCCTCCGCCGCCCAAGGCGCCTGGGACGAGCGCGCCGCAGGCATAGGCAAACGCAGTCTCCGGAATCCATTTCGGTGGAGCAAGTTGGAAAACAGCCGTTTCGCAACAGCGGAACGGCTGTTTTGCGTTTGAGCGATTTATGCTGGCGGAATGAAGAAATCGTTGCCTGCGTTTTTGTGCCTCGGTCTGCTTTGCTTCCCTTCCTTTCTTACAGTTTCTTCCCGCGCGCGAGCGGAAGATCCGCGTTTTCCCAATTCGGAAGATCTGCGGCATGTGAAGGGGATTGCTTCGCCTTTGCTTTCTCCGGATGGCCAGGAAGTTCTGTTCACGATGACGGATTCGACGGCGGATGGGGCGAAGAGCCATTTGTGGATGGTTTCTGTTGCGGGCGGGGCTTCGCGGCAACTGACTTATTCGCCATCGACGGACAAGCGCGGCGAGCAAAATGCGGTTTGGTCGCCGGATGGCAGCGCGATCTTCTTTCTAGCCAAGCGCGGAGATGCGACGCAGCTGTTTCGCTTGCCGCTGTCCGGAGGAGAGGCGATGCCGTACGAGCTGAAAGTCGCGCCTGCTGTGGATGACTCGAAGGAGCCTTCCTTCATCCCGCCCGCCAAGACGGAGGAAAAGAAGGATGAACCTCAGCCTGGGGCCAAGAAAGAAGATTCGAAACCGGAGCCGATCGCGATCAATGTCAGCGGATTTTCGTTGTCCCCGGACAGCCATTGGCTGGTGGTGTGGGCGAGCGATCCTGAGACTCCGGGCGAGAAGAAAGGGAAGGATGCGAAGGCTGACGCTGTGTGGGTGAACCATGAGCGGCATGGAGAGAGGCTCCATCTGGCGGCGCTCAAATCCGATGGGAGTCTGGACGGCGTGCTGAAGACGGTGGCTGTGGCGGCGGATGTGCGTGCGGTCTCCTGGTCGCCGAAGAGCGATCGGATGATTGTGGTGACTGAGCGGCCGAACGGGGCTGACGATCTGGGACCAGCCGGAAAAGGGTGGCTGGTAATTCCAAGTGAGCTCGACAAGCCAGTTGAGTTGAAGGGAATTCCGGCGACGGTGCGGGGGAGCTTCGGGTGGAGCCCCGATGGGAACCAGGTGGTCTTTGCAGCGCAGACCCCGGAGGATGCGCCGCCTGGGGTCGAAGAGTTATTTGCACTGGCGTTGCCTGGCGCTGGTCCTACGGAGAAGACGGAGGCTCTGCGGGTTACGGCGGGGTTTAACGGCGCGATCGGATTTGGCGATCCTGTGTATTTGCCGGATGGAAAGGTTGTCGCTTCGGTGGCGCAGGGGACGCGGGTTACGGCGGCTCGTCTTTCTCTGGATGGCAAGGCGGCGCCGGAGTTTGTTCCTCAGAGCGCTCCGATCATGAGTGGGTTGGGCACGAATCGCAAGCAGACTGGCTGGGTCTGGCTGGCTTCCGGGAGCGATCATCCGGAGTCGCTCTGCTATGCGGCGACACTGGGCGGCGAGTGCAAGACTCTGCCGACGCCGGAGTTGACGACGCAGCACTTCAAGAGCGTGAAGTCGCAGTTGATTACCTGGAAAAGCGATGGGTTCACGATTGAGGGGTTGCTTTATCTGCCGCAGGATTCCGCGAACAAGAAGGTTCCGTTGATTGTCGATGTGCATGGCGGGCCGCTGGGCACGTGGGAAGACCGGTTCGAGGAGTGGACTGGGTTTCTTGTTGGACATGGATGGGCAATATTGCGGCCCAATCCTCGCGGGTCTCATGCTTACGGGGTGAAGTTTGCGGCCGCGAACAAGAACGATCTTGGCGGCGGAGATTTTCGGGATGTGATGGCTGGAGTGGATGCGGTGTTGAAGCAGTATCCGATCGACCCGGACAAGCTGGCGTTGATGGGCTATAGCTATGGCGGGGAGATGGCTGGCTTTGCGGAGGGCAAGACGGACCGGTTCAAGTCGATTATCAGCGGGGCGCCGGTGATCGATCAGTTCAGTGAGTACGGGACGGAAGGCGGATCGTGGTACGACCGGTGGTATTTCGGCAAGCCCTGGGAGCATGTTCAGGATGCCTGGCGGCAGAGTCCGCTTTCGGGCGCTGCGAAGGCGAAGACTCCGTTTCTGCTGTTGCAAGGGCAGGCGGATGCGACTGATCCGCTGGGGCAGTCTGAAGAGATGTATCGCGCGCTACGGCAGGCTGGGGTTCCGGTGGAGATGGTCACGTATCCGCGGGAAGATCATGGGCCGCTGGCACGCGGGATTTTTGGCTACCCGGTGGCTGAGCCGTGGCATGGGTTCGATGGGCGGCAGAGGATTGTCGAGTTCCTGCAGAAGGGGTTTGGGGAAACGGCTAAATAGGCTGGGGGGTGTAGATTTTGAAGCCTGTGCTGATAGTCCTCTAGGGGCGGAAGGTCCAGCGGATTTTGGCTACTACGGACTCGGCATCGGGGTCGAAGCTGGACCCGGGTTGTCTTGTATTGCGAACCCAGGTGCGATCCCAGACAACGTAGAAGTCATCTCCGGGGCGGAAGGTCCAGCGCAGGCGGGTGTTGCTGCTCAGATCGAACGAGACGTTGTCGTATTGCACAAATGTGCTTAGCGACAGATTCGGGTTCCAGGAGAGCGCGCCGGTGAACTGCCAAAGTTTCTCGACGAATTTGCCCTGAGGCGTGTTGGCGAAGTAGTTATCGGCGGCTACGCCGAGCTGAACCTTGCCGCGGAGGGATGTCCAGTTCAAGGTGTTGTCCTGATGATATAAGTGGCCATTGTAATATCCACCGACTGTGCTGCCGCTGAAGAACTGCCATTGGCGATGCGGACTGCTAATATACGCGAGGGCGTAACGCTGGAAGTCGTATGATCCAGCGGGGTAAGTCCGGTTTGGGACGATAGTGAAAGGTGTTTGCAGTACTTCGTGGTCGATGTAGACGGCACTGTAGAGGATGTCGCCCGAGTTCATGTACAGCAAGAACGGATCAACGGTAAAGAGCTGGGACTGGACGTTACCCTGGGTATCGGTGATGCGGTTGAAGAATAGCTTGAATTTCGTTTGACGAATCGCTCCAAAGGGGCCGTCGGCTTTAGGACGCGGTCCGAAGGCGCAGCTGGCGTCTGTCTGATGGGTGGCCGGTCGGGGCAGAAATCCGAGCAGCGGATTGAAACCGTCCCCGTATTGATTGGTGCCGGCGGTGCAATTCAGCAGGTCGTTCGGGTAGTCGAAGCGCAGTCCCCAGGCCTGGCGATTGCCGACTGGCAGGTCTCCCTGCGTGGTCGCGGCCCATCCGCCAAAGGCCAGGCTGTGCTTGCCCATGAATGTCGAGGTATTCCAATCGGCGTCGGCGCCGGCGAGGGTGTTCGAAACCAGAGCTTCCGGATCGCCGTGGGTGACAATTGCCCCGACGCGCAAGTGCTTGTCGACGTCGTAGGATACGCGGCTGGCAAGCAGATTTGTTCCATCTACCTTAGCGGATGGGAGGCCGAGGTATTGCACGACTGTGTCGGGTACGTACGTGGTCTGAGTCTGAGCGTCCAGAAAGGCAAGGCTCCAGGGGCCGACATGACCATTCAGCTTGATGCCGCCAAGGAGTGGAATATCGTATCCATCGAGCAGGCCTACGTTGCGGCTGAAAAATGGAATGAAGGTTTGACTGGTGGGTGTGTTCAAGTCGAGGCCGAAGATGTATTGATTGGCGCCCTCGAGAAAGAAGGCGCGCTTCTCGGGGAAATACAACGGCCATGGAGTGATGTTGATTTGCCTTGAGTCCACTTCCGTTTCTGCAAAATCCGTATTGACGGAGAGCACAGCGGCCAGTTGGGGAGTGATGCGCCAGGTGATTTCGCCGCCGCCGGTGCCGGTCCAGTTGCGGTCGGTGGGAGCAAAATCTCGCAGCATGGTTCCGCTGGTGTAGGGTGCGAACTCGATTCCGTGCCCTTGCTTCAGGGGAGTCATGATCTCGAGGTCACCTGCGCGGCTCATGTCCCAAAGATCGGAATCGAGTGTCGGAGATGACCATCGGAGATCAGTCTGACTGCGCACGATGGAGCGCTCCACTTGCAATCCCCAATGGCCGCTAGCGCCCGCAAAATTGAGCGTTTGCGCGGGGATCCAGATTTCTGCAGACCAGCCGTCCGCGGTTCGTGCGGTGCGAGCATTCCAGATGCCGTCCCAATCGAGGGAATAATTCGAGGGTCCAGAGATGAGGCCATCTTCCCGTCCGGCGGCTTCGTTGATCTGGAAGTAGTAACCGGTTCGTTTGTCGCCAAAGGTGTCAAGAAGTACGGAGACGGTGTCGTCTCCGGTCTGGTCTCCATCCTGCGCGAGGGTGTGTACCTGGATTGCTTTGGGGTTGGGGTCATGGCAATCAAAGCCAAAGATCAAAGCGTCGTGGTAAATGAGAACGCGAACGGTGGTTACGTAAGGAGTGCTCTCGCCGGGGTGGGGCGACTGTTGGGTCAACACCATCGGCTCGGCGTTTTGCCAGTCGGGCTCATTGAGCTTGCCGTCGATGTCGATGGGGCCTGTTGCGAGCCTCGCATGAACGACCGGGTGTTCCGCGATCTGGACATCCGCTGCGGGAGGTGGAGGCGGTTTTGGAGGTATCTGAGCCGGTGCAAGCCTGTTTGAGACAGCGAGTAAGATACCGAGGATGAACGGAGAGAGCTTGCCTGAATTTCCCCATCGTAGAGCGCAGCTATAGCGGGCGCTGGTCGTAGGCGAGAAGCAAGTCGATGTCTGCTGCATGGGGGAGTGCAGTTCCTCGGCACGAATTGTGTGGCAGACCGGCTAGAGCTTGTGCGGTTCGCTGGGACGACGGAGTGACGGAATCCGCCTGGATTTAATCTGTTGCGGTTTAAGGGCTACAGTACTGCTCGCGTAGCCTTTGCAGAACCAAGAGGGAATCCCGATCGGAACAAGTCCGAACAAATTTGACCAAATCTGAAAAGCCGATCGGCGGCAAAAATTGCAATAAATTACTTATATAACAACGCGAAGCGCCCTCATAAGTCTATGGCTAATCTGAGTTATTGGCCTACTCTCAAACCTTTATGGTTACCGGATCAACAGGATGGAGCAAAGGGGTTTCTCCGGGATTGGGCTGGAGATGGATGAGAATCTAGTCCAGCCAACGGACGGATTCGTTTGGGTCCGGTGAAGGCGCGGGCGGTAGCGGGAGAGCGATAAAGCCTTCGCGCCAGTATCCGCCTTCCCTGCGTGGCGGCTGCCCAACGATTCTGGTGCCCATGTGGTTGTGCTGCTCGATTGCCAGGCCGGGAAGGCCTCCCACGATGGCTTGCAGCTGATCGTGATTCGGGGGTTGGCTGGTGGTGATGGGCAGCAGGGCGGTCAGCGCTGCGTAAGCCTCTGCGAGGTGACTGACGCGGCAGCGTCGCTTGGCTGGGAGCGGCGCGATGCCGAGCGACTTCCAGGCGGCGTGAGGATAGCTCTCTACGAGAATCTTTCGCGGCGCGGAGCCGGACTCGCGGGATTGCTCACGGGTGGCGAGCCGCTGCCAGCCGAGGCGGCTCAGGGCGTCGTAGAGGGCGAGGCAATAGCCGACAAATCTTTCGTATGTACCGGGCAGTACGATTCCGGGAAGGCCGGTTTTGGCGGAGGTGTTCAATTCGCGTTCGGAGGCGCGGCAGAATTCGTGGCCATTGTCTTCGGATTTCCATGCCTGGGGGCCGTCGAGCATGAGAACGCTGGCGTTCCGCTCCAGGCAGAGGGTGTTGAGGCGCAGGGCAAGCTCGACTACGGGAGGTGGGGTTGGGTCTTGCCAGCGGATGATTTCGCAGGCGATTTGCGAGCCTTTTTGCTCGAGGACGACGACGCCCAAATCGGACCAACTGCGGCAGGCGAGATCAACTGACAGGACGGGCATGGGGTTTACGCTATGCCCAGGATTCAACGGAGCGCAAGGTGGATGGCGGTAAATTCCAGCCTGCGATATACTGATTTGGTCTGCTTTGATTCAGGGAGTTCCCTGTTCCCAAAGTGGTTCTGAATGGGTTGGACGGACGTTTTAGAGTTCGCCGGACCGAAAACGAGAAAACAATGCCCAAATTGAAGACCCATACGGGCGCGGCCAAGCGCTTCTCCAAGACTGGTACCGGCAAGATCAAGCGGCACCAGACCAAGATGCGCCATATCCTTACGTCGAAGCTCCCCAAGACGAAGCGCAAGCTCGGCAAGAGCCTGATCGTCTCGGATGCTGACCACGAAAAGGTCGCCCGCATGATCCCGTACGCCTGATTGAACACAGTCTGAAAAGTGATCTCGCCTGATAGGGGCTGAGTGAGCTGGGCCAGCGCAAATGCGTTGCGCGGCCCCGGTTGAAGCTGAAGAGCTTATTCCAGAATTTCAGATACGACAGTGCGAGTGAAGAGGTTTCAAAGCGTCACCCTCCGGGGTTGCCGCCTCCTGCCTCCAGCCGCCAAACGAAACGCAAAAAGGAGCAAATCACATGCCTCGCGTAAAACGTGGCACAAAGCGGTCTGACCGCCGTAAGAAGATTCTCAAAAGGGCGAGTGGATACTTCCTCACGAAGTCCAAGCTTTACCAGGCAGCGCAGGAAGCTGTCGAGCGCGGACTCAAGTTCGCCTATACGGGCCGCCGGCAGAAGAAGCGCCAGTTCCGCTCGCTGTGGATCGTGCGTATCTCGGCCGCAGCCAAGTTGAATAACTTCAGCTATTCGCAGCTGATCAACGGGCTGAAGAAGGCCGGCATCGAGCTAGATCGCAAGATCCTGGCCGATATCGCTGTGCAAGACGCGCCGGGCTTTACGCGGCTGGTCGAACAGGCCAAGGCAGCTCTGGAAGCCGAAAAGTCTGCAAAGTAAATTTGTCTCGAAGCAAATGAAGCCCGGAGCGTCGCTCCGGGCTTCATTTGTTTTGAGATCTATTTTGCGTGGAAGATCACTCGACCATTGCGAATCGTGTAAAGCACCTTAGTGAATGCCAGGGGATCGCCGCTGGCCGGGTCGGCACCCAGCACCGTAAGATCCCCGTTCATGCCGGGCTCAACCTTGCCACCGGCGACGTGGAAAAGTTCGGCTGGAGCCGTCGTCAACATGGTCAGCACTTCCCGGAAACTCAGACCCGATTGAGCAAGCTGGCGGAACTCCTCGCCCTGATCGTAGTCGGGCAAAAAGCCGGTGTCCGTTCCATAGACGAGCCGCCCGCCCATGGCGTGAAAACGGTTCACCAGGCTGCGAATCGCGGGGATATTGTCGTCCCTGGAGAAGAGCTTCAACGTCGGAATCATCGTCATATGTCGCGCCACTATCTTTTGCAGGAATGCCTCATCGATGCCGACCGTCTGTTCCGGCGCGTGCGCCAGCACATCCACGCCGCTTTCCACCGCAACTTGAGTACCCTCAAGGTTTGAGGTGTGGGCAAAGACCAGTTGTCCGTGGCGATGAGCTTCATCGGCCGCTGCCCTCGCGATCGGAATGGCCATCGGCGCAATCTGGTCCGGTTTCACGATTGAGCCAGTGAAGAGCTTCACGATATCCGTGCCCATCGCTGCATTCTTGTCCACAAATGCTTTGGCCTCGGCCGGAGTCTCGGGTTGTCCGAGCTTTGAGCGCAACGCGGCGGATACGCCGTCCAGATAGTAGGGAAGAGCATGTGCAGGGAAAATGGGAGCGCCCGATGTGAAAATCCGTGGCCCCGTGACCTCGCCGCTCTCGATGCGACGGCGCAGCGCAATCGTATTTTCTCCATCGGAGCCGGTATCGACCACCGTGGTGAAACCGGAGTGAGTCAGCATCGCTTCAATCTGCCCGGCAAGCTTTTCGGCCGGCTGATGCGACGCATCGTCCCATTTGGGCTCCATGAAATGCACATGCGCATTCCAGAAGCCCGCCAAAACTACGCAGCCATTGCAGGGCAGCGTGGTCGTTCCTTCGGGGATATGCGGGTGCTCGCCGACTGCGGCAATGACTCCATCACGAATCACGACAGTCATACCGTGACTCGCTGGTGCTTGGGGTGACGCGTACACGGTTGCATTGACGATGGCTAGATTCTGGGCGTTCGCTCCCGATGAGAACAGGAGCGCAATGAGGGCAGGTGCAACAAGTCTCATGTCTCAATATACGAAAGCTGGGGCTGGCCAGTTCCGAGTGCAGGGTCTGGTCGGTGGTTTATCCTGACCCTTACGCATGACGAACGCTGAAGTAGACATGACGAACCCTGAAAGCTCCAATCTCGACCTGCAATTTGGTCAACTGGAACAGGAAGCCCGCCAGGCTGCCTCCTCGCTCGGCTCGCCTGAAGCGGTGGAAAACTTCCGCCTCGAATGGCTGGGACGGAAACAGGGGCGGCTGAAGCTGCTTTCTGAACAATGGCTCAAGACTGCGCCGGCTGAGGCGAAGCGGGAGATTGGGCAGCGGTTTAATGCTCTCAAGGCGCTGATCGACTCGCTGCTGGAAGAGGCTGCCGGATCTGGGCCAAGCGACGCGGCTCTTGCTGCGGAAGCCCTGGATGTGACGCTGCCCGGCACGCGAAGGCTGCTGGGTGCGGAGCATCCGATTACGCGCACGATGAATGAGCTGGTTTCGATCTTTGCCGGGCTGGGATATTCGGTGGGGATTGGGCCTCAGGTTGAGACGGACTATTACAACTTCGAGAGCATGAACTTCCCGCCGGGGCATCCGGCACGGGACACGCAGGACACGCTGGTGATTGCCAACCAGGAGCGGCGCAGCCAGCGGGACCGGCTGCTGCTGCGCACGCATACTTCTCCGGTGCAGATGCGGACGATGGAGCAAGAGGCTCCGCCGCTGCGTATCGTGATCCCCGGCAAGGTGCACCGCAATGAGGCCGATGACGCCACGCATTCCTCTACTTTTCACCAAGTCGAGGGGCTGTGCGTGGACACGAATATTACCTTCAGCGATCTGAAGGGGACGCTGGACTATGCGATGAAGGCTTTGTTTGGGTCGAGCGTGAAGACGCGGTTTTTTCCTTCGTTCTTTCCATTCACTGAGCCGAGCGCGGATGTGCAGATCAGTTGCATTTTCTGTGGCGGCAGGGGATGCCGGAAGTGCAAGTATTCCGGGTGGATTGAGTTGCTGGGCTGCGGGATGGTCGATCCTGCGGTCTTTGCCTTTGCGGCGGAGAAGCAGCCTGCTTACGATCCCAGGAAGATCTCTGGGTTTGCTTTCGGCATGGGGGTTGAGCGGATCGCGATGATGAAGTATGGGGTCAGCGACATTGGGCAGTTTTATTCGGGGGATATGAGATTCCTGGAACAATTTGCATGAGGGCAGCGGGTTGGCACGCTGCGCGTATTGGCGAGTTGGCAAGTTAGCGGCTGTGTGTGCTGAAGGGATTTGTGGTTGTGACGAGGACTAGGCACTATCGGGATTTGCTGGTCTGGCAGAAGGCTATGGAGTTGGCGCGGGAGGTCTATTTGCGAACTGAAGAGTTTCCCAAGTCTGAGACTTTCGGATTGCGGATGCAGATGCGCCGGTCCGCAGTTTCGGTCGCGAGCAATATTGCGGAAGGGCAT
>Ga0302309_10004345_pt1 | contig 10534 bp, 10 predicted proteins | sample III_Palsa_N1_1_FD_200453 | JGI IMG/M metagenome (GOLD analysis project Ga0302309, IMG submission 200453) | Peat permafrost microbial communities from Stordalen Mire near Abisko, Sweden - III_Palsa_N1_1 | ecosystem: Environmental > Terrestrial > Soil > Palsa > Peat permafrost | place: Sweden... | reverse complement strand
GATTCAGCAAGGTACCAGGTGTCGTAGGATGCGTTTCCTTGGCCAGCCGATCCTGTCCGGCGACAATCCGCCGAGTGATCGTCACTGGACCGAGAACGCGGCGCGTCCTAGATTCTCCACCTCCAGTTGGATCCTTGAGCCACGCTCTAGCGCCAGGGCCGCCGTGGCGCCACCCGCCATCACTATCCAACCTGGTTGCAGCTCTTCGCCCGATTCCCCGGCCATGCGGGCGGCCGCGACAAGCGATCGAATCGGATCGCCGAGGATCGCGGCGGTCGACCCGAAAGCCTTTGGACAGCCGTCGACCGACAAGACGATTCCGAGATTTGTGACGTCGGTGTCCCGCGGCTGCCATCCGCCAATGATGAGTCCTGATGAAGATGAATTGTCGGCGATCACATCAGTCAATGAAAACTTAAAGTTCTCGTATCGCGAATCGATAATTTCCAATGCCGGTGCAATCGCTTCGACTGCAGCGAACGCCTGCATCGCAGTAACACGGCCCACGAGAGGTTGTTTGAGCAAATACGCAATTTCGGGTTCAACGCGCGGATGTACGAAGTTCGCGATGCGCACATCCCCTCCCTCTTCCTGAAGCATGAGGTCCGTTAGCCGGCCCCAAATTAGGTCGGACACGCCCATTTGAACCATCTTCGCGCGGCTGGTAAACCCCATCTTCGTTCCAATGCGGCGCTCTCCCCGGCTAAGGCGTCGAGCAATACTCAGACGTTGAATCTCGTACGCCTGCTCAACGGTGATATCGGCTGACAGCTGGGTGGTGGCCCGGGCCGATTGCGCGGCTTGATCTAGGCGTTCCGCAAGTGCCGAGGTATCGATCATGTATGTTGCGCCTCGCGCTGCTTGGTCATGTCGAGCGCGACATCGACGATCATGTCTTCCTGGCCGCCTACCATTTTTCTCTTGCCAAGTTCAATCAGAATACTTCGAGTATCAAGGCCAAAATCCTTGGCTGCCTTTTCCGCGTGACGCAGGAAAGATGAGTAAACTCCGGCGTAGCCCAAGGTGAGAGTCTCACGATCGACGCGGACCGGGCGATCTTGCAACGGCCGCACTAAATCCTCGGCGGCGTCCATCAGAGCGAACAGGTCGCATCCGTGATTCCAGCCGTAGACATCCGCCGCGGCGACAAAGACCTCAATAGGCGCATTACCAGCTCCGGCTCCCATGCCTGCCAGGCTCGCATCGATACGAACGGCACCATTCCTGACTGCAACGATTGAGTTGGCGACGCCGAGTGATAAGTTGTGATGAGCATGTATGCCGCGCTGCGTCTGGGGATCAAGCACTCGATCGTAGGCCTGAAAACGTGCGGCTACGTCGTCCATAGTGAGCGCGCCACCGCTATCGGTGACGTATACACAGTGTGCACCGTAACTCTCCATTAGCTTTGCCTGCGCTGCGAGCACATCTGGAGGGACCATATGGCTCATCATTAGAAAGCCCGCTACGTCCATTCCCAATTTGCGCGCGTACTCGATATGCTGCTTAGAAATGTCCGCTTCCGTGCAGTGGGTGGCAACGCGAACCGAGCGGACACCCAGCTCGAAGCCGCGCCTTAAATCGTGAATGGTGCCGATCCCCGGGATGAGGAGCGTAGTAAGCGCGCTGTGCTGCAGTATCTCTGCCACTGATCCAATCCAGTCCCAATCGGTGTGCGCGCCAAAGCCAAAGTTAAAGCTGGATCCGGCAAGCCCGTCGCCGTGAGCGACTTCAATTGCGTCCACCTTGGCGCCGTCGAGCGCTCGTGCGATTGCTCTGACGTGGTCGAGCCCATACTGATGCCGAATGGCGTGCATCCCATCGCGCAGCGTGACGTCCTGGATATACAACTTCGTGGTTTTTGGGTCAAAGTTCACGCTGCGACCTCCGATTGGCTGCGAACGGCGATCTTTTCAGCCATGCGGAGTGCTGCTGAGGTCATGATGTCAAGATTGCCCGCATAGGCGGGTAGATAATGGCCCGCACCTTCCACTTCAAGAAATACAGAGATTTTGAGGCCTGAGTACTGCGCATTCATATCTGGAATTCGCAACGGATTAGATTTGCGGATCTCTTCAAATTGCACGTTTTGCTTCAGGCGATATCCGGGCACGTAGGTTTGAACCTCCGTGACCATTTGCCGAATGGACCTCTCGATCGCGTATGTGTCAGCGTCGTCCGTCAGACAATAAACTGTGTCTCGCATGATGAGGGGCGGCTCGGCCGGATTCAGAACAATGATGGCCTTGCCGCGCTCGGCTCCGCCCACGGCCTCGATCGCGCGACTGGTCGTTTCAGTGAACTCATCAATGTTCGCTCGCGTACCGGGCCCGGCCGATTTTGACGCAATCGATGCGACGATTTCTGCGTACCGAACCGGCGCCTGGGCGCTTATCGCAGCAACGATGGGAATCGTGGCCTGCCCGCCGCACGTCACCATATTGACGTTCGGAGAAGCGAGATTGACGTCACCGTTGACCGAGGGAATTGTATAAGGCCCGATAGCCGCTGGCGTCAGGTCGATGATTCGTTTGCCGTACGCACGCAAAATGTGGTCGTGTTGCTTATGGGCACCAGCGCTGGTCGCGTCGAATACGATTTCGATATCAGAACAAATGGGCATTGCGACCAGACCTTCGACACCTTTCGACGTGATCTGCACTCCCATGCGGGCGGCACGCTTTAAACCGTCGGACTGGGCGTCAATCCCCACGAACGCGGCCATTTCGAGGCAGTTCGACAATCGCATGACCTTCATCAATAAGTCGGTGCCGATGTTGCCGGATCCGATGATTGCGACCTTGGTCTTTTTCATAGGCTAGTCTTTGGAAAAGGCAGCGGTGACGCTACCGAGGCCGGAAATTCTTGCAGTGTAGGCAGCACCACCTTTTACGGGAACCATGGGGCCCAGTGCGCCGGAGAGTATTACCTGCCCTTCTTTTAGGGGTCTTCCAAGACGGTACATAGTGCGAGCAAGCCACAACACTGCGTTCAATGGGTTTCCGAGACAAGCCGCTCCGCACCCGACTGATAAAGGTTCGCCTCGATGTTCCAAGCTCATGCCGCAAAGACGTAGGTCTAGTGAATCGAGCCTCCGCGCGGTGCCACCCAGAACAAAAAGCCCAGCGGAGGCATTGTCTGCGACCGTGTCAAAGATTGAGATCTGCCAGTCGCGCACTCGACTATCAACGATTTCAATGGCGGGTATCGCATATGCAATAGCATTCATGACTACACCGAGCGATAAATCGTCTCGAGCGAGATCTCGCTCCAAAACAAAGCCTATTTCGGCCTCTACACGAGGCTGCATGAGGCGGGAAAGAGGGACTTCCTCTCCATCGCCATATTCCATCGAATCTGTAAGAAAACCGAAATCCGGCTGGCTAACGCCGAGTTGCTTCTGGACCGCCAATGCCGTCAACCCAATTTTACGGCCGATGACAGCCTGACCGGAGCTCATCGCATTAGCTTCCAAACGGCGTTGAATCGCGTATGCCCCACCTACCCCATGAGGTTCAACGAGAGGGCGAACGGGGTCGCATGGCGTTCGATCACGAAGTGCCGTCATCAACAAGTCAGCTGCGCGTAACAGGTCAGTGGAATCCGTTTGTGCGGTGCTTAGTTGGCCGTTCACAAACCCTTCCCTTCGTCCGACGCTGGGCAGTGTTCACGATGCGCGATATCGCCAAATATCCGGGCGTATGTTGGCTTAACACGTCGATAAGTGATTTCAGACAAATCCTTCGCTCCAGAGAGGTTCGTCGTAGATGCACCATTGGCACTAGAGCGCGAGGCAGCACCTCGGAACAATATTACGAACACTAGATCGCCCCGATTATAATCGATTATTCGTGTCGTGTGGAAGGTGTTATTAAATATTATGAGAACGCTTCGTGCGAGGAATATTGCCTTATGCGCTGTTTGGCGACGACGTAGATACGTCATTGGGGCGGTCGACAAGATGGGCCATAATCGATGGATTAGTCAGCGCGTCGAGGAACGGCACCTATGGCCCTGGCGGCTTGCCTATCGGGGAGTTGGAAAGCAGGAATGACGACTTGAGCACAAATCGTACGAGTTTCGGGCCGAGTGTCCACGACATTTGGCAATCCGGGATCGCCGGAATTCCCGAAGTTTCAGGATCGGCCTCGGCAGCATGTCGATGAACGGAGTCGCGTGTAGATAATCGAATATCAATCGATACGATCGATTATCACTGGACCACTTCACGTTGGGCGGGCACGACTGTCGAAGAGAAGTTATAGAAAAAAAGGGAGTTTTGTGAAGTTACTGTCTGTTGGCTTAGCGACAACGTCGATGACCGCACTGGCCACACCCAATCCAGCTCCAGAAGCTGGCAATTCCGAAACTCCGCCAGTGGCCCGCCTCTGACGCGAACGCGAACGCCGGCGCCTCACTCGAGGAGGTAACGGTTACCGCGCCGAAGCCCTCTGAAACTCTTTGCCGTTCGGCGAGAAGGAGCCGAAGGCCATTCCCACGAGCGACGCAGCAAAGCAGGGGCGAACTGCGCTTTTTTCAATTGCCCATTCCTTAAGAATTATGGCCGTGACAAAAGCAAGCAACTGAATGTCGAGTTCATCCAGTACGAGCCCGCATAACACCACAACGACGATGCAGTACTGTTTGAACTTAAGCGGTCGGGCGTCAAACCGCATCGGATACGCCACTCAACCGGTGCAATTCGCGACGGCTGCGATCTTTGCGGCTAGGATTCATTCAAATACTCCCAGCTTCCCTTCCTGGAGGTTTATGACGACCGACTTGGTAGTCGTATAGTCTCTAAGGATGTCATAGGCGAACTCACGACCGTAGCCACTCTGCTTGCAGCCACCAAGAGGAATTCCGGCTTGGAGGTTGAAATATCGATTAACCCAAATTACGCCGGTCTCCAGTGAGCGGGCGAGTCTATGCGCCTGGGTCAGGTCCTTCGTCCAGATTCCACCAGCGAGGCCATACGTGGTGTCGTTAGCCTGCCTTACCATTTCGTTTTCGTCCGCCCAATCTATGACACAGGTCACCGGACCAAAGATCTCCTCGCGCGCCACCCGCATCTCGTTCGTCACGTTGCCGAGAATGGTAGGTTGAACAAAGAAGCCCCCATCGAAAATCGCGCCCCGCGCCACGTCGCCACCGGTTAGCACTGACGCGCCTTCTTCACGGGCCAGGGTCAAATATCCCACCACCTTATCGAATTGTGCCCGCGAGGCGAGGGCGCCCAACTGTGTCCCCTCAGCCTGCGGATTGCCGATACGGATACCCTTTGTGATTCGGACGACTTCCTCCAGGAACTCGTCCTTAACCGAACGCTGAACAAAAACACGTGATCCGGCGAGGCACACTTCTCCCTTGTTAAACACTGTGGACATCACCGTGGATTCGGCCGCTGCCGCAAGGTCTGCCCCTTGGCAAATGATGTGCGCTGACTTACCCCCGAGCTCCATCGTCTGGGGAATGATGTTGTGAGCGGCATATGACAGCACCCGCCTTGCGGTGCCGACCGATCCGGTGAAGCTGACTTTGCGCACGGCCGGGTGTGTGACGAGAGCCTCCCCCACACTGGCGCCATAACCTGTTAAGACGTTGATGACTCCGGCCGGCAGTATGTCCGCTACCTCCCGTATGAACTCCAGTACACTTAGGCAAACCAATTCTGCCGGTTTGAGCACGACCGTATTTCCGGCTGCGAGCGCCGGTGCCAATTTCATTGCCGCCATTAGCAAAGGAACGTTCCACGGAATAATTTGTGCGCAGACACCAATCGCCTCTCGATGCACGAGGTTGATAGCATCCGGATAATCCTGGGTCTCGCCGTGTAAGGAGTAGGCCGCCCCGGCGAAGTACTCGAACTGCGCAATAGCGTGCGGAATATCAAAGGCTTTCGCTTCCGCAAACGTTTTGCCGTTGTTTAGGGACTCTATCAATGCAAAGTCTGCCGCACGGGCGCGGACCCTGCGGGCAATCTCCAGCAGCAGCTCTTGGCGGCGGGACGCACTGCTGCGCGACCAAGCAGGAAACGCAGAACGGGCGGCTTCCGCAGCGCGATGAGCATCCGCAGCAGAGCCCGCCTGTATGCGCGCAAGGACCTGGCCTGTCGCTGGATTATTTTGAGCGATCGTCTCGCCGCTCGTGCCAGCGATCCACTCGCCGCCGATGAAGTGACCATACTCGGGCAACAACAAAGGTCCCGACCCATCATGTCGCGTGGGCTGAAACATATTTACTCCTCCACTCCTTCCTCAGTTGCCTTCAACGCGTCGAAGCGACTGACCATTTCAGAGGTCGGTTAAGCTTTGCGAGGCTGCTTGTAAGCTGTGTCAGATCCCAGACACATCCACGCGGCGATTGTCTTGCTTGTAAGGGGCCGCTGCGACGATTGCGCGAATCTCTTTTTGGGACTCACCCGGATTTCCCCATGTGACAATCACTTCACTCCCGATCTCCGCCTGATCCGCGTCAATTACGCAGAGCGACAGCATCTGTCGGAAGAAATAGCTGTAACCACGCGAGGAGGCTATGCCCACAAATCGCCCATTTTTGCTGACCTTATCCATGTAGCAGAAGCCGCGCTGATCTCTAGGCATATCCATGAAATGATAGGTCGGTCCCGATCGGAAGAACGACGCGTGAACATCATTCACGTCATCTGCGTTCCAAATTAACGTCCTGATAAGGCGACTGGGATTCGCTTTTTCTTTCTCAAGTGCCGCGCGTCCCCGGAAATCATGGTCGAAATTAATTACCTTTGACCAGCCGAGTTCGACCGGACTGCGGTACCAAGCGCTGATGTCCTCTGCCTCGAAGCTACCAGCGAGATTGAAAGTCGACGACGAAGCAGGCATTGCCGCGAGAAACTCTTTGCGATAGTCCGCCATGTCTTCCCCGAATATTGCCGGCATGTAGTCGGTCGTAATGGTGGGAAAACAGGCTTCCAAGTGATTAATGAATACGGCCCTACCGCCGAGTTGCCGGATTCCGAATTCCTTACCCGCCTCCATGATGGCGGTGTGGATGTCCCGCGTATGCTCGCGTGGACCTTGCAGTTCGTATCCAATCTCACCGGCCATGCCTTGGCGAAGGGCACGCACTTCGTGACCGGCAATCGTGATTTTGGTAGAATGCATGAACTTTACGTCGCGCAGGCTTTGGCCAGCTGCCTTCTCGACCACGTTCACGGCCAGCGGGCCTGACACCTGCAGAACATGGTAATCGAGCACATGGGATTTGACGTTGTACTTCGAGCGACGCAAATAGAAATCCATCAGGAAGGTCCCTCGGCCGAACAGGATGAATTCCTCTTCGCCGACCCGACTCAAGATGCCTTCGTGAATGACCTTTCCAGCGTCATTGCAGTGGATGACATGCTTCGCCTGATTGATGACGAACTTCTCGAAACTGTTGACCGTGTAGCCGGAAAAAAACTTCAGGACGTCGGGGCCTGTGTACCGTCGTTCCCACATGAAAGACCAGTCACCGATGTAGCACGCCTCTTTCCACGACATGCTCTCATCCAGCCAGTCCGTGTATTCCGGCTGACCCCAGCGGGACGTAAAGTGACCCACTGGAGTTCTACGCATTTCACTGACGTTGATCATTTTCAGGCTCTTACCTTAGGCAGTAAGTTGTTCACTGGATACAGCATCTACCAAGGTTGGTACGCGTTGCAGTGGTCAGCGGCATGGTTGGCGCCAGCTTCACGATGATCGTGTTTCCGGCCATCAATGCAGGAGCGACCTTCATGACCATCAGATCATCGGGAAGTTATACGGAATGGTCGCGCCGACCACGCCTAATGCGGTACGTTGTTCGACGATCTCCTTCTCCGCGGTATCCCGGATGATCTTGAGCGGCAGTTCCATCTTTGCGAATTCGCGGAGCACCGCGATCGAGCCGAGGATTTCCTCGCGCGCCTGTGCCAGGGGTTTGCCCGGTTTGGCCGTCAACAGGCCAGCGAACTCATCGATGCGGGCTTCAAACGCGTTGGTGATGCGCGTCAGAACGTGGCGCGCCCGTTCCATGGATAGCGCGACCATTCTGTAACGGCAGCCTTCGTCGCCGCGACCGCCTCGTTCAATTGCGCTGCGTTGGCGCGAGAAAGGCGACAGAACCTCCTCGGTCGCCGGATTGAGAACGTCGATTGTCGCCGCTCGGGGCACAAGCAGACCGACGATCAGCATCTTGAATTCCTTCATAGGCAGACCCCTCGTACAGACCGTTCGAATCATCTGACATGGCCGATAAGGCTGCGGTCGCACTCTCGACGAGACGAGGTCGGTGCCGCCGCGACGACGGACCATCGCATCGAACGCTGGTTTCGCGCTGGCGCGATCGGCGACATCGAACGCTTGGCCCGCGGCATCCGTCGCGAGTTCCGGGAGGCGCCTTCGATCGGCCTGCGTCAAGATCGGCAAGCGTCATACGCTATTGTCGGGAAAGGCACGCGCGACACGCAGGGTAGCCACCGGGATTGTACGCATGCGTTATACCCTCTCAACACTATGCGGGGCCATGATCGCGCCGGCGGCAACCTCCTGCGCCCAGGGCATGTCCATGGGATTGGCCGCGAAATCGGTCACGACGTCGAGCACATAGGCCTTGGACGAAGCCACCGCGCGGATGAAGGCGCCTTCGAGATCGGCGACGCGCTCGACCCTTTCGCCATCGCAGCCATAACCCTTCGCGACCATTGCGAACTGCACGTCGGTCAAGTTCACGCCCATGTCGGGATTCTGCATAATCTGATCCTGGATCATGCGATAGGCGCCCCACGCCCGATCGTTCATCACGATCACAACGACCTTGATGTTCTGCCGCGCCATGGTTTCGAATTCCTGCCCGGTGAGACCAGCCGAACCGTCGCCCGTGATGACAAATACCGGCGTCTGGTATCCGGACGCGACCCGCGCGCCGATCCCCAGCGGTATCGCCGAACCCATGTGTCCCATGCCACTATCGAACTTGCGGTTGGGGCAAACCGCGCGCAGCATCGACATCAGCCAAGTCGAGCTCTGGCCGCCATCCATAGTCACGATGGCGTGGTCGGGAATGAGCTGCGCGAGCACGCGCACCCAAGCCGGCGTCGGCTGGGGGCCATTCTCGGCCAGCGCCTTCTCAGCGAGCGCGTCGATCTCTGCCACAAAGGTGCGCCGCGCCTCGCGCATTTTCTGGATCCATCTCTCATCGAAGGCCAAGCGGGATGGTTCGATCGCCTCGGCGAGTGCACGCAGGGTCTCGCGTGCATCGCCGACCAGCCCGAGGGTCGCCCTGACATTCTTGCCCAGCATCTCGTCGTCGATATCGATCTGGATGACTTTCTGGCCTGGAGGCATGGGGCTGGAGACCTTGCCGATCGGGGTCCAAGTGCCGAACTTGGATCCCACCGCCAGCACCACGTCCGCTTCCTGGCAAGCGCGATGGAAGCCGTAGCCGGAATACCAGCTTGGCGAACCGATGGCATTGGGGCTGTCGGGGTCGACCGTCCCCCAGCCCTGGACGGACGAGCCCGCCGGCGCGGGATAGCGCTTGGCGAATTCGCGAAAGGCCTCCACAGCGCCAGATCGCACGACGCCACCGCCCGCGATCAACAAGGGGCGCCTGGCCCCGTGCATCAGCTCGAGGGCGGCCGCGAGTTCGCCACGGGAGGGCACTGGACGCGGCGGAGGCAGCACCGGAATACTATCGAGATCATAGGTGCAGGGGAGTCCGGTAACGTCGATCGGAATATCGATCAGGACCGGTCCTGGCCGGCCGGAGCGGGATATCGTGATCGCACGCTCGAACAGCGACGGCGCGCGCTCGGGATCGCGTATCTGGGCGCGCCATTTTGTGATGGGCTCGTACAGAGCCAGATGGTCCGCAGCCTGCAACAGATCCTGATCAGGAGCGATCCGGTTGAGCTGATTGTTTGGCGTCACCACGATCATTGGGATATTGTTCGCCCAGGCGGCCGCCACGCCGGGCAGCAGGTTGGTGGCGCCCGGTCCGACCGTTCCGAAGCAAAGCGCCATCTCGCCTTCGATAAGCGTCGCTCCGTGTGCCGCATGGCCGGCGCATTCCTCGTGACGCATCGTCACGTAGCGAAAGAAGGAATCACGACTAAAGGCATCCATCAGGATGGCAAGCTGCGCCGAGGGCAGACCGAACACATTGCGGATGCCATGCTTCTTCAGAACTTCGACCAGAACACCGCAGACCGTGCTCCGTATGGTGGATGACATGGGCATGATCTTTACCTCGAAATCGTTTCCTGTACGAGCAAACGCACTACGCGCCCAATCGCCTCGAGGCGTGTGACAGCTGCGGCATCGGTCCGGCATCCGCCAGTCGCGTAGGTATCACGGCTAGGCGACACGGCGACTTCCGCCTTCAGGAAGATTGCAGTGAAGGCGCGGACATTCCTATGACCGGTTTCGGTCATTTCGGTCAGGCCATAGATTTGCAACATGCACTGCCTCGGCTGTGTTTCCTCAAGGATTGGACCTCACGAATCCCCTCATTTTTAAGTGGGAAAGAACCG
>Ga0302309_10004339_pt1 | contig 10543 bp, 5 predicted proteins | sample III_Palsa_N1_1_FD_200453 | JGI IMG/M metagenome (GOLD analysis project Ga0302309, IMG submission 200453) | Peat permafrost microbial communities from Stordalen Mire near Abisko, Sweden - III_Palsa_N1_1 | ecosystem: Environmental > Terrestrial > Soil > Palsa > Peat permafrost | place: Sweden... | reverse complement strand
CAGCCCGATGAGCCAGCTTATCTGCCAGCGGAGGCCGCCGCCGAGGTAGATCAGTCCCGCGAAAAACCAGGCTATACCTATCCTTGCGAGTACGCTGGGAAAACGTGTGTTTTCCAGGCCATTGAATCGGAGGGCGCCGTTGACCACGAGGCCGAGGAGCACCAGGATGAGGGTGCGCCGGAGCATCCTGCCGATGACTTGTTTTTTTGTCGAAGATCTTAGTTGGTGGGTTACGGAAAAAGGGAGGGCGGCCCCGGCGATAAAGAGAAAGAGGGGGAAGATCATGTCATAGAAAGTGAAGCCATTCCAGACGGTATGGTGCAATTGGTCGGACATCATGGTGAAGACGGGCCAGCCGGTGGTTCGTGCGAGGGCGTGGACGATCTGTTCGCCGCTCATGATCCAGAACATATCGAATCCGCGGAGGGCATCGAGGGAGAGGACGCGGGGGGTGGCGCTGGGGGCTTTGGCGCCTGAGAGGGGGGTGGATGGGGCGATGGGGGTATTACTCATACGATGCGGATATAGATTGACGATATTTTTGATAAAGCTGCAGGGCTATTTTCCTGCTGTCGCCGGTGGGAGTCGTCGGGTAGGATTGATGTTCGTTGACCCAATGCCATTCCCATGCGCTGATTTCTTTTTCGAATTGATCGAGGTCGGGGGCGCTATCCTGTTGGAGGCTTTGGTGTAATAACGCGAAGAATTTTTGCCAGCGGACTTTATAGAAGTCCTTTAGCAGTCCGCTCCATTGACGGTTGGCGTATTCATGCAGGGGGCTATTGGCGTCGCCCCAGAGGGTAAGCAGGTCGCGGGCATTCCTTTCGTAGCTATCTTTTTCTGCGGGGGTGATGCCGCAGTTTCGGGCGGAGGCGATCCAGGGGCCGAGGAGAAAGTCTTTGCGGGAGGCGAGGAGGTGGTCGAGGTCTTCGATGAGGGTGATGAAGCTGGTGCTATATAAGTTGAAGGCGGCGGTGTCTTTGGCGTGGAATGCGTCGACCCATTTTTTTTGGAGGGCGTCGGCGTAGTTGGCGAGGACCTGGCGGGTGATGTCGGTGAGGTCGTAGAGGAAGCCGTCGGTGGGGGTCGCGGGTGTGGGGGCGGTTGCGGAGGCGGCGGGGGTCGCGGCCTTGACGAACAGGTCCCAGGCGGGCAGGAGGGCTTGGGGGGGATAGTTGAGCATGGTGCGGGTCCAAACGGTCGTGGAGTCGACCGTAGGCCGCCCTGTCATGATGGATTCGGCGCCGTCGCGGATTTTGAGTCCGTTGTAGACGGTTTGACGAAGGATCTGCCAGGCTTGCAGCAATTCGTCGCTATCGAAGCCGTAGCGGTTGCGGATGTAAGTGGGGAGCCAGGCCTGAAGGTCTATCGGCTGAGACTGCCAGGTATTGTCCATCATCAGTTCGTAAAGCACGGGATTCTGTTCGATAGCTTCCATGGTCAGGCCGATACCGGTGAGTTTGCCGGAGGTTGAATCTTTCAAGGCCTGGGCGGGTTTTGAGGCGACGTCGTCCATATGGCCGAAGAGGTTGACGTTGCCGCCGAAATTATTGAGCATATTCCAGATCCAGGGTTTGCCATAGAAGGCGTCCGTACTTTTCCAGATAGGCTGGATCTCGGCGGCCAAATCGAGTACGAGGAGGCGATCACCGGGCACGGCATCCAGCAAAGCTTTGATCTGCGGGGCCTTCCAGAACTTCCGGTCATTATAAAACAGCCAGCCTTGCATCACCCAGGTAGCGGAAGTATCGGCCTGGTGCATGCTGCTATAGAGCCGGCGGCTGAGGGCGGCGAGGAAAGCGGGATCGTCGGAGGGTGGTTCGTTTTCATTAAAGGTATCGGCGGAATAGAGATGATCCGTGCCGAACAGGCGGGTTTGGGTCTGGATGAATTTCCTGCCGATGACGGCAAACAAGGAATCTTCCGAGTCCAGGATATAGGTATCGGCAAAGCCGTTGGTCCAGTTGACACGTTTGAGCCTGGCTGTTGGGAAGTGTTGTTGAAAGCCGGGAGGCACGTGGCCAGTGAAGGCGGGCAGGACGGGGGTCATGCCCAGTGCTCTTTCTCTTTGGAGGATGCGAAGCTGGAGATCACGGTGGCTGGTCATCCAATGCGGGGTGAGGGGGCCGCCCCAGCCGTCGAGGTTGCCCATCCAAAGCCAGGCAAAATAAGCGGGCCCTGAAAAGAAGGCATTCAGTTCGGTGTCGGTGAACCCCATTTCCTTATAGACGATGTCCCAGGTATATTCTTCTCCGGTGATCGCCAGTGGCATATTGATGCCATGGAGGGCCATCCAGTCGATCTCTTTTTCCCACCGTGGCCAGTCCCACCAACTCATGCTGTAATTGAAGGTGCAGTAATTGAGGTAATAGCGGTCCTTGTAAGGAGAGCTGGCGGCGATCTTACTTTTTATAGCCGGGAGGGGGTTGGGGAGGTGTAGGTTAGTGCCATTCCAGGTGATCTGGCAGTGGCAAAAGTTCTTTAAGTAATAATATAAGGCGGAGGCGACAGCGACGCTGTTATTGCCGCGCAGGATGATTTTGTTACCGCGGCTTTCGAGTTCGAAGCTGTCTTTGGCGGCTGAGGGTAAGCTTTCGATGATAAAGGATGTGGCGTGGTTGGGGAGGATGCGGTGGATGAGGGCATAGGATGCTTCATGCTGCGCATGGACGGCGAAGGAGATGGCGAGTAGAAGCGGGAGGAAGAGACGGGGCATATTGGCGGGTTTTGCCGTGCAAATTATCGAAATAAAAAACCCCGGGGAAAGTATCCCCGGGGCAGGCTTATCAAGAGCTTAGTAGCCAGGATTCTGGACTAACTTGGTATTCAACTGTAAGGCCGTGAAAGGGATAGGATAGATCTCATGCTGAGTGTTCGCATCCGTCTTGAACCCCCAGGAGTTTTCATAATAGCCATACCGGATCATGTCATTCCGATGCCAGGATTCCTGGGTGAATTCCCTGCAACGTTCGTTGTAGATGGAATCGAGGGTGCAATTGATCCAGGCTGTCGAGGTGGTGCGAGCGGCACGCAATTCGTTAGCCAGGATAAGCGCGGTTTGACCGTTGGTGACCGTTCCGCCTCTTAGGATCGCTTCCGCCTTCATCAGCAGGATATCGGAATATCTAAAAACGGGGATGTCGTTGTTCATCGCGGTACTGGGGGAAGTGGAGTCCGGGTGGAACTTGATACAACGGTAGCCCATGTTCCAGGCGATCTCGTCATTTCCGCAGTCGAATGAGGCGACATCCTGCCGCAGGATGATATCGGGGGTCAAATTGACCTGGTAGGTGTAGGAGGCGCCGGGAGCGCTGCCGGTATAGAACTGGTCGTACCCCAGGTTGGTGGTAGTGACCGTTACGGGTGTAACTCCGTCTTCCATATACTGGAGCCCGGTCAGCCATTGGTTGTTCCGCACGTCATTCGAATCATAGAAATAGGCGTAATAGCTGGGGATGGTGCTTTCGGGTGCGCTGGGGGTAAAATTGATATGAAATTTTGCCTTTTCGGAACGGGGCAGGTCATACCGCTGGTGGAGGTTCGTGCCCCGGAAGCCCCAGGGGCCGCTGCTGAAGGTTGGGTTCTCCGGAATGGCAAAAATGAATTCCGGGTTCAGGGTCCCGTTGTTGGGCCCGTTGTTGTAGGCAAACTGGCTGAAATAGGTAGACATCGGCTGTAGGGAGAAGAGACCCGAATTAATGACGCTGTCACAGGCGGCGATGCAATCATTCCAGCGTGCCGTCCCTCCGGTATAGTAATTGTCATTCAGGTACAGCTTAGCCAGCAGGGCGTATGCCGTATATTTTGTAGCGCGGCCATACGTGGCCGTGTTGACGGCAGTGCTCAGATAGGGGAGGGCTGCTTTGACTTCCGATTCGATAAAGGCAGCTACGGTAGCCCGTGGTGATGCCGGTTGCGATACGAAACTGCCGGCGACGGTATCGATCGGCACGTTGCCGAACAGGTCCATCATCATCAGATAGGCAAAGGCGCGGACGGTGCGCAGTTCTGCGATGCTGGTCACTTTGCCGGCGTTGGTGGAGGGCTCATCTTCGTTGAGGAGCGCCATCTCCTGTGTAGCCAGGCCGATGATGGTGGATTGCCAGCTCCACATGCTTTCCATGTAGGCGTTACCACTGTTCCAGGTATGGTAGTGCAATTGCTGGTTTTCTCCCGAGTTGAACCAGTTGCCGCCGCGGGCCGGGAGTATCTCTTCATCGGTGCTGAGGGTCTGCATGAAGAAATATTCTACGCCGTAGCTGCCCCGCAGTGCTACATAGGCGGGCCCTTCCGCCTGGATGAATTGAGCGGAGTCCTGCGGGAAGACGTTGGGGGTCAGCTCGGAGGTGATCGGTACAGAGAGCTTGTGACAGGAGCAGAACATGCTTGTCAGCAGTCCTGCCATGATCATATAGTTGAATGTTTTTTTCATGATGCTGCTTTTTACAGTTTTGCGTTAGAAAGAGATGTTTGCGCCGAGCAGGAACGTGCGGGTTTTGGGATAGAAATTATTATAATCTACTCCCGGCGCCAGGCCGCCCTGGTTGATCTCCGGATCGATACCCCGGTAGCCTGTGATAACGAAGAGGTTATTCCCCGTCACATAGAACCTGAGGGACTTGATATATTCGCCTACATTCCGAAGGGTGTAGCCCAGCGAAGCATTATCGAGGCGCAGGTAGCTGCCACTCTCGACGAAGCGGGAGGAATACAGGTATGAGTTGTAATCCGCCGTGGTTTCATGTGCAGCGTCCTCCAGAATATTGGTGTACTGGGCCGTTGCAGGGCGGAAGAGATCTGCCCGGGTGGCATTGAAGATATGGCCGCCGAATGAGCCGCGGACGAAGATATTCAGGTCGAATTTCTGGTACCTGAAGTTATTGGCCCAGCCGAGCAGGAGTTTCGGTTGTGCATTGCTGAGGTAGTGATAATCCACTCCCTGAGTAGGCGTGGTCGTCAGCTTGCCGGTGGCGGACACATATTGAGAGACGCCGCTAGAGTTCTGGCCGGCATATTCCAGGGAGAAGAACTGTCCCAGGGGTTTGCCGGATTTGAGGATCTCGACCGTGCTGCCGGACTGGCCTGCACCTTCGGGGTCAGCCAGGAGGACGGAGTCACCGCCACTAAACAGCGGGTTTTTGAGACTGATGATCTTGTTGATATTGTGCGCCAGGTTGAGGCTACTGGTCCACTTGAAGTTCTTGGTAGCCACGGGTATTACGGTAAGCGCTAATTCGATGCCTTTGTTGTTCATGCTGCCGCCGTTGGCCGTGACGCTGCCGGAGGGGACGAGGATGGGGTCCACCGCGTAGCTATAGATCATCCCGGTAGTCGTTTTATTATACACGTCTATCGCTCCGCCGACTTTTCCTTTGAGGAGGGTAAAATCCACACCGATGTCCGAGGTGGCAGTCTTTTCCCACTTCAGGGCGGGATTGGCCTCTTGTGTGGCGCCGAGCGCCGCTGTGGTAGTGCCATCGTAGTAATAGGTACCGAGGCTACCGGAGATGGATTGGGCGGTATAGGCGCTAAAGCCGGTGGCATTACCCGTGACGCCGTAGCTGGCCCGCAACTTGAGGTCGGTGAACAGATTTTGATTCAACATGAACCTTTCCTGGCTAAGGCGCCAGGCCACACCGACGGAGGGGAAATAGCCCCATTGGTGATTGGCCCCGAATACAGAGCTGCCATCCCGCCTGATCGAAGCCTGCAGCAGGTATTTCTGATTGTAGTCGTAGGTGACCCGGCCGAAATCGGAGATGAGACGGGTCTGGTTGTATAGCCCATCTGCGCCGAAGCTGACCTGGTAGCCGCTCAGGCCATAGGGGTTGCTGAGGGCAAGGTTATTATAGGAAATGTTGTCGGCGGGAAAATTGGCGGTGGTGACGGTGAAACCATCGTTATTGGTAAAATCCTGCCAGGAGTACCCTGCCACTGCGTTGATGTGGTGTTCGCCGAAATGTTTGTCCCAGGTCAGGTAATCTTCGAACAGGGTAGAAGTGTTGGTGTAAGCGGCCCTGGTCGCCTGTCCGCCCTGACCGAAGACCTGTTGGGAATGTCCTGACAGGCCGGGGTTGGGGTTGTTGTACATATCGTTGAAGTTATCTGTGAAATAACTATCCAGGTATTGGCCCTGGTTGGTGATATAGGATTGGTAGGAGAGGTCCATATTATAAGTCAGCGAGAAAGGCAGTTTGACCAGCGCCGTCAGGGTGCCGGCGAGGTTGCTATACTTTGAATTCAGGGTACTGTTGTTGGTCATAGCGACCGGGTTGTAATAGCCGCCCGTGGTAAAGTCCTCGAAGTAGGCTCCACTGGGTAATTTGACAGGCGATACAGGCAGGTACTGGGCCGCCTGCAGGAGGGTGACGCTGCGATAGGGGACATCGTCGGAATTGCTGTTGGAATAGGTCACGTTAAGGCCGAGCTTGACTTTATCCTTGATGGCGGATTGGTTAATGGCGAGACGGGCGATGACCCTTTGCAAAGAACTTGCCTGCAGGATGCCCTCCTTATTGGCATAGTTGAGGCTGGCGATGTAGTCGCTGTGATCTGTTCCGCCGCTAATAGCAATATTATGGCTTTGGGAGAAAGCATTATCCTTTTCGATGGCTTTCTGCCAGTTGGTATTGGCGCCTAAATCATCACTGGGGGAAAATGCTTCACCGTTGGCTTTCAGAAAAGCCCGGAGTTGGGGAGCTGTCATGACTTTGAGGTTCCTGGATACTTTTTCCAGGCCTCCGTAGCCGCTGTAGGATACCTGGCCTTCGCCGGGCTTTCCTTTGCGGGTAGTCACCATGATAACGCCGTTGGAGGCGCGGTTACCGTAGATGGCGGTGGCTGCGGCGTCTTTCAATACGTCGATGGAGATAATATCTGCCGGGGCGATAAGGGAGATGTCAGCGCCGGGTATCCCATCGATGACATAAAAGGGCGACTGGGAACTATTGATGGTGGAGGCTCCGCGGAGGATGACTGCGGCAGTCTGGTTGGGGTCTCCGTTGGCAGTGATGTTGAGGCCTGCCACCTTACCCTGCAGCAACTGGCCGACGTCGGTGATCGCACCGGCGTTGAGGTCTTCCGGTTTCAGGGTAGTGATAGCGCTGGTCAGGTTTTTGTGGCTGGTCCGGCCATAACCGATGACGGCAATTTCGTTGAGTTGGGTATTGGATTCGGTGAGGGCGATCTCGAGGGATGCCTGATCGCCGATCGTTACTTCCCGGGAGTCATAGCCGACATAGGAGATGACCAGGATGTCTCCGCGGTGTACGGAGATGGAGAAATCACCGTTTTCGTCTGTCGTTGTCCCTTTTTTGTTGGATTTGAGGGTGACGCTGACCCCGCCAAGGGGTTTGCCGTCGGTCGTGGTGACCTTGCCTTTGATCTGCACGAGGGGTGCGATATCTTCCACTATTACGAGGCGGGGCCGGATAACCACGTTCTGTTCGACGATAAAATAATCGAAGGGCTGATCCTTGAAGCATTGGCGCAAGGTTTCTTCAAGGCTGGCATTTTTCAGGTCGAGGGTGACTTTGGCAGCCTGGTCGAGCTGTTTGGTCTTATACCAGAAGGAATAGCCACTTTGGCGTTGGATTTCCTTGAATACTTGTCCCAGCGAGGCTTCCCGGACCGATAGCGAGATCTTTTGGGAGTAGCCTTTGGCGGAGACCTGTAAACAAGCAGCAAGCAACAAAAAAACAGTCATTTTCATAACGAGCCAGCATTTGGTTAATGGCCGGGACGGAATGGACGAGGATGGCCCGCCCGATCCGATTTGGCAATAAGCAGTCGGAATCATAAATTTGATTTGATTTGGGTTAACAATAAGCAGTTCCTAGACAATTGTTTAAACTAAACGTTGACTCAGCTAATCGCCGGGGGCGCCTCTAACGTTCCCGGTTTTTTCGTCTAAGCCAACACTATCTTTTTTCCATTTTTCTTTTTTTAAGATTTGACAATGATCTTGTTGTTCGACACAGAGACCTGGATCTCACTGAGCCGCAGGATCTTCAGTACGCCGGACAGGGTTGTATTCCGTGACACGCTGCCGGTGAACTTATCTGTTGGGACGGCCCCTGCGTATTCGACATCGATGTCGTACCACCGGGAGATCTGCCGCATGATGGCTGGCAGTTCTTCATCGTTGAATTCGAACAGGCCATCCTTCCAGGCTACGGTTGCTTCGAGGTCTACATCCTGTATTTGCTGGATGGCGCCATCTTTCCGGACCTGAGCTGCCTGGCCCGGCTTCAACTGTACTGTGTTCTTTCCTTTCGAGACTTTGACCAGTCCTTCGAGGAGCGTTGTCCGGACGACGGGCTCATCGGTGTAGGCGTTGACGTTAAAATGTGTGCCCAGGACGTCGATCGTCATCGGGTCGTTATCGCCCGGGTTGCTGACAGTCAGTACCCGGAAGGGCATGGCTGCGTTTTTTGCAATTTCAAAATAGGCTTCGCCGGAGATCTCCACTTCGCGGTCAGGGCCGATAAAGGTCGTCGGATAGCGGATGGAAGAGGCTGCATTGAGCCAGACGCGGGTGCCATCGGCCAGGAGCAGCTTGTATTGTCCGCCCCGGGGCGTAGAAAGGGTGTTATAGCTGACTGTGCTGTGGCCGGCGGCTGTTGCAGCATCATATTTCAGCTCGCCATCCTGGATCTTCAGTACTTTGGTCGTGCCCTGACTGGCCAGGTTGCCGGTGTGGACGCTGTCAAGGCTGATGGTCGAGCCATCGGCCAGGGTGAGGACTGCGCGGTTGCCGCCGGGCAGGATATCGGCAGGATGGGGACGTTTTTGTTGTGCTGTGGCCGGGGCCGCCGGTGCAGACCTGTGGTTCGTGAGCAGCAGGACGCCGGTGGTGGTGGCGATTACCGCCAGGATTGCGGCAGCGACGGATACCTTCCAGGGTTTCAGACGGAATAACAGGCCGGGTCGTTCAAGGGAAGGGGGAGAGGCATCTCCGGCGATCTTCTGACGGATTTGGGCCAGCATCTCCATTTCGATCCTTTCCATCAGGGGGGCGTATTCTGTCGGCAGCAACAGTTCCCGGTCATCGAAGCGGTTGTACCAATCAATGAATGCCGTTTTTTCGGATTCCGTTATGGTGCCGTCGGCCCATTTGCCGGCTAATTCGAGGATTTTTTCGGAGTAAGGTATATCGGCCATTGAAAAGGTATTTGCAATTATAGCCAATCGAGAGGAGGGATTGCCTTAGTCAGGATGAAAAAAAAGTTAAGAAAAAGTTAGCGGCTCAAAAAAAGAAGGGTCAGCAGGAGGGTAAACAGATGGCCCAGGCCGCTGCGTAATTTTCGAATGGCAGTTGCCAAATGCGCTTCTACGGTTTTTTCGGCGATGCCTAGTTCAGCAGCGATCTTTTTGCGGGGATAGCCTTTTTCCCGGCTCATTTGAAAGACGATGCGGCATTTTTCGGGCAACGCCTTGACCAGGGAAGCCAATTGTTGCTGCAACTCATTAAAGGAGAGCAGGTTTTCGGTATCCGGGGTGGCTTCTTCCCAGTTGCGGGCCATATGTAGCTGGTAGCGTTGCTGCCGGTTTTTGACGGCCAGCCGGTTGAGCACCTCATATTTTACGGCGACGGACAGGTAGGTATTGAGGGAGTAATCTAATTGGACGGTATCCCTTCTTCGCCATAAATTACAGAAAACGTCCTGGACCACTTCGCGGGCTTCGTCGATATTTCCGAGGCGGTGCATGGCTGTCACGAGCAATTTATCCCAATACCGCTGGTATATTTCGGTAAAAGCCGCGTCGTTACTCTCTCTAAGCAATGGCAGCAATTGTTGGTCCTGGTATGAATTGTATAGCGTAATCAAAGCTTATTACTCCACAGGCCAGTAAAGTTATAAAAAATCGGATATGAAGTTAATTTTTTATTGGGGAGGAAGTTTTTATAGAGGGGGAGATGCGGGATTTTAATTTATGCAGGCAGTAGCTGAGGGCCAAGGTGACCAGCATGCATATAATAATAAGAGGTGTTGTCGCCAGGTTGAAGTGCAAGTTGAGGAGGGTGTACCAGACAAGGGGGGCGATGAGATAGACGGGATAGCTGATCTGACCCAGCGTGGCGAGGAACTTATCGGGAAGGCCTTTAAGACGAAAGGAGGTCTTATAGAAAGCAAAACAGATGAGGATGGCGGCGACAGTGAAGACAATCCTGGCCATACCGGCGACAATATTGATCGCTGCGGGGTAGAAGAACAGGAGCGCCAGGCCTATGACCAGGCACAGGGGGCTGACGGTCGGGGGTATTGACTTTTTATGAAAGAAATAGCCCATGAGGAAACCGGCCAGAAACAGGAAAAGCTGGTTCAACGGGTTGATATAATTAAGCCACTGATCAAGATAGGAAACGGAAGGGTTCTGTTTATAAAAGGCAAAGTACAGATAGATGAGGAGGGCGGCGGCGGAGAGCAGATAAAAGGTAAGCCGGCTCTTTTTGGACAGGATAACGAAGACTGGGAAGAACAGGTAAAAGATCAGTTCGTTACCGATCGACCAGGCCCCCGGAGCTATGTACCCGTGGCGG
>Ga0302309_10004337_pt1 | contig 10544 bp, 9 predicted proteins | sample III_Palsa_N1_1_FD_200453 | JGI IMG/M metagenome (GOLD analysis project Ga0302309, IMG submission 200453) | Peat permafrost microbial communities from Stordalen Mire near Abisko, Sweden - III_Palsa_N1_1 | ecosystem: Environmental > Terrestrial > Soil > Palsa > Peat permafrost | place: Sweden... | reverse complement strand
CGTTCGTCGTCGTTACGGCGCTGTCCGCGGCGAGCACGACAGCGTATTTGTTAAGAACCGCTACCTCGCACGTCATTTTTGCCCCCGGATTGTTGTTTGACTTGTAAATTTTACTCGGAGCCTAGGCTTTGCCTAAAAAAAAGGCAAATGAATTTTGACTATGACCTTTACTCTGGCGTGGCTTTGCCGGCGATTCGTATCTGCGAAGTGCAGCTAAATTACACCTGCGACGAGATAGGATGGCCTCGATCGGCCTTGATTAACCTTGATTTTGCAATTCGCGAGTTGCGTAAGGCGTTGATTTATAAGGGTGTGTTGCGCGGTGGTAAAACTCCGAAGGCAGGGGTTGCTGGTTCGATCCCCAGTCGGGCGCACCAATTGTGACAGGGGTTCTAGGGAATCCTCCTGTTTCCGCTCCCCTGAGCGACACTTAAATTCCGCCGACTTGCCCATGTATCGCGCAGGTCGTGCGTCATACGCGACGCCTTCAGCCAGTCGCGCCGCGTGTCATTCTCACGCGTTTGCCCGCCGTCGCCGCTTGCGCTGAAGCGATCGTTTATCTCGGCGTCTTGTCGAACCGCCGTCGTGCCTTCCGGTGACCGATAAGGCAGCCGAGAATCCTGGCGCAATGAAACATCGCACCGTTGCAGAGTCGACTTATGCACTTCAACGATCGGCGCGGCCTAGCAACCGCTCGGGGTCTTTCACGGGGAGCCGAGTCCGTTAGTCCACCGCCCCCCCCATCGCACCCACACGGACATCACCCTGCCTCAAACCCGTACGTCGCACACGTACTCCCGCTCAGGCATTCATCCCACCATCAACCGTGAGATTCGTCCCAGTAATATACGAAGCCTCCGGCCCAGCGACGAACGCCACCATCGCAGCAATCTCCTCAACCCGCCCGTAGCGATCGAGCGCCGTAGCAGCCTTCTGCGGCACCGCCCAATCGCCCGAGGCGGGGTTCAGATCTGTATCGATCGGCCCCGGCTGAACGTTGTTGACCGTAATACCCCGGCCTCCAACTTCTCTGGACAGCGCTTGAGTGAACATCCTGATAGCCGCTTTGGTAGCTGCGTAAGGCACCAATCCAGGCGCAATAGCACGCTCCCCCACCGCCGAACCGATCATGATGATGCGACCACCATCACTCAAACGCTTCAGTGCAGCCTTGGTCGTAGCGAATACGCCGCGGATGTTGATGTCGATCACCTTATCCATCTCCTCCAGCGTCGTGTCTTCGAACGTTTTCGGAATGGCCGTGCCGGCATTGTTCACCAGCACATCAAGCCGGCCGAAGGTCGCAAAGGTCTTTTCAACCGCAGCCTCGACAGCGCTAACATCAGCAGCGTCGGCCTGAATCGCAATAGCCTTTCCGCCGTTGAGTTCAATCTCTTTGACCACGGCCGAAGCCGCGTTTGCGTCCTTCGCATATGTGAGCGCCACGCTCGCCCCATCTGCGGCCAGGCGTTTCGCAATTGCCGCACCGATACCGCGTGAACCGCCGGTAACGAGGGCCACTTTGTGAGCTAAGTTAGACATGTGATTTCCTAAGGAGTCCGGACGCGACTCATCGCGTCACCGATTCGGTTGACGATTCATTGCCCGTTATCTTTGCGCGGAACACTTTTAGAACGAGTACCTTCCTGGCTCCGCACCATCGCAGAGATCGACGAAAACCACCTTCGTACGCTTCAAGACATCGACGGTGGTACGTCATTCATCTGCGAGGGCTCCAGCAATCAGGCAAAGAGCTTTGCAGCGCCACCTTTAACCGATGGCCGTGCAAGGACTATAGGTTTCCGCACAAGGCGCAACAAAGACCTTGTGGGCAGGGGGACATACCTTTCAGGCATAGCAAGAGCGGGCGATATCCTTGATAGATAGCCGCGAGACAGGCGCAAGCGCTCAGAAGCCGACAGTACTTTTTTAGTTCTCTCAGCGTATGCCGGGTCCAGCCAAACAAGGCGGCGACTCACATCGCCCCCTCTCATTACTCATCCACCAGCGGCAGCCCCGCTCGTCTCCCCGCTCGCCCCGCGTTCCTGGGCTGCCCCCCAAACACCACCCCCGGCCGCATAAAAAACGTCATCCCCACCCCACAAACCATCACCCCAATAGAAAGCAAAAAAGTCACATCCCAGTTCCCCAACCGATCAACCAGATACCCCGCCACAACCGGACTAACAATCGCCGCGGTAAACCCAGTCCCACTCATAATCCCGCTCGCTGTCCCAGACCGGTCATACGCGATATCCATCGGCACAGCCCACATAGGCCCAATATTCATCTCATTGAAGAACATCGCAGCAGCGAGAAAAACCAGTGAATACATCGGATCGTGTATCAGCAGCACGGGCAACAACGACAACCCCGTCAACGTCATACAAACCGCGACCATATAACTGCGCGCCAACTTCAAATTCCCAGTACGCCTTAGCAACCGGTCACTGACCAACCCGCCCACCAGATCCCCAAACACTCCCGCAACGAACACCCCAGAAGTAAACAGCACCGCCTTCTTGATGTTGAGATGGAAGCTATGCATGAAGTAAAGCGGCATCCAGTCGAGCATCAACCAAAGAATCCAGTTGTAGCAAAAGTACACCCCAGACACCGGCAGCAAGCGCCGATACAACCGCATCCATGTCCCCGGCACTTCCACGGGCCGAACCGTCGGCGGCGGCAAGATACGAATTTCCGCAGCAGTAATCCGCGGATGATCCGCGGGCTTCTCGGTATAAGTCACATACCAAAGCACCAACCATCCGGCGCTAAGCGCGCCGAGCAGATAAAACGAAAACCTCCAGTTAAACGCGGTCATCAGCGCGAGCACGAGCATCGGCGCCACCGCGTTCCCAAGCCGCGCCGACGAGTGAGTAATCCCCTGCGCCAACCCGCGCCTGTCCCGCGTCACCCACGAAGCCATCGCACTCGTAGACGCCGGAAACGTAGCGCCTTCACCGAGTCCCAACAGCAACCGCGCCGCAACAAGCGTCGCGAACCCACCCGCCAATCCAGTCAGCGTTGTCGCCACAGCCCAGATCAAAGCACAGGCGATCAGCGTCCGCTTGGCCCCAAACCGGTCACTAACCCACCCGCCGATAAACTGAAACACCACATACGGATACGCAAACGCCGAAAAGACAAAACCCAACTGCGTATTGCTCAGCCCAAGTTCAGACTTGAACTGCCCGGCGGCGGTACTTATGTTGACGCGGTCGACGTAGGTGATGAAGTACATCAGGCACAGCATCACAAGGACGGTGGTAGTCGCCTTGAGCTGGAATCGTTTCATGTCGGTCTCCTCACGTTTCCGTGTCGTTATTTCTTCGAGCCCGAGGTGAAAGCGACCACGGCGTCCCTGAAGCGGGCGCTGCCGTAAACCTCTTCGATCAGGTCTTCATCATCGAGCCGCTGTTCAACGACAATGCGTCGCAGGCTCTCCTTAACCGCTTTCTGCGTGACCGGCGACAACGCGATGAGCCGCTCCGCTAACGCATGCGCAGCGTTACCCAGTTCATCCTGTCCGCAAACGTCATAGACGTATCCGCACGCCAAGGCCTCCTCAGCCGAGAGATAGTCGGCGAGCATCAACATCTTCTTGACCCTGGGCACGCCGAACGCCGCGTGCAACCGCGCAATATTGCGCGACGACAGCGTATTGGAAAGCGTCTTGGCGATAGGCGCGCCAAACCGCGAGGCACTGCTGCACAAGCGAAAATCGCAAGCCGTCGCCAGCGCGAGGCCGCCCCCCACGGCCCACCCATCGATAACAGCAACCGTAGGGACCGGGATACGCTCCACCGCATCGATGACCCGCTCGACCAGCGCCTCATAAGCGACGCCATCGCGTCCATCGCGGAAGTCCTTGAAGTACGAGATATCGGTGCCGGAAATAAAGGACTTGCCACCCGCGCCACGGAACAGAATGCAGCGCACGGCATCGTCGCTTTCGCACTGGCTGACCAACGCCAGCAGCGATTCATACATCGGGATCGTCATCGCGTTATGCCGTTCAGGCCGGTCGATCACAATCTCAGCCGCCCCCGACTCATGGACGGTCAACCTGACGGGTTCATTCATGGCTTAGTCCCGTTGATTTCGGCGTAGATCTCGTCGTTGTGCTCGCCTAGCAGCGGCGGATGACGACGCACCGTCTGCGGCGTGCCGAGCATCTTGACGGCAAACCCGATGTTCTTCACCTTGCCTTCGTTCGGGTGATCGATCTCCATGCACATGCGGCGATGTGCTGCGTGCTCGCTCTCGAACGCCTCGGGATAAGACAGAATCGGCCCTGCCGGAATGCCGGCGGCGAGCATGACGTCGACCCACTCCGAGCTGTCGCGCTTGCCGAATTCCTGCTCCAGCGCTTCGATCAACGCCTCGCGATTCTTCAACCGTAACGACACACTCGCATAGTCAGGATGGCTGACCAGATCAGGACGCTCCAGCAACTCGCACAGCTTCTTCCACAGTTTCTGGTTGGTCGCGCCCATCACGAAGTAGTCGTCGCGTGCCTTCACAGCCTGATAGGGGGCGCTCATTTTGTTGCTGGTGCCGAGCGGCGTCGGTGGCACACCGGTGCCCCAGTATTCCGACATGTCCCAGATCGAAAACGCCATCACCGAATCGAACAGCGAGGCGTCGATATGCTGCCCCACGCCTGTCTTCTGAGCGCCTATATACGCCGAAAGCAGCCCGTACACAGCAAACAGCGCACAGCCAATATCCGCCACCGGCACGCCCGCTTTGACCGGCTTTTCACCCTTATAGCCGGTCACACTCATCACGCCCGACATGGCCTGCGCCATCAGATCGAAGCCCGGCCGCGACGCCCACGGTCCGCTCTGACCGAAGCCCGAAATGCTGGCGTACACGATCTTGGGATTGATCTCCTTGATCGATTCATAGTCGATGCGCAGCCGCTGCACGACACCCGGCCGATAGTTTTCCACGATCACGTCGGCGGTCTTGGCGAGCTCGTAGAAGAACTCGCGTCCTTCGTCGCTCTTGAGGTCCAGCGTCAGCGAGCGCTTGTTGCGGTTCATGTTCAGGAAGCCCATGCTGTCGGGCCCCTTCATCTTGAAGCCCATCGCGCCGCGGGTCTGGTCGCCTTCGAGGGGTTCTACCTTGATCACGTCAGCGCCCATGTCCGCGAGCAGCATGCAGGCAAACGGTCCCGCCATAACCTGGCTGACGTCCAGCACGCGGATGCCCTGCAGCGGTAGATGCGTCGATTGCGTCATCTCATGTTTCCTCGGAAAAAATGTTCAATGGAGGCACGGCGTTAAAGCCGCGCAAAGCAGCAACCCGCCGACGCACACGGCGCCAGCCGAAGCAGCAACAAGGGATCAGAAAGAGGTTTGAGCGACGGCGATAGCCGCAATGAGGACGTGCAATGGCATCTCGTCTCCAGATAGTCGTTATACGATCACTGTCGCCTACTGGGGAAGCTGCCGCAAGGATGAGGGAATCATGTCTGGTTTCGCGCCTCGCGAAACCGGAAAGGCCGAACTACGCCGGTTTGCGAAGAAGCTCGTCCACGACGTTGTGCAGGGTTTGCTGTTGCGCATGCCCTTCGAGACAGGACAGGACGTAGTTGCGCTGGTGCCAGTCGCCAACCAGTTCTGCCGACGCCAGCGTCTCTTCAGGATGAAAACTGCGCAAAACGTCAGGCGGCATCAATCCCACGCCGAGCCCGTTACGCACAAGCGCCAGCATCGTGTCGAAACCGGTGACCGTGAAATTGTTAGGAAACTCCCGCCCGCGGCTGCGATACGCCCGCTGCACGGCGGACAACACAGCCGACCCCTTGCCGAGGCTCACAACGGGCAAGTCGAGAAATTCGTCGATGCCAACCGGTTCGTCGGGAAACCGAAAATGCGCGCGGCTATAGACCAGAACCAGCCGGTCCTCCCGGTACGGAAACTTCGGCAGATCCAGAAACCCGCTTTTGTTCTCGTAGATTCCCACGTCGATCACTTTGTCGCGCAGCAGCTGTTGCACGATCTTGCTGTTCTCCTCGACGACCTTCAGCGAGATGCGCGGGAATTTGCGCTGGATCGCCGAAATCTCACGAGCAAGAAACTGGATGACGACCGCCTTAGGCGCCCCGATGATAATGCGCCCGTCGAGCCCTGCATTGAGCGCCCCAGCATCGCCTTCAAGCCGGTCGATGAGGTTGTCGATCTGCCGGATATATTCCACCAGCTTGGTACCGGACTCGGTGATCTCAACGCCATGCGGCACGCGCTGGAACAGCTTGATCCCCAGTTGCGCTTCGAGATCCGACACGCGTCGGGACGCGGCCGCCACTGCCAGGCTGAGCTTGTCGGCGGCCCGGGAAATGCTGCCTTCATCCGCGATGGCCAATATCAGCCGGACTGTCGTCGTGTCGAATTTCACTGTCGTCAAGGTTGCTGAAGCGGTTCGGCCTTGTTCGGCCGTGGCCGCAGGCGTGGGACATCGCAGAGTAGCATTTTGCATGAGGGCGGTGACTTGAACTCCGCCACGGGCAGAGCAGCCCAAACCCTCCATGAGCCGCTATGCCAAACTGAACCAGAATCATCCGCCCGTTGCGCGGTGCACCATTCACTCGCGTTCGTGGGCCGGACTAACCGGACAGGAATACCTACGCTATGAATCTCCGAGCCCTGCAATATTTTGTCGTCCTCGCGGAGGAGCTGAATTTCAGCCGGGCGGCGGAGCGACTGCACGTGGCACAGCCCGCACTGAGTCAGCAGATTCGCAGTCTGGAGGAGCGGCTGGGTGCACAGCTCGTCGATCGTGGCAGCCGGCCGTTACGCCTGACCGAAGCCGGCAGCTATCTGTGCACCGAGGCGCGCCAGATCCTCGCATCATGTGAGCAGGTCGCGCTTGGCACTCGCGAAATCGGCATTGGGTCGCGTGGTTGGCTCAGCATCGGTTTCACGCGCTCGACGATGTACAGCGTGCTTCCGCCTGCGCTGAAAGCCTTTCACCAGGCTTATCCTCAAGTTGAGCTCAAGCTCTTCGAGATGCTGACGGAGGAGCAAGGCGACGCGTTGCGCGACCAGCGGATTCACATCGGCATCGGCAGACAGGCCACCGTGCTCCCCGGATGTACGACGGTGCCGTTGCTGCACGAGCGCGTGGTGGTCGCGCTTGCGCCCGAGCATCCGCTGGCCGCGTCAGAGACCGTGCGCATCGCCGATCTCGCCGGTACCCCGCTGATCCTTTATCCGAAGTACCCTCACGCGCAATTCTCTCGATTCGTCGAATCGTTGTACCGCGACGCCGGCATTACTCCGCCGGTCGGCTATCGGGCGTACGAGATTCAAACGGCCATCGCGCTCGTTGCCGCAGGACTCGGTGTGACATTTATCGGCGAATCCGTCGCGCGGCATGGACGATCTGACGTGGTCTATCGTCACCTTGACGGGCCGGTCTCGTCGCAGATCACCACACTCACCGCACGCTTCCGTACTGACGACACCTCGCCGCATCTGCGCGCTTTCCTCGATTGCCTGCCCGAGTGCGGCAGCGCGGATCACGCTGCACTATAAGAAAAAACTTATACAAGAATAAGGAACACGTCTTGGACGCTCGTCGGCCCGGTTCCTTATGATGGGATCAGACTCGCGTCAAAGTAGTACTGTTGTTCGACCGACGCCTGAATAAACAGGCGCGTAGAAACATGATGGAGACGATGATGACCGATGCGATCGAAGCCGAGACCATGCGCAAAGTCTATAGGCGGCTGATGCCCCTATTGTTTGCGATGATGTTCTTCAACTACCTGGACCGGATCAATATCGGCTTCGCCGCGCTCGACATGAACAAGCAGTTGGGCTTTAGCCCGGCTGTGTTCGGTTTCGCCGGAAGCATCTTCTTCTTCGGCTACATGCTGCTCGAGGTTCCGAGCAACCTGCTGTTGCATCGCGTCGGCGCCCGTCGCTGGATAGCGCGCATTCTGCTGACCTGGGGCGCTGTCGCGGCCGCCACCGCATTTGTCTTCAACGATTCCAGCTTTTATATCCTGCGCTTCCTGCTGGGCGTCATGGAAGCCGGCTTTCTTCCGGGCGTAGCGGTGTATCTGACCAAGTGGTTTCCGCAGCGCTACCGGGCACGGGCAGTGGGCGGATACATCATTGCGGGCTCATTTTCTGCCGTATTGGGCGGTCCCATCTCCACCACGCTGATGACCTACGGCAACGGCTTCCTGGGGCTCTACGGCTGGCAGTGGATGTTCATTCTCGAGGGCGTGCCTGCCATGCTGCTCGGTCTGCTGACGCTACGCATCATGACCGAGCGCCCGGCCGAGGCGGCCTGGCTCAGGCCCGAGCAGAAGCAGTGGCTTGAATCTACGCTGGAGGCGGAGCGTGAAGCGCTCGGCGGACAGACGCATTTTTCTTTTCTGCGTGTGGCCGGCGATATCCGCGTATGGAGTCTGGCATGCCTGTTCGGCTGTGCGCTCGTTGGGGTGTACGGCTTGTTCTTGTGGTTGCCGCAGATCGTCAAAAGCCTCGGACACCTGACCAATATCGAAGTCGGCTTTCTCTCTGCCGTCCCGCCGTTGCTTGGCGTGCTGGGCACGTTCCTCATTAGCCGTAGCTCCGATCGCACTGGCGACCGGAAGAAGCATCTGGCCTTCGTGTACGGAATGAGCGCGCTCGCCATTGCCGGCAGCGCCTATGCGCCGAACCCGGTGATTGCCTACGCGCTGCTTTGCGTGACCGGACTCTTCATCTATGCGGGCAATCCGCTGTTCTGGAGTCTCGCCTCGTCGTTCCGCTCCGGTGCCGCGGGCGCTGCAACGATCGCGCTAATCAACACCGTAGCTCAGGTCGGTGGCCTGGTCGGTCCGTGGAGCATTGGGCTCGTGCGAAACGCGACGGGCAAATTCGATCTCGCACTCCTCACGATCGCCGCGTTTCTCGTGATCGCCACGATCATCGCTTTGGTGATGCGCGTGACACCGCGTGAAAGCGATCTGGATTCGGTGCCGCCCAGCGATACGCGCCCGGAAAATCTCCCCATCAGCCGCAACACTTGAAACCGCAATGATCATCGATTGCCACGGCCACTACACGACCTCGCCGCCCGAGCACGAAGCATGGCGCGCCAAACAGATCGCAGCCCTGAAAGACGGCACGCCGGTGCCGCCTCGTCCTGTCATCACGGATGAGCAGATTCGCGAGAGCATCGAACGCGGGCAGCTACGCGTTCAGCGCGAACGCGGCACGGACCTCACCATCTTCTCGCCACGTGCAGCGGGGATGGGCCACCATCTGGGCACGGAAGAGGCGAATGCGCGCTGGTCGCAGGAATGCAACGACCTGATCCATCGCGTGTGTGGATTGTTTTCGCGCAACTTTGTCGGAGTCTGCCAGTTGCCGCAAGCGGTTGGCGCAGCGCCCGCGAATTGCATCGCCGAGTTGCGACGGTGTGTTGAGGAACTTGGCTTTATTGGCTGCAACCTCAACCCCGATCCATCGGGTGGTCACTGGAGCGGCTTACCGATGACCGACCGCTCGTGGTACCCGCTGTATGAAGCGATGGTTGAGCTCGACGTGCCGGCGATGATTCACGTTTCGTCATCGTGCAACCCGAATTTTCATGCGACGGGCGCGCACTACATCAATGGCGATACTTCGGTATTCATGCAGTTGCTGAGCGCCGATCTGTTCGCCGATTTCCCCACGCTGCACTTCATCATCCCGCACGGCGGCGGCGCGGTTCCATATCACTGGGGACGCTACCGCGGACTCGCTCAGGACATGAAGCGGCCGCTTCTCACCGAATACCTGATGAAGAACGTGTTCTTCGACACGTGCGTCTATCACCAGCCAGGTGCCGAGCTTCTCGCCAAGGTCATCCCGGTCGGCAACATCCTGTTTGCGTCGGAGACGATCGGCGCGGTGCAGGGCATCGATCCCGAGACCGGTCACTACTACGACGACACGCGGCGCTATATCGACGCGATTCCGTGGCTCACGCCCGCTGACCGGCAACGCATCTACGAGGACAACGCGCGCGCGGTGTATGCGCGGCTGTCCAGTCAACTCGAACGCCAGCTTTCCTGAAAGGAGACTACTGTGACGAACCCCATTGGATGGCACCACAACGAGTCCGCGCCGCAAGCCAGTCCGGAGATTCTTGAGACGTTGCGCGGCCTGGCCGTTTCGCTGCTGAGCGACAACATGGCACGCGCGAGCGGCACGGTCGGGCTGCAGCCGTATCATCGACCCAAGCCGATGGCCGGCACTGCGGTGACGGTTCGCACGCGCGGTGGTGACAATCTCGCGATTCATCGCGCCTTCGATTTTTGCCGTCCGGGCGATGTGCTGGTGATCGACGGCGGTGGCGATCTTTCGCAGGCGCTGATGGGCGAGATCATGTCGAGCTTCGCGGAGAGCCTGGGGGTTCAAGGCCTGGTGATCGACGGTGCTATTCGCGACGTCGGCGCGCTCCGGCAGGGCGATTTCCCCGTGTATGCGCGCGGCGTGACGCATCGGGGGCCGTACAAGAACGGGCCAGGTGAGATCAACGTGCCGGTATCG
>Ga0302309_10004336_pt1 | contig 10544 bp, 15 predicted proteins | sample III_Palsa_N1_1_FD_200453 | JGI IMG/M metagenome (GOLD analysis project Ga0302309, IMG submission 200453) | Peat permafrost microbial communities from Stordalen Mire near Abisko, Sweden - III_Palsa_N1_1 | ecosystem: Environmental > Terrestrial > Soil > Palsa > Peat permafrost | place: Sweden... | reverse complement strand
ACTTGCGGTGAGCCTTGCCGCCAGCATCAATGCATTTGTCTCCAAGCAACACCTACGCCGCAAGGACGTAGCGATGCCAAGGGCAAGTAGAACTGTGATTGAAGAGCCACCTTTCTCAGCTTTCGCAGATGACGAGATTCCCTTTTGAATTCAGTCGCTCGGCGCAATAAGCGTCTCTGCGTCATCGGTGTGAATGACCCTGGCGATGACCCACACTCGCCGGCAGACTGATCATCGTCGATGAGCCAAGTGACGTATTCGACCTGGTGCGCGCAGCTTCGTCACGATGTTCCATCGGCATGCGCTACGACCGGACGTCCACCGCTTTGAGCTCGGGGTGGTTGCCCATGCACTGGCGCTGCGGCCCCAATACCCCCATCCGCTTACGCACATACCAGCCAATGGTTCCGCGCGTGCCCCTACTCACCGCCGCACCCGAGTCCAGGGAGTCCGGCTCCGCCTCACCGGCGAGGATGGCACGCACTTGCACACCTGCGCATGGGGGCTGCCTGCATCCAGCCAGGTGGAATATCCCCTGTCCTGCGCCTGCGCCTCACCACCTCATCGGCGCGGCTGATGGCAACTACATCTGGCGAATGCGCTCTCACCTACCCTCGATAACAGCAGCTAATCGCCCTGCCCTAAGTCCGGAATCGGCCGAGGCTGTGTGAAAACACAAAGTCGAAGCCCGATGTGGCCGAGCGACCGCAAATAGCGCGGACGACAAAGTGCAGCCGACGATCAGGCGAGGATCGCCTGGATCAGCAGCCTTACTCGCGTGCCGTCGCACGTCAACCATCGACTTAGCGCTCTTTCTCCTGGTGAACTCAGGAGACGCTCATGCCCCACAGGGCGACAAGGTTTATTTCGCGGAAGTCGCCTTCACCGGCGATGCGGCTATCGTGGAACAGGCTCACCCGCACACCGTGCAGTATCAAAAGCGTTGTCGTCAGAGTACAGGGTGTCAGCGCGCGAAGATTTGCGGATAACGCTCGCACCTCAATACGTCAGTTCAGAAAAGCGGTCGGTAATCCAGTCGACGAACACCCGCAACCGATTGCTGAGATGTCGATTGGGCGGATAAACCACAAAAAATGGATACGGTGCCGGTTGCCAATCCTCCAGGATTGGTACAAGCACACCCGAGTCTATGTGTGGTTTGGCGACGTAAGCAAAAGTCTGAGCTACGCCCATTCCAGCGAGACCCGCCGCCAAGTGGGCATTACTTTCGTTCACGCCTATCGTACGCGTGCCTACCACTTGCGCCTTTTGTCCGCCGCGCGCGAAATTCATCGGCATGACCCTGCCGGTGCGCGCGGACAAATAGCTCACGACCACGTGGTCTCCTTCCAGCTGCTCCGGATGGCTAGGAATGCCGTGCCTCTTCAGATAGGCAGGCGTGGCGCAAGTGACCCAGGAGGCGGTACCGATCTTACGGCTGATCATCTCCATATTGGTCAATGCGCCTCCACGGATCACGCAGTCGATGTTTTCGCCGACCAAATCAGCATGCCGGTCACTCACACCCACATCAACACGAATGTCTGGATAACGTGCGAAGAATTCGGGCAACGCAGGGATGATAACCAAGTTGGCCAGAGAGCTGCCCGTATCTATCCGCAGATGGCCGCGTGGCCTGCTTTGCGCTGCGCTAAAGCTGGTGTCGATGTCCTCCAGTTCCTTCAGAAGACGCATGGTCTTTTCGTAGTACGCAGCACCATCTTGTGTAACCGAGACCTGGCGCGTGGTTCGCAGCAGAAGCTTGACACGCAGGTGTTCCTCAAGCGACTGCACCAGCTTCGACATGGTCGCTTTCGGCATCTCCAGCGAGTCGGCCGCTTTTGTGAAGCTCCCTGCCTCGACGACTCTGGCAAACGCTCGAATTGCCAAAAGCTGATCCATGCAACCGTTCCTATTGTTCAGTAGAGGGAATAAAGCATTCGATTTTAGCTACTTTATTCAACAATTCCCTGTGCGTAAAGTGGGTTTCACAGTAGCGCCAATCAGGCAAAAGCCCTCACTCACCCACGTAAGGAGTAACCCCATGAGCAAGAAACTCGAAGGTAAAGTTGCACTGGTCACTGGCGGCACCAGCGGCATTGGCTTGGCGGCAGCTCAGGATTTTGCAGCGCAGGGCGCCAAAGTGTTTGTCACCGGCCGCCGTCAGACTGAACTTAATGCGGCAGTCTCGATGATTGGCGCAGGCGCCGTTGGCATCAACGTCGACATTGCCAAGCTCGGTGACCTGAATCGCATGTATGCCGAGATCAAAGCCAAGGCCGGTCACCTCGACATTCTGTTCGCCAACGCAGGTGGCGGCGACATGTTGCCGCTAGCGGCCATTAGTGAAGAACACTTCGACCGTATCTTCGACTCCAACGTCAAAGGCACGCTGTTCACAGTACAGAAGGCACTTCCTCTACTGAAGGACGGTAGCTCGATCATCCTTACCGCGTCGACTACCTCAGTAAAGGGCACAGAGAATTTCAGCGTCTACAGCGCTAGCAAGGCTGCCGTGCGCAATTTTGCCCGTACTTGGCTGATCGAATTGAAGCCCCGCAACATTCGCATCAACGCCATTAGCCCTGGTCCCGTCAACACCCCCGGCTTGGCTGGACTAGTCCCTGTTGAGCATCAGGACGGTCTGCTGACCCACCTCGCCACACTGGTGCCGATCGGTCGTCTTGGCCTGCCAAGCGAAATCGCCAAGGCTGTGACCTTCCTTGCCTCTGACGAGAGCAGCTTTATCAACGACATCGAGCTGTTCGTCGATGGCGGAACGGCCCAGATCTAAAGAATTCGCTTCAACACAGCGCCATACATGACGCTGTGTTGATCGCGATGCTCATTTATCCAAGCCTGGAAAATCATCATGAAAATCGCAACTCTCAATGTCCATGCACTGCGTTCCTTAGCATAACTAAAGCCTCCGCAAGTTCAAACGTCAAACATGGCGCACACCCAACACCGCACGGCTGGTCGCTCAGTTTCCCGAAACGAGCTTGAGTCCGATGACCCCGGCCAGGATCAAGGCGATGCACAGTACTCTCGTCAGTGCCATGGAATCGCCCAGGATCATTATGCCAAGAATGGCTGTACCAGCCGCTCCGATGCCCGTCCAGACGGCGTAGGCAGTGCCCACTGGCAGTGTACGGAGCGAGTAAGAAAGCAGAAAGACGCTAGATAGGCCGGTAACAACCGTCAGCAACGCCGGCACCAGTCGCGTGAATCCTTCGGACCACTTCATACAGAGTGCAAAAGCAATTTCGAAGATGCCGGCGATCGTGAGCAGTAGCCATGCCATAAAAGTAGGTCCCATCGTGGATTCGCCGGGCGCTATCGCCCGACGAAGTGGTTGGTAAAGCTGGGGGCTCCAGGTCTCACGCCGTGCCAGGCCGTAGATCAGCGGGCCGAACGGCAAGTGCCCCCACCTCTAGCCATTGCTCATGGGGCGACTCATGCGGCGGCGGTGACAGCTGCGGGCGTCGAGCGGAACGCGATACCGAAGCGATTGAACGCGTTCATCAGGCCGATCGCATAGGTGAGGTCCGCAAGTTCCTTGTCGCTGAACTCGGCGGCAGCGATATCGTATTCTGCCTCGGGAATGCCAGTCTCGGCGACGCGCGTCACGCTTTCCGCCCACGCCAGCGCGATGCGTTCGCGAGTTGTGAACACCTTGCCCGCGTCGTGCCAGACCGGCACCAGGACAAGCTTGTCGATGCTGATGCCACCCTTGATCAGGTCGCGGGAATGCATGTCGATGCAGTACGCGCACCCATTGATCTGGGAAATCCGTAGATACACGAGATTGACCAGCTCCTGCGGGAGTCCGCTTTTCAGGATGGAAAGGTACACGGCACCGAAGGCCTTGTATCCCTCGGGTGACACATTGGCGTAGTCGATACGGTTGCTCATGATGTAACTCTTCGCTCGTTGATTGGAGGGTTCATCGTGTTGCAACTTGGCTTACTTAGAAAGAACCATGAATGGTGATTTCTGATGGACCATGGCTCCTTGATCGCAAACGTCGACGTCGCTCGCAGCGAAAGCAGCCACGCCGACTCATACGGCTTCAAGGCCGAGTGCCATCATCCAGGCCGAGTACTCTCGATTGAGCTACAACAACTTCAGGATGCGGTTGCCGAGAACCTCAGCAGCGCCTTTAGAACCAATATTGGTGAAATTGAGGAGCAAAGCCGAAGGTCCGCTGCCGCCTACTACCCAATCCGTCAACGCTTCACCGTACAGACCTTCGTCGCGCATGAATGCAACAAGCCGGCGATCCGACCGCCTTCCTTTGAGCCGCAGGATCAGGTGCATCCCTCCGGGCTGAGGATCGATGTGCATGTGTTTGCGTAGCACACTCTCCAGGCCGGCCGCCGTCGCTTCCCGACGCTCGGCATAAAGCTTGCGCATCCTTTGAATATGGCGTGCGAAGTGACCTTCCGTGATGAACGCAGTGACGACGGCTTGCGTAAGCTCGGGACTGCCGCCGACGAAAGCGCGGCTGACGTCCTCGAATCGTTGCATCTGCTCTGGCGGCACGACAAGGTAGGCAAGCCGAAGAGCCGGTAGAAGCACCTTGCTGAAAGTGCCTGCATAAAGCACTCGCCCGTCCCGGTCCAGACTCTTCAATGCAGGCAGAGGACGGCTGACGTAGCGATACTCACCGTCGTAATCATCCTCAATGATCCAACTTTTGTTTCGTGCTGCCCAGTCCAGCAACGCCAAGCGCCGAGGAAGTGAAAGGGACACGCACAACGGACTCTGGTGACCAGGCGTGACGACAGCAGCGCGCGCTCGGGGAGCTAACTTCAAACCCTGAGAAACGATCATGCCATCCGCATCCACCGGCACTGGCACGGAGGTCATGTGCATTAGCCCTAGCAAGTCCCGCGTGGGCGGGTAGCCGGGATTCTCAACCCAAACGCGATCTCCAGGCTTGAGCAAGGCATGTGCGATCAGCTCAAGCGTATGACGATATCCCGATGTGACGAAAACCTGCGCCGGAGAGCAGTCGATGCCGCGTGATACTTGAAGATAGGCGGCAATTGCCGCACGCAAGCCGTACAAACCGAACACGGAAGGATGAACCATGTCCGACGGCTGCATCGCACGTATACAACGCGCCCCCAGTCGTGCCCAGATCTTTCTGGGAAATGCATCCAGCGCGGGCAGACCCATCTGGAAGGGCAAGATCGAGTCGGGACGGAAGCTGCTCGCTACAACAGCGCTTTCCGGACGAAGCATCGCGGCGCCCGCCATCGGGATTTGCGGCGTGAGTCCCGGCGCCACGATGGTTCCCGCCTGACCGTGGGCCTGAATGTAGCCCTCGGCAGCCAGGAGGGAATAGGCGGCCTCGATGGTCCCTCTTGCCAGGCCCAGCTCCTTGGTCAGCGCGCGTGCCGAGGGTATGCGGTCGCCAGGCTTGAGCAATCCATTGGCGATGGCGCTGCGGAACCGGTCGTAGATCTGTCGATAGAAAGGTTCGGCTGCCGTAGGGTCCAGCGGCGAAATCCTGCTGTTCCGGGTCGCGTTCATGGACTAGACGATCATGTAGTTTTTTGGGTCATTGAGTGTACCACCGGAGCCTGGGAGGCCCTTGTGGAATCAGAAGCGCCAAGCGAAGGAAGACCGCGGGGCAGATCAGCCGCCGACATCGTTATGGTCCATAACAAAGTTCCACTCATGGACCTTCGACATGGGTTACGAGGTTTGTAGGATGAGGACTCTTCTCACGCACTCCAAGGGTCCTGGCATGAACATTCTGCACATCAGCTGCAGCCCCCGCGGGCAGGCCGCCGAAAGCTGCAGGCTTTCGCGAAGGATCGTTGGCTTCTTGCTGGAAGGCCATCCTGCGGCGACCGTGGTGAACCGAGTGATCGGTGACGGCTCGCTGGCGCATGTCGATGAAAATTACGCGATCTCCCAGCACTCTAACGAAGACGTCTCCCAGGAAGGCACGGCCGCGACGTCGGCCGAACTGATCAGGGAACTGCAAGCCGCGGATATCGTGGTCATTGGGACTCCGATGCACAACTTCACCGCGCCTTCCGCGCTAAAGGCGTGGATAGACCACGTGGTTCGCGTGCGCTGGACTTTCAACGTGGGCCATCATGGGAAAGTCCCGCTTCTTCGTGACCGGCCTGTTTTAGTCGCCGTGTCCTCCGGCGGAAGGTTCTCCGAAGACGGCACTCGCCAGCCGGATTTCCTCACCCCGTACTTGAAGGCCGTCTTTGCCATCATCGGCTTGCATGATCTGCAATTTTTTTCCGTCCAGGGCACAGCCTTCGGTCCGGAAATACTGACTGCGACAAGAGACCATACGGATCAGGCTCTGCAGGACCATTTCCATCATCTCTCTGCTGGACCTGACGGCAGAGGTGACTTGCGCAGGGGCGCGCCCTCACCGTGCAAACGCTTACTTGTTCAAGGACGCAACGTCCGATGAGCTACCAACGACGATTCGTCGGTCTCTCACGGCGGTCGCTATTTTTTACTGGCGATGGGCAGCAAGCTCAAGACCAGCCGCCATCCCGATTTGACCGCGCGCGAGGATCGACAACCCTGTTTCTGGTGACGGCGCATAGAGCCCGGCTTTGCAGCCGGGCTCTATGCGCTCGTGTCACTCAAGCGGCTTTCCAGAAAATGTACAACCGGGCCAAGATTCCGAAGCTGACCTCTGCGAAGAATAATGTACGGGATCTGGTCATGACCGCTACTGGGCGCAAGCGCACGTGCGTGTTAGCCGCTTGACGCTCGCGCGACTCTAGCTCGCCGCCTGAAGCTGAAGGCAACGTAGCCGCCCGCCTAGAGCGGAAAGCCAACTATTGCCAAGTTCGCAAGCAGACGATGTGTTCGATTTTCGGCCAGTTCACACGGACCCAAGCCTCGAAGTGCTTCTTGGCGCACTTCGGGTTCGCGTATCCCACCTTCTTAGTCGTGAGCTGTGGATGTCTTTGCACCGACAAGGGAGGAAATACAATAAGCCACCACTCCCCGTTGATACGCTCGATCTGCGCAAACCCTTCGGACTCTCGCGGATGAACAACGCGCGAACCAACGATCGATCGGCTGTCCATAGCAGAGAGCGCGGGTCCAACGTACGGTCACTCCAAAATGCGTCGTCGCCTGTTGCGCCTTAGTCACAGCCCGAAGTCCTTTAGACCGTGCCGCGCTAGCATCTCTTCAAGTTGCCCATTTACCCAGTCGCGGTCGGCCTCGCCTGCTTCGAGCGTCAACAGTCGAACGAATGCACGCAGCGCTGTGCGGAAGTCGTCTTCGTCCGGCTGAACTTTCGCAGCGCTAGCAATCGCCACATCCAGGCTTGTCAGCATTCGCTTCAGGTTGTTGCGATCAGGAAGCATCAGGCTGCTTGTTGCGCCAGCTGGTATTCGTAAAAAGGCCACTTGCGATCGTCGAGAATTGCAGATGCTGCGGCCAGGTTGCCAAGCTCCGGATTCAGCCAGGCGTCGATGTTCTCCGACTTTACCGGAATAATGCAACGATAGTGTCCGGCGATCGCGATCTCTGGTGGTGGGTCGTCGGTGACAATGGCAAACGTGTAGAACCCAGGATTCGATACGCTCGAAGCCAACCTCCAAGAATCAAAGACTTGCAGAGCTCGAAATCTGCAATGTGAGAGCATTTGTGTGAGCGTTTCAAGTTCAACCTACTAGTCCCAGTGTCCGATCACGCCGTCAATGCGCGATCGCGGACGCGTGCACAGGCAAAGCTTGGCTATCAACCAGCTGTGAATTCTCGCCGGGCATTACAATTGCTAATCGCAAATGCCGAGGTGGTGTCCAGCCGTCAAGAGGAAGTGGACTGGCTTCATGCTCTTTTGGCAGATCTCTGTGATGGGCACATCTACACTGGCTTAAGTGCGGCTGTTGAGCTTGCAGCCTCCAGTTCACTATTTGGGCCGACGAGTCCGGATACCTGGGAGTGGGCGAGCCTCGGATTACGGAAGAGGAGCAACTCAGGATTTATCGCACCGGATACGCGGTGTAGGTGTAATCCTGAGACGCCACTCGCGTGTGGCAGGCATATCCACACTCCGGCCCAGAGACCGACGGCTTGAAGGTCTTAGTAGGAGTGTCGTAGGTGAACTGTGCATATGCCCACCCGTGCGTCTTCGGGAATCTCTTTGAGTCTTTCTCAATAAAGGAGAGCGACTTCAATGTATCGGGCACTTCGACGAAGTACGGCGATCGGGCATTCACCTTCTTGAGCCACTCGATTTTTACAACTTTCGAGCCTTCGGAAAACGGCTTGCCGTTCCCAGGAACGCCGTCTTTGTAAGCTTGGATCATGGTGTCGTTAGCGAGAATCGCCTTCACGCTGGTTTTCGTTTCGCTGACGGCGACACTTTGCCAGGCGGCGTAGCCTTTGAAGTCCGAGAAAGCAAGGCCGCCGCCAGGAACTGTGAGCGTGTAACGGTCTTGAGTGATTTGGTCCTGCGCCGCAAGCGCAATGCTTGCGATGCTTCCGATGACCGCCAACGACGCGGCTACCGTTACGAACACGGTTATGCTTTTCGCCTTCATGTCAAATCCCCACTCTGATCCCGGAAGAATCGTTCGCTCAATAGAGGTGTTCGCCCCCGAGAAGACCTTCCACGCGAAGTGCGTGGAATATCACTGACGGCGTAAACACCATGTTGCATTAGGTGAAAACCCTATTAATGGAAGGGTCGATCACTGAGGGCGATTCCACATCTGGATTTCAGTCGTACGACGATTCGTGAGGCCGGCATTGATCCGGAGAACGCCATTGACGGTCTCCTTGTTCCACCTCGCGAGTTGTGCGGGAACGGACGCGTAGTCGCCGGCATTGATCGAGCGCAGCAGCGTTGATGTCAGAAACTTGGTCTCGCTCTCGTTGAACACGGACACGAGAGCGATCCACTGTGCATCCGTATGGTGCGTAAAGCGTACTCCGCCGTTCTCTGCTTGTGAGAATGCCCCTGCAAATGGCGCGAAGGACGCCATGCTTGTCTTTCGAGCAATTTTGCGACGTTCTCAGAAAAGTTCTCCCAGTTGAGAGGCGGGATGCGGGATCGACAGGTACGCATAGTCGGTGTATCCCACCTGCCCCCCGCCATAGAACGTAGCTGAATTCGGCTCGTTCAGAGGCGCGCCCAGGCGGAAGCGGTCAACGAGGTCAGGATTTGCCAAAAACGAACGTCCGAAGGCGACGGCATCAGCCTGACCACTGGAGATACGGGCTTCGGCGCTTTCCGCCGTGTATTGACCAGAAGCAATGATTTTGCCGCTGTAAGCCGCGCGTAGGGCGTCGCGGAACGCGTCGGTCAGCGATTCACCGCCTGCCCAGTCCGGCTCAGCTACGTGAAGATATGCCAAGCCGATCCGTGTCAGGTGCCGTGCCAAATGGAGCGACCACACTTCTGCATCGGTATCCTTCATGTCGAATTTAGAGAAGTGGGGAGATATCCGAATACCGATACGATCTTCGCCATAGACGCCGACCACTGCTTGAATAACCTCTACGACAAGGCGCAAGCGGTTCTCCACATCACCGCCATAGGCATCAGAACGATGATTTGTGTTCGTGGACATGAACTGGTGTAACAGGTAGCCATTGGCGGCGTGAATTTCGACCATGTCGAAACCGGCGAGCTTCGCCCGCGTCGCGGCATCGGCGTATTGCTGGACGATGTCGAGCAATTCTGCGGTTTCGAGCGCCCGAGGTGTATCTGCTTGCACTCTCTCTAGCTCCCCGCCGCCGTTCCTAACGAATACCTTGGTTTCTTCGGCGCGTATAGCCGATGGTGCGACCGGCAGTCGGTTGCCCCCTTGCACCAAGTGGTGCGAGACCCTACCAACGTGCCAGAGCTGCAACGCCATCTTTCCGCCGCCTGCATGGACCGCGCTTACCACTTTCGCCCATCCAGCCTGCTGCTCATCAGTGTAGATCCCTGGGGTCTCCACGTGGCCCTGCCCTTGCTTCGAAATCTGCGTGCCTTCCGAAACTATAAGACCCGCCCCCGCACGCTGCGCGTAATAACAGGCGTTCAACTCAGTGGGAGCGTCGTCTGGTTGCGATGCTCGAAGACGGGTCAACGGAGCCATTAGCACGCGATTTTTCAATTCCAGATTGCCCAGCGTGATAGGCGATAGCAGTCTTCTTGGATACATGGCTATCTCAGCAGGAGCGCAAGTGAGTGGAAAAAATGCCAGCACGTGTGCCGGTTCCGCAGGCTTAGGGGCGAACGACCGACGCCAAATCCCAAACTGCATCGGCAAAGGTCGCTGGCGACTCCTGCGGCAGGTTATGGCCGGCTCCGTGCACTACCCGATGTTGGCGGTCGGTAAACAAGTGAGCACTGGCCTTGCCGTCGGTCGCCGCGATGACGCCGTCGGCGTCGCTGTCCAGCGTAATGGTCGGCACGTTTATCACAGGCAGCGCCGCCAGTCGCCGTTCAATGTCCGCGTATCGCGGGAATCCTTCTGACAAGCCCAGACGATGACGATAGGAATGGATGACCACGTCGACATAGTCCACATTGTGGAAGGCGGCAA
>Ga0302309_10004335_pt1 | contig 10546 bp, 7 predicted proteins | sample III_Palsa_N1_1_FD_200453 | JGI IMG/M metagenome (GOLD analysis project Ga0302309, IMG submission 200453) | Peat permafrost microbial communities from Stordalen Mire near Abisko, Sweden - III_Palsa_N1_1 | ecosystem: Environmental > Terrestrial > Soil > Palsa > Peat permafrost | place: Sweden... | reverse complement strand
TTTTTGGTATTTACCAGAACTACGACACAACTGTGTGCGTAGAAAGATAATTAGAAATCTATACTTAAAGTATATCATAGAATGGAATGTCTGTAGGTACTTAATATCTACAACTACTACTTACTACACAGATAATCGTTAGTAGTATAGAGGTCTAACTTAGTACAATTACTAATTTATAATGGAGTGTGTTTGTTAGGTGCAAAAGTAGTTATCGTTTAGATGTCAGACAGCTGGGGTACGACTGGGACTAATTTTATATCTAGCCTGATCGAGACATAGTTGTGTCGTGTCTCTGGTAAGTATTAAAATTTTACCTGGTGGATAAGCACTAATTCTCGAAATATGGTTTTTAGTAGCTGCCTTCAGTTGTGACCTAGGTCACAACTAGAATATTTTTGGGAGACCTTCTCTGACCAAAAATATATAAAGAGAAAGAGAAGTAGTCTAATATAAGCTGTAATAGGGTCAAGTCTAGAAAAATATAATATCTTAATAAGTAAAAGTCCTCCGAGAAGCCGTCTAGGTGTGACCTAGGTTACAAGGTAGTAAAAAAATATAACTCTCGAGAATAGCCTTAGAGAGAGGAGGCAAACTTTAACACCATCTATGAGTTTACATATTTGTGTAGTAATAATAAGGTACTTAAAACATAAAACTAATCGTATACTATAGAGTCATCATCTAAGCAATTTTTTGTTGTCTACCTAATAGACAACTCCTTACTATAACTACTACTACTACCTAAATCCCTAACTGCGTAGGTGTCTAACATCTCCAACATGTTCACCACACTACAGATTTTTCTCTGACTTCAAGCTGTTTTCGAGAAAACTTGTCGATAACCTATCACAGTATGGCGTGTCTAGCCAATACTCAAAGTTAAAACTAGATAGAGAAGCAAAAAGAAGTCAAACTTTGTGAATTGTCTGTAGTGGTTGTTGTCAGTCATCAACCACTACCAATATCCCTGTAAAGATTTTTCTTGACCTAAACCACTTTTCGAGAAATTTGGTCGTTACTCCATCACACTACAGTATATACCAAGTACCAAATTTCTCGAAAAGTGGTTTAGGTCAAGAAAAAAATCTGCTAGAAGTTGTTGCCAGTGATGGTTGTTGGTGGTTGTCGCAAGTCATCAACAACAACAACCTTTACTAAAAATTTTTTTTACTACACACACCCCCAGTTTAAAGTTTAAATGAAGAAGATATGTGTTGTAGTGTGGTAGGATCCTAACAAGATTTTTCGAAAAATAGCCTAGCGTTAGTACAAAAAAAATCTGGTGGTGGTGATGTTTGTTGTTGTGGGTGGTGAGAGTGATCCGTCTCCGACAACTATCAGATAACTCTACAAAAATTTTGGTTTCTAACTAGGTTTGAAACTTTGAGTACCGGTTATACGTGCTGTACTGTGTTAGGTTATCGACAAGATTTTCGAGAAACGGCTTGAAGTCAACGAGAAATCTGGTAGGTCTGTTGGTTAGTAGTTATTATTGATGACAAGTGGTGACCAACCAACATTCTCTACTAAAATTCTACATCTTTCTTCACTAACCTTACTTTGAAACTTTAGAGGACTAGTGTATGAGCCGTAGCGTGCTGACTTACTAACAAGATTTCTCGAAAACAGTTTGGGGTTAACAAAAAAAATCGGTGATCGGTGACCACCACTGACAACAACCACCATCACCAAACTCTGCCAAAATTTTTAGTTCACTGATCCTAGTTTGAAATTCCAAGAAGGTAAAGTGTAGGTTATGGCATGATAAAGTTGTAACAAGATTCTTATATTCCAAGCCAGAGTTCGAACCTCTGTCATTCCCAGCATTAGTATTAGTATTGGTATTAGTACCAAGAGATAAGGATAGGACTAGTTTTTGATTATTTTCGAACGATAAAAATGGCTAGTATACTTAGGGCTTTCAGCGTTACTGAACTTGTAAATGTTGACTCTAACGATGATAGACTGAAAGCTATACTGAGGTGGAACTTTGCAACCTTCAAGGATCGGCTAGAGAACCAGTTCGATTGGCGCGCTACTCCATCGTTCTCCTGGGAAGCTGTCATAGCAGCAATTCAGCAGTCAGCTGATGAGGCCATGCAGCTGTACCAGCAGTGGCAGTGGCTGACTAGTAAGCATGGTCAAGACCTATATAAGTGGATGATGATTGTTCTGTTCTATAACTTGGATACTACTGATTACCAAGTTATCGCCAAGATATTGCTGACCAGCTATGACTTCAATCTGCGTTCACGGATGCTGGCTGGAGCCGCGGTCTTCGAACGCACCATGGAACAAGTCGGTGAGTTAATGCGTAGTGCCGACGATGAAGGTGGGGATGAGGATGAGGATGCCTATGAACTCTTCCATAAGAAACTCAATGACTTCCAGCATCTGATGCTGAATCCACAGCTGTACGCTGAGTCAGCTAGGACTACTGAATTACCTGTACTGGTGACAGCCACTGGGGTGTCCGTTGTTGAGCTGTCAAGCTCTGTCATTGCTGCCGGACAACCGGGCTTGACAGCTCAACAACCAGCAGCCTACACCATCAATCGATCTATGAGTCAGCGTAAACGCCGACGTATGGGTCAGCTTGATGAGACCAGTATGGAGTAATGGGTTTAATGTACAGTCTTTATATCACTGCTTAAAGCAGTGACAAGTTCAACACAGTAATATTATTGCTAGCTTCAAGAGGTTATATCCTGCCACACCAGGTTAACATTGTTATGGTTGATGGTAAAAAACTTTACTACCTGGTTCTCTCCATCTTCTTAGGAGATTAAGATAGCTGTTTGCCTGGTAAAAAGCTACAAGGCTCCCACTAATCAATGAGGATTTAGCTTGCTATGAGTCTAGCAGCCGTTGGAACACAAGCTACTAGTATATTCGCAAGACTATTATAACTGCAGAGTTAATGCAACTGCGGTGTGTTGGTAATAAACAACTACTAAGTAGTTGTTATGTCGGACACGTGGGGTCTCTAGCTGTTGGTATGAGTAAGGTAACTTAGACATACATACATATAATAGACCTGGGTAAGACGAAGTCTGGATATTAAACACACCAACTGTCAAATGTGGCTCTGACATCAGATGAGCGGACTGGTCTACTAGTTACTAGTCTCAGAACAGCGGGTTCCTGATTATGTAAAAGTGGGTACCAAAATACTCCTTATCATAGGAGGCGGTGGCTACAACCTCATAACTATCAAACAGTTGCCAAAAGGGGTTATCTTCGGTAGGGTGTAAGTGGTAGCCACCAGCCACCACCCACTTGCCGTCGACTTTTCCAACAAAAACATTGTCGGGATCCTGAGTAGCTCCAAGCTCACTCTCAACCTCACGTAGCTTCTGGTAGCTCGAATCTATCTTTGCGGATATGTTCTTGACAGTCCTATTGTAGTTAGGATTAATTCTCTCAATTAGTTCGTCAATCTCGGCCCTGGTCATATGATCGATACCAGGTCTCATCTCCTCAAGTTGAACTTCCACCTGACCTCCAATATCTTCAAGTTCTTCTTGTAGCACGGTCTTATCAGCAAGTAGCTGCTCTTTTTGTCTCTGGAAGCTAGCAACTGTTTCCAGTGCGTTCTTAGCATTTAACGGTAGCTGTCTAATGTGTCTCTTACGTTTATCCTGATCCAGGAACTCTTTGAACCTCAGGAAGGCATCGTCGAGCCCGCGGTAGCAACCGTAAAAGTGAACAGGTTTCACCCCAGAACTACCTTCGGTATCAGCACTAAGTACAATGTAGATTTCGGTATCCACGTTGAGCCAGTATCTTAACCTTTTCACTCAAAAAATCTTCATTTTTAGTGTGTGGGAGCGAGGGTTAAGACTAACATATGCAGCATTAAAAGTATACTGTCAGGACTAAGAACATTCTCATTTCTCTACACTAAGTAACACCATCTTGCAACGACAGTCATGAGTGGGGTCAGAGTGTCATAACACAACATCTACAGACTATGTTGATTAACTATGCTTGCCAGTGATAAACTCTCGTATGTATCTAATACATACGTAATTCCAATACTATGGTTACAACCAATGAGTAAGTAAGTAAGTAGATGATTAGAAAAACACCAACTCCAGGATGGTGTTAGGTAGTGTAGTCTTCGAAGGTTTAGTGTTATTTGTTACACGGTCCAGTGTCTAGCAGACACAGCATACTATCGAATACAGATTAAACTGAGCCTTTTTTTTTGATTAAAATGTCAGTTGATCCCTACGCTCGCCCCCGTCATGAAGGTAACACTCGCAGAGTTAAGCAGCACTTACTGATTGATAAAACCGATAACAGGTTCATCAATGCCGAGCTGTTGGACCTCTTTAAGTTTGCTAGCTTCGGTTATGGTGACCAGCTCAATCATGTAAATACTATTGATGCCAGCGTTACGTTAACTGTCGACGACATCACAGGACGTGTAACAGGCTTAGCTGAGATGGTTGGCACATATACTGTGAGCTCAGGTAGCAGCAACTTTCAGGTTCGTGCTAACTTCCTTAATAGTCAGCTGAATGGCGACTGCACTTTTTTTATGCAGTATGATGATGCTAACATATACCTTGACCAGGCCTACTTCATGGACGGTGAGTGTATTGTATCATTAAATCTCAGCTATGATTATGCTATGCTAAAGTTTAACAAGTATAGTTATCTCTCACTGAAGACATGGGAACCTGCAGAAGTTTGGTATGAATTCAATGAACATAATATCTTTCTTAGCGTGCCTAAGCTACTAAACTTGTACCCAGATCTGCTTAGCACTGACTGGGAAGAGAAGGTCTTGGCTGCCAAGAATTTGTTCAATGAATTTAGCCTCGGTTGAGACGGGTGTCTCCTGCGCTGGTTCGACCTCTACTTTGAGTAGAGGTAGTTTTCTCCGACTTGTAACCGTGAAAGAGTGAGAGTAAGAGTTTTGCATGCAGTAGCTTATCAAGTCGCGACCTATCGTATGTATTAGATACATATGTAAGTGTAACACCGCGATTACAATCAACAGATAAAAGTAAATGGTTAGACAAACATTATTGCCAAGATGGTGGTGGGTAGTCAATAGTCGTTTTGATGGTGTGCTTCTTGTTATCGTTGTAGTAGTACCAGTGACCAACTTTAACTCCATGTTCTAGTGGACCTGTTGACTCTACATTGTGACGGGTACTGTCATAGTAGATAGTGACAGTGATGTTGAAGCCGGCTAGCAACTCATCAACCGTAGCGTCACTGACGGCTTGTATGTTGTTCTGACCGATTATAGGTACGACGTGTTGGTTTATCAAACCACTATCATAAAAGATACCGGCATAATCAACTCGGTAATTAACACCCTGACCGGTGTAATGAATTTCAGACCGTAACTTGTCGTTACTGTACTCCTTGAAAAGTGTACAAACACCATCCTCATAAACAGCTTCGGATCGAAGGCTGTTGTCAGCATCATCGTTATAGTCTGAATACACTCCATCAATGACGACTTCAGTGGTACTGTAATAACCCATAAAATTAACAGATGGATAGTAACTTCTGTGAGGTTCAACAGCTTCATCATCACGATATAGTGTTTCATCCTTATAACCATTAGATGCAACACTTATCTGTGGACCTTGCACTTTACCATTACTATCATAGTACACATGAAAGGTAACAGTGTGATTGGTATCATCGGCATAAATAGTATCATCACCAACCAGGACAATTTTGCTTCTACCACCTCTGTCTACAACTTTCTCATAGCGTGACCTCTGAACTCTATGGTTGGCATTATCATGGAAGACCAACCATGGTGAAGAAATATCATCGAGATCTGGTCCCTTAATATAGTTAATCAAGATAGTTACTGGTTCTTCTAAAATGTATACTGTAGTCGGAATGTTGATGTAATGAAACTGTAGCTTATCAACAAGTACCATCTTATTGATGTTGCGAGCAAACCAGTTTGTCATAGACAATTTGTCAGCCTTGAAGCTCTCAGGTAGTAAGAAGTAAGGAGCTCTTAGATAGACAAGCTCTTGTAGTTCACGAGAGAACTCAGACAACACCACATAAACCATGGTTGTTGTCCATTGATCGAAGATCCTGTCGACAACATAGTCAATATACTTGTTATCCTCTAGCCATCCAGATAACTAACTAGTTATCTAGAAAGCTAGTCTTAGACTGCGAGACAAAGCCTCCTTACCAATAATATCAGGTGGTATATACCACGACTCTTCTGATAGCCAACTTACATATAGCTGAAAGACGTCATAAAAACGTGGATCAATATCGATCTCAACCTTACTGTTGACGTTGGTGACTACTATTAACTATAGTAGTAACTGTAGGTTGTGAGTAGGTGTCAATTACGTTACGGATGAGGGTTGAGCTGACAGCTGAGATGTTATCTTGACTAGTGTCATTTGTTATTAACTCTATTACAGGCCAAGCTTATAGTTCTACTTTGTCTCTCAAACAAGTTAATAGTCCAGTTCGTGGAGGATGACCCTAACCAAGCTACGAAAAGCTGCCTCCGAAATGAAAGTAGAAATGTTGTTATCGACAGACCCAACTATTCGGTGACATAACAACATCTGTAACTCCTTGAGCATCCGCAGAAGCGGACTCGACGCTGCAGTATTTAGCCATTCTCTTACTCACAAACAAGTACTAGTGCCCTGCTATAAATAACACCATTATCTCATAGTCAACTGGATCCTAGGGTCTCTACAGATATCAGGGATAATTGTCTGATGTTAGCAGTTACGAAGATTTTGTCATTGACACCCTTAGTAATTCTTAACATCTTAAATGTTAAGACCAACAATTGTGGTGATTGTAACCAAGTCATCTATTCCGTGCCGGACTATGACAGTTGGCACGAGTATTCACACTAGGAGTTTCGTACTTGCCGCTTATCTATTAGCAACTGTTAAAATTAGTTTGGTACTTAAATTCCCAAGCTACCTACTAACTATTGTCTGCTGTAGTGGGTATAAACCAGCTTTTCCTTTATTCTCTTACTATAGATTAAACTGCATCATCATGATGTAGTTAATGTGTGTGTGTGTGTGTGTGTGTGTGAAAGACTAGTGAGAGCAGAGTTATGTCTAGTACAAGTAGTTGTTAGAGTGTAGAGATGATGACTTACTGTTACAACAAGAATAACTACTATAGTGGAAAACTCCAAAACAGCAAATTTTGCCACTAACAGTCCAAGTTAGACTTCAGCGACGTCGTTGATGATCTTGTTGTATTACAGTTTTAACAACATAAGCTTTAGGGGTTTGAAGCTAACAAGCTCACACAGTCTCATCTACTAATAGATACCTTCTACAACATTTATGATTGTTAGTAACTCTATTACAAGCCAGGCTTGTAATTGTATCTTATCTTATTGCTCTCAGGTAAGATAGAAGACTTAACTGACTAAGGATCACAGAACAGCTATTCATGGTCATCTGTGTTCTGTTCTAATACAAACCACAAGTCCTTTTTCATGTCATAGTGCCAGACTGAAGAGTAAACTTGTGCCTGAATAACCTGCCCAGCACCATCATAGCTGGTATCAACTCTATCACATCTATGTTTAAGGCCAGTGATGCTGCGCATAATTTTACTAGTCTTATTAGTCTTACTAGTCTGATCTAAGAAAGTAATAGTGTCAAGGTAGCTGTACACACCTGTAAGTCCATCGATAATTTCTGAAGCAGCGCTGATACCATAGTTAAGCTTTTCGGTGTAGCCGTTGGTTCTAGCGAATGGATTCTTTGAAATGTATAACTCAACCTCAACTGCTAAGCCATTCACTTGTTTTTCCAGCTTCTCCAAAGTATGTTGTTCATCATCTAGATAGTAGCAGAAATTAAGGGTATTAACACCTACTTCAGTCGTCACACAGTTTATCCTACCACTTTCATAATATCTAATGTCATCACCAACCTGCCGACCATCGAGATAATAATTAGCTCTAGTTAGAGTCCCACTAGGATAGAAGAGTTGTGGTCCTTGTTTATCGCCAGCCAGTGTAAAGCACTTCCTGTTACCGCCAGATAACCAGTAGGCAAAAACATTACTGTAAGCCAGTACCTTCTCTCCATCAATTAAGAAAGTAGAATTCTCAAACAATGGCTTGCTTGCGGCTGCTGCATGAAGTAGCGCAATACCATCAGACCTCTTGTAATAAACATTTAGTTGACGTTGTCTGTATTCTTCAAGCTGGCTTTCTGTCTTAACCTGGTAAGTGAAAACCTCAGTACCATTAATGGTGACGGTTTTGTTGTCATCACGAGCCAACCACTCAGTCATGAAATGAGAGTTGCTTGTGTAAAGCTCAGGTAGTAGTTGATGTGGACAGTGTAACCAGATGTCACGAGCTACATCAGAATCAAGTTGCTGCTGTTGCTGCAGTGCAGATGCCGAATATAGGGCTGGTGATAATATGCTCCATAGCAGAAACAGTTGCTTGATGATAGCTGCTAAGAAGACTTTATCTTCAGTCAGACTGTAAATTTTACAACAGTCAAGCAAGGTTGGTCGATCCATAATAACCACCTCCTTACCTCTCAAGCAACTAACGTAAAGAGTAGCGGCAGTAGTACTGACACCAGTTAACAATTGTGTAATGTCAACAGCTTCGTTAGTGTTAACAGCCTCTGTCATAGTGAACAAGAAACCATTGTTAGGACTGACAGTGATTGCGATAGTAACACTGTAACCAACATTAATCTTAATGTCCCTAGTTACAATACCGCTTCCACTGCTACTACTGGTAGTAGCGGTAGTGACACTGTTAATAGTAGCATGTTGTTGACGATTAACAGTCGTACCGTTAATCACTGTGACATCCTCAGCTGACATTGCTTTGTTGGTTACTAGTTAACAGACAAATTGGTATCAAATTTTAAGGCTCAACAGTTAGAGAGTACTAGAGAGACCGAAGCTAGCTGATTACTCCTTGATAACTTCTAACAACAAACTCTTGCAATAATAACGTTTGCTAGAACCAAAAGCAGTATAGTAATCTATTACATGACTAGCGTCAACGATAGTTCTAAAGATGACACTAGTAGTATTTATACTATAACCAAGACAACAACACACTGAACTGTCTAGTTGTACATAAATATATACATATATACATATATACATATATTGAGTAGTATACACTGGTATGTATATGTACATATGTACGTATGTACGTATATGTTAGACATTACTTACTGTAATGACTTCCTAGAAGTCATTAACTATTAACATGCTTTAGTAGTCAAAGTTAGGCAGTTTTGCTATCGTTGGCGTTAATGTTAGCCTGACCATCAGCAGAAGCAGTGGCTTCTGCTGCTTCAGCTCTCAGTGCCACAGCTTGCTGTCTAGTCTGAAGAATCGACTCCTTGAGCTTAGCAAACTCGACCTCGACATCAATCTCTTCGGTCTCTGCTCCTTCCCTACGAATGGTCAACATCCAATCAGTCAGCTTCCCGTTGGTATCGCACCACTGATCATAGAGCACATCGATCTTGTCATCGACAGTCTTGGGTACGTAGGAGCCAGGGTCTGGAATCGGGAACGGCTTTGACCAAGCGGCCTGCAGTTCATCATTGACCTGCTTGAGCTTGTCAAGCTTCTCTTGACGCAGTCTATCAGCCTCCCGATAACAGGCTGACTGCCTCTGATAGTTCTCAATCAGTTCATCCCTAGTAGCCTGAGATGTCTTACTACTCTCATGATAGGCTTTACCCAGGGTCTGGACCTCCTTCATTGCCTGTACGAGCTTACGGAGATCACTCACTCTGACTGACACCATCCTGTTATCGTTAACGACGTTGTCGAGCGCGTCAGTGGCGGTGGTAGTAGACTGAGAGCTTCCCATCTTACTGATTAGTGCTATGATTTTGTTTGAGGGTCGGTCTAGAGTTAATGTAAAAATCACTTTTATATCAATCCGAACAGGGATAGTCTTCACAGACTTGCTACTTATTTTATAGCAGTCACGCTGTTAGCAGCGTACTCGACAATAATAAAGTAACAACCTTATACACTACTATCTAGTCTCATGTACTATATATGTACACGTTATAATCATAATATCTTCTACCATCTTAGACTTTACTAAAAATAACCGTTATAAGTTATAAACTATAACATCTATTATCTTTGTGTTTCACAACTTAAGGTTGTAAACTTGCTATCTAACACTATAGTTATGTCTTCTATTTATTATAGATTAAACTACTGTTGTTGTTGTGTTTGTAAATAGTGTAATAACAACACTTATGTTTGCTGATACCTACCAGTACCAAGACTGTTGTTATTGGTAACATGATTGTAAGTTAACAATTACACCACTTGAAGTGGTGTACTTTGTACTTTGTACTTCGTACTCTACCTAGGATAGTCAACGTAGACAGCAGCCTCAGCGTCTATGTCAGCTGCAACTCTATCTGCTACCTCACCAAAGTATACAGAGTGGTAAAAATACTTAGTGCCTATATTAGCAGGGCTCCAGTCACCATCACTTTTGAGAGTAAAGGTCTCCTCATCACTAATTTCCCGTTCA
>Ga0302309_10004332_pt1 | contig 10548 bp, 8 predicted proteins | sample III_Palsa_N1_1_FD_200453 | JGI IMG/M metagenome (GOLD analysis project Ga0302309, IMG submission 200453) | Peat permafrost microbial communities from Stordalen Mire near Abisko, Sweden - III_Palsa_N1_1 | ecosystem: Environmental > Terrestrial > Soil > Palsa > Peat permafrost | place: Sweden... | reverse complement strand
GCTATGCCATCTTTGTTTTTAGAAACCTAAAATTGATCTTCGTAATTCTATTGACGATAGGAGGGGGTATTTTGTTACTGAAGCTTGATGGATATTATCTAAGTCAGGATTTGAAATACGGGAAAGAGCATGACAACGATTTTAGTTTGCTTGCCGCAGATGACCTTGATAAGATAGTACAACATCTTGATCTCTATAAGCTGCAACATGGAGCGTATCCCGATAGTCTTCAACAGCTCGAAAAGCAAGACCCGACACTTAATATCATGGACCCACTTTTAGGACGTAATTCAGCTGCGCATAAATTTATAAATTACTACTATCAAAAAAATGGCGATAGCTATACTCTTTTTTCATCCGGAATTGATGGTATTCCTCATACTAAAGATGATATATATCCACGGAAACCGATTAAATGATTTTGGGCTAATAGGAGTAGCATTGCGAATGCCAAGGAAATATGCGCTTTTGTATATTATTGTGATGATGATCTCTTCGTGCACTTTTAAACGGGTAAATAAATCAATGGATATCTCGGAGATTGTCGGCAAACAGGAAGATTTAGAAGGCTTTGTACATCATTATTTTGATAGCGTTAAATATGATCGGGTGTTTAGCCCAATTTTACTTTTTCATGTAAATTTCATTAATAAGACGGATCATTTGACATTTTGCAAGATGAACATTCAACAGTGCTGGGCCAAAAGGAGCAACGAGCTGTATGCTTTTTTTATGGTTATAAAAACATCTGCTGAAGTAGAAAAGAATATATCTGCCAGGTATGGCAAATGGGACACGAAAGGCTCAATTAGCATACAGGATAGCCCACTGGGAGGCGACCTGATTACGTGGAGTAAAGGCGATATTAATATTGATGTAAGCTCATATCAGAATACATTTCGAATCCCAAAGTATGAAGCGTGCGAGTTGGTTATATGTGGTAATATGACCTCTCACCAGTTATTGGAGTTGCCTGAAAAATAATTTATGCAATCGGCTAGTCGCTAGTCGATAAAATAGAGGCGATAATATAAGACAGAGGGCGCTGATCCAGAATTTCCCTTTCAGGAATTCCAGTTTTAGGTTAAAAATTTATTTCCTGCTTTTTTTGAGCGGGAAAGATCGGGTGATTGCAGATTGCAGTTGATGAGCACTGGATGATCGATAGAGAGTAAGCCTCGGTTCAATTCTGCCGTTTTGCGAAGATATTGGGACAGATAGATCATAGCATGTGCAGAAACGCCTGTCAGAATGAATATACCCAGATAGCCTCCGTCGTCGAAGCTGAAATCGCCCCACAGGAAGCTGATGAACAGCCCCGTATAGCTAAGTAACATCACATCCTGAGAAAGAATAAAATGTTCCTTCAATCTAGTTAAAATATGGCAAATCAAGAGGTTACCTATGAAATCGAAAGTTACAATGCCGGAAAAGCATTCTTGATAGGATTTCCAATATTTTGCGGTCTTGTCGCTGCCGTCATTGGAATGGGAAGATATCTTCAAAACGAAGCTTTCGTAATTATAGGCTGGATAAGTGTCTGTGCTATTCCATTTTTATTTCAAAAGCAATTCAAAAGAATTTTTACGAACAGACTTGTACTCGATTTTAGCGTCGAATACCTTTCCATTGGAGAATACGCTTTACAAAGTGGTGAATTAAGAAAGGAATCGAAAATTCTTTGGGCGGAAATTAGAGCCTATAAGTTTTCCGTATCGTCAAGTGGAACCACCTATCTTGATATTTACTTGCGTAATGGACCGACCAGACGTCTATCATTTAAAGAAAATAAAGATCAAAAGGCAGTATTGTACCAGAAGAGTGCATTTAGCATATTTTATTACTTTGTATCTGCATATAACTCTCAAAATGCTTCGCAACAACAAATTCAGGTTGAGCCTGGTTTTTTTACGACCAGATCCGGCGAATATGTTTTATATTCCTTGGTAATTTTATGTGTAATAGCAGTTACTCTCCATTTAATAATTTCGCCGCGAACATCCATGTTTTCATTTGTGGGAGTTTTCATTACTCTTGGATTGCTGGCTAAACGAAGGAGCGACAAACTTTTATTCAATCTAATCACCGGGTTAGAGCCACGCTCGCCCTTTGTTGAATAATATTTGATCGTTAATTTTGTGAAAAGTTTGGATATGCCGGTTCTTAATAAATACATCACTGTTGATAAGGAAACCGCCGCCGGCGCGCCCGTTTTCAGCGGAACCCGCGTTGCCGTAAAAACGCTATTCGATTATCTCGGAGATAGCTCCTTGGAAGAATTCCTAGCCGGCTTTCCATCGGTTTCTCGTGAACAGGCTGAAGCCATTATCGACCAGGCTGCAGCCAATTTTTTTTGTACGACCGGCAGTTAAGTTGCAGGAAGGGACATCTTTTTAAATTAGGACATCATTTCGGTGGCCGCAAGGTTAGCTCAAATAGTATTTTTTTATATTCTTCACCTGCGCATCTTTTCGTTTTTCCAATAGAATTTGGGAATCCTCTTGCAGATAAGGCCGATTCTTGGTGACCATAGCCTATGTAATGTATCACTGAGATAGTAGCTAGCCATGGAATAAAATTGGCTCACAAATGGCACACAAGCGTCTAATAGAATGAATTTTAAACGGTTGCAAATCTATTTTGCAGCACAAAATCAGCCTCATTACCGTTTTTGGGGTATTTTGTCAAGGACATACTTAACTAGGTGCCACTAAATCTTTGGTAACCGAATATTCAGGTTTTGCTCAGACCCAGTGGATTCCCCGCGAAACTGGTGACCTAAATAATGGATAATCAATCGGAATCAGACAATCGCGGTCAAAATCGCATCCCGCTAAAAATGGTTTATTCTCTTCAAAAGCACAAATTTCTCAAATAGCATTCTATTCCTACCTTCGCTTCGTGTCACGGCTGTCAGCAGCAGGCACGGAAATCGGAATAATATCAGCACGCGTTTATATCATTGGCTCACTATTGGCACACAGGGGTCTAAACGACTGATTTGCAAATTGTTGCAAATCCAGTCCTGGGCACCTTAAAGCGTTGTAAATCAACAATTTACAACGCTTTTTTATTTTTACTACTTTGTAGACCATTCATTATCAGATCTTTATAGCTGGGTGTTTTGGCACACAAACGGCACGCGGCCGGCACACACCGAGCGCTTAAGGGTACACGTTGTAGATGTAAACGTGAGGATCAACATTGCATCTCGTTTGTCGCGTAACAAAAAGAAGGTCTACTACACCGCTAGTTGGGGCAAGGACGCTGGGCAGTGCATCGCCACAGGCATTTTCACCTTCACTGATCCAATCAACTCCATACAGCGGAAACACGACAAAGACGCCCCAATAACTCTTGAAAACGCCTTGCCTCAATGAAGAAGTGCGGGAATCCTTCCTTTTCTGTTGTTATACGGGAATGAGATGGTGCGCTAATGCCGAAATCAAAAAACATATTACCTGGAATTGTGCCAGACTGAGCTTTTCAGTCTTGCTTCAGAATGCCGATGTGAATTCGGCAACCGTTGCATTGATGCTGGGACATACTTCAACGAAGTATGCAAATGATACGTATAAACGGTATAGGCCAAAAGACCCATCGAAAAAAATCAGCAGATTACCAGTACCGACCATATTACCCTTTTTAAATTCAAGCAGCGTTCCTCTCATTTTTATGAGTTTCTCCTCTCAGAACAGTTCCAGTTGAGGCATCTTTATGGATTTTGCCGGTTGCAGCATCTTATTCAAAACCTAAGTTATGCCCAAATATATTTATCCCTTATTGGTACTATTCATACTGGCCCTGTCCTGCCATAAATTTAACCGGTCATTGAGAAATATTTACGTAAGTGCCATTCCGTTGGGCAAAAACGTGATTTTCACCAGGGGCCAGGTCGACTCCATCGTCCAGGAACAGAATACGATGTTCCAGACATTGGGCATCGCTGACTGCATAGCGAGCATCGCAATCGTCGGCACGCAAGTAACCGGCGACTGCACTATTTATACATTCCAGGTGCGCACAAGCCGGCTTCCCATACCTACTTTACCCGGTCGATCGCCGATGGTAGAATAGCACGGGGACCACCAAAAAGGAAATCAATAAGGCGGCCAATAAACCTCCCATTGTCTCCGCTGCCAATGGGAACCAGAAAGCCTCCTTTGGGTCTTCCAGGACAAACGGAAGGAATCCGCACGCCGGAAAAAGCAAGAGTGCGACAATGGTCGTGCCACGATCGATGACGATCGCCGCAAGATGCAGGGGACCTGTTCCTGGTCCCCAACAACGAATGGATCTTTATCAGGCAATATACACTGTCCGATCCCGATGAGAATAATGACAATGCAGGACCGCACAGCTGGGACGCCACGATGAGCAACCGCGAAATGACCGCCAACGGGCTTTCCCGGACTTACCCGAGCTATGACTATGTTGAGCGTTACGGAGAACTGCCCGTTGTCAATGCGGATGGAACGCCCACGCGTTTCAACAATCTGTCTGACCTGCTGACCCTTAACCTCGAGCCCCGGTTGCTGGCGACAGTTTATTTTCCGGGGATGACGCTGAGGGGGTATACCTTCGATCAGCAAAGGGGCATCTATAAGACCTTTACCGGCAGCGCCGCACAAGAGTTGAGCAACAACCTGAATACCCCCAACGACGTCAACGTAACGGCCCCCTCGACCGATACCGGCGGCTCGGTCAACCTGATCTTTTCGTCCAGTTCGAACTATACCTTCCGCGGCCACAACATCATCGGGGTGGTGGGCTTCAATCCCTCCACGGGCGACGATAATACCCGGACCGGCTTTTACATCCGCAAATACATCAACTACAATGCGTCCATCACGGCCTGCAATTTGTACCAAAGCACCCAGAGCTATATCGATATGCGGTATGCCGAAGTATTGCTCAACCGCGCGGAGGCCGACTACGAGCTGGGGATGACCAGCGACGCCCTCAGCTGTATCAACCAGATCCGGGACCGGGCGGGCGCTACTGAGGCTACAGGCAGCATGACCATTGACACGATCCGAAACGAGCGCGACAAGGAACTGGCCTTCGAGCACCAGTATTGGTGGGATCTCCGGCGATGGAGGATCGCGGACCAGGTCCTGGATAACCGGAAGCTGTATGCGCTGATCCCGTATTGGATCGCCGACGAAAACAAATACATCTTCCTCAAGCAGGTAGAACCCTACCAACGGGTCTATAACTTCCAGAAACTCTGGTATTACGAACCCCTGCCGGGCAGTGAACTGGCTAAGAATCCAAATCTCTACCCTAACAATCCAGGTTACTAACCTCACAAACTGACAGTATGATGAACAAAATGATAATAGGCATCATGACCGCTTCGATACTCGTGGCCGCGCATGCCTGCTCCAAAGTGGACAATTATGCCGCCCCGAACGCCGTCTTCCAGGGAAACATAATCGACAGCGTAACCGGGCAAAACCTCCTTACGGAAACCGCCGGCGCGGAAATCGAGCTGCTGCAAACCAGTTGGGTCGCCAACCCCGATCCTTACTATATTCCCTCCAAACAGGACGGGTCTTACCAGGACTCCCGTATCTTCAGCGGCACCTACAGCGTCATTCCAACCCAGGGGGCTTTCTGGCCGATCACCGACACCCTCAAAACCCAGATCAAAGGGACCATCACTCAAAATTTTACAGTGGTACCCTACCTGGAGATCATCAATTTTACCGATTCGGTGAATGCGGACTCCCTGGTCATGACCTGTAACCTGACGTGTCCTGAGCCGAATGGTCTCCCGGAGATACTCGAAATCTGGCCGTTTGTCAATTCGACCCCCTTTGTGGGCAGCGCCGCCAGTATTCCGAATTATACCATTTCCGACAACACCAACCCCAGCTATAACCTGGCGGCCATCAACAGCAACTGGGACTCCACGATCGCGGCAACCACTTACCGGCTTGTGGTCCATGGTCTCCTGCCGGGGCAGACGTACTATGCCCGGCTCGGGGTGCGCGTAAACGACAGCTATAAAAAGTATGATTTTTCGCCGATAGTCACCGTAACGACGGCCGGCCACTAACTTTGTTTATACCGGTCGTTCAACAGCCTGGAAATACCTGGTTTACACTTACGCGCGAAAACGATCTACGGCATAACCTTCCTCGTTTTCCCCCTGCTATCAGTAATTTCTATGGAAGACATGGTACTATCAATAGTGATAAACCGCCCGGACTGAGATAAGAAAGAATTTCCGTATCCGGTCTCCCGTTTTTGACGTCTCCCGTCTTTGTATACAACGATGGCGAAGACATCGTCCGACTGTAAGGATAAAAAACGACAGCTTTTATTTAATTCAAAGACTTTCAGCAGACCTTTGTTCTGGCTGGCCGCTATTAAATATTTTCCATCACCGCTTCGCAGCTTAACCAGCGCCTTGCCATTTCCAGGAATAAAGATCCCGCTTTGTAAAATATTTAGCGGCGTAAATTTCCCTTTGCCGTCCCCTTTTAAAATTAATCCATTCAATGCATCATATCGCCCGTATGAAGGCACAGTCCCGTAGTCATTGGTGTTCATACAAATATCGAGATTGCCGTCGCCGTCAAAATCGTCGGTTACCATTCCATTGATGGCAGAGTACTGGGCCATATCGGGCAAGAGCTCCATCGTAAATGTTCCGTTGCCATTGTTTCTGATAAAACAACTTTTAAAATTATTGGCCGAGTATTTAATGGAGTTCTGCAATTCTTGTGGCGTGAATAATTGATCAAAGGTTGTCCCGGCAAATGCTTTATAAGACAGGAACCTTTTTTTCAGGAAAGGTAATTGTAAAAGAAGGTCATCCCGCGAAGCGGTTACAAACTCTTTCGGCTCACCACCTTGCTTATCTTTTATAAATGAAGTGAGCATGCACTGTTCAATCCCCTGATTATAGAAATCCTTTGCATAGATGGATACAGGATATTTGTCACTTGCTTTGTAGAAGGAATTTTCTCCGAGATTGCTTACTACATAATCGATATTACCATCATTGTCGAAATCACCCGCGGTGATGCTGTTCCACCAGCCAACCTGCTGGCCAATTTGAGAAGAGGGCGTAATATCCCTGAATTGCCCGTGATCGTTTTTCAAAAAGGTGACCGGCATCCATTCTCCTGCCAGTACCAGGTCCGGCCAGCCATCATTGTCAAAGTCAGTCCAGACGGCGTCGCACACCATCCCGATATTCAGCAATGGTTTCGCCACCGTTGCCGTTACGTCAGTAAATTTTACTTTGCCATCTTTTGTATCATTTCGGTAGATGGCACATGAAACAGGCTTTGGATAGTTCCAGGGGTCCACGCGACCGGCGACAAATAAATCCAGTTTGCCATCATGATCATAATCGATTGCCCGGACACAGGATTTGCTGGTCAGGTTCTTTGGCAGCGCTGTAGTGTCGAGAGTGAAATTTCCTTTACCATCGTTGATATACAATTTATCCTGGTAGGCCTGACCAGCAGAAGCGTTTTCATAACCGCCTGCGGCTATATAAAGATCCAGATCCCCGTCATTGTCGGCATCAAACAAAAGAAGGCCCATGTCATCCCAATTCTTTTTATTTTGCCCGGGAAGAATATGCCGGGTTATAAATGTCCCATCTTTTTGTTGTAATAGCAATGTGGTGGGATTAGAGCCGGAACCGCCAATGAAGATATCATCGAGGCCGTCGCCATTAACATCACCTACAGCCATGGCAGGTCCGTATTCGGAAAATTTGTGCGGTAATAGCTTTTGAATATTGAAATCTATAAAATCTGTCTGTGTATGCTGATAGTGAACCCTTGCCGAGTCTTCGATTGGCCGAAACAAAGCGTGGTTGGCTTTTGGATATCTGTCCCAGCTATAGGCTTCCCTGGCATTATCATGACTGACCGTCATTCTTTGATTGACTTCAACATTTGAAAAAACCTGTTTTTTCCCATCCGGCCATTTTACGATCATCGAGTCGATCCTGGATGTTCTTCCCAGGCCGAAATGCGGGTCTATTTGATTCGTGGAAAGATAGCCGCGATAAGGTGTTTGCTCATACACCTGCTGCTTCCCCTCATAATATAATTCGATCCATGTGCCGAGACCATTGCGATTCAGCGAATCGCCTATCAGCCGTACAGTAAGATAGTTCGATGTATCTTCAGAATTGTTCCTGTAAATGAAGGCCTCGTCATTGATATTGTTGATGACGAGATCCAGTTTGCCGTCATTATTCAGGTCGACATACGCGGCACCGTTTGCGAAAGACGGTGTTGTCAGACCCCAATTGTTCGATACGTCCGCAAATGTCGCGTTTCCCTTATTTTGAAAGGCATAGTGTTGCAGTTTGACCTGTGGTATTTTACTCAATACTTCTTTCTTTGAAGCATACGCAAATGACTTCTCACGGAAGGCTATAAAATCATGATCCGTCAGGTCCTTCGGAAAACCATTGGTAATAATAATGTCACGAAAGCCATCATTATCAAAATCCTGGACGAGCGGCGCCCAGCTCCAGTCCGTTGAGGAAATGCCGGCCCAATAGCCAATATCGCCGAATATCGGATCGCCGACGGAATCGTCTTTACCAATACGTGGCCCCATATTCAGTTGCAACGAATTGCGTACATATTGATATTGATAACCGAAACGATCATTGTTGAGATAATTTTCATAATTGTATCCCGACATCAGCAACTTTTTTCTGTAGTTGTCTTCCGGATCCATATCCATCTCTATCACATCCGGCAGGCCATCGTTATTGACGTCCATCACATCTGCTCCCATGCCGTTGGCGGAAGTATGTTTGAAATATTCCGCTGACTTGTCAGTAAATGTGCCATCGTGGTTATTAATGTACAGGAGGTCATTCGAGAGAAAATCATTCGCTACAAAAATATCTTTCCAGCCGTCTTTGTTAAAGTCGGCAATGGTAGCGCTGTGACCGTAGCCTTCAATAGTCACACCGGCCTGTTTTGTAACATTTGTGAACACCGGGTGCCCTAATTTTGCGTTCCAGTCATTGCGATACAGGCGACCGGTACTCGGCGCGGAACCATCTTTTATTTTTGGCCGGTAGACAGAAGGGTTTACGTCCTGGTCAAATTCATTTACGGCGATGTACACATCAAGGTCGCCATCATTATCATAATCAAAAAAATACGCCATTGTTGAAAATGACGTATCATTCAAACCGTATTCTGCTGCCATCTCTTTGAAAACAGGAATGCCCTGTTTATTTACTCCCTGGTTTATGTACAGCAGGTTTTGCCTCTTCCTGGCGTCTGGCGATATTGTAGCACAAACATAAATATCAGGTAAGCCATCATTATTGATATCGACAACGGAAACGCCGCGGCACCACCTGTTGTTGCCATTTACATTTGCAATGTCTGTAACATCTTCAAATTTAAAATTCCCTTTGTTTAAATAAAGCTTGCACGGAACCTGATTGCCTGCAAAATAAATATCCGGAAGGCCGTCATTGTTAAAGTCGCCGATACCTATGCCGGCGCCATTATACATGTTCGGAAGATCGAACGGATTGACGGTATCGTTCTCGATAATGTGATTGTTGAAATGTATATTGGAATAGGCGGAGGGGACAAGCTGAAATAAAGGTTTTTCTCTCTTACATGAAATGACCAGAAAACATAAAAAGACAAAGACAAAAGTTGACTGATTTTTCATGTAAGATCTTTTCGGGTCGACATAATGCGTTGAACGAATATACAAAAAAGATAATGTACAGGATCAGTAATATGAATAAATAACGTAGATTTGAGTACGTTTAAAACTAAAAAAAACACATCATGAAAAAACTATTGTTTACGGTTGCCATTGCTGGTCTTACGTACGCATGTAATGACAGCCCCAAGTCGTCAACAACTTCTACTACAGACACGGCCGCGGCCGCCTCGACGCCTGCTGCTACCGATTCTTCGGCTGCTGCAAGCCAGCCCGCATTGAAGGATAGTTTGATGACATTGAAAGATGGCAAAATGATGATCGTAAAGAATGGCGCATGGGTAGCGCTGGACGCACCGGTAACATGCACTAATGGCCGTATGGTTTCTGTCGATGGAGTAGTATCGAAAAAAGATAAGAAAAGAAAACTGGAAGAAGGAATGATGATCGACAAAGATGGCCAGATTATGGACAAAAACGGCAAGCTGATGGATACCAGCGGCTGGGATTAAATATAATGTCGTTCAAGAGATAAAGGTCAGGATGCTTTCCTGGCTTTTTTTATTTTATCACTGTAAAGTTGTCGATATAGATTTTTGCATTCTGGTGAAAGGTTTGCCAGGTATGCCAGAATTCATTGTATGACTGCACCGGCAGGAGCTTTTTGCCCATTAGCAATCCATGGATGCATACGCCGTCCATATTCCAAGTTGAGTGCGTCTCCTCATCCACCAATACATCCTTGTTGTCTGAGAGTTGAAAGCTGAGCGTCGAGTCATCTACCCGACGATCATAAACGTGAAAAGAGGCCGAGTCGTTTTCGATGGTTAATAAGATGGGCAATCTATCCAACGAATCCTGGAT
>Ga0302309_10004331_pt1 | contig 10549 bp, 9 predicted proteins | sample III_Palsa_N1_1_FD_200453 | JGI IMG/M metagenome (GOLD analysis project Ga0302309, IMG submission 200453) | Peat permafrost microbial communities from Stordalen Mire near Abisko, Sweden - III_Palsa_N1_1 | ecosystem: Environmental > Terrestrial > Soil > Palsa > Peat permafrost | place: Sweden... | reverse complement strand
TCTTAGGGGAAAATTAAACTTTACACATCGAAATTAAAATTAATTTCATTAACAATTATTATTTACATATAAATATTACATAATATTTTAATATTTATAAATATCTCCGGCCTAAAAAACATCAGGGCTAATACAACGAATTTTTGCCGATATTAGCATAAATGAATAAGCTGCGCTGGTGCTTTTATACGGTAATAATTTTTCAATTGTTTTTTGCCTCCTGCAATAACGCTACCACCACAAACCCTAAAACCGTATTCAACCTTAACCTTGATGATGGCCTGACTTCGCTGGATCCCGCCTTCGCCCGCAATAAAAATACTTTATGGATGGATAACCAGGTATTTAACGGCCTGGTACAACTGGACGATAGCCTGCACATACAGCCCTGCATAGCCAAAAGCTGGGACATTAGCACTGATGGCGAGGTGTTTACCTTTCATTTACGCAACGATGTGTATTTTCAAAACGATGCCCAGTTTAAACAAGGCAAAGGCCGCCGCGTGGTGGCTGCCGACTTTGTTTACAGCTTTAACCGGCTGATTGACCCGAAGGTTGGCTCATCGGGCTCGTGGATATTTAGTGATAAGGTGGATGGCAGGAATGGTTTTATCGCGTTAAACGACAGTACTTTTCAAATCAAGCTAAAACAACCTTTCCCGCCTATGCTTAGTTTGCTTACTGCGCAGTATTGCGATGTGGTGCCGCACGAAGTAGTTGATTTTTATGGCAAGGATTTTCGCAGTCACCCTATTGGTACCGGGCCGTTTAAGTTTAAGTATTGGAAAGAGGGTGAAGTTTTAGTGCTTTTAAAGAATGAAAACTATTGGGAGAAGGATACGAACGGCCACCAACTGCCTTATCTTGATGCCGTAAAAGCCACCTTTATTAACGACAAGCAAACCGCGTTTATGGAGTTTATGAAAAAGGATATTGATTTTTTCGACGGGATTGACGGCAGCTACCGCGATGATGTGTTTACCAAAAGCGGTAAGGTTACCAAAAAGTACAGGGGCAAATTTATCATCAACATAGCGCCTTATTTAAATACCGAATACCTGGGCATGCTGGTGGATACCAATTTGGCGATACTTAAAAACTCGCCATTGCGGTATGTAAAGGTTCGGCAGGCTATAAATTACGCTATTGATAAGGATAAAATGGTGAAATACCTGCGCAACAGCATCGGTACACCGGGCTTTGCAGGCTTTATTCCGGCGGGCATGCCGGGTTACGACCCTAAGCTGAAGGGCTACTCTTACAACCCCGAAAAATCACGACAATTACTGGTACAAGCCGGTTTCCCCGAAGGGAAAAACCTGCCCGAAATACTATTGAGCACCACCACCAGCTACCGCGACCTGATTGAATTTATACAGGGCGAACTGGGCAAAGTAGGCATACGCACCCGTGTTGAAGTTACGCAAGGCGCCAGCTTGCGTGAATTGATTGCCAAAAACGGGGTCAACTTTTTCCGCGGCTCGTGGACGGCGGATTATCCAGACGGGGAGAATTACCTATCCATTTTCTACTCCAAAAACAAAATTCCTTTTGGGCCGAATTATACCGGGTTTAGCAATAAACAGTTCGATTGCCTTTTTCAGCAGGCTTACCATGTGAGCAACCCGCAGCAGCGTTTTGTGTTGTATAGGCAAATGGATAGCGTGGTGATGGCGCAGTCGCCGGTGGTGGTTTTGTATTATGATAAGCTGGTTAATTTTTATCAGAATGGGATTACCGGGTATAGTGAGAATGGCTTGGATTTATTGGATTTGAAGAGGGTGGTTAAAGGTCCGGGTGCGCAATAATTTCTTAGCTGGGGCTTATGCGATCCTGCCTTGGGGCGGGGAAGGGGTTTAATGGAGATATTTATTCTTTAGCGACTGGCTTATGCCGCTCAAATGCCGCGGGGGCTTTGTCACTTTTTGCCTTGATGCAAAAAGTAACCAAAAAAATCAAGACAAAAAAAAGCTTCAGCGCGCCCTGACGGTTCTTAACGCTGTTTTCGCTACGTCGTTACTGCGTAACTCCGCAGCACACAAACAGCTAAACCGTCATTCCCGCCATACGCCCGGCCCGCTTTTTTGTCGGGCCTTTACGCTTTTTGCTTTTCTTGTTTTATCGAATTTCGCCCGAAGCTTATCTGCTGACGGGGAACTGGTAATTTCTCCATGATGGGGAATCCGCGTTAGGGATAAAAGCGGATACCGGCCCTGTGGCTAAGGCCTGTGCAGTATGAGCGGATAGCCCGGGCCGCAGGCAACGCCAGTATGCTATTCAATAAGATCTCTCACTGCGTTCGAGATGACAATTAACGGGGTTAATACTTTTGATAAACATTATACAGCACATTCAAATCCAATTGGTTTAGCTGTGGGGTTTCGTTGGTTTGGATGAAATGGCGCTTGAAGGCTATGATTGCGGCATCGGGGTTGCGGGTGTCGTAACCTATTAGGCGCAGGGCGGTTATGGGGTCGAAGTTGTCGGGGGCAAGCTCCAGCACATCGTCGCTCCAGTAGCCGAAACCATGCTTCGCCAGTATTTGCCAGGGGAACTGCGGGCCCGGGTCGGGTTTGCGGCCGGGGGCTATGTCCTGGTGACCGATGAAGTTCGCCGCCGGTATGTTATATGCCTTTTTTAGTCTTGACAGCAATGCCAGCAGGCTGTTTATCTGCACCGTACTAAAGGGTTCGCTGCCATTGTTATCCAGCTCGATGCCGATGGAGCTGCTGTTCATATCGGTAATGCTGCCCCATTTGCTGATGCCGGCATGCCAGGCGCGCAGGTAATCGTTTAGCAGGTGGTATATTTTGCCGTCGCGACCAATAACGTAGTGGGCGCTTACCTGGGTTTTTACCACGGTAAAAGTTTTGAGGGTTTGCACGGCGCTATCCTGCGCGGTAAAGTGGATGATTACGTAATTGGGCTTGCGCGCGTTAAAATTTACCGTGCCCACCCATTGCGAAGGGATGGCCGCACCTGCGCTATCGGTTAACGCCACCGGCTGCTGCTGTTTTAATACCCTCACTACCGAATCGGCCTCGCGTTTGTATTCCTTATTGGTACGCGAGTACGGGCCTGTGCCGCATGATGCGAGGATGAGGAGGATGGGTATGAGGTAACGGGTGTGTTTCATGGGGGTTATTTCTTTGATCCTTTGGCAGCTTTCTTTTCATCACTTTCTAACCTGCGCTCAAGTTTCTTAACATCTTCGGCTGGCGGTAGGGCTTCGGGCTTAACTCCCCTTTGTAATAAAATATCTCTGACTGCTTTATTATTATCAACGTGCTCTTTAGAGATTTGTGTGTTATTATTAAGATCTTTTTCAATTACGTTATGGCTGGTTAGTTCATTAGCAAAGTCTTTTGCTTTAATGGTTAAAGTTGGTAAAAAATCAGCTAATGGCTTAGCAGCCGGAATACCTAATTTTTTCTTCATGTCGTTAGTGCTGAACCCACCAAATAAGGCTTGATCGCCTTTTGAGCGGATTAACGCAAAGCCAATACTATCCACACCACGCTCATATAAAATACCGGATAACTTCTTTTCGGATTTAGTTAGCTTTTCACGTGCCGTAATACGTTCAACATCAATAAGGCGTTGTTCGATAATTTCCTGTTTGCGTGTTTGTACCGCAAAATAAGTTTGAGCAAAGGCGATAGCAGGTTTTGCAGGGTCGCCATTTTGGGCAATTAAGTAACAAGCATATCGTGTTAGCGCAATATCTTCCACTTCGCGTTGAGCACCTTTAGCTATCGCGATCATTTTCGTGATATCACGAAAATGATCTTCTGTGTTAGAACCAGCGTTTTCACATGCCTTTTTAGCCCTATTGATTGCATTTAAAAAATTCTCCCATCGTTGATAACCCAATATTTCCTGCACTTCGCGAGCGCTCCAACATTCAATGCCATTATAGGTATAGCAAGCCTGCTCAAATTTTCCGAACAATTCTAATATGACTTCTTTTTTCACTTTAGTATTTTAGAAAAAGCAATGTAACTATAATGGAAGATAATTTAGTGGATGTTGAAAAGTGATAAATTGTTACTGAACTATGGTTTGTACTCCTTGTTAGTGCGTGAGTACGGGCCTGTGCCGCAGGATGCGAGGAGAAGGAGGATGGGTATGAGGTAGCGGGTGTGTTTCATTTGTTATTGGGGTAACAGTGTAAATTTAGGAAATGTTTAGGGGATTATTTGCTGAGAAATCCTGCCCCACGTCATTGCTGTAAGCGATAGCGTGGCAATCTTCGATAGAAAAGTTCGGCGGTTAATCCTTTTCTTGGTATGGGAGATATTTGTTCATTGTCGACTAGCTTATGCCCGCTCATGGCCGCGGGGGGCCTAGTTACTTTTGGCTTGACCCAAAAGTAACCAAAAGGTCAAGACAAAAAAAAGCTTCAGCGCGCCCTGACGGTTCTTAACGCTGTTTTCGCTACGTCGTAACTGCGTTACTCCGCAGCACACAAACAGCTAAACCGTCATTCCCGCCATACACCCGGCCCGCTTTTTTGTCGGGCCTTTGCGCTTTTTTTTGCGTTTATCCTGCAAAACTATCGTTATGGATTTTTAGAAAACCAATATCCGGGAAGAACTTCTTGGGTTCCAATAATTGCTTACCATCGTAGGCGATGAAGTTTTGCTGGATGCTTTCAACATCTTTATACTGATAAAATTTGGAGGAAATTTTAATAATTAAGTCTTCGGTTACGGTTATTAAATGCTTATCGAAAGCCCTGTCGTGCAAGGCGTTTAGCGCTAAGCCATTGGCGGGGCTTAAACGGTTTTCTTTATCTTTACTCCAGGGCACAATATGGCTGGCTACAATGAGGTCTAATAAACCGATGCCTGTTATACAGCATTTGTTATTGAAGTTGGTGAGTACCGCACCTCTGAAAGCGGATTGATTTACCCTAACCTTTACCAGCCGTTCAACTTCTTTCCCGTCCTTTTTCTTGTATTCGTCTAAATTAATGTCATACAGTTTTTCGATGGTGGTGTGCTTTTTTGTAGCCAATAGCTTTTCGCCTTCAAAAAACAAGTCGCCCCAGTTTTGCATGTATTCGTTCCATACGGCCGCGTCTAATTTGCTTGCATTTGGCAAGCCACCGATGCCTCTTGCTCGTAGCATTGGGTCAAAACTGGCGAAGTTTCCCAATTTACGCACTACCGCTCCAATTGACCTGCCGGTTAAAGCCGATAATTCCTTTACCTGCGGATTTGAGCTATTCATTTGGCCAAAAGTGATCTTAGAATATAAATTGATGGTTAAAATCAATTCTTCTTTAGTCCATAAGGTTTGGCCTTCTTTCATTTCGGTTTAGTTTTCTACTTCTAAAAATACATGTTTGTATTCATAATTTATGCATTCATTAATTTGAAGTTTGCTGTTTGTGTGGGAGAAGTCGGATATAATTCCACTATTCAAACCACATATTGGACAACGTATAATATCTTCTATCTCTAAAAATATATATCTGCATTGCGCGTTTAAACATTCATGGATTTGCAGTTTCAACTTAGTATGTGATAAATCTGAAACAATATCAGTCCTCGCGCCGCAGATGGGACAGGTGGTGGGTTGATCGCCCATTAAATGAAAAATCATTGATAAAATTATTTAATGATTTGTTCAATGTCAATCGGATATAAGTGAATTATGCAAAAACTTACGCACCAGCATTTCGGGCTTGGTATCCTTACTCCTAATGCGCGACATATTGTAGCTACGCGTTTCCTTACTGTGTACATCTGCCATGTTACAAAATAAACAAATTGCGGTAACATTGGTTTTTTGCAAACTGCTGGTTATTAATGCGGTAGGTGTTCGGGGGTGTTTGGGCGCGTTCGAGGGTGTTTTAGGGCGTTCGGGCTTGTTTAGGTGGCGTTCGGGGGTGTTCGTGATTGTTCGCATTTCAGGAAAACAGAACAGCGCTTTTACACCGGCCTTTTAGTATTTTTGCGCTATGCTTCAAGTATTCGCCAATAACCCGTACCAGGAAAACACCTATATTTTGTATGATAACAGCGGCCAATGCGCCATTATCGACCCCGGCATGTATACCGCGCCGGAGCAGGACGTCGTGGTTAACTTCATTAAAACCAACAACTTAACGCCTATACTACTGCTTAACACCCATTGCCATATTGACCATGTGCTGGGCAACCGCTTTGTGTTTGACCAATACGGCCTAAAGCCCCAATACCACATTGGCGAGCAGGACATTATGGATGCCGTACCCGCCTATGCCCCGTCGATGGGGTTTAGGTATGAGCTATCGCCGCTACCCGAGGTATATTTGCCCGAGAGCGGAGAGATACATTTCGGCAATACTACGCTGCAATTGGTGTTCGCGCCGGGACATTCGCCGGCCCATTTGTGCTTCTATAACGCCGCGGATAACATACTGATAGGCGGCGATGTGCTGTTCCGCGGCAGCATTGGCCGTACCGATTTGCCAGGCGGCGATTTCGACACGCTGATACACAGTATCGAGCAAAAACTGTTCACCCTACCCGATGATTGCATCGTTTATCCCGGCCACGGCCCGCAAACTACTATCGGCTACGAAAAACTCAACAATCCTTTCTTAACTTAGCGGGGTAAAATGAACACCTCTATCTTCATAGCCAAACGGTACTTGTTTTCGCGCAAGAAAATGAATGCCATCAATATCATTTCGGGCATTAGCATGCTTGGGGTGTTTATTGGCAGCGCGGCTTTGATTATTATACTGTCGGTTTTCAACGGTTTCGAGAAGGTGATCCTGGGGTTGTACAGCAATTTTAGTCCCGATATTCGGATTGAACCCGCTTACGGCAAAACATTCAACCCTAATACCACGGTCTTTTTACAGATACACCACGATAGCAGCATATTCAGTTATACAGAAGTGCTGGAAGAGAAGGCGCTGGTAACCTATGGTAAAAAGCCCTTCATCTGCACCCTTGAGGGTGTAAGCGACGACTTTTTAAAGAACAAACAACTGGACAGCACCATTCAGGATGGCTCTTTTACGCTGCGGCAGGATAGCGCCTATTTCGCGGTAATTGGCGCCAATGTTGCCGGCAGCTTGGGTGTAAACCTGCAGGACGATCAGTCATTACAACTATACGCGCCCAATCGCAAAGCCATTGGCGGCTCAGACCCGCTGAATGAGTTTGTGGTGAAAAGCATAGCGCCGTCGGGTGTATTTTCCATACAGCAGGATTTTGATGATTTTGTGGTTGTGCCCATTGCGTTTGCCCGCCAACTTCTTAACCAGCCTACAGATGTATCGGCCATTAATATAACCTATAAAAAGGGCACTAACCTCGATGCGGCACAGGATAACCTGCAACACCGCCTTGGCCACCAGTTTACGGTTAAAAACCGCATCCAGCAAAATACCGAGTTATACAAAACGCTTAATTACGAGCGCTGGTTCATATTTATGATACTGGTATTTGTGCTGATTATCGCCATATTCAACATAATCGGTTCATTAACCATGCTGGTAATTGATAAGCGTAAGGATATTGCCATACTCACCGGCCTGGGCGCCGGTAAAAAGCTGATACAGGGCATTTTCTTCTTCGAGGGGATGATGATATCGGTTATCGGTTGTGTGTCGGGCATTGTGTTGGGCCTGGTGTTTTGCCTGTTTCAGCAGCATTATGGCTGGATAAAAATGGGTGATTCGGGTTCGGTTATCGTTGCTTATCCCATTGAGTTAAGGTTCAGCGATTTCGGGTTGGTGCTGCTAACCGTTGGCGTAATAGCTGTTATCGCGTCTGGCGTTAGCGCCAGGCTTAGCATAAAAGGGCTTGATGAAATAAAACAAGACCTTTAAAAAACCAAATAAACAGTGCCGGGTTTATGTAGTTGTTTGATGGGTATAATGGAAAGGTTAATGTTGAATTTATTTAACACATCTTCTTAAACATTCCGCTCAAAACATTAACTTTCAACTTTGAACATTCTAATTCAAAATAGAACATGGAATCAAAACGTCAGCAAAAATTTGCAGGAGTAATACAACAGGATTTAGCGTCTATATTTCAGCGCGAAGGCAGTAACTATTTGCCCGGCACCATGGTAACCATTACCAAAGTTCGTGTAACACCCGATTTGGCTATAGCGCGCATATTTTTAAGCTTCTTTAACAATACCAACCATCAGCTTGCCCTGCAAACCATAAAGTTGCACGCCTCGGAGATACGCTACAAACTGGGTGCCCGCATTAAAGACCAGGTACGTATTATACCTCACCTGGAGTTTTTTATTGACGATACCAGCGAATATGTTGAGCGTATGGACAAAATATTCGAAAAAATAAACAAGGAAGATAAACAATAGGTGTGGATGCAAGCGCTAAACTGGCCGGCTGTCTTAAAGGCGTAAGCCTTAGCAAGGTGGTTGATTTTGATGCCGCTACGGATAGCCTTTTTACACTTGACCTGACACTCGAAAATACTTCTTTAAACTCGGAGATCGTTGCTGATACCACAACATTCAGTCATTGGGTAAATCAACAATTAGCACAACATAATTGTCGTTACGGCATAGGCGGATACCTTGAACTGCGTACCATTTATGATAGTCGCCCGCATTTTAGCGCCGAAACAGAGCCACGCCGATTACATTTGGGTGTTGATATTTGGGCCGATGCTGGCGCAGCCGTTTACGCCCCGCTGGATGGCGAAATACACAGTTTTAAAGACAATAATAACTATGGCGATTACGGGCCGACTATTGTCCTAAAACATCTGCTTAACGGCTTAACGTTTTACAGCCTGTACGGACATTTAAGCCGGAAAAGTTTAGTGGGTTTAAGCGTTGGCCAGGCAATAAACGCCGGTCAACAAATAGCCAATTTTGGCGATACGCATGAAAATGGTAACTGGCCACCGCATTTACACTTGCAGTTAATGCTGGATATGGAAGGTAATTATGGTGACTATCCCGGTGCCTGCCGTAATTCCGAAAAGGAAAAATATCTCAAAAACATACCCGATCCGGCACTAATCTTTAACTGGGATTAAAAATCATGGTTAAAAATTGTTAAAATTTTGTCTTCATTTTCAAGTAGTTAAATATCTGCACTTTTAATTATTAATTTAGTGTCTCAAAACTTAAACTGAATTAACATGGGAAAACTAAAATTATTATTGCTGGTGCTCATTATCGCGTTAGCAAAAAATAGCTATGCACAGGTTAGCCTAAGCGACCCGCATCCTGAAGCCGGTAAAAAGGTTGATATTACTTATGATGCCACCGGTACACCACTTGCGGGCAAAACAGATGTAAAAGCCAAAATTTATTACATTGATAACGCGCACTACCCGGTGGATGAAATAAGCCTAAACCAAAAAGGCAATGTGTGGACGGGCAGCATAACGCCCGGTGATTCGGTTAAGGCTTTTATTGTTGATTTAAAAAGCGCCGATACATCTGATAATAATAAAGGTGTTGGTTACCTCTTTGTTATTTATAAGCATAGCAAGCCTGTAAAAGGTGCATATGCCGCCATAGCTTATGCTTACGAAATGGGTAGTTACTTAAGTGTAGGCAGCAAACCCGATCTGGCCTTAAACGCTATTGACCAGGAAGATGCCTTGTACCCATCAAAAGTACATATGGTTGACCGTTATATGCTGATGATGCGCACCCATAAAATTACTGCCGCAGCGATTACCCCAAAAATAGATTCATTAAGCAGCACCGGCAAGGAGAGCGATCTGTCACTGGCCATTAGCCTTTCCCGCCTTATCCGCAAAACAAAAGTAACCGATTCGCTGTCGGCTATAGCCATTGCCAAATACCCTAAGGGCGAAACAGCAAAAGAGAAGCTTGAAATGGATTTATACCAGCAAAAGGATATTGCTAAAAAGGATTCGCTTTACAGTGTGTTTTTAAACAATTACCCCGCTGATAAAAGCACCGCCAACAATATGACCCAGTTACTGGTAGTTGCCCATTTGCAGGCTGCGGATTTTGCCGGTTACCATAAATACAAAAGCATGATGACGGATACCTCCGGGTTAGATGGTTTGTATAATTCAGTTGCATTTGATTGGGCGACAAAAGGCCAACACCTGCCTGAGGCTGAAAGGTTATCGAAAGAATCACTTGATTTGGTAAATGCGCAAGTTGCCGATCCAAAATCATCGTTTTTTAGTACTGCCGATCAGGTAAAAAAGAACGACCTGCAAAATCTTGATTATTACCTGGATACTTATGCATTTATTCTTTACAAAGAAGGCCGCTCTGCTGAAGCTGCGAAAATTGAAAAGCCGGTTTGGGAGCGCGCTAAGTTAGACCCTAGCATCAGCGCTGATTATGTGTTAATGCTTATTGCTACCGGCGATAATGCTACCGCGATAAATATACTTGAACCCATTATTAAAGCCGGCAAAGGGAACGATGATTTAAATGCCGATTTGAAAAAAGCATATATAGGCAAAAACGGCAGCGATAAGGGTTTTGATCCCTACCTGGCATCGCTACAAACAGCAGCACGAAGCAGTGTAAAAAGCGATTTGGCTAAAGAAATGCTGAACATACC
>Ga0302309_10004329_pt1 | contig 10553 bp, 9 predicted proteins | sample III_Palsa_N1_1_FD_200453 | JGI IMG/M metagenome (GOLD analysis project Ga0302309, IMG submission 200453) | Peat permafrost microbial communities from Stordalen Mire near Abisko, Sweden - III_Palsa_N1_1 | ecosystem: Environmental > Terrestrial > Soil > Palsa > Peat permafrost | place: Sweden... | reverse complement strand
GGCTTTCAATTCGTTAATGGCCTTTTTGCGCCAGATGATGTCGATCCCAAAAGATAAAAAATGGTTCAGAAAATCGTAGGTTTTTGAGATGTTGTTGAACATATCGGCAACCTGTTCTTTTTTTGTGCCGCTGTCAGGATGGTAAGGAATGATGGTTTTGCTCATTGGGAGCAAAGATAGGGATTTGGACTTCGGATTTCGGATGTTCGATTTCGGATTTTGGGTTGAATGCGGAATGCGGTCCCGATAGCTATCGGGAGTCGATTGCGGAAGTGATTGTGTTTCGGAATTCGGATGTTGGATTTCGGATTTGATTGACACGAAGTTTTCGCGGATTGTTTTTTTTAGCGGCGCTCAAGAAGGCTGCGCCGTTCCACGAATTGGGAACGAATTTCACGAATAGGTGCGGATGCGGTCCCGGTAGCTATTTCGGATTTGATTGAATGCGGAATGCGGTCCCGATAGCTATCGGGAGTCGATTGCGGAAGTGATTTGAATTTCGGAATTCGGATGTTGGATTTCGGATTTGGTTGACACGAACTGTCAATTGTGGAATTGGATTGGCCGCAAGTTTTTAATATCGCCCAAACGTATTCTATTTTTAATAACTTAGATTTTCGATATTTTTTCGCCTTAATGAAAATAAGATCGCTCATTCTCCTGATTGCAATCTGTTTTGGTTGCCGCCACGCGGCGAAAATAACTGTAAACCAGACTGGGTCCCCTGTTCACCGACATTCCGAAAAACCCGGACTGCATTTTAACGATCTAACTAATGACGACAGGGCCAAATACGTTTTAACAGTAAAATTTATAGCCACAGGCAGCGATACATGCAGGCATCCGGCGATGCCTTCCTATAAATTGAATGTAAACCTGCAAAACCTATCCGGCGATACGTTAAAATATTTGGATTACACCTGTTCACATATGATCTGGCGAACAGACAATGACTCAGTTTGGACTGATCAGCGAGCCTCTTTCTGTTTGGTTTGTACCGCTAACTTTATGACCGCTTTCGAGGTTGCTCCTCACAGTAGCAAGGAATTCGAGCTGACATCGGAATTCAGAAATGATCCGACGAAATTTCGGGTTGGCATGATCTTGCAGAGAATAATTAGCGAGAAAGATTGGGCTCGTTCTCTTAAGTACTTTGACAGCAATAACATAGGCGCTTTGCAAAAACAAACTCAAAATACAATTTGGTCAAATTATGTTCAAATACCCAATTAATGTTCTGAAATGTTTTAATCGGGCCGAAACGATACCTACTTTTAGGTTTCCAATTATCCACTTTTTCATCTTATGAAAGAATCACCCGAATCCTCCCGCAGAATTTTTCTTAAAAAGCTTGGCCTGGCTACTGCCGCCACTGCCGTTGGCCCTAACTTAATTGCAGCCGGCAAATCAACGCCGTTATTTTATATTAAACGGAGCGGCGGCCACAGCGCAAATGATAACATCAACCTCGCGCTGATCGGTGCAGGCGGGCAGGGTTCTTCGGATACGAATACTGCACTGCAGGTACCCGGCATAAAGCTGGTTGCCGTATGCGACCTGTACGACGGACGCCTCGCAGATGCTAAAAAACGCTGGGGTAATGATATTTTTACTACTAAAGTTTATAAGGAGATACTAAGCCGGCCGGATGTGGATGCGGTAATAATTGGTACGCCGGATTTTTGGCATCAAACCATATCGGTCGACGCCATGCACGCGGGCAAGCATGTTTATTGCGAAAAGCCGATGGTGCACGGCATCGGCGAGGGGCCGGCAGTGATAAAAGCGCAGAAGGATACCGGCAAAATATTCCAGGTGGGCAGCCAGGGCGTATCATCGCTTGGCAATGAAAAAGCGAAGGAATTACTGAAAGCCGGGGCCATCGGTCAACTGAATTACGCCGAAGGCTTTTGGGCAAGGCGGTCGCCGGTGGAAGTTTGGCAATATCCAATTCCTGCCGATGCCTCGCCGCAGACGGTTGATTGGGAAACCTACGTAAGCAATACCCACAAACGTCCGTTCGACGAAAAACGGTTTTTCAGGTGGCGCAATTATACGGACTATGGTACCGGGATGTGCGGCGATCTTTTTGTGCACTTATTTTCGAGCCTTCATTTTATAACGGGGTCGATGGGGCCGGAGAAAATATACGCCGCCGGTGGTCTTCGTTTCTGGAACGACGGCCGCGAAGTGCCTGATGTGCTGCTGGGCACCTTTGATTATGGTCAAAGCGCCGTTCACCCGGCTTTCAATTTGTCGCTTCGCTGCAACTTTGTGGATGGCACCAGCGGTTCCACCTATTTGCGGTTGGTGGGCAGCGAAGGCGCGATGGACATTACCTGGGATGAGGTGGTATTGAAGCGGAATAAAGTATTTGAATCGGACGACCCGTTCTATACCGATAAAATGAAGACCAGCCCGGATATGGCGCCGCAAAGAAAACAGATGCTGCCGCCGGAAGAAATCACCTACGCAGCTGAAAAAGGCTACCTGGGCGGGCCATACGATCACTTTAATAATTTCTTTACTGCGATAAGAACCAACGGTAAAGTGACGGAAGATGCCATTTTTGGCTACCGTGCCGCCGCGCCTGCCTTGCTGTGCAACGACAGCTATTTTAAGAACACACCCATGCATTGGGACCCTGTGAATATGGTGATGAAGGGGTAGCGTGGTGATTGGGCAGTAGTGAGTAGTGAGTGGGAAAAGTGGCGGTAGCAGTTTGATTGTAGTTCATGGTTCATAGTTCATGGCCGGAGTTGATTGGGCGGTGAAAGGTGAAAGGCGAAAGGTGAAAGAAAAGCAAGGAACGAAAACTGTAATAAAGGTAAGGCCGTCCGGCAGCCTGCCGATACGCATCCCACAGGACATCTATGCCAATCTTCCGATCAGCGGAATCATGAAATCAGTTTAATCAACGGTTAAGACTTACACCGGCCCGGCCAATTCATTCAGTAAACCTTCGAGGTCCAGGCGGCGGGTATGCATGGTTAGTTTACCGTTTTCATCAAGCGGCCATTGTTCCCGGGGTCGGTCCCAATACAATTCAACGCCGTTACCATCGGGGTCATCCAAATAAATCGCTTCCGATACACCGTGGTCTGATGCGCCGGTTATCGGGTATTTGGCGTCTATCAATCGCTTCAATATTGCGGCCAGGTCTTTACGTTCGGGGTACAATATAGCTGTATGGTAAAGTCCTGGAGCATATTCGGGTGCGGGCGGGGCGCCTTTGCTATGCCAGGTATTTAGGCCAATGTGGTGGTGATAGCCGCCGGCCGAAATAAACGCGGCCTGGTCGCCGTAGGCCATAACTTTATCAAAACCTAGTAAGCCGGAATAAAAGTCAAGGGATTTTTGCAGGTCGCTTACCTTTAAATGCACATGACCGATGCGGGTTTGAGCAGGTATTTTATAGTTGTCCATTAAATTACATGTTTAAACATCAAATTTACGAAAATAGGCCTAATTCTCTGTTTTCCAAGTGTAAAATTACGGTTGAGATGTGAGATATGAGATTTGAGACGTGAGATTTAAGAATTGAAGCCTGTTTATATACCTTTGCCCTATGAACATCAAGTCGGCCGAATTTATTTGCAGTAATACACAGATATCCAAGTTGCCGCCGCCGGTAAAGCCTGAGTATGCTTTTATTGGGCGCTCCAACGTTGGGAAGTCGTCGCTCATCAATATGCTGACCGGCAAAAAAGGATTGGCAAAGACCTCCCAAACGCCCGGAAAAACGCAGCTGATCAACCATTTTTTAATCAACGAAAGCTGGTATATTGTCGACTTGCCCGGCTATGGTTATGCCCGTATATCCAAAAGTAAAAAAGAGGACTGGAACAAGTTTATCCGGACTTACCTGGATAAACGCGAAAGCCTGCAATGTGTGATGGCCCTGATCGACAGCCGGCTGGAGCCGCAAAAGATTGACCTGGAATTTTGCAACTGGCTGGGCGAGAAAGGCCTTGCCTTTGTGTTGATCTTTACCAAGGCCGATAAACAGTCGGCGTTAAAAACCGAACAAAATGTTTCGAAATTTATAGCCGCCTTGTTAAAATCATTTGACGAAGCCCCCGGATATTTTATAACTTCGTCTGAGGTAATGACGGGACGAGACGATATTCTTAATTTTATTGACGGCGTCAACAAAAACTTTACCGTTCCTATTTGAGACGGGTACCGGACAGTATTTTCAAATTACTACAAACACAACAAAAAAATAAATACTATGAAACGCACAGCACATGCTCATTGGAACGGTACCCTTACCGAGGGAAAGGGAGAGATTACCACACAAAGCACAACATTAAACAACACCCAGTATTCATTTAAAACACGATTCCAGGAAGGTGTGGGCACCAACCCCGAGGAACTGATCGCAGCCGCGCATGCAGGCTGTTTTACAATGGCCGTGGGAGCTCAATTGAGCCAGGCAGGTTTTAAACCAAACGACCTGACAACCGACGCTACGCTTGATCTCGACATGGCTACTCTTAGTATCACCGGTATTCACCTTGACTTAAAAGGATCTGCAATTGATGGCGTGAGCGAAGAAAAATTCAAGGAAATAGCCGAGGGGGCGAAGGCCAATTGTATTATTTCGAAAGCGCTGAAGGTACCCATTACGCTGGATGTGACTTACGGGGGGTAGGGATTAGAGATTAGAGGTTGGAGGTTGGAGGTTAGTCCGGAAGTCAGGAAGTCCGAATCCCGATAGCTATCGGGATTGAAAGCAGCTGCGACTGACGTTTCGGTAGAAAACAGCTCAAGTCACATAGAAGAGACTAATAAACACTAATTGACACGAATCCAGTCGAATTTTTCGCGGATTTTTTTTTAACGGTGCTCAAGAAGGCTGCGCCGTTTCACGAATTAACCGACAAATTAATTCGTAAAATTCGTTAAAATTCGTGTCTATTAGTGTTTTCATTCAAAAAACCTTGCCTTTTTCAATTTATCAACTATCTTTATAGTCTCAATATCTAAACTGCCTTTTTATGATCTTACGATTTACAAAACTGCTTTTGTTTTGCTTTGCGTTTACCTTATTCGCAAAACATTCACCGGCCCAGGTGCGGCTGCCGGATGGCTATTATTGGAAGGTGCTGCCAAACGGGCTGCAGGTGGTTGTTATAGAAAACAGCAAAGTGCCGCTTGCCACCATCGAGATCGCTGTAAAAAACGGCGCCTATACCGAGGGGCCCGAATTTAGCGGCCTGTCGCACCTGTTCGAGCACATGTTTTTTAAAGCGAACAAAGATTACCCGGACCAGGCATCATTCCTGAAACGTACCCAGGAACTGGGCGCTATCTGGAACGGCACTACCGACGTGGAAAGGGTAAATTACTTTTTCACCTTTGATCGCGACAGCCTTAAAGCCGGCCTGAAGTTTATGAACGCGGCCATCCGTTTCCCGATCTATCGCGAAGAGGATATGAAAAAGGAGCGGCCGGTAGTTGACGGAGAGTTCCAGCGGGGTGAGAGTGATCCGTATTTTCAGCTGTGGTATGCCATCCAGCAAAAGCTTTGGGGCGACCTGGTTACCCGTAAAGTAGCCATCGGTATACACGAGGTGATCAATACCGCGACACCTGAGAAGATGATGGTGATCAAAAACAAGTATTATTTCCCGAACAATAGCCTGCTCACTATTTGCGGCGATGTGAAGCACGACGAAGCATTTGCGATGGCGGAAAAGATTTTTGGCGACTGGGCCAACAGCGGCTTCGACCCCATACAGAAATATCCTATTCCGCCCTTCAAACCTTTGGATAAGAGCATCTATTTTGTAAAGGAAACTTCCATCGCACAAACGCCTTATGTTCAATTTTCGTGGCAGGGGCCGTCTTATCTAACTGATTCCGCTTCTACAGTGGCGGCTGATGTATTTTCAACCATTGTCGGGCTCAATTCATCCAAACTGCAGCAGGCGCTGGTGGATAAAGGACTGGCCAGCACGGTTTCTTTGGGGTATACTACTTGTAAATACGTCGGGCCCATTGATCTTTTTGTGGTGCCGAACCCCAATAAGCTACAGGAATGCTATAATGAGCTGTTAAAGCAGGTGGGCATGTTTGCCGACAGTAACTATTTTACGGATGAACAACTAAAAAATGCCAAGGCGATCCTGTTGAGGAACGATATTTATAACAAAGAAAAGCCGTCGACCTTACCGAGCCAGATGAGCTATATGTGGTGCAGCACATCGCTGAATTACTATACAGATAACACCGATAATTACCAAAAAGTGACCCGTGCCGATATTCAAAAATACCTGAACACCTATGTCATCGGCAAAGCGATGGTAGCAGGTATGGTTATTAAACCCGAATTGAGTAAACAAGTAAATGCGGCTTCGTTTTTCGCAGCCAAATAACCCTTAAATTTTATCCCGATGAAAAAGTACCTCTTTATATTAGCAATAACGGCGCTCCCGGTTGGCCTGGTGTGCGCCCAAAGTCCTAAAGATGCTTATGAAACAATCGTCGACGGCGTTAAAGTGATCGTACAGCCCAGCGGCAATGGCATCGTCGAAATTCAGGCCATTATTAAAGGCGGCGTGCAAAACTACCCGGCTGATAAAATGGGCATCGAATCGCTGGCAATGACGGCGCTATCCGAGTGCGGAACGATGAACCACGATAAAAACAGTTTTAAGGATCAGCTGGACAAGGTGAACGCTTCCGTTTACGGGTATAGCAACAAAAACTTTTCGGTGTTGCGGATGAATTGCATCAAAAACGATTTCGATACCGTTTGGCCCTTATTTACCGAGGCTTTGACGCAGCCAAAATTTGATGCGAAGGAATTTGCACGCATACAGCAGGATGCCATAAACGCCCTGAAAGAAAGCGAGTCGCAGCCGGATGCGGCAATTGACAAATATGCCAATAAGATCGCCTTTGCAGGGCGCAGCTATGCCGAAGACCCGGCGGGAACGGTTGACATTATACAAAAACTTACTCCGGAGCAAACAGCGGCCTATTATAAAGGCATTTTAACACGCTCCAGGCTGCTCATCGTGGTTGTTGCTGATATGGACAGGCCCGCGCTGGAAGGCAAGCTTAAAACGCTGCTCGATGGCATTAAAAAGGGTTATCCGTTTGAGTTTAAAAAATCATTCTTCAGGAGCTATCAAAACACGTTTTCTTCTGAACCGCGGGACCTGGCCACCAACTACGTGGAGGGTGTAACCAGCGGGCCTGAAGCCGGATCACCTGACTATGATGCCTTCCAGGTTGCCATGCGAATCTTTGCAAACCGGCATTTCCTGGAGGTGCGCACCAATAACGGCTTATCCTATGCACCGCAGGCCTGGTTCAACGCCGGCGCCACCTCGGTAGCCAAGTTCTCCGTTTCAACTACGCAACCGGACAAGTATATCGCGGTATTTGATCAATTGGTGGACAAGGTAAAAACCGAAGGTTTTAAACCGGAAGAAGTAGCCAATATGAAAACCACCTACCTGACAGGATTCTATTATAAAAACGAGACCAACTTTGCGCAGGCATCCTCTATCGCATCAAACGAAGTGATCTACGGCGACTGGAAACACAGCCTTCAACTGGTTGAGGATGTCAAAAAATTAACCACTGACGATGTGAGCAATGCCTTCAGAAAATATATCGGCAACATCATTTGGGTGTACCAGGGGGATACTAAAAAGGTAAACCCGCTGCTTTATACCAACGGCACTTTACATAAGGCGGATAACCCTGTGAGTAATTGATGTGCGGATGCTCCTTCGCTAAAGCTACGGCGCACGAAGTGTGCGGATGTAAGACATGACGATACACCTGAACAGGCGGACCGGCGGTATTATTGCTTACGCAACCTGCAATTGTTCCCGTTGAGCCAATGTACCTGCGGGGATGGTAAAGGAGAAGGCGGTACCTTCGCCGAGCTGGCTGGTTACCCATATCCTGCCGCTGCAGCGTTCAACAAGGTCTTTGCAAAACAACATGCCCATGCCGGTGCCTGATTCGTTGTTGGTGCCGGCTTTGCTGTTCACCTTGCTTTTGAAAAGCTTGCCGCGCTGCTCTTCGCTCATACCGGTGCCGGTATCCCTAACGGTGATGATGTGGTGATCGCCTTCACGGTCGACCAGTATCTCAATGGTGTCGTCTTCTCCCGAGAATTTGATCGCATTGGTGATCAGGTTACGTATCACGATGCGAATTGAGTTCGGGTCGGCCGAGGCAACAGCGTCGTCGGGGACATTCTCAACCAGGTTAATGCCTTTTAGCGCAGCCTGCTCGTGGTAGTTTTCGAATTCAAATGCCACAATGTCCTTGATATAAAAGCTCTTTGCCGAGCTCTCAAAATTCTCCATCTGGCTATTGATCCAAAACAGCAGCGTATCCAGGAAATCCGAGGTATATTCCAGTTTCTTCAGGACCCCGGGTATCATTTCGAGCATTTGCTCGTGCGAAATGGTATCGTCCTGTAAAAGGTCGAACAGGCCCCTTAGCGTGCTCAACGGTGCTCTCAGGTCATGCGCCAATACCGAGATCAGCCGGTCTTTGAGGGTATTCAGTTCGTTCAGCTTATGCGCCTGATCGTCAATATTTGTCTTTTGCTGTAAAACCTCGCGGTTCTTATCTTCCAGCATCGCATTTATTTTTTGCTGTTTGCGCTTTTGACGGTAATAAACCATCGATGTGGCAATCATCGCCATAATGACAATCAGGAATATCGTGTTGATGAGCCGCTGCTGTTTGATGCGCTGTTGATACAAAACATCGCGCTCGCGCTGCTGCAGCGTTAGCTGGTGCTGCTTGTCTCTGAAATTCAACTCCAGGTTGTACGAGGTAAGCTTCTGGATACTTTCGTTATTATTCAGGCTGTCCCTCAATTCAATATATTGCCGGAGCAGCTTGTAAGCCTGGTCAAATTTCCCCAGGCCGGCAAGGGTTTTGTTTAGTTGCAGGGCAGCACTTGACCGTACTGAAACGTTACCCAGCTTAATAGCCAGGGCCTGGCCTTCCATTGCGTACTTAAACGCGTTTTTGTAATCCTTTTGAAGGTTGTAAACCGTACCAAGACCTATCAGCGTACATGCTTCGTTATAGACACCTTTGTATTTACTTGCAATTTGTAAAGATGTATCAAGGTTACTGATGGCCTCTTTAAAATGCCCGGTATTTCCAAAGCAAAGGCCAAGATCGGTATAATCCGACATCAGGCCATCCTTGTCATCCTGCTGCTTTGCGATGTTTAATGACTTGGTTATATAAGATATTGCCCGGTTGTAATCTTTCTGGTGAAGAAATACTTCGCCGATGTTTTCGTAAATTGTACCTATTCCATTCAAATCTTTTGAGCCGGCGAACAGCTTAAGTGATTTCCGGAAATATTCCAGGGCCTTCGGATATAATTCCATGCCTTGTAAAACCACCCCTATATCGTTGTTATCGGCGGCCATAAAAACCTTGTTCTGAAGTTTTATGGATAAAAACAATGCTTTGTAATAGTAATCCAAAGCGGTAGATAGCTGGCCTTCGCTGTAGTAGATGATCCCGATGTTTTTATAACAGTCGCTCTCATAAGTCTCGTTGTGAAGTTTTTTGTCAATCTCGAGCGCCTTATTTACGTACCGTAAAGCTTCGCTATAATTTGCCAGGTAATTATACATCCTGCCGTAAAGCATATAGCAATTGCTCAAACCGTTGTCGTCGTTTACTTTTTTGTAAACAAGGATGGCCTCGTCAAATTCCTGTTTGGCCTGGTTAAATTTTCCCTTAAAATAATCAGCATGCGCTGTTTGTACAAGCGCATCGGCAAAGCCTGCTTTATAATTTATCCTGCGGGAAAGCTCCATTCCTTTTTGCGCGTAATAAATAGTGCTGTCGGGATTGGTATCGAAGTAATTGGCCGCCAGGGTGTTTAGCCGGTTAATATTGGCTGTATCGGGCGCCGACTGGCTTTTCAAGGAAGATTCGACCAGCGTTTTCAAACTGTCCACATGACCCCTGTTCACGTAGCCAAAGCTGGTGAGAGAAACCAACAGAAGTCCCAGGGTTAGGGGTAAAGTGCTCTTCAATTTTTTATCCTTTAATTAAATTTCTTACAAAGCGCAGTGTGCTCCATGCCGCTTATACGAAAAAAAAGGGTGATTTTGTTTTAACTTTTTATAAAAAAATGAAAGAGCCTGTTCCCGGGGTCGGAAACAGGCTCTGAGCGTATATTTTTTTTACCCCTTATTTTAAGGAATTAACAAATTTGGTAAGCTTTGATTTATTGTTTGATGCCTTGTTTTTATGAATAACATCTTTTTTAGCTAAACGATCCAGCATAGAAATTACTTTGATCAAAAGTGGAGCTGCCTCCGTTTTGCTGGTAGTGCCCCTTAGTTTTTTGATAGCATTCCTGGTGGTTTTGGCCTGGTACCGGTTACGTAAGCGCTTCGCAGCGTTTGAACGGATCCTTTTTAATGATGATTTATGATTTGCCATTTTATAGCTTTGTTATTCTCTTTACGTTATTTTTAAGGACTGCAAATATAGGATGTTTCTTTTAAATTTCAAACAGGTTTTTTTATTTGTGT
>Ga0302309_10004323_pt1 | contig 10568 bp, 5 predicted proteins | sample III_Palsa_N1_1_FD_200453 | JGI IMG/M metagenome (GOLD analysis project Ga0302309, IMG submission 200453) | Peat permafrost microbial communities from Stordalen Mire near Abisko, Sweden - III_Palsa_N1_1 | ecosystem: Environmental > Terrestrial > Soil > Palsa > Peat permafrost | place: Sweden... | reverse complement strand
GTCTGCGTTGGTGGTGCCGGATACACCAATGCGGTCACAGCACGGCCCATTTGAACCGTTGAGGCCTACGCCGGTGCCAGGGCCGACGCCGTATTGCACGCCGAACGTATTACCACCACCGAACACGTCCTGATTATGAAACAAGTTGAAGTTGTACCCATTGTGATCGCCCACCCCTTCAGCGGTGATCACGGTGGCGGCGATATCGAGCTTGCCGCCTGGATTGAGCGGCAAACCTCTATAGATGAAGTTCTGGCGCACTGCAGCTGTGGTGGTGATGTATGAGTCGGTGCTTGGCACGTACTGCTGGGCGTTATCGTTGTCCTTGAATATCGCGTAGCTGAAAGTTCCAGGCCCCGCCTTGATATTGTTGACCCCGCCGCCGGTGCCGTTCATGTTGATAAATTGCAAATCCAACATATGGATATCAGGACGATAATAATAGCGTTCACCGATCCAGGCGACGCCGCCATTCAGGAAGTCCAGATTTTTTGCCTCAACATAGGCCTTGGCCAGGCCCAGGCTGCTGTTGCCCGCGCCAAATTGTGAATTTCCGCTGTATTCATTTGCCCACAGGGTGCCGGTGAAAACCACGCCGTCAGCGTCCGGTTTGGCGAAATCCCACGAATAACCGCCTTCGAAGTAGGCGTCGCACTCGTTGCCAAGCCGGTATTTCTGGGTATTGCCGCCAAGGCCGAAACAACTTTGCGGGCCGCCCACCGAACTCGATCCCGCGCCATCCCGTAAATAACCGTGAAAGCCGACGGTATCGTCACCGCCATCGGCGCAAGCGACACCAGCCAGTGTCAAGCCCAGCGCCAAAGCTAGCGCCTTCAATTTAATGCTATTCATTTTGTCTCCTTATTGGATTATTTATTTGGGCAACCCTGAAAACCGCTTCTAGCGACGACTTTCCAGAACCTCCCTTGTGTTTCACTGCCCACCGGTGTTGTATTGCGGGCCTTTCTATCGGCAGCGAGCAGACAGTAGCACCGGCAAAAATGTGATACCAACAACACCCTGACCGATTGGAATTCCGATGTTAAGCATTTGATTTTGTTGATAATTTCTTCTAGGCAATGCTTTTTGCTGTTACATATCTTTACAATGAGCAAGCGCGGCGATGACGTCGAATCGTCAGGTTTTAGAGGAGTGCAAGCGGATCTAAGGTCGTTTTCGCTTCGCTACATGAGGCAATAAAAGCTCACACTTCATTACAAATCTGGATAGATAGTTACCAACTCGATGACAGTTACTTCGGCTATAGTCTGTCCGAGAGACGCGAGGGGAAAAACGGTGATATCTATAAAAATATCGTTGCCACTCAGGAAAACTGGTCAGCGATATGGCTTTGTGATGCCATTCGTAGTGCGGAATTTACTGTTGGCGGTTTTAATTGGATGGACTGGCACGAGCGTGCCGGCGCAAGCGCAGGTCGAATCACTGCAGGTATTGCATTGGTGGACTTCGACCAGCGAACACAAGGCCGTCGACGTGCTGGCCGCCAATCTGGCCGAAGAAAACGTGACCTGGAATGAAGCGCTGATTCCCGAAGGTGCGGGGGTCGGCGCCTTGATCGTCCTCAAGAGCCGGGTATTGGCCGGCAATGCCCCCGAAGTCGCGCAATTGAACGGCCCGATCATCGGGGAATGGGCGGACTTGGGCCTGTTGCTCGACCTCGACAAAGTCGCCAGCAACGGCAAATGGGATAAATTGCTGTTCCCCGAGATCGCCGCATGGATACGCCCGCGCGGTCATGTGGTGGTTGCGCCACTGGGCATCCATCGCGTCAACACCCTGTTTTTCAATCGAAAAATATTAGACCAATATGGTTTGCTGCCGCCGCAAACCTGGGATGACTTCGAGCGCATGGCCGCCCGTTTGCACAAGGAAGGCGTTCCAGCATTGGCGCAAAGCAGCGAACCCTGGCAGGTGGCAACCTTGTTTGAGACGCTGGTTTTGGCGGAAGGCGGGTCGACTTTTTATCGCGACCTGTTCGTCAAGAAAGACCCGTCAGCCTATTCCGATCCGCGCTTCGCCCATGTACTCAAGCGGCTGCGCAACTTGAAGCAATGGATGGCGACCCCGCTGCAGGAACTGTCCTGGCCGGAGGTGACTCGCCAGTTTGCCGACGGCGGCGCCGCCATGATGGTGATGGGCGACTGGGCCAAAGGTGAATTGAATGCCTGGGGCATGGCCACCGATAGCAGCTTCGGCTGTCTTGCCACGCCGGGCACCACCAATTATCATTTATTCGATATCGATACGCTGGCGATGTTTGCTTCCGGCACTTCGCATCGCTCCGCACAATTGAAACTCGCGCAAGTGACGATGTCAGCCGCCGTCCAGGGCGATTACAATCAGATAAAAGGGTCGATTCCGGTGTTGCGCAATCCCGACTTGTCGAAGATGGATAGTTGCGCACGGGCGTCGTGGAAAGTATTTTCGCGCGGCAGCAGCGTGCAGGTACCGAGCTTTGCGCATCGCATGGCAACCGATGAAACGTCACGCGACGCCATCATCGGCGAAGTGCATCGCTACTTTCTCGATGACCGAATCACCGCGCAGGAAGCCCAGCGTCGACTGGTGTCGATCGCCCACATATTAACGAAAATTGGTTTGGAAAATAATGCGCAAGATACTCATCGTTGATGACGACCAAAAGACGCGCACCCTGCTGAAAACCTACCTTGAAAGAAATCAGTATGAGGTCAGGTTGGCGCATGATGGTGAAGCATTTCTGGCGGAATTTCAACGCTATGGCGACGATTTATCGCTGGTGATCCTGGATGTCATGCTGCCGGACACGGACGGCTTCGCGCTATGCAAGATCGTCAGGCGCCGCTCCGATGTGCCGATCATCATGCTGACCGCCAGTTCCGATGAAACCGACCGGGTGGTCGGCCTGGAATTGGGCGCCGACGATTACATTGCGAAGCCCTATAGCCCGCGTGAATTGCTGGCGCGGATCAAGGCGATACACCGCCGCACCGGCGTCGAGAATTCCTCGTCGCCGCGCTATTATCGATTCGTCGGCTTCACACTTGATACGGTGGAGCGTACCGTGGTCGACGCGGAAGGACAGATCGTGCCGCTGACCGGGCTCGACTTCCAGCTGCTGCGCTATTTTGTCGAACATCCGGGCGACATCCTGGACCGCAGCGTGCTATGTGAAGAAACCCGCGGGCGCGACGCCGGGCCGCTCGATCGCTCGCTCGATGTGCAAATCAGCAGATTGCGTTTGCGCCTGCATGACGATGGCAAGCAACCGCTCCTGATCAAGACGGTGCGTGGCGCCGGCTACGTTTTTTCCACCGATGTCAGTGTGTCGAATGCCTGAACAGACCGGCTACGGACGTTTCCTGGGCTGGATTCTGCCGCAGTCGCTGCTAGGACGGCTCTCGGTCGTGATGCTGGTCGGCGTGATGTCGACCCAATGGGTCGGCAATTTCATCTGGGCCACGCAATTGCGTATCACCTCCGAACAAGAGGTCAAAATCGCCTCGCAGCATCTCGCCCATAGCGCCACCAATACCGCGCAGTTTTTCCTGAGCTTGCCGCCGAACTACCGGCCGCTGATTATCCAGCAATTCCGCAAAATGGGCGGCACGCGCTTTTTTGTTAACTTGAACCGTGCCCCGCTGGATATCCATGCCATCGAGCCGCATCCGCTGACCCAGATCGCGATCCGGGAAGTCGAGATTGCGATCAAACAGGATTTGCCGAATCTCTCCAATTACCGCGTCGGCTTTGCCTGGCCGGAAAACCTGGTGGTTGCCGACGACGGCTCGAAAGTCAACGATTTACCCGAAAACTGGGTGCAGCATATCTTGCTGATGACGCCGAATCCGGCGCCGATCCTGGTGATTCAAGCGGAAATGGAACCCGGACATTGGCTATACCTTGCCAGCCTGATGCCCAACCCTTACTTCCTCGATAGCAGCAACGCATTCTCGCTCGATCGCATCGTATTGCAAGGTTTATCGCTGGCGGCGGTATTGCTGCTATCCATCATGGTGGTGCGCTGGACCACCCGCCCGCTGGCCGCATTATCGGAAGCCGCCGAAGCCTTCGGCAACGGCGAACACATGCCGGTGTTACCGGAAACCGGCAGCAGCGAATTCATCAATACCGCGCGCGCGTTCGGCGCCATGCGCAAACGCATCCAGCGTTATATCGAAGATCGCGAACGCTTGTTTGTGTCGATTTCCCACGACCTGCGCACGCCGATCATGCGCCTGAAACTGCGCGCGGAATTGCTCGACGACGACGAATTGCGCAGCGAGTTCCATGACGATCTGGACGATCTGGACATGATGGTGAAGGGCGCCCTGCAATGCGTCAAGGATAGCGATATCCACGAGAACCCGACCGAGATCCAGCTCGACGCGTTGATCGACCGCATGATACGCGGCACGCAATTGGCCGGCCACGAAGTGTCATTTACCAAATCCGGCTTGGCCGTCACCGGCAAGCCGCTGGCACTCAAGCGCGCCATCGGCAACCTGCTCGACAATGCCTTGCACTATGGCGAAGGAGTCGGAATTTCGGTGCACGCGGTGGATGCGTATATTGAGATCCGCATTCGCGACCACGGCCCCGGCGTGCCCGACGACGCCTTTGGCAGTTTATTTCAACCCTATGTTCGTCTTGAACATGGGCGCGAACAAAATGAAAGCGGCATGGGCCTCGGCCTGGGTATCGCGCGCGATATCGTGCAAGCGCATGGCGGCGAACTACTGCTGGAAAATCACCCGGAAGGCGGCCTGGTTGCCACCATCCGGTTGCCGGCGCGTTAAAGCTGTTGGCGGCCGCGATTTAATCGCGGATTATTTTTCCGGATACAGCACCGCTTGCATGTAATTATCGGTATTGAAATAGCGCTTCGCAAGCTCTTTGAGTTCAGCCGGCGTCACTGCGTTTACCCTCTTTTCGAAGCTCAGGATATTCGCCGGATCGGTGCCGTACAGGAACGAATCCTGCAGAGAATTAAGCCAATGACCGTTGGTGCGCATATCGATCTTGCGCTCTTCCAGCCATTGCAATTTCACTTTATCGATATCCGCCTGCTGCGGCCCGTCCGTCTTGATCTTGTCGATTTCGGCAAATAGTGCAGCAATAACCTTGTCGACATTTTCCGGGCCGCACGGCAAGTTGACGCCGATACTGTAATTTTCGTACGGCGTACGATTGAAGGCACCGCTCATGCCGCCGCCATAAATCAGGGATAATTTTTCTCGCAAAATGTCGGTGATCTTGAGATTCATCACATCCATCAGCATGTAAAACCGCGTATTTTCTTCCAGCGAATAGGTGGCCGGCCCGGTAAAGGCGATTTCGACCTTGCTCTTCGGCTCGGCACCGACGTGCACTTCTTTTTTCACCACGCCGGTAACCGGGCGCATGCCCAGATCCTTATAATTATTATTGATATCGCCGGTTGGCAGGCTCGCCAGGTAAGTCGCTATCAGCGGCTTGATTTTCTCCAATTCGAAACTGCCGACAATGATCACGGTCATGCCCTTGGCACTGCTAAACCGCTGTTTGTAGATCGCCATGGCGCGATCGAGATCAATGTGCGTGAAATCTTCCGGCTTGGCAATGCGGGTCAGGCGCGGATGGTTGTTGTAAAGCGTTGCCTGCGCGATGTCCTCGAACACCGATTCGGGGCGTGACATGGCGTTCTTCGCTCCATCTTGCCCGCGGCTGACAAAGGCCTTGTACAAGGACTCATCACGACGCGGGCTGGTCACGCGCAGATAGAACAATTGCAGCATCGATTCGATATCGGCACTGCCGGCCGAGCCGCCTATGTGATCCGTGTAATAGCCGATGCTGGTTTGCAGGTTGACCGATTTCCCGGCAAGGGTTTTCTGCAAATCGGTTGGGGTGAAATTGTCGATACCCATCGCAGATTCAACGGCGCTGGCATAGCGGGCGCTATACATGTCCTTGTCATCGAACAAGGATTGACCGCCGAAACGCGAGGCGCTCAGCAGCACTTCGTCGTTCTTGAAGTCGGTCGGCTTCAGGATAACCTTGAGACCGTTCGACAGCGTCAGTTCGGTTAAGCCGAGTTCCTTGTTCTGCTGTTCGAACACAATGCTGCCTGCTTTCGGCGGCTGCGCCATCAAACTGGCAGCGACCGTTTTCTGGTTCTGAACCACGACCGGCGCTTTTTCCGCAGCGTTGACAAGATCCAGCAATTCCATGCGCGTCGGCACAGATTCGTTTTCCTTGCTCGAACCCATGTATGCCACGAGTTTCTGGGTATTGCTCGGTGTTTCCTGCTGTGCATAGCGGTTCACTTCATCAAGCGAGATGCCCGGCACCAATTCATTGACGTAGCGGTACTCGTTTTCTATCCCCGGAATCGATTCCTGCACCAGGAAATTGCGAATATATTCTGCCGCATAGTTCGCCGACTCGGATTTATCCCGTTCGCTATACCCGCGCTCGTAGGCCCGCAGCAGGTTTTTCTTGGCGCGTTCAAGTTCGTCCGCGCTGAAGCCGCGCTGCCGGGCTTTTTCATTTTCCAGCACCACCGCCGCAATCGCAGGGGCCACACCGCCGTGCCCGAGCAATGCCGTCGAAGAAAACGATTCGTAACCGCGCGCAATCGGGCTGATAGAACTGGAGGCGCCAAGAAATGGCGGGTTCTCTTGCTGAGTCAACTCCTGCATGCGCTGGCCGAGCATCGCCGTGTATAGACTCCTCACCAGGCTCTCGCGGTAATCGCCAAGCGTCTTGTTCGGTGGCGTTGCGTGAATCGGATAGCGGATCAACACGACATTATTGGTCGCTTCCTTATCGGTAATCACCAAACCGCTCGATTCCGTGCGCGTTGGAATTTTGGCGTAGTCGCGTGGACGCTCGTGGACCGGGTTTTTCAATTGCGCGAAGTGGTCCTCGATCATTTTTTCCGCTTGATCCGGCTCGACGTCGCCAATCACGACCACCGCCATCAAATCCGGGCGGTACCAGTCGGCATAGAAACGCCGGATGGCAGCATGCGGGAAAGTCTTCAGCAGGGCTTCCTTGCCAATCGGCAGGCGCTCTGCATACTTCGAGCCATTAAACACTTCCGGCAACAAAACCCGGCTCATACGGTCGCCCGCGCCCTTGCCCAAGCGCGCCTCTTCCAGCACCACCGGACGCTCCAGGTCGATGGCGTCGTCTTTCATCGCCACCCCTTGCGCCCAGTCTTCCAGTACCTTGAAACCGGTTTCCAGGTTTTCCTGCTTGTCAGTTGGAATCGGCAAAACATAGACGGTTTCATCGAAACTCGTATAAGCATTCAAGTCGGCGCCGAACTTCACACCGATCGATTGCAGATAGGAAATCAATTCGTGTTTCTGGAAATGCTTCGAGCCGTCGAAAGCCATATGTTCGGTGAAATGCGCCAAACCTTGCTGGTCGTCGTCTTCCAGAATCGAGCCGGCCCTGACTACCAGGCGCAATTCGACATGCTTTTCCGGCTTGCCGTTCTTTTGAATGTAGTAAGTCAATCCGTTAGGCAACTTGCCGATTTTCAACTGTGGCGCCACAGGAAGCGGATCATCCAATTTGATCGCACCGAATGCGGTCCAGGAAAAAGTCAAAATCAAGGCGCCGGCAAGCGCTTTACGCAGCAAGGATATCGTCATTGTCAGGTCAGTCAAAGAGTGAAGGTGAATAATACAGCAGCGTCATTTTTCGTACCTGCCTGCAATCCGATTTATTTATTGGAGAATCATGAAATTGAAATAGCCATGAGAACCGCTTGGTAACAATTTGACGCTTATTCACCACATTAAGGCCCGCCCGACCACGACACTGGCGAAATGGATACAATCCCCCTTTGTTCCGTCGTAGAATTTACCTTGAGGCAAGATTCCTTGATGCAGCAAGGCAGAGACTTCAAGATTAGGTCCATTCCATCAAATAATCTCCCACCGCTCTATCTGGTTATTCCATGGTTATTGCGATATACAAGCTCAGGATTCCCTAAATAAATATTGCCATCTATACAACAATAAAGAACATACGCGATGAAGGCACTCTGGAAGTTGGATCTACGACATCCCTTGCGTCAATATGATCCACATCTATGCCGACATGCCCATCCTCGGCTACTTGCCGTTCGGCGTGCTGGCGTGGAGTTTTTCAGCTGGGCCGGGAAGGTACTCGGTTTCGATACCGACTTGACCGCGAGTGCGCATAATTCATGAGCACGCTATGCTAATCCCCATGCCCGAAATTCGGTTGAGATGGACTCGTTTCCTCTTCCGGATAACTGCCATGTTGCTACTGTTGCTCGCGGGTGCGTCGTCGCAAGCGCAACAATTGGCGCTGCAAGGGCAGTGGTATGAAGCGGCCCCTGATTGGACCTATGCTGGACAACCCACCTTGGCGAATACTGGGCTCGTGCCAGTTAGCCAGGTAAACAAGACCGGTGGACATTTCTTCTATCAAGCGGACTTTGATATCCCGGAAGCACAACCGCGCGTAATCGACTTCAAGAATTCCAGCGTCATCAGCAGCTTCCATCACTGGATAATCGACGATCAGGGTCACGTGATGGTCGAAGCACAAGGCGGAATCCAAAGCCGCGAGGAGAACCCCTTCTTCCTGCGTCATGCACGAGAACTCATGCTAACCGCCGGACACTACCGCCTCATCAGCGAAGTAAGCTCGCCATTTTTCCTGGCACAACCCGTGCCTTATCTGGATACGCTGACGCATTACCGGCAAGCCATCAAAGGCGGCAATGCATTGACCATGCTCTGCCTCGGTGTCTTGCTCGGGCTGGCGTTTTACTATGCAGCGCTGGCCATCACCCGGCGCAATGTGACCGATGCGCTGTATTGCTTGTTTATTCTCGGCAATCTTTTGTATAACGGAACAGCATTGCTGGTCTACCCGGATTTGTTTGGCCTGCATTGGTTCTACCTGATCAGCATGCCGATCCTGTTTTCCAACATCGCCTATGTCTTCTTCGTCTTGCGCTTGCTGAATATCACGCCCACCGCGCACCCTAAACTGTATCGGATCGGTACCCTGGTGCTGGCGCTGTTCGCTTGCTTTATCGTGCTCGCGTTTTGCAAACCCAACTGGTCGCTGGAACTGGATCGTATTGGCGTGGCGCTATTCATGAGCTACGGCCTGGGTGCGGGGATCTCGCGCACGCGCCAAGGCGATGTCACGGCCCGCAATTACCTGATTGCGGTGGTCGCTTTCTTCATCCTTGGCATCATATCCATTTCTCTCGGCAAGCTAGATGGCGCGTATACCTTCTACGTCGAGCATCTCGGCCTGCTTGCGGTCACTGTGGAAGCCTTACTGCTGGCGCTGGTGCTGGCCGGGCAATTCGCCCTGCTACGGCTGCAATTCGAGCAAGAGCGCGAATACGCGACCCGCGACGCCCTCACCGGCCTGCAAAACCGCCGTGCGTTTCTGGATACCGGAAGCGCCGAAGTCGAGCGCTCAAAACGCTACGGCCATTCCTTGGCTGTGATATTTCTGGATCTGGACAATTTCAAACAGCTCAACGATAGCAAGGGGCATGATATCGGCGATGCAGCCTTGCGCGCGATTGCCAATGCCCTGCTCGGCACCTTGCGCACGCATGACCTGGTGGCGCGCCTGGGTGGCGATGAATTCTCGATCCTGCTTCCGGAAATTCACTATGACGCTGCGGTCGTCACGGCCAATAAAATATCGCAGGCGGTGAAACAAGCCTTGCTTGACTACCCCCCAGTCACCGCCAGTATCGGCGTCGCCTGGTTTGGTGACGCCCACCACAGCTTCGCAGAGATGATGAAAGCGGCCGACGCCTTAATGTATGAGGCGAAGGTCGGCGGCAAAGACAATATGCTGTTCCGCCGTGTTGCGGCGCCACATGAGCCCCTGCGCCAAGTTTAATTACTGCTGGGTTGCACTTCCAACGCCTGGCCGTCGGCGCTGAACTTCGCTGCCACTGCCAGGGAGGTCACGCCGATGGTGGTCAACGCATCCTGCACATCGGCGATTTCATCTTCCAAGTCGCGACCGATGTTCCACGGTTTTTCTGAGGAAGCAACTAGCGTGTCGTCAGTCGATGCATACAGATTCACGCGTAATACCGTTTCATTGCGCACTTCGGCCGGCCCGATTATCGCTTTGGTTGCGGCGGCATCGATGCCATGCTGATCCAGGCCGTAATTCAATTCGGACATCATTTGCAGCATGAAATATTCGGCAATCGCCCGATCTTTCCCGCCGTGGAACAAATCCTGGTACAGGAAATTGACGTCAATTTCAGTGCCTTCGGCAACCAGGCATCGCTTCACCACCGGCATGATTTCCTCGGCCCAGCGTTCAAAGCGTTCTGCGCGCGCGCCAAAATAGGCTTCCATCGCGTCTTCGCCTTCCGGTACCCGGTAAAATGCATCGTCGGTCGCCTTCAACGCAAAGCCCAGCAGAAAACGTAACTCGACCGCCTGATCGTCGGCAGCGAACTGGCCTTCCGGCCAGGGACCGAAACTGCGGTCGATTGCAGGCGTCGCCGCACCGCGCATATCGGTGATCGATGCGTGGGCGTCGCGCAC
>Ga0302309_10004320_pt1 | contig 10569 bp, 9 predicted proteins | sample III_Palsa_N1_1_FD_200453 | JGI IMG/M metagenome (GOLD analysis project Ga0302309, IMG submission 200453) | Peat permafrost microbial communities from Stordalen Mire near Abisko, Sweden - III_Palsa_N1_1 | ecosystem: Environmental > Terrestrial > Soil > Palsa > Peat permafrost | place: Sweden... | reverse complement strand
AACCAAAACGGTAAAAATTACTCTTGCTGTCAGTCAGCAAACCAAAACGGTAAAAATTACTCTTGCTGTCAGTCAGCAAACCAAAACGGTAAAAATTACTCTTGCTGTCAGTCAGCAAACCAAAACGGTAAAAATTACTATTGTATTCGAACATTATATGGCGCATAAGGCTAGGATAAAATCGCTAATAGAACCCATTATTAATCAAAATGTTAACCCAAGTAAAATTTCTTAAAAATAATAGGTCAAACTAAAATATACCAAATGTCATCAGCCCACGTGATCCCTCAGATGTCAAGCCCAACGTCATCACTGACGTCTTCACTGTCACTGTCACTGTCACCGTTGATGCTGGTGCCTCCGGATTTTAGCGTCTATGTTATTGAGTCCTCTGAAGCTTTGGATGAACTTAAGCGCAAGCTCAGTGAAGCTGGTCCCATCATTTCCGTCTGTATCATGAAACGTTGGGACGTGGACAAGAAGGTGCTTATGGAGACTAAGAATAAGAACCGCGTAATGTGTAAGAGCGAAGTCATGACAGAATTCCTACGTGGATATCCTGATTACAAGGAGCACGTCGAAGACTACAAATGGTCCACCTTTCCCTACCCCAAACAAGATAAGGGCGAAACAACTGACCTTCACATCACCTGTATTCCCAACGACTACACTCAGCAGGAAGCCGATGCCATCATCGCTAACTGCCTTAGCAACATTGGCTTGCCTCGTGAGGCCTACACCATGAAGTTCCCCTTGAAATCAAGGGAGACTGGTGCTATTAATGGCTTCTGTCATCTTATTCCTAACAAGACCCTGGACATCAAGTGGGTCTACATCATCAAGTTGCTGCTGCACCACATGCCCATTAAGGCCAAGCACAGCAACCATGTCAGCAACATTGTGGCCATCTGGTATATTGAGGGTAAGAAGGTTCGCAACAGCACCGCTATAGCTACGTCTATGACCGGTAACTCCATGTCAGGCTCGTCTTCCGCCGAAGGATATGGTTACGGCGGTTATGGTCACGCTTACGGCTACAACAGTAGCCACAGCTTCTCTATGGCGCCTCGCGGCATCAGTGTCATGTCCCACAGTAGTGGATCTGTGCCCCGTCGCCAACTGCCATCTGACATCTCCCTTCCCAGCAACATTGCCGCTACCTCCAAGCCTGTCTATTTGACCTCTATCAGCTCGGCGTCGGCGTCGGCCACTAGTGAGCCATCTACCACCAACAGGGATGCCCTTTGGTAGATCGTCTCCAGTAAGTTGTCTTTTGGTAGATCGTCTCCAGTAAGTTGTCTTTTGGTAGATCGTCTCCAGTAAGTTGTCTTTTGGTAGATCGTCTCCAGTAAGTTGTCTTTTGGTAGATCGTCTCCAGTGAGTTGTTTTTTTTGGTGTAATTGTAAGTAGTAACTAAGTTACTACCATTACCAGTTTGAGAGAGAGAGAGTGAAGTCTGTCTACACTATGAGAAGATTACAGTTTTTACCAACTTGTAAGTTATGAAGTGGTTAAGATTAGCTATAATCTATAACTGTCAGAGATTAGTTGAGATTAGCTATAATCTATAACTATTATAGATTGTATTTACACCAAAACCTGTCTGATCAAGTACAAGCTGTATACTATAACACACAACTTATAAACTGTTAGTTATAGATGTTACTGACACTAACCTTTACAGGTTAGAACTATCAAAAGTACAATACTACTATTACTAGTTGGGCTAGTAATAACTGTTGCAAATCTATGATAAGATGTCTATGATGAAAAGTTAACTTTAAAGGTTACAGAGTGCAGCGTAGGTGCACAACAGTAAAACCGTTATCTACGACATCTAACATAAGACTGTCACTACTATTGTCCTCATAGACAATATCATCAACAGACAGTATAACATGTCGATCAAGGATAACTTCTCGCTCAGGTGACAACTGCGACACATCAAAGTTGTGACTACAGCGGATAACTAGTAGTATCCTATCGCGAGTTGAAAAGCTCTGTGCATATCGTCGACTCTTAGAGCAGGAGTAGTAGTGTGTAGTCTCGACCTGACTTTGACCAGCCAAAACTTGTTGATACAACCTATCATCACTACATACACCTCTATACAGTAATCCGTTATAACTAGGAAAACTCTCCAGCAGTTTAGGGAATGCTGCTATGTCACATCTAGTGATAGTGAAACCAGATTTCCGTTTGATATCTTTTAAGACTTCATCTGTCACCACCTCTACACCACTTAGTATTTGGCCACACTCTTTGGAGCTGAACCACAGCTTTAGTGTCTTACTCACCATCTTCCTTCTATTAACAAATTGCAGTCTAAACAGGTTTAGACTGTAGCTGTATAGGGTTCAATTACCCACTTAATCAATTATTAACTAAGTCAGTAACTTTAATCTAATCAAGTTGTGGGTTGTAGTAGTTAGAAGTTGTGGTAGGGTTACAATCTCGCAGCAAATTTGGTATAACCTATTCTTCCTTATACACTGTCTGCTAAAATCTTGTAGAGACCATTAATAAAAGTTGTAACTCCAAACTATGAGCACTGTAATTCGAACTTACAAGTACTATGATTCGTGTAATTATTCTAAGTTACAACTGTAAGTTGTAACCCCTCTAAGTCTTATGACTGTAAATTTTAACCATCCAAGATCAGAGTCTAAAATCTTACACTAAGTTAGAACTCTAGGATTGCAGTATTAAGTTAGAGTTCTAACTCTAACTTCTAACCTAGAGAAGTTACAATTTAGAGCAATTATAACTTGGATGACTTCCAATTTAGAGAGATGATGAGAATTATAACCTTAGGTTATAAGTTGGAATGACTACAGTTTGTAACTCTTCTAAGTTGCAACATACTAGAAATAACAACAGAAAAGTTGTATGGTACTAGTGGTTGAAGTTTCCTGTATATGTATATACATGCATACATACAGTTAGAGTTGTAACTCTAAGTTACAACATATATAGTAGTTGTCTGCCCAACATCTTGACTGTCCATGTAATCTAGTCGAAATGTGGTGTTATCTGATCAGAATCAGATGCAGACCGGGTGAGATGAGATTGAGGATAACAGCCAGATCGAACATGATAGGTGGAATAGATGCTAGATGCCGCTCAACTACCTTGCCGTTACTAGTAATATCACGTAGGTGATTGTTCATAATCAATCCATGATGATAGATAGTTTTATAGTTGTACTTGTCCCTCCTGAGACCATATAGTTCATCGTTGACAAGCATCAGCGATTTTTGTGGTGTATCAAACTCATCAGGCTCATCCCCAACGTCGCAATAGATCGGACCATAGAGCTTACCAGCCTTGGTGAAGCAATGGAAGTTGGCATAGCTGATGTAGTGTACAGCGTGACAAGGTTGCTCATCGGCTGACAGCACAGCACTAGCCACCTTCTTAAAGGGTACAGGCAGTGGACCTTCAACCTGACCAGTAGTCAGGTTGACTTTGGTCTGACCGTCAATAATCAGACAGCGGTCATCACTGCCACCACTGCCACAGTAGTTGTAGTTGTAACTTGTTCCAGTCTCGGTACCAACATGACTGTGACTAGTACTCACGGTTACAGTCTTATTGCCTTGACCTGCATCCATAGCTACGGTGTTAACTTCAGCTATAATCTATCTCTAAATAGTAATTTAGACTGTTTATTGCAAACTTATTCACTAACTCAACTATAGAAGAACTATAGGACTATAGGACTATAGGACTACAGAGGTATATACTAAGAACTCTTATGACACATAGTTGGTTAGTCTAATATTTCAGTTATCATATAGTTCTAAGTTAAGGTGTTAACTTTAACTTAACCTTAAACTACTACCATTACTAAGCATCGTTATGACCCACAAGGAGATAAGGAATGTTTAGTTTGTACATGTATATGTTGAAACTGGCAAAGACAAAGTAGTAGCATGATATTAGTCTAACTAATATAATAGTAATAATACATCTAGTGGTCAACAGCTGTTTGGTGCTTAGAAAGCTGGGTTTTAAGGTATAAGTAGGCATCAAGTATAACAGTGGGGTAGGGTCTAATCTTGGCCGCTGCCAGCAGCTGCTCAAGTGATACCTGGGATTGCATGTCAATGCCGTTAGAGGCACCCAAGCGAATCATGAGAGCCTCATTGTGGGCTGATGATAGTCTATCAATATAAATCTTGCTACGGTGGTAGAAAACTTGCTGCAAGATGTACAGCTTCTTGATGGAGGTAGTCTGATCAAGCTGCACACCAGTCATAAGCCAGTCAACAATAGTAGCACTGGCCTCCGGCATATAGTTCTTACCAATACCATCTTGACCGATAATTAGCCAGACGTCGGAGACAATGTCAACTAGAGATTCCGTCCGTTCTAGCTCTCGGTCGTCGATACATACCCTCTTGCTGTTAAACTTCAACTTCAGCTTGAGATCAGGGTAATAAAAACACATGTAGCCTTCACTATAGTTGATTGGTATACAGCCCAATTCCAACACTGTCCGCCGCTGCTCGTCACTATATGCAGGCAGGTCAAGCTCTGAGTTGGTGTTACCCAGCTTAAAACTAGAGTTACTATTGGATCTTTCAGTAGATTTATCGCCAAACTTACCACTAAGGCTACCAGAACTCAACCTATCACTTAGTCTCCTCAACATAGTTGACTTCATACTTTATCTACTTGGCTATTTTATCTACTTGCTTATTTATTTATTTACTTGCTTATTCGCTTAAGATCCAGTCAGTCACCACATACTAATCGCGGCCACGAAACCAACCGTCTTCAGTAGTAAGAGGTTGTAGTAGTGAGAGGTTGTAGTAGTGAGAGGTTGTAGTAGTGAGAGGTTGTAGTAGTGAGAGGTTGTAGTAGTAAGAGGTTGTAGTAGTGAGAGGTTGTAGTAGTAAGAGGTTGTAGTAGTAAGAGGTTGTAGTAGTAAGAGGTTGTAGTAGTAAGAGGTTGTAGTAGTGAGAGGTTGTAGTAGTGAGAGGTTGTAGTAGTAAGAGGTTGTAGTAGTAAAATTCTGCGATCTGAACTAGAGGGAACCCGTTTGACTGTCTGACGTCGACCGTAAACACGAATAAGAAAATTGTGACTCAGCACTAAATTGCATCTTTTAATAAAGATGATGCAACAGAGTGATCTGACAACGACAGTGGCAATGACGGCTAGTGCAGCAGCCCTGCCTTCGTACCAGGAAGCTGTTGCAACAAAACAGCGAGTAGCTAAGGGTAGAGTAGCCAGGGGTATATTATCAGCAGTATTGGCTCTATACCATATCATCTGTATGACCTGGGGCTTTAACTACCTACTTGAGGAATGTGAACAGAGTCTGGATATCTGGCTGATAGTCTCAGGCTGTACAGGTCTGCTAGCTATCATTGTCAACAACTTCTACTATCTGTATAAGGTAAACAGTGAAGCTAAGGATCTTGGCTGTCAAGGACGACTACCCTGGCTGATTATGTTGGCTGTCCCGACCGGCTTCTATATAGCTTGGATCTACGTTGGTGCCTACTGGTCGTTACTCGTCTGGGCTTCGATATCGAAGACTACTTGTCCTGTAGCACTTACCCATTTCAGTTACGTGGCTGTAGCTGCTAACTTCTTCATTCCAGTTATACTGGCTGCACCCAACTACTTTATTGTCTGGTCTGAGACCGTCAACACTCTACCAGAGGCTGTTGTTTACAACGTTTGAGCTTAGATGTTGTTGCTACTACTAAGATTACTAGTTAGACTAGTAGTTGCTACTGTAAGTACGAACATTGGTACTCTTACTCTCTCTCTAACATCGAACAGACTTAGATCTTTGAGGTGAAACCAGTCTAATCTTAACAGTGTTAAGGGTACGTCCCAGTATCATCAAAATACACTAACTACAACAAGACAACATTATATTGTTAAAATAACACTAACTTTGTTAGTGTGTAAAGTGTGACCATAATAAGGTAGCATCACAACACTACTGGACTACTATTACCACTACCACTTAAAATACAGCTGTTTATACACACTTGCTGTTAGTAAGTAGTATCTCGCCGTTAGTAAGTAGTATCTTGCTGTTAGTAGTTAGTATGTTGTCAGGGTGAGTTTACAAACTAAACTTGCTTAATTGTTATCAGATAAAAGATATGTCGTATCAAGCAGAGTTAGTGAAGACAGATATGGAAGCTCAGGGAGGTAAAGAGAGGGTTATTATCAACAACAACTGTTGTTATAAAACCCTACTTGTAAGAGTTTGAATACAAGACTTGTTTGTAACTAGGGTCTTGTAATTAGGATCTTATAACCAACTATGGCGAAGCTATCAACAGAAATTTTTGTAAGTCTACTATAGGTAAGAACACAAGACTTGTTTACAAACAGGGTTTGTAACCAACTAGGACGAGGCTATCAACAGAAACCTTTATAAGTCTACTATAAATAAGAATACAAGACTCTGTTACAAAGTCTTCGTACACGACTAGTATAAAGTTCTAGTACAAAAGTTCTTGTTAAAGAGTCTTAGGTTGTTTGACCTTACAGTCACAATTCCAAACAAGAGCCCAATACAAACAAGGTTTGTATTACAAACAAGGTTTGTATTACAAACAAGGTTTGTATTACAAAAGATATCCACCAATACTAGTTAGAGAAGATCACAAATAACGTACATACACTCAGCCTCAGTGTAAGACGCTGTTGCAGTTCCACCACTAGCAGTGCGTCTAACGATGGACTGAACAGTCTGATACTCATGTTGTTTACCTACAACAACCCAACTAGTGTAGTAGTCGATCTTGACTATAGCATTGTCATCTTTAGCATTAAGGAACTCGACTGACTCTAGAGGTTGTTTTATCACACCCTCACAGTTTACTGTGCAGTAGAAGTAAAGTTGCTCTGTCTGACCCTCAAGAACCTTCCTGTCCAGCGAACCGTTTTTATGGTAGCAGACATAACGCTCGCGCTGACCCATGTTATACCAACTAATCCGTTGAACTTGTTGAGTGTTCTCATACCAAGTAGTAGTTTGTCCATGCCTGTAGCCATCTTTTAGCTCTGTCGTTGACAAGACGTTACCCTGCCTAGTGTACTCGGTTTCCAGACCTTCACTGCAACCTTGCTCGTTGAAAGGCTTTCTGTGTTCCAAAACACCATTGTCATAGTAGGTAGTATATAATCGTAATGTACATCCCGAGTAGTTGTTAGCAGACACGTTATAATTCTCCTCCATCTTGATGAGTTTGAAGTTATAATGGTTACTTATATTAACATTGTCGTTAACAACACCGTTGTTTGAGGCTGACACCTGCGCTTTCCGCAAAGGCGGCCACCACTTCACAAATCGGTATTTGATGCCATGCTTGTCGACTTTGCAGAACATGCAGATGTTGCCGTCCTCTGACAGGCTACACTTATAGTCATAGGTGTAGTTGTTGACACGATAAGACAGCTCAACATCCTTACCCTTATTGTCTAGTAGCCGAATGTAGTGTGGCCATATCCAGGACTTCATATAGTCATCAGAGTCCTGCAGAGTTTCAGGTAACAGATCTTTGGGCATCAGCTTGTAGACCTGCTCCAGTAAGCAGGGGCTGAGTTCCTCCAATACGTCTTTGCAGTTATCATAGTTGAGCAGGAAGCGATTAACACAGTGTTGAAGATAGACCGGATCACCCAGTAGGGAACAGGCCTTCAAACACGTTTTAATGTTGTCAACATCATGTCTGTTGAGGAACAATAGATAATCCTCCATAGTTGTTACCGGCAGACTGTCTGGCCACGGCAACGGCAGACAGTCATCCTTGTTATTGTCACTGTCTTTAACAACTTCGTTGTCGGGGACAAGTTTGTCCCCGACAACAGTCACAGTACTACTTTCTTCAGACATGAGCTTATCATGATTAACAACATCAAGACCAACCAGCAATGGAGAGTACAGATCAGAGTTCATCAAGTTACGAGTGTCAACCTTATGGCCATTAATGGTTGCAAGTTTTACCTTATTCTTGTGTTTACTCTTAACTACACGATCTGATAACATTCTACTGACGGCTTTCTGTAACGGTGGGTTTCTGCCTTGACAGGTTAGGGTCAGTAAGTTTATGAAAAATCAGAAAAACTTCTATCTGGTAGCTGGTAAATAAGTTTATAACTGTTAGAAATGGACGACAGTTCAGGTAGAATGACTGATAAGCTTCAGCCTAACTCAGGCACTGTCTATAAGCGTATTATGGAGGCTTATCAGCAAGGTGCTGATCAACACCCTGTTGATCAGCAAGGTCCTAATCAGCAAGAGGCTGCCATGCCAGACTTTGCTGACTTACCGGCTGAACTAATGCAGGATGTCAGAGGTTACTTTGTGGCCGACCATGAAGGTGTAATGATCTATAGTATAAGTAGTTACGCTGCACTTATTCCATCGCGTGATCAGCTGGTACACTTATCACCTGATGATCTGACAGATGATGGCCGAGTTAAGGGTAGCAGCTATGAAGGTATGATCGCTGACTTCAATGCTGAACTCCATGGAAGTAGGAACTACTCTAGTATTGACCCTCTACTACAATCACTGACTGTTAATGACTACACTAGTCATGACTTCTCTTCAATACAGTATCGAATCATCCGTTGCCTGCAGAAGTCATGGCATCACAAGATTCCCTGCTATGTCAAAATCATCTGTCAACATTACAAATGTCCACTGCAAAGCCGTCACAGTGATGATAAGTTTACCATAGAACCAAGTAGTGATGATGAGGATGATTGCCCCTTCGAGAACGATGCTTGGTTCTACGATGAGACTCAAAGTTCACCCTTCTACAGTCTGGAACCATATAGCGGTCAGGACTACATTCGTGAAGTTACTGTCTACATTGACTGCTAAGTTCTGGATCACACTTGTTAACACTCACAACAACAGTAGCAAAACTTATACAAGTCTAACTTGTATAGTAGCGGCTGCTGTTAACTATAATAACCTAAACAAGTGTTATAGTTGCAAGTATAGTAGATTATAACTACTGTAGACATACATATATACATGTATATCTTAGTACTTGGTTGAAGTTGTTGGTAGGCAAAGCAAATACTGATCGTGATAGTGTTACTACAAACATGATAGACCCTTTTACTGCAGCCATCCTGCTCATTATCGTGGCGCTAGTGATAATTGTGATTGTTGTAGTAGCAGTAATGGTAACTTGTAAGAGGTCAACAGCCTGTCTCTAGTGTCAAAACAGTTATTATGCCGGAATCTGTAACAAAGTTCAGAAGGAAATGTTATAAGCATCACAGTTATGATGTTTATAATACCAGTCTACAACACTATGTTGTAGAGTTTCAAGTCAGTAAAGACCAAGGTCGTTAACTATAATAGTAGTAACGTCACAACGACAACAGCTAGTAATATCTGCAACAGCCAGTAAAGTAGTGAACGATACAACCCACAATGCTAGAGAAGATAAAGACAAACAGGAATTCAAGTGAGGTGATAACAGTCCAGAAGCCGGTTTGAGACAGTATCACCGGACAGGTGTACGTAGACTGCATGAACATCTGGAGTACCCAAGTAACACCAACGATGTTCCAGATGGAGACGATGATACATATAGAAACGAATGCAGACACAAGATGCTTGAGCAACCTGGCACGTCGATCGTCGCATTTCAGTCGTAGGTACAAACTCTTGGTTATCACGATGATAAGGCTGAGTGCACCATAGATGATCAACCAGATTGCTAGTGGAGCGTCGCAATCGTCGTCAATGTATAGAGTACCGATTACTATACAGTAGATAAAGTAAATAAACATCAGTGCTGATACCACTACATCAAGTACCCTGATACAACGGTAGCTGTACAACACATCAACCCTGATGTTGAGCTTACTCATACCACCACTGTCATATGGCGGTGTGTACGAGGGTGGAGGTGCTGGGTCATGGTTAATAGTCAAGACTACACTTGACCATGAAGTAGCCATCTCATAGTTAGGCAAGGATGCTTGAGTATCATCAATCGAACTGTTGTAGGCTGGTGGATGTGGTGGTAGACTATTGCTATTGCTATTGCTCAAGCAACCGCTGCTGTTAACTGCTGGAGCAGCAGCAGTAGTAGTAGTAGTAGTGACTGCCAGAATATCTTCTGTCCCAGCAGTAATCACTATTTCCAGTAACTCTTCCTCTCCCGGAGATGAAGCTTCTGGTGCTGTTTGTGTGGCGGTAGTGTCTGCCAGTTGAGTTTCCACATCATCCTGTAGCTGTGAGTACGGTGTTTGTTGAAGGCCGGCCATTATCTGCACACTTCATCAATGTGGAAGTTTAACTTTCACATAATGTTATTATCATCTTTTTGTTGACCTGATACCTGCTGGTGTGTGGTAAAATTTAATTGTTGTAGCTACCTCATACTTGCTGTTAGGTCACGGTCGTGATCTAACCTCTTGTTATCTTAACAAGTAGCTGTGAGAAACTCTCTACAAACAAATATCATAGATTGTAGCATGGTAAAGCCTATTTCTACAATCATAGATTGTAGCATGGTAAAGCCTATTTCTACAATCATAGATTGTAGCATGGTAAAGCCT
>Ga0302309_10004319_pt1 | contig 10569 bp, 7 predicted proteins | sample III_Palsa_N1_1_FD_200453 | JGI IMG/M metagenome (GOLD analysis project Ga0302309, IMG submission 200453) | Peat permafrost microbial communities from Stordalen Mire near Abisko, Sweden - III_Palsa_N1_1 | ecosystem: Environmental > Terrestrial > Soil > Palsa > Peat permafrost | place: Sweden... | reverse complement strand
AAATCAATGAAAGATCATTTGCGTTTTGCCTGTGCTTATTGGCATTCATTTGTAGGTAACGGTGCTGATCCTTTTGGCGAGCCTACTCACATTCATCCATGGGATGCAAAAGCTGATGCTGTTGAACGTGCTAAAGACAAAATGGATGCAGCATTTGAGTTCATTACCAAAATGGGTATGGAATACTATTGTTTCCACGATGTTGATGTGGTGGATTATACCAATGATGTTAACGAAAATGACAGACGTTTACAGGCTTTAGTTGACTATGCTAAACAAAAACAAGCAGCAAGCGGTGTAAAATTACTATGGGGTACGGCTAATTTGTTCAGTAACAAAAGATACATGAATGGTGCTTCAACTAATCCTGATTTTCATGTGCTAACCCATGCAGCTGCCCAAGTAAAAGGTGCGATAGATGCTACCATTGCGCTTGGTGGCGAAAATTATGTTTTTTGGGGTGGACGCGAAGGTTACATGACCTTGCTTAATACCGATATGAAACGCGAGCAAGAGCATTTTGCCCGTTTTTTACATGCTTCAAAAGATTACGCCCGTAAACAAGGCTTTAAAGGCAACTTCTTTATTGAGCCAAAACCTTGTGAGCCAACCAAACACCAATACGACTATGATGCCGCTACAGTGCTTGGCTTTTTACAGAAATACGATTTGTTAAATGATTTTAAATTAAACCTGGAAGTTAACCACGCCACGTTAGCAGGCCATACTTTTCAGCATGAATTACAGGTGGCTGTTGACTCGGGTTTGTTAGGATCGATAGATGCAAACCGTGGCGATAACCAAAACGGATGGGATACAGACCAGTTCCCTAACGATATTACCGAGGTTACTGAAGCGATGCTAATTATATTAGAAGCAGGTGGTTTTGCAGGTGGTGGTATTAACTTTGATGCCAAAATCCGCCGTAACTCAACAGACCCGGCAGATCTATTTTATGCCCACATTGGTGGTATGGATCTTTTTGCCCGCGCATTAGTTACAGCTGATAACATCCTGAAAAAATCTGATTATAAAAAAGTACGTGCAGATCGTTATGCGTCATTTGATGCCGGTAAAGGAAAAGATTTTGAGAACGGCAAGCTAACGCTTGAAGACTTAAAAGCCTATGCAATTGCCAATGGCGAGCCGGCCTCAATCAGTGGTAAGCAGGAATACATAGAAAATTTGATAAATAGATTTATATAGTTTATTATTGCATCTACCAATAATAACCGTCAAAATAACATCTTTAACGATTAAACCCTGATTATGACTAAAACACTAAGCTATGGTGACTGGGCCATATTTTTTATCTACTTTCTCATAGTTTCTTTTTATGGCTATTGGGTATACAAGCGTAAAAATAAAAGCGATGCAACATCCAAAGGCTATTTTTTAGCCGAAGGTTCATTAACATGGTGGGCGATAGGTGCATCTTTAATCGCATCGAATATCTCTGCCGAACAAATGGTGGGTATGAGCGGCTCGGGCTTTAAAATGGGCCTCGCCATATCAACTTATGAGTGGATGGCATCGTTAACGCTCATCATTGTAGCTATATTTTTCATTCCTGTTTATTTGAAAAATAAAATAGCAACCATGCCACAGTTTCTGCATCAGCGGTACAATGGCACCGTAGCTATGATAATGGCTATATTTTGGTTAATGCTTTACATCGTTGTAAACTTAATGTCGATACTCTATTTAGGTGGGGTTGCAATAGCAGGCATTTCAGGGTTAGACCTTAAGTTTGTGATTGTTGTGATCGCGGTTTTCTCTATAATTATCACCCTGGGTGGTATGAAAGTTATTGGTTATACCGATGTTGTACAAGTATTCTTCCTGATATTAGGAGGACTGGCAGCCAGCTATATCGCGTTGCATTTGATAAGCGAGAAATCGGGTACCACTGGTCTTTGGAATGGTTTTAAATTGCTCAAAGCGGATGCGAGTGATCACTTCCATATGATATTTAAAAAGGATAACGCCAATTACCTGGATCTGCCGGGGCTTAGTGTGCTTATTGGGGGTATGTGGATTGTTAACCTTAACTACTGGGGTTGTAACCAATACATCACCCAACGGGCGCTTGGAGCCGATTTGCCAACTGCCAGGGGGGGCTTGTTATTCGCGGCTTTTCTTAAATTGCTGATGCCTGTAATTGTAGTATTGCCAGGTATAGCGGCATACGTACTTTATCAAAAAGGAATGTTCCACCATGAGATGCTGAGCACTAAAGGTGTTTTAGATGTAAATAAAGCTTACCCGGCGGTGCTTAATTTATTGCCAAATTACCTGAAAGGGCTTTCATTCGCGGCATTAACAGCGGCTATTGTAGCATCATTGGCAGGTAAAGCCAATAGTATAGCTACCATATTTACATTAGATATATACAAAAAGGCGATAAAGGTAGATGCAACAGAGAAAAACCTTGTAAATACAGGTAAGGTAGCAGTAGTGGTTGCAATGGTGTTGGGCGTTTTACTATCTTTTGTTATTGGCGATATGCTGATGGGCGAAGGCAAACAGGGCTTCCAATATATTCAGGAATATACCGGTTTTGTATCACCAGGTATATTTGCCATGTTTATTCTGGGGTTCTTCTGGAAAAAAGCAACTTCAAATGCTGCATTATTTGCGACCGTAGGTGGATTGATATTCGCCATTGTATTTAAGTTTTTGCCTTATTGGACTAACCTTTCCTTTATGGCTCCTTTCGGGTATTCAAAATTAAATGCAGATGGAGTATATGAAATTCCGTTCATGGATAGAATGGGCTTTGTATTTGTGATTTGTATCGTTGGTATGTATATCATATCAATGATTGAAAATGCCAGGGGTGTACGTACGAACGGCTTGGAAGTAGATGCTTCTATGTTCAAACCCAATAAGAGCTTTGCAATCGGAGCTATAATAATCTGTGTAGTGTTAACAGTACTTTATACCATCTTCTGGTAGTATAAAAAATAACGTTTAAACAAAAAAGCGATGGGTTTTATAACTCATCGCTTTTTTTATTTAGATCGAAATGTAATTAGAACCCGATAGAGTTCCCTCCGTCAACCGGCAAAATAACCCCGGTCACATATTTAGCAGCATCCGATGATAGGTAAACAATAGCCTCGGCAACATCTTCAGGCAAGCCTAATTTACCCATCGGTGTTCTTGATAAAACTTTTTGTTTCCGCTGTGGGTCACTATCCAATGCTTTTGCCGACATGTTGGTGGCAATAAACCCCGGGGCCACACAATTTACTCTTATTCCTTCCGGCGATAACTCAACCGCCATAGCTTTTGTCATGCCCTCAATACCAGTTTTAGCGGCGGTATAAGCAATTACGTACGGTATACCATATTGCGCCGCCATGGAGCTTATATTAATTATGCTCCCCGATTTCTCCTTCAACATAGCCTTGGCTACCTCTCTGCTTAAAGCAAAAACCGAGGTTAAGTTAGTTTTAATGATCAACTCAAACTCCTCGTCTGTTACTTCGGTAAAAGCTTTTTTCAGGTTGATACCTGCATTGTTTACCAGTATATCGATTTTGCCGTATTGGGTTATTATTTCAGTTACTAAGTTGGGTATAGCTTTTAGGTTACTCAGGTCGCAAACTTTGTAATGGCATAGTTGGCCCAAGTTTGCGGTAACCTCTTTTAAATTCTGTTCATTCCTTCCGATAATGATTGTTCTGATATTATTTTCAACCAATTTAGTGGCAGTAGCCAGTCCCAGCCCCGATGCGCCACCGGTTACGATGGCTAATTTTAATTCAGTATCCATTTAAATATTTAATATACTATTCTTTTTTTCTTGATGAATCACGAACAATTAATTCCGAACGTAATATCAGGCTATGCGTTTGTTGCAGATCATTGTTACGATCAAGGTGGCCAATTAATACTTTGGCTGCAACTTCGCCCATTTCATATCCTTTGTAATCTATAGTGGTTAAATTAGGTTCAATTACACAAGAGGTAGGATCATTATTAAAACCCGCGAAGGCAATATCATCCGGTATTTTTATTCCTTCCGATTTTAAAACCTGGATACAGCTAATCGCGCAAAGATCGTTAGCTGCAAATACCCCATCAGGCCTCACAGCCATTTGTACTATTTGCTGGGCGGCCTGCATACCCGCATGAGCACTGAGGTCATTAACAATAAGCAGGTCATCGTCAAAAGCGATCTGATGATCTTCTAATGCTTTTTTATAACCATTAAACCTGTCACGGTAAACATTGCGCAGTTGGTTGCCGCTAATATGCACAATGCGCTTACAGCCTTGCTCAATTAAATGTGTGGTGATGTTATAGGCCGCCTTATAATTATCAATAAAAATACTTGGGCAATGCTCATGCTCTACCACACGGTCAAAAAATATTACCGGGATGTCCCTTTTAATAAATGCCTCAAAGTGGTCTATATTATCAGTATTGTAAGCAAGCGAAACCAGTAATCCATCAACACGGTTATTAAACATGGCTTTGGCATTGCTCACCTCTTTCTCCATGGTCTCCAGCGATTGACTGATGAACAGGTTATATCCCGAATCATTAACTACCTTTTCAATCCCCGCAATCACATCCGACATAAAATTACTGTTCAGTCGCGGCACAATAACACCAATGACATTACCACGTTTGGTACGCAGGCTGCTTGCGAATGAATTGGAACGATAGCCCATCTCATCTGCCGCGGCTAATATTTTCTTTTTGGTGTTTTTATTTATTCCAGGATGATCCTTTAGCCCCCTGCTCACCGTCGCGGCGGATATATTCAGCTTTTGGGCAATATCATATATGGTAACTTCTTTTTCGGGGTTACTCATTATTACAGTTGATTTAAATAATTTACAATCGGTTACAGCGCATATAATGCTCAATAATGAGTATTATGGGTTAAAAAACTATTAAAATTAACATTAATAATTTGCCTGGATAAGTTTTTTTTTAAATTAATGCAATCGATTGCTAAAGATATATTTTTTATCTCTATCTTCAATGAAGTAAACTGTTAAAAAGTTAAATAAGCACGAAAAGAATATTCCCGATGCGGGGAAATGATGGTTATTTTATCAGCCTAAGAAGCTGTTTAAAAATGATTGAATGTTATTTTTATATAAACATAAAAATAAAGTGTCATTGCTAGGAACGAAGCAATCGCACATATGCAAGGCGATCATGCAAAGTTCGCGATTGCTTCGTTCCTCCTATGACATGAAGATAGAATTAAACGGTATGTTATTGCAATGGATATAGCTTTATCGTTTTTAAACAGCACCTAAAAATTTATAATTTATAAAGTATATGTTCAATAATTTAGAACAAACGTTCCGTTGGTTTGGCCCGAATGACCCGGTAACCTTAGCCGCCATAAAACAAACAGGCGCAACCGGTATTGTAAATGCCCTGCATCATATTCCTTGCGGTGATGTATGGAGTGTAGATGAAATTAAACAGCGCGATGCCATCATCAAATCGGCGGGTTTTAACTGGTCGGTTGTGGAGAGTGTTAATATTCATGAAAGTATTAAGACGGCCGGTAGTTTAAGAGATCATTATATAGAAAACTATATAGCTACCATTCACAATTTAGCTACCGCAGGTATTAATAAAATTTGCTACAACTTTATGCCTGTGCTTGATTGGACACGTACTAATCTTGATTTCAGGTTGCCAAATGACGCTTCTGCGCTGAGGTACCATGCACCGGCAGTAGCAGCCTTTGATTTGTATATTTTGGAGCGGGAAGGGGCTTGTGCTGATTTTAGTGAACAACAGCAGCAAGCAGCGAGAGCTTTTTTGGATAGTATCAGCGCAGCAGAAAAAGAACTGTTAACCAATACCATAATGGCTGGTTTACCCGGGACCGATGAAGTATTCACGATTAATGAATTTAAAGAGCACCTTAAAAAATACCAGGATACCGATGCGAATAAACTAAAAGAAAACCTTGCTTACTTTTTAAAGGCGATCATCCCTCACGCTGAAAAAGCAGGCATAAAAATGTGTATTCATCCGGATGATCCACCATTTCCGATATTGGGTTTGCCAAGGGTGGTTAGTACGGAAAAGGATTTAAAAGATGTTGTTGATTCATGCCCCTCGCTCAATAATGGCATCACATTTTGTACAGGGTCATTAGGTGCAAGGGCTGATAATGATTTGCCGGGTATAGTAAGCCGGTTGGGCGAGCACATCCATTTTCTGCATTTGCGAAATGTGCAGCGGGAAGCTGATGGCAGTTTTTACGAAGCAGACCATTTAGGCGGTAGCAATGATATGTATGCCATTATGAAGAATGTGATATTGGAACAAAAAAAGAGATTAGATAACGGCAGGGAGGATATTGCGATCCCGATGCGCCCTGATCATGGGCATAAAATATTGGATGATTTTAATTACGATACCTATCCGGGCTACTCGGTAGCTGGCCGTTTAAAAGGGCTTGCCGAATTGAGGGGATTGGAAATGGGGATTAAAAGGAGCGTTGTCTGAATCAGGATTTAATGTCATTGCGAACGAAGCAACCGCACATAGGCAAAGCGAATATGCATAGTTCGTGATTGCTTCGTTCCTCGTAATGACACTTTTTATTATTCTTAACAGTATCTAAAATGCTGATAAAAACTAGTTGAAATATCTGCTTGCGAAATCAATAAAGTAAGGCCAGTTAGGTACATCGGTATGCCCGCTGCTGTGTTGCCGAAAAGCGAGATCGCCGTTAGTAAGCGAAGTTTCAACCGGTGGAAATTCTGTTGTGCCTAAATCTTTTTTGCCCATCAGTTTGTAAACCGGCCCCGCGGCCACGGTGGCCATAAACATTCCCCGGGCATCAACCCAGCCATCACCTTTTTGGCCTCCGCTAATGAATACCGGCCTTGGCGCGCAAAGTGCTATCAATTCATGAGCATCAACCGGCATATCATTCCAATGCAAAGGGCCTGCGTATTTTAAAAAGTTGCCTGCCATCCAGTGATATTCGCCCGTACCCGCTACATTTTCTACTAGCTCCCCGGCATTTCGGCGTGATAGTTTGGCACCGCCCTCGCCTGATGAACTTACATAGGCAATAGCAAATCGCTGATCATAAGCCATCGTAACCAAAGTTGCCTTGCCAAAGCGCGAATGCCCTTCAATTCCTACTTTCTTAGCGTTTACCATTTTATCGGTTTCAAAATAATCCAGGGCACGGCTAGCGCCCCATGCCCATGCTCTTAGTGCGCCCCAATCATCAGGCTTGCGTGGCTGCCCCTTATTCATTAAACCGATAATGCCTTTAGTTAATCCTGCACCGTTATCAGCCTGTATGCTGGTTGGGTAGATAATAGCGCAGCCCCATCCTTTTGCCAAAACCTGCTGTTGCCAGCTTGGCCCCGCAGGCATAGCAGGTGCTTTTCCATTAGGTTGCTTTGGAAAATGAAATCCCGGAGGAAACATAAAACCAAACTGCATAATTACCGGTACCGGGCCAGTGGAGTTAGCCGGGGTTGATAGCGTTAACTGTATATTAACCGTATCCAAAGGATAGGATGAATTATCTACATGCCCAACCAGTTTTTTGGTAATAACCGGAATGTCGCCAATTTTTTCATGGGTGATGCTAATCACCTCCCAGTTAACTTTAGGCGTGTTTGCCGGCACCCTGCCATATATCTCCAGGTCAAAGTCCTCCACAATTTCAGGGCGGCGTTTTTTCCACCATTGTTTAGGGGTGGTTACGGGTTTGCCGTTGTTCATAACCAAAGGGTCAGGAAGGTTGGGATAAGGATTTGCTTTTGCCTCATCATAATTAGCGGCATTTGGCGCAGTTGGATTGTTGCCGTCTGCACCGGGGCGTAGTGATTTAATATGTAACTGATCCATCATGTTTTGATGATCCTGCTCTGCTGTAAAGTTTACCGGCGGCGCATAAGCAGGTGTATTATTTTGACCAAAAACATTTGTAAAAGAAAATACTACCAGGAGAAAGGAAATTAAGTTTTTCATTCTGTTTTAAATTAATCAAAATAGCAAAGGGCCGCTATTGCGACCCTTTTGCCCAACTAATTACTAATTAACCATTATTAATAACCCGGGTTTTGCGGGAATTTTGGCCCTGTTGTCACCAAATCAATTTCAGTTTGTGGGATAGGCCTCAAATCTTCAAAAGATTGGATATTTGGTCCACCCTCAGCATTATATTGCTGTGTTCTGCGTATTAACGACTGGGTACGTACAAGATCATACCAGCGCTGGCATTCGCCATAAAACTCCCTGCTGCGCTCATCTAATATAAAGTCAAGCGTAACTTGTGCCGGGGTTATCTGCATGGCGGCCACAGCTGCTGTATTTTGTGGCCCGGTATTGGTCGACTGATAAGCAGCCCTTGTCCTGATCACATTAATCATGTCAGCAGCTGTTGTTAAATCACCTGTTTTAAATGCCGCTTCTGCCGCAACCATATAAACATCCGCATATCTGAATAAAATAAATGGCCTGGTCGACGGGTCATTAACACCGGTTCTGTTAGGATCATCATATTTTTTCATAGACGGATAAAATACGGTAGTGTATGGGTTCGGCGCGTTATCTTCCGGTGGCGTTAATATTATTCCCTTAAACTTAGCCCTTTTAGCAACACCGGGATCATAAGGCGGCATCCAGATAGCTGTATCAGCACCAACGGTAAGGGTTCCTCTTGGAGTGGTTACATTTGCTGTGTTAGCGATCCATGTAGTTTGAAACGTTTTATAATAACGTGAATCATTTACTTTCTCAGCAAAAGCCTGTTCAATTACATAAGCAGGGTTTGGCCTGATACGGATGAATGGGCGCCCGTTGGCAATATCCCTGGTCATTACACTTGCTCCCCCTGATGCAGGGTAGTCAGCATTCACAGTAGGGTAATTGGGCCTGAATAGGTTGCTGGTGATGTTATACGATCCACCTGCACCACCTGCAACATAGTTGCCATATTTGGTGCTGTTGCTTTCATCAACTACAAAAAGTGTTTCTTGTCCGTACTCGTTGCCTGGTGCATTAGCGGATGCAAAATCCGGCCATAAGCCAATTTTGTAAGTTGATGCATTGCTGATTAAGGTTTGCGCGGTACTAAGCGCTGTAGCAAAATCAGTAGGTTGGGCAGCAGTTGACCATCCCCTGGTTAAATAAACTTTTGCCAGCAGGTATTGTGCCGTTGCCTTGGTAGCTGCTTTTCCTGCAAATGGAGAAACTGCACCTGTTGAAGATATGGTTTCGCCGGGTATAGTTTGCAACTCCGTTGATGCCTGTGTTAAATCAGTGATGATCTGGGTATATACATCTGCGATTGCGGCGCGGGAATCAGACGTTGTTGGCGTGGTGATAAATGTAGTATGCAAAGGAACCGGCCCAAATGTTTGAACGAGGTAGAAGTAGTACAAGGCGCGTAAAAATTTGGCCTGGGCCAGGTATTCTGTCCGGGTTTCTGCATCGGGGAAAGCAGATGGCCCATACTGTAATACACCGTTTAACGTATTAATATCCTGGTAGGCAACACCAAAAATAGACACCGCGTTATAAGCGGTTACGTTACCAACCAAGTTGGTATAGGTAAAAAACGGTACGGTAGACGAGGTTGCGCTACCGCCAGCCAGGTATTCATCGGTACCGGCAAGGGTAATGTTGGTGAAACCTTCGGTTCCCCATAAATTACGTAAGTCGCCATATACACCAATTATGCCTCCTAAAACACCTCCTGGTGTAGTGAAAAACTGCGGGGTTATGGTTGCCCTCGGGTTTTCAACCAGCAGCTTTTTACAACTTACAGCACTAATTGATATAAGTGATATAGTTAAAATCGATATTTTCTTAAATAGTTTCATGTCAATTTCTTTAAAAATTTAAAACTTTACGTTTACGCCCAACTGGAATGTGCGGGTTAGCGGGTCATTCAAACCAACAGTAATAGCGCGGCCAATTGCATTGGTTGAATAACCTGATGCGCCTGCCAATGAACCTCCATAACCATTTCCTTCGGGATCGATACCTAAACCGCTTTTAGTAAGCGGAGACCAGATAATAAATGGATTTGAGCAGGTTGCAAACACTCTAATAGAAGAGATCCCTGAGTTTTTAAGCGAATTAGATGGGATGGTATAACCTACGTTAATACTACGCATTTTGATGAATGAGCCATCGCGGTATTGTAGTGTTGAAGCGTAAGGGAACGTGCCACTCGCATCCGGGCTAGGAAAAGCATTAGTAGGGTTGGTTGGCGTCCAGTAATTAACTTTGTACTGGTTAACACGGCCAACGTTAAAAAATGGATATCCTGATGCGCCGCTATCGCTGCCCAGATAAGGTACTGATACCATTTGACCGATACGGGCGAATGCCACAAACGTAACATCAATACCCATGTAGGAGAAACGGTTAGTTATGCCGCTTTCAAATTTTGGTTGATAGCTGCCTAATATCTGCCTGTCGTTTGCATCTATTTTGCCGTCATGGTTTACATCCTCAACTTCTATCTGGCCTGGTTTTTGGCCGTATTTAGCTGCCTCTACAGCCTGGTTGGTTTGCCAGATGCCTATCTTTTTGTAATCG
>Ga0302309_10004313_pt1 | contig 10577 bp, 10 predicted proteins | sample III_Palsa_N1_1_FD_200453 | JGI IMG/M metagenome (GOLD analysis project Ga0302309, IMG submission 200453) | Peat permafrost microbial communities from Stordalen Mire near Abisko, Sweden - III_Palsa_N1_1 | ecosystem: Environmental > Terrestrial > Soil > Palsa > Peat permafrost | place: Sweden... | reverse complement strand
ACCTTGGCGCCGCAATTCGTCAAAATGTGAGGCGATGGAACGCCGACTCCTTCCTAGCCTATTTGCCAGATCGAGATAGCTTATTGAAATCCGACCGGTCCTCCGGCTCGCATTGAGGCAAATATAGAAGTAAAGCCGAAATGCGCCATCGGACAGCAACATTAGCGCACTTTTTGTCTCCGGCCCGGCTGCAAACCAACTGGAATGTTTGATTTCAATGACCGATTCTTTTATCGTATTTCCCATCGTCCTCTCGAATGCTAAGGATAAATCGGCTCTACGGTTTTGTCTCCATGGATTACCGATTTCGATTGGGGTGAAATGCTTGTCAATTTCCGCGCTCTGTCCCTCTCTGCGTTCCGTGGACCTGCTCTCGTCGATACTTTTGGACTTCCTAGATATTGGGCCGTCGTATGGGCTGCGTTCCTGCCCGCCGATCTTGCACCGGCAACTGTCAGTAAGAAACTGAGCCAACTCGAAGGTTTCTATCAGCATGCCGACACTCAACTGGGCCCAGGGCGTTTGGATGACGCGTTGGCTGATTTCGACGTCGAGGTGCTAAGCAGTGCTCTTGAAGGCTACTTTCTGACACTGCGTAATCTGCCGTCATTCACTCCCACGTCTGAAGATCGGTGGCAAGTAGCTTTGCAGTTCACTACAGATATCGCGCAAAGGGTGACACGTAACTACCTTCAGCCGGGGAGCCTGGACGCGCTAAATGAAAAGTTTGACCGCCTTAACCTTCTCCACTCCAAGTTGCACATAGGGAGGCGGAGGCGTCCCGAGCAGATACGCTCTCTTCCTGCTGACGTCGTTGATTTTCTGTATGAACTCTTGGACCCTGAGTCTAGGACGAACCCGTTCCAGAATGAAGTTTCACGATGGAGAGTCTATGTTCTTTTCATTCTCTTGCTTCATCAGGGGCTCCGACGAGGTGAACTCCTTGTTTTGCCAGCGGATGCAGTAAAGGGCAACTTCGACCGCGATCTCAAGAAGGAACGGTTTTGGATGTCTGTCAAATACAACGAGTATGAAGATGACCCCCGGTATTCCAAACCCTCGATCAAGAACGCGCCGTCTATTCGCCAACTTCCAGTGAGCGAAGTAGTCGCGTTCATCGTCCGGGAATATGTGTCCAATTACAGAGGGAGAGTAAGCCACTCATTTTTACTGAACTCCCAAAAAAGCGTACCCATGTCGCCGGAAGCAGTGTCCAAGACGTTTCAAAAGGTTACTGGTTCCCTGCCCGGCAGCTTGCGGAAGCTTCTCCTGGATCAAACCGGGGATGATTCAGTTACGGCACACGCAATGAGGCACACCTGTGCGGTAGTTCGCCTTAACCAGATTCTAGCGGTAGGTGTTGAGATGAGTGACGCGCTGCAGAGGCTACGTGTGTTCTTCGGATGGTCGCGGGAGTCTGAAATGCCTCTGCGTTACGCTCGCGCTGTTTTTGAAGACCGACTGTCGTCTATTTGGAGGAGTGAGTTTGACGAACGCATATCCGTTGTTCGGTCGTTGCCTGGGAGACTCAAGTGATAAGTATTGCTGTTGAGCAACAGCCGCGCGAGCTGGTAGCCAATGTGCCTCCGTTGCCGTTAGCCATAAGCTACTACGATGATTATTCCGACGCCTACAACCAACTCTCAGCACCTGGTAGCGTAGACCAATGGAAGCTGTTCTTCGACGGATCCAGCGCAACGATAGACTTTGGCAAGTTCGACGCAAACGTTCGCTCGGTTGTTAAAGCTTGGTGCTCGATGCTCCTGGCCGAAAGTTCTCCGCGCACAGCAGAGGTCTACTGCTATGAGCTTCAGCGAGTTCCGAAAAATCACACCATGGGTCTATTGACCTCCAGGCCTCAGGATATTCGTTCATTTTGGAATTCTCTTCTCGGCGAAAGCATCACCTACCAGGGTTTTTCTTCCTTAAAGAGCCTGCTGTCATTCCTGTGTGCTTTCGAGATTGGGAACTGGGGGCCGCGCTGGCTCGACTTAGCTTCACAGTTGCAACTGCCCAAGGTCGATAAATATGCTTCTGTTCGCCTCGGAGACGTGTTTCTGACAGTAGAGGAAGAGGCCGCATTCGTACAACATATCGACGGCGTGTGCGCGCGGATTCAAACGCATCGTTGGTCTGTACCAGACGATCAATTGGAAGCGGCCGCTATCCTGGCGTGTTCGTATCAGTTCGGATTGCGGTCTAAGCAGATCGGCATGTTGCAGGCGCGGAATATCCGAGTATGGGAGGATGGTCTGGAAGAACGCTCGGCTGTTCATCTAACGTTTACGATGATCAAACAGCGCTCTTCGAAACAAGTCTTCCCAATGGTTCGCCGAGTTAAGCGGGAGTGGACTCCGCTTTTCATTGAACTACTTGAGCAAGCAAGACGGCGCGGAATTACAGGCACCGACCGTGTCTTTCACCGGACTCCTGAAGAGGTCTCGAAGGTGGTTATGGGTCTGACAGAGTCCCTCTCGGGGCGTCGTCGGACAATTACAGAATTGCGCCACACAGCTGCGCAGCGACTTGTTGACGCCGGCGCCTCCGAAGAAGAGCTTGCAGCTTACATGGGGCATACCGACCTCAACACAGGCTTGGTCTATTTCAATTCCACGCCCGCACAGGGAGCGCGAGTAAATCAGGCACTTGGTATTTCGAAAACGTATCAGGCCGTGATGAAGATCGCTCACGGCCGTTTCATTTCGACCGCGGAACTGGCTGAGTTGAAAGGTGATCAACAGATCGGAGGCGTGCCACACGGTATTCCGATTTCTGGCATCGGGGGCTGTACAGTTGGGCAACCCATCTGCCCCTACAATCCGGTCACGTCCTGTTACGGTTGCAGTCGATTCATGCCGGTTGCGGTTGCTGCCATTCACCTCGAGGTGCTGAATGGTCTACGTGGAGTTATGAAGCTCTTCTATTCATCATCCCATGGTGAGCGTGGGTCGCCGGCATTCCAACTTGAGAGCACCATCTCCAAGGTCCAAGCAATCCTCGATGAACTCGAAGGTGAAAAAAATGAACCCATTCCTTGAATCATTCATTCGGGATGCTCGGGCAATTGCAGACCAGCGTGGTGTGGAATGGGAAGTCCCACTTGACGCGGACGGCATCGCTCCAAAAGGCAAAGGGTGGAACCTGACCCAAATGGCCCAGGCGTCTCCGCCGCCGGTCTTCTGGATCAATGATTTTGGGACAGATCAAAGGGCGGTCAGTATTCTCAATTCCAATCCCCCGCCTGGTCCAGTTCGCACCCTAAGAGCGTTCCTGTCCGCGGATCAAGTTCGATCTATCAATGAAGATTTCCCTTCTTTTACAAATCTAAATTTCTGGTTCTCGGTTGAGACAGGAGGATTTAAACGTCGTAATCAGGTCGATCAAACCGAAACGCGCGTTGCTTCAGAGATCACGAAGCCTGACGAAAAAATCCACTATCCTTGTAAATAGCAACACCTCAGGTCTTATTCCTCGCTTAGGCGCGAGAAAGTTCCAGAGAACGGTTTTCTATGGCTTGCTCGAAGGCGCGCTCGATCGCGTCGGCGGCGACGTCAAGCCCGCGGCGCTTCGCGATCACGTTGCTGAAGTACCGCGCCTTGTCCCTATAGGCGGAAGTGCCTAGGACTTTCTGAATCAACTCGTAGAGGCCGTCCATGCTGACGTTGTCCACTTCCAGAAACTCGCCGACTCCATGGTAGGCGATGCGGGTTGCGACGCCAGGCTGATCATAGCTGATGGGAATAGCCACCATGGGCACACCCATTGCGAGCGATTCAAGCGCCGTATTGAGTCCGGCGTGCGTAATGCAGAGTACGGAACGCTTAAGGATCTCCAGCTGGGGCGCTTTGCCGACGACGATGACGTTGGGCGGGATGACGCCAAGATCGGCGAGCTCGATATTGTTCCCCTTAGCGAGGACGACCTGGATTTCGGGCATCAGTCCGACTGCGGCTAGGATGGCTTGATATATGCTCGCCATGCCGTTCACCAACGTTCCCAATGACGCATAAACGAGTGGCCTGCCATCCAGCTTCTCCCAGTGAAAGGGGATCGGCTCGCGGCCAGCATCGTCAAAGAAGGGGCCGGCGTAGTGAAACTGAGGAGGCCAGGGAATGCCGGGCAAGTCGAACTCTCTGGGTGTTTGCGACACGATAACCGCAGCTTGCCTGGAGACCGTTTCAGGCGGATTGGTCCAGTCGAGCTTGAGGCCGGCCTGCTCAGCGTATTCTTCAGCGAGAGGTTGTACGAGGCCAAAGAATGCGTTGTCACTCGTCTTCAGGCCGTCGAGATTTCGGGCTCGTCCGGCGGAAGTATCCTCGTATAGCCCCGGCACCACAGAAGGAGGCGTGGCTCCCGAAAAGTCGATGTTCAAAATGGCCCATACGTGCGCATACGGAATGCCCAGGCTCATGGGGACGACCTCGAGGTACATGTGGATCGTGTCTAGCACCAGCGCCTCAACTCCTGTTTCGCCGAGTATGCGCGACAGGTGCTGCGACGCTACCTGGAAGAACGCTCTGCCTGCTCCCTGAATGGTCCAGCGTGTTGCCTCGGTGCCGTGGAGCTTAGCAACTGGAGCGAGAGCGCTGGCGCATGATCCCGCCGGAAATTCCTCTTGGCACCAGGGCGCGAAATTCAGTCCAGCGGCGCAGATTGCGGAGCCAGCATCGAGAACTCCAATGAAGACAATCTCGTGTCCTCGGGATTGCAATTTCCGGGCCAGGGCAATCATCGGATTGAGGTGGCCGGTGAGCGGCATACTAATAAATCCAATCTTCATTTTTTTGAGAGTCTCCAATTTAGTTTGTGTTTCGCCTCCGGCAGAAGCCACTGTGGACCGGCTCCAACAGCCGCCAGGCGAACGCGTTTCCATCTTCTAAAGAAAACCGGAAGGAGAAGTTTTATTCCGTCTGCGGTAAGGAGTCGAGTTAGCTGGCTATCCGTGCTACCTGATCTTTCACCAGACGATGCACGATAAGAGAGCTGTCCTGAATTTGGTATGCAGATTGCGAAGAATAGCCTGAGTCCAATTCACTTGCCTGGAAATTGAAGGATTGAGTTGTTTAAGGCAGCCGTGTCTTGCCAAGGTGACTTACGTTGAAAGAAATGAGAATTAGCTGTGCAATCACACCTGCGGGTGAGTAGTTCGCGATGACAATTCATCATGATTAGGTAGTCGCGATGTTGCCATTCAGACCATTAGGGAAGAACCCTCCCTTAGACACCCCCGTCTGACCAGGAGCGTTATAGACAATCTGCAGAACCTGTGAAGCGCTGCGTGTGAATGCAAGCCCTGCGGGAACGCTGGCAGTCGCTGTAGTTGTTCCTGCCGTAGCAAAGAAACCACCCGCCGACGTTGGGCCTTGAGTCGCCAGCACCTTTGCTCCAGGATCAGAAGTCCGGACATCGAGTCCATCCGCCGGGGCAAAAGGAAGTCCCTGTTGAATCGCGATGAGCCGAAGTGCACCGGCGTGGAAACCCTCGACTGGAAGGATCTGCGCGACGTTTGCAAGGTTCGCGCCCGTCAATAGAGCGATACCGCCCGCATAGGCACTCGCGCCCACATCCACAAATTGACGAGCGATTGTGATGAAATTCTCACCCGTTGCCTCTCCCGCTGCCGCAAGATTCAACGCGGGCCTTTTGATTTGGCTACTGCCGAGAACGTTCTGAAGAGCGGCGACATGCGACATCTCGTCAAAGAAAATCTCATTGAGGACATCCGTAATCTGCTGGTTGAGAAAGGTAAGCTTTGATGGTGGAGCGCCAGTAACTGGCCCACTGCCTGCGATGAGCGAAGCTGGCAGATCCGTACCTTGCGTGGCAAACGAATAAAACGTCGTCTCCAGGAACTCAAGGTTCAGCGCAAAATTCAGAATATCCGTCTCCGAAGGTCCAGAGGCCAGGACGGTGGATGAGGTCTGATTGCTTACGTTGCATCCCGTCAAACCTGCTCCGACAGCTCCGCCTGCCAGACCCAGACCGATCATGAACTTTCTGCGGTTCACTGCACGCTGCTCTCTCATCGTCTTTGCTTGGTTAACGGTCATCGTCTCTGGTTCTTGTAGGCTCGCAGTGTAGTTCATAAAATCGTCTCCTGGTCAATAGACGTGCTTGGCAGTAGCAGGGATTCAATACTTTCGACTGGTCGTTAGTTAAATTTAGAGACATTTGGGGGGTGAGGAAAAAATAGCTGCCCTCGAAGTCAGGTGCGTCCGTAGCAATTGTCGCGCGATTGGAAGTGAAAACGAACTTCTCTGTATATGGCACAGATCCCCACTGTAGGCAAGCGTCATGCCTGTAACACGAGCCCGAGGTTGTCACGTCAATACTTAATCTTTCGACTGGTCGGTTTTTATGAATCGCAATCGGAATAGCGTCCATCCAATATGTTCAGGAGGGCAAATAACATGCCAATCGAAAAGAAAGTAGCACTCATCACTGGCGCGAACCGTGGAATTGGCTTCGAAACGGCTCGTCAACTTGGACAGAAAGGCATCACAATTATCGTTGGCGCCAGAACGCCACAGGCAGCGAAGCAAACCGCTGACAAGCTCGTCGCGGAGAACATTGAAGCTTATCCCGTAACTCTGGATGTAACCAGGGACGAGGACCGCAAAGCAGCGGCCAGGTTTGTTGCAGAGAAGTTCGGCACACTCGATATCCTTATTAATAATGCAGGCATTGGTGGCGAGGGTGGACTTCTCAATGCCCACACCGTTTCGACGACTGACGAAGAACTCCAGAACGTCTTCAATACGAATCTCTTTTCTGTAGTCTCCGTCACGCGAGAGTTCCTTCCGTTGCTCAAGAAGAGCCCCGCAGGCCGCATCGTGAACCTTTCAAGCATTCTTGGCTCGCTCACACTGCAGGCGATGCCCGGTAGCCCGATCGCACCTATGAAGTCCTTTGCGTACAACGCGTCGAAGACCGCGCTGAACCAGTTGACGGTTCACCTGGCTGATGAGTTAAAGGCCACAAACATTAAGGTCAATTCAGCCCATCCCGGCTGGGTGAAGACCGAACTGGGCACGCAACACGCTCAGTTGGAGATCACCGACGGCGCTAAGACCACCGTTGATCTTGCATTGATCGGTTCGGACGGCCCCAACGGAAAGTTCATTCATCTCGGCAAGGAACTGCCCTGGTAGTTTTGTCCTGCAGGACGCGCAGGGGAGGATGACCTCCCCTGTCCTTATTTTGAACCAACAAGGTTGTGGAGGATATATGGAAAGCAATTCCGGCAGCAGTCGCCGCGATTTTTTGAAGACAACCGCGGCAATTGCTGCCCTTGGTGTTGTTGCAGGTTCACCCGAGGTCTTTGCTCAGGATGGTGCTCAGGATAAGAGCCCCGCAAAGGGATACGCTGCGAAGTCTGCAGACGGCCTTTTGACGCCTTGGGAGTTTCAGCGCCGTGCGCTTCGAGAGGATGACGTTAAGATCGAGATTCTGTACTGCGGTGTCTGCCATTCCGACATTCATCAGGTACGTGGCGAGTGGGGTCCCACGCCAAGGCCGCATGTTCCAGGCCATGAGATTGCCGGGCGTGTGGTCAAAGTAGGAGGAGCGGTCACCCGTTTCAAGGTGGGAGACCACGTCGGGGTTGGTTTTGTCTGCGATAGTTGTGGCACTTGTGAGAGTTGCAGGACCGGACACGAACAGTATTGTGAGAGGGGCCAAACAACATTTACCAGCGGCGGACCTGACAAGTATCTCGGAGGAATTACTCAGGGAGGATACGCGGATTACATCGTGACTCGAGAACACTTTGTCGTGAAGATTCCTGCTTCTATGGATCTCAGGACGGCCGCTCCTCTGCTCTGCGCTGGCGTTACCACGTATTCCGCGCAGCTGGCCGACAATGTCAGTCGCGGTACAAAGGTCGGTATCGCCGGCGTCGGTGGCCTTGGACACCTTGCGATCAAGATCGCTGCAGCGCGTGGAGCCGAGGTAGTTGCGTTCACGACGTCTCCGTCAAAAGTAGATGACGCGCGACGTTTCGGCGCCAAAGATGTTGTGGTGGTTTCCGACGGCAAGAGCTTGTCCACGTATCGCGGTTCGTTGGATGTGGTCGTATCGACGATTCCGGCAGCGTACGACAGCAGTGCTTACCTGAGTACGGTGAAGCCGGACGGACACTATACGCAGATCGGTATCCCTGCAACAGGAACTCTCCCTGTCCCCGTCTTCGGGCTGGCTGCCTCTCGTGTCAATTTCAACAGCCACTTTGTGGGCGGCATGAAAGAGACACAGGACATACTCAATTTCTGTGCGGAGCATAACATCGCCCCTGAGGTCGAGGTGATCGACATTAAGAACGTGAACGAGGCTTATGACAAAGTCGTAGCAAAGAATGTTCGTTACCGCTATGTCATCGACATGAAGACGCTTGCGTAGCACCAATGTTGCTTGCGGCCGGTCGTGGACGAAGTTGTCTCCCGGTCGCAAGCCCTTCCCCGGTTTAGGTGCTCAGGCAAGCCGTTTGTCATGTCAAACTATACGGGCAGGCCAATTAGGATCGATATGAGCAAAGGAATAGAAACGCGGAACAGAATCATCGCAAAGGCCGCCCCCCTCTTCAATCGCAAGGGGTACGAGGGTTGCTCTATGCAGGACATCGTCGAGGCAGTCGGCCTGGAAAAGGGTAGCTTATATGGCCATTTTCCCAACAAAGAAGCTCTTGCTGTTGCAGCTTTTGAATATGCATGGAGTGAAACGAGCGGCGCCCGAATGGCCAAAATGGATATGGTCACGAATGCGATCGAGAAGTTGAAGTTACACGTCACAAATGTGGTGTCGCTCCCATCGTTTACGGGTGGCTGCCCCCTGCTTAACTCGATTGTCGATAATGATGACGGCAATGTTGCGCTCAAAAAGATGGCGCGAGACGCTCTCAAGGAATGGCGCTTGTACCTCCAAAGCATTTTGAAAGACGGTCAGGACAAAGAAGAGATTCGGGCGGGAGTAAATCCAGAAGAAGTAGCTACCGTGATGATCTCTCTGCTTGAAGGAGCAATGGCTTTCGACCGAGTAGACAGAAAATTGGGTTTTCTTGAACAAGCCGGAAAACATCTCAACTTCTACCTCGATACGATTGCTTTTCAACCGCAATAAAGGACTTTGGAATGAACAAGCAGTTCGCAGCGACAGCTCTGTGCAGCTTTCTTTTGGCCGCACCACTGATGTTCGTCGGAACTAATCCGGGCTTGTCACAGCATCGGACGACTCCGTCGCTGGATGTTGCCACGCTTGACCAAGTGAAGGATTTATTTCATCAGTTGACGGACCGATTCATACGTTACTGAGACCGGGCACTTCATGCCTGAGTTTGCCTTTGATTCGAGCCTGGAAGCGACCCCATCCCATTCAGAAGTTCATCATCATAGGAGAAGCATGTCAGCACAAATCCCATCCAGCACTTTATCCAAACCTATTCTTGTCACGGGAGCCGCCGGTCGCGTTGGTAGCACCGGCACCGCGGTAGTCAAAGAGCTTTTGAAGCGACAATTGCCCGTTCGAGCGATGGTGCGAGAGGCTGGCGAAAGATCGGAAGCTCTCGCCAAACTTGGCGCTCAAATTGCCGTCGGAAATTTCACCGATTACGCGAGCTTGGGTACAGCTCTCGATGGCATAGAGACCGCGTTCTTTTGCTATCCAGTGGCTGACGGCATCGCAGAGGCTACAGGTCTGTTTGCGGCGGCCGGGATGGAAAATGGCCTGAAGCGAGTTGTCAATATGTCCGTTTCCGCTTCAGGTCCGAGCAATCCGAGCCCCCACGGTCGCGCACAATGGGTCTCTGAGAACATCTTGGATTGGGCTGATTTTAAGTGCATTCATCTCCGCATTGATGCCTTCTTTCATGAGCTTCTCCTTCTGCACACTCAATTTATCCAGACAGAAGGGGTCATACGTAATTCCCATGGAGACTTGGCCGTAAATTGGATCTCGGGAGAAGATGCCGGAGCTATAGCGGCGAGCCTGCTGGTTGACCCGGATCAAACCTCAGAGCCTGTAGTTTATCCGACAGGACCCGAAAAGCTCACTTATGCCCAGGTCGCTGAGTTAATCACGTCCATTGTTGGCCGGCCTGTTCGGTATGAAGAAGTCACTCCTGAAGCGTATCGGGATATACTCGATGTCGTTTTGCAGGGAAAGAACCCGCGAGCAGTCAACCACCTTGTGTCGCAATCGATTAACCTCAGAAATCACCTAAAGCCACTGCCCACCAATGATCTGACTGAGCGATTCGTAGGACGGCAGCCGAGAACGATTCGTGAGTTTATTTTGGCTAACCAGCATGCTTTGACGCCTCACTCCTCATAGAAACGGAAGCTGAACCAGGGCCTTAAGGCCAGGGGTGAACCTCGATGCGCAGGGTGGACAGCTCAGGGGCGATCCGAGTTATCAGCACTGCGCAAAATGGGCAGGTTCCAATTGGTTGGGATGGCTGCAAACACGGTGTTACTTCAACTCGTGTTGGATCTTTCAGATCTGCGTTTGCCTGGAGCCTATACCGGCCTGAGGGCCACAACAGGATTTACTCTCGTTGCGCGCTGAGCAGGAAGCAAACCCGTAAT
>Ga0302309_10004305_pt1 | contig 10588 bp, 7 predicted proteins | sample III_Palsa_N1_1_FD_200453 | JGI IMG/M metagenome (GOLD analysis project Ga0302309, IMG submission 200453) | Peat permafrost microbial communities from Stordalen Mire near Abisko, Sweden - III_Palsa_N1_1 | ecosystem: Environmental > Terrestrial > Soil > Palsa > Peat permafrost | place: Sweden... | reverse complement strand
TGCGGGAGCTGAGAAACGGCGACTCCTATAGGTTTGAGGAGTTTACTAATCTGGACGATTTTGAGACGTACCGGAAGAATGTGTACAAATATCTCGGATGAAAGTTGGGATCACAAGAAAAATGAGATGCGTACCACAAATTAAGCCTTACGGCTTATGAAATTTGATGCCCGGGATGAAATCAAAATCCTTCTTATTTTCTGTAAATAAAGGCACACCTTGGTTAATGGGTGTAGCGGCAATTAGCGCATCGGGTATTTTAATGTGATGATTAAAGGAATAGCTTAAAACAATCCCTTTGAATTCCCTTGATATATCGGTATCAAGATCTATAAGGGTCAGTTGTTCGAAAAATGTTTTGATGGAGGAGAGTTTTGCTTTCGGAGTGCCATAAATGATCTCGGCATAGGTAATGATACTGAATGCTATTTTGTCGTTTCCTATTTTATCTAACGCGGCTTTGATATTTGCCTTTCCCCTAAATAAATGGATAAATATATTTGTATCACAAAGTATTATTTCGTTCTTTGCCATGCTTTTTCCCGTATTTTCCCAAGTGTAATATCCTCTTCTTTCCATATCCCGAAAACTTCATCCAGAGGATTTTTTTTCTCAACTGCAATGTTAATCTTAAAATCTTTTTCTATTTTGGTCTCGAGTTTATTGACATCATTAGTTTTAACATAAAAAAGGTAGTACATATTATTTTTATCGTTAAAATATACAATATCGGGTTTTGGGCCATGGGCCACTCTATTCCTTTCTTCCCTAAGATAATTTGCTAGCAACAGTAAAAAACTGGCATATAGGGTATTATTAATACTGTGAACGACATTAATTCTTAATTGAAAAGGGTCCTGCCCCAGCTTGATTTTTTTATTTTTCAGCATGCCTGATAAGGAGTCCAGCCGTTGATCCTTTTCCAGATCAAGTTCTATTGTTTTCATGTAATTCTCTCTTTAAAAGTGAAAATACTTTGTTCCATCTAAGGAAACAAGTACAATGTTAGCTAAAGCAAAAATGGTCAAATTTACTAAATTCATTGGGGATTAGAAGTTCTTTTCGGACTTGCAAATTGGGCTATGCAGAATGGCGTTGGTTAAAATTGGGCCTCCGAATATGACCGGGCACTTATAAAAAGAACAGGTCGTCCTTGGATGACCAGGCGTCAAACAAAAGAGGTCGTCTGGCGACGACGGGGGCTTAAAATGCAAACAGACTGTCTTTCGACAGCCTGCGCCTGACCAATGTCAGCAGATTATTTTTTGGAGCAACCCGGTTAAGCGAAATTAACCGAAGGTTTCCATGATTTATCTGTATTTAGCATGAATACCTCCTTTTTTTTGGTGAATGATAGGTATAAAGTTACTGAAAAATTTACAATTGGTGCTTGGGTTCGAGATTTTCTTTTATCCGAACGACATGTTTTTCCGGTAGCCGGATGGCGGGTATGAGCGCAAGTGCGATGACAAAGGCTGAGATAAGGAATCCGTCCTGCAGGGCAAAATGTTCTGCTGTCCCGGCGTTATACTGTTTAGATAAATAGTGCGCATAGATGAACTGGTGGATCACGCCGAAGATGGCGATGCCGACGGAGCCGCCCAATTGTTGTAGCAGGCTGTTCATGGAGGTGGCCGTAGCCGTCTGTTCCCGGGTAACGGAATTTAACAGGGCTGTAGATACCGGGGCGACGAGCAGGCTCATGCCAAGTCCCCTTGCCATCATCAGCACTAGGATCCAGACGATAGCGGTGCCGACGTTAATGCGTGAGAAGCCGAAAAAGCTGATGGCTACGATCATAATGCCGATCACGGAAACGCTACGGATCAGGCCCTGATCTGCTTTTTTGCCTGCATAGGGTCGGGATACCAGCATCATCAATGCATTGGGCAGCATCAATAATCCGGATTGGATGGGCGTATAGCCCAGGAGTCCTTGCAACAGGAAGGGTAGAAAGAACATGCCGCCGAAGAGGGCTACGCTTCGGATGATGACGATGATGGCGGAGTGATTGAAGTCGCTTGAGCGGAAGACAGTGAGGTCCAGCAGGGGTTGGGGTCGCCTGGCGCTGCGTATGAATAGCCAGAAGGACAGGATGGTCGTGACGGTGGCCGCGATCAATTTGATGGCGCCGCCCTTGGAGACGGCGGATACAGCCACCTGTACCCCTACGATGAATAGGGCAAACCAGGCATAGCCCTGGAAGTCAAAGCGGGGTTTTGTCGTTTGCGTGCCACGCAGAAAGGAGAGGTAGCGAAAAGTAAACAGGATGGTGAGGATACCCAGCGGTATGTTCACATAGAATACCGACTGCCAGCCGAAATAGTGCGTGAGCACGCCGCCGAGCGTAGGTCCAAGGGCGGGTCCCATGACGTTGCCGATGCCCCACCAGCCGACTGCATTGCCGCGGCGTTCGGGTGGAAAACTTTCGCTGAGGATCGCCAGGGAAGTAGGGGAGATGGCGCCGCCGCCTGTTGCCTGGATGACCCTTGCTATCACCAGTACGGTGAGGCTGGGAGACAGGCTGCAAAGCAAGGAACCCAGGGTAAAGACGGTTACGCTGCCGATGAAAAGCCAGAAGTAGCCGATACGGCTTTTCAGCCAGCCGACCAGGGGGATGAACAAGCTGAAAGAGATCATATAGGCGGTGATCACCCATGCCACTTCATCGACATCCACTTTGAACTGGTGCCGGATAACGGGCAGGGAGACATTGACGATGCTGCTGTCGATGGCGGCCATGGAAGTGCCGAGCATGAGCGTGATCAGGACCAGGGAAGCATTCTTCATACCATGAAAACTGTATGGTGTGAAGATAGGTAATTATCGGACTTTGCGGCGATCAGGCCCGTTGCAAATGGAGGGCCCATTTGCGCAGTTTATTGAGGAGCTCGTCCAGTTTGAGCGGTTTGCCGATATAGTCGTTCATACCCGCTCGCAAGCATTCTTCTTCATCGCCTTCCATGGTATTGGCCGTCAGGGCGATGATGACGGGCTGGTCGTTCTTCCCCGAATCGCGGATGAGGCGGGTCGCTTCCAGGCCATCCATCTCGGGCATCTGAAGGTCCATGAAGATGATGTCGTAACCGGTATTTGCGGCGGCTTCGACGGCCTCCCTGCCATTCTCTACGATAACAGGCTGGTAGCCCATTTTTTGCAGGATGTACTGGATCACCTGCTGGTTGATGACATTGTCCTCGGCCACGAGGATATGGAGGGGGAAGGTAGCTGAAAGCTCTTCCGGCATCCTGGGCTGGATCTGGCGACCGTCGGACGAAAATCTTCCCTGGTGTTGGAGTCCTGCCAGGATATGCCTGTACAACAACTGTTGCTTGATGGGTTTGGTCATGACCGCACTGAATAGCTGATGGTAGTTCTTTTTGTATTCGTCACCCACGGAACTGAGGAGGATGACGGGAATATGCGGATGGCGTCCCCGGATGGTCTGTGAAAGGCGGATGCCGTCCATAAAGGGCATTTGCATATCCGTGAGCACGAGATCGAACCGGTCGTCGCGGGCGAGGATGGTAAGCGCTTCTACGCCGGTGGCGGCGAGTATGGGTTGCAGATGCCAATATTGCAGCTGGGCCTGTAGGATAGTAAGGTTGGTTAGGTTGTCGTCCACGATGAGCACTTTCTTGCCTGCATGCCCGGTCATGCCGTCGGCGGGGAGGGCAGGGTGCTTATTGACGCCCGCGCGGGTAAGTATGGTAAAGGAGAAGGTCGATCCTTTACCCGGCTGACTTTCCACTTTTATGGAGCCGCTCATGAGGTGGACCAGCTGTTCGGAAATGGCAAGGCCAAGGCCTGTGCCGCCGTACTTTCGGGTCGTCGAGGAGTCCACCTGGGAGAAGGCTTTGAAGAGGCGTTCCTGTTTGTCCGCGGGGATGCCGATGCCTGTATCCCTGACCTCGAAGCTCAGCGTTAGCATGCCGTCGGGTGCCGTATCGGACAATTTTACACCGATAAAGATCTCACCCTGTTCGGTGAACTTCATGGCGTTGCCGACAAGATTGGTAAGGATCTGTCGCAGACGGAGATCGTCCCCCCGGATAAAGGCGGGTACATCCCTGTCTACCTGGTTGAGCAATTCGATACCCAGTTTTGCGGCGCGAGCGCCGAAGATGTCGAGGATGTGCTCGATACTGCTCTGCAAATCGAAGTCTTCTTCTTCCAGCTCCATGCCGCCGGATTCGATCTTTGAAAAGTCGAGAATATCGTTGATGACGCCCAGCAGGGTCTCGCCGCAGGAGGCGATGGTTGCTGCATAGGCGCGTTGCTGCTCGGTGAGCGGTGTTTCGCCAAGGAGGGATGACATGCCGATCACTCCGTTCATCGGGGTGCGGATCTCGTGGCTCATGGTTGCCAGGAAGATACTTTTTGCCCTGTTGGCCCGTTCCGCTTCTTCCCTTGCTTTTTCCGCGTTGCGCCAGGCGGCTTCCAATTCGTCGGCATTGCGTTTGCGCTCCGAGAGCAGGGTGGCTTCGCGTTGCAGGGCCGCCATCTTAACGGTCTGGGCTATCTGTACCTCGCCGTATTTTTTCAACTGGTAGGCCCAGAGGCCGCAGATAAATACGATCACTCCGGCGAGCAGGATATGGATGATAAACGTCTGAAGATCGAGGTAATCCAGCCGCGTGAAATAGATGGCCGATTCACCGGTAAACTGCAGGTAGTTGAAGACGGCGTGGTGCAGGATGATAAAGATCAGCAGGGGCAGCTGCAATTTCCAGTTTTGATAGGTAATGAGGATGGCGCAGCTGACAAAAGCAAAAAAGTGCATTTCGAAGAGACCATGGAGCTGATAGATATATTGCGCCATAAAGAGGCCCAGGACGATGCTGAGCACATATTGATAGAGGTCGGATGCCGGCAGGAGAAGTTTGATAGAATAATAGGCGATGAGGGAAATGCCGCCCACGCCGATGGCGATGCCCCAGGTATCGAAATATCCCGCCAGCAGTAACCCGACAATAAAAAACCCGATGAGGAAGTAGTTCATCAACCTGTCGGACCGGCGTTTGACCATATCGCGGAAGTATGCCGACTGCGCTTGCAGATCGGCATGTTCGAGGTTCGGGATTGGTGATGCTGCGATCATTGGTTGCAGGTAGGGAGTTGACAGCCGTAGGCTTTCAGGGCCAGGGGGCTAAAGGTGAGGGAATAATTGCCGGTCAAAAGTCCGTCAAGGGCCTGGCGGGCGAAGCCTGTCTTTTCGTCGCTGCAATAACGGCTTCGGTTGTAATTGCCACGAAAGTAAAGCCGGCTGTCCCTGTCGATGAGGACGGCCTGTGGGGTCGAGTATACGCCGCAGGCCGCCGCCAGGGCGCTGTCCTGTACCACGGGAATGATGTGCGGCAGGTTGAATTTTTCCTGTAGCTGCGCCGCCGTGAATGTTTTTGCACTCATTACCACGATGGCAAAAGAGACGCGGTCGCCATATTGCTGTACGAGTGCCCTGAATTGGGGCATATTAAAACGGGAACAAGGACAATCGGGATTGAAGAAATGTAGGAACAGGGGTTTGCCACCCTGCTGAAGGGCGACCGCACAGGATGGCAGCGGAATGGAAGCGCCTCTTTCGACGGCGTGGTAATGTGCAGGGAGGGGTGTCGGTAGGCCGTACCGCCATTCCATGCGCCAATAGATGACGCCGATGGTCAAGGATAATAGGGTTAGCCAGGCGATGGCCAGCCTTTTTCGCATACTGCTGGATAATGTCATAGGAATCGACCGGAGCGCTTATAGGAGGGCGCTCCGCTAAATAGTAACGCAAATCATATAGATTTATTTAAGGGTATGCATCTAAGTTTTGACAAAGTAGACAGACTTGTCTATTTATTAAAAAAATTCCTAACTTTGGGGGTATGCGAGAATCAACAGTAAAAGACAGGATACTGGATACGGCCTCGAGGTTGTTTTATGACCAGGGGTACCATGTCACGGGGATCAACCAGATCATCGAGGAGGCGGATATCGCCCGGGCTTCGCTGTATAACCATTTTCCCTCCAAGACGGACTTGTTGCTCGCTTACCTGGACAGGACGCATATCGAATGGTTTGTGGCGCTCGATAATTATTTGGCTCCTTTTGCGACGGCGAGGGAAAAGCTGATCGCGTTATTTGATTTCCGGATCGGGCGGCAAAAGCGCCTGCGGTATAAGGGCTGCCATTTCAACAAGATCACGGCTGAAACCAGTACCGACGAAGAGGTGTTCAAAAGGGTGAAAATGCATAAGGAGCGGTTGAGGCAGTATATCCGCGCGCTTGTCAAGGAAGCCGGTCACCGGGGGTTATTGGAGGATGACGTGCTGGCTGATACCTTTTTACTTTTGATGGAGGGGGGCATTGTCCTCGGGGCCATGTTCCGGAGTTCGGAGGATGCGGAGAAGGCCAAAAGGATAGCGGAATCCCTGTTGTAACCCGGTGCGGCCGGTGAGGTTCAAAATTGCTTCAAAGTTTGTAGATAGACTTGTATATTCAAATGGTTGCCTGCACAATGAAAGAACCCTGACTTTCTCTCATTAATTAAAGTGTATGAAACTGATCCTATTTGCATTGCGAAAGCCAATTACTATTTTAGTTGTGGTGGCTGCCTTGTTCTTTTTTGGTCTCCGGGCATTGAATACCATTAAGATTGACATCTTTCCGAAGCTCGACCTGCCCGTTCTATACATCGCACATCCTTATGGCGGATTTACGCCCACCCAGATGGAGACATTCTTCGCCAAACAATATATAAATGTGTTGCTTTTCGTCAATGGGATAAAGAGCATCGAGACCAAAAACGTACAGGGGCTGACGCTCATCAAGCTCAACTTTTATCCGGGAACCAATATGGCGCAGGCCATGGCCGAGGTAAGCGCGGTGAGTAATCGTGCCCAGGTCCTGTTTCCGGCCGGGTCGAATCCGCCATTCATCATCCGCTTCGATGCTTCCACCTTGCCGGTAGGGGAATTGGTGCTCAGCAGCCAGAAGCGCAACAACAATGAACTGGCGGACCTGGCCAATGTCTACGTGCGTGCCAGCTTTACGTCCATTCCGGGGTTATTGTCGGCGCCGCCATTTGGGGGTAATATCAGGACAGTGGTCATCAAGGCCGACCCCGAATTGCTCCGGCAGCACAATCTGACGCCCGACCAACTGGTAGCAGCCATCCGGATCAACAACGAGTCTTCGCCATCCGGCAACGTGCGGATCGGGGACAAAAACTATATCACACCGGTGAATACGACTATTCATAAGGTGAAGGATTTTGAGAACATTCCACTTTATACCGGGGGTGTGCAGAACCTCTATATGCGGGATGTGGCCACGGTGGAAGATGCCGCGGACATCACGGCTGGCTATGCCCTGGTGAATGGCAAGCGGTCCGTTTATCTGAGCATTGCCAAGAATGCCGATGCCTCTACCTGGGAAGTCGTACAGCGGCTGAAGGCTGCGATCCCGAAGATGCAGGCGCTGCTTCCCGAGGACGTTCACCTGACCTATGCTTTTGACCAGTCGGTATACGTGATCAACGCTGTCAAGAGCCTGATCTCGGAAGGTACGATCGGCGCCATCCTGACAGGGTTGATGGTGCTGTTGTTCCTGGGTGATTTGAGGGGCGCCCTGATCGTGATCATGACGATCCCGACGTCGATCATTGCGGGTATACTCTTTCTCAACCTGTTTGGTCAGACGATCAATATCATGACGCTGAGCGGGCTGGCGCTCGCCATCGGCATCCTGGTGGATGAGAGTACCGTCACGATCGAGAACATCCACCAGCACCTGGACATGGGCAAGCCGAAGCGGTTGGCGATCTGGGACGCCTGTAAGGAGATCGCCTTTCCCAAGCTGCTTATTCTTTTCTGTATACTGGCGGTGTTCGCGCCGGCGTTTACCATGGGCGGCATTCCGGGATCGTTGTTCCTGCCGCTGGCGCTGGCGATCGGCTTTAGCATGATCGTTTCCTACTTTCTGGCGCAGACTTTTGTGCCCGTGATGGCCAACTGGATCATGAAGGTGCACAAGCCGAAGGCGGCATCGGTGGTAATGGCGGCTGTTGCTGGTGGCGATGGGGCATCGGGGAAAGGTAAGGCGTCGGCCGAAGCCGGGGAGGAGAAGGAGAAACTGCTGTTTCAGCCGCATGGCAAAGACGGCAAGCCTTCTGTTTTTGACCGGATCAGGGCGCGTTTCCTGGCGTTCATCGACCGGATCATGCCCTATCGCAAACCGATCGTTGTGGTGTACCTCGTTCTTACGGCGGGCGCTTCCTTCCTGCTCCTGCAGCATATCGGTAAAGATGTATTGCCCAAGGTAAATGGCGGCCAGTTCCAGGTCAGGCTGCGGGCGCCCGACGGCACCAGGATCGAAAGAACGGAGGAGAAGACCCTGAACACGATCAACATCATAAAAGACATTGTGGGGCAGGGCCATGTCGCCATCAGTTCTGCCTATATCGGGCAGCATCCTTCGCTGTTCTCGGTGAATCCCATCTATTTGTGGATGGCCGGTCCGCAGGAAGCGGTGATGCAGGTGGCGTTGGACGAGCACTACAAGACCAATTTAGACGATCTCAAGGAAAAGATCCGGGCGCGGGTGGCCAGGCAGATGCCGGATGTGCGACTTTCCTTCGAGCCTATCGAATTGACGGATAAAATACTCAGCCAGGGGTCGCCGACGCCGGTGGAAGTGCGGTTCTCGGGCAGGATAAAAAAGAACAATGAGGTCTATGCCGCGATATTGATGGAAAAGCTGCGACAGATCCCTTATCTGCGGGACATCCAATTAGGCCAGTCGAACAAATACCCCGCCATCAGCATTGAAGTCGACCGCGTCCGCGCGGCTCAATTGGGAGTGTCCATTGACGATATATCGCGCTCCATAGTTGCTTCTACTTCGTCTTCCCGCTATACCGAGAAGAACATCTGGATCGATGAAACGGGCAACAATGCCTACAACGTGCAGGTCCAGGTTCCTGAAAATAAAATGAATTCGCTTGGCGATATCGGGGAGATCCCCTTGCTAAAAAATGCCGAGCGGCCCGTATTGGGCGATGTGGCGTCTATCAAGGAGGATACCACCTATGGGGAGAATGACAATTTAGGGGCCATACCCGTGCTTTCGGTGACGGCCAACCTCTACGACAAAGACCTTGGGGCTGCCACGGCAGACGTACAAAAGGCCATCGCGTCGCTGGGGTCGCTGCCGCGCGGGCTGACGGTAGAGCCGATCGGGATGACCCAGACGCTCACCGAGACACTGGACAGCCTGCAAAGCGGGTTGGTGGTGGCGATCATCGTCATCTTCCTGATGCTGGCCGCCAATTTCCAATCCTTTAAAGTGTCGGCCGTCGTGTTGGCTACGGTACCTGCGGTCATCCTCGGTTCGCTGCTGTTGTTGCTGGCGACGGGCTCCACGCTCAACCTGCAGTCTTATATGGGGATCATTATGTCGGTGGGTGTATCCATCTCGAATGCCGTGCTGCTGATCACGAATGCCGAGCAATTGCGGCTGCACAACGGAAATGCGTTACAGTCGGCCAAGGAAGCCGCCGCGCTCCGCTTACGTCCCATTATGATGACCGCTATGGCGATGGTCGTCGGGATGATCCCCATGGCGAGCGGCATCGGCGAGGCCGGTGATCAGACTTCTCCGCTTGGACGTGCGGTGATCGGTGGACTCATTGCTTCGACCTTCGCGGCTTTGTTCATCCTGCCGCTTGTATTCGCCTGGGGGCGTCAAACGGCGACTACCGCTTCGCTCTCACTGGAACCGGATGATGCCGCGAGCACGGAATACCTGGAGGCTGCGGGGGTGAAGGGTTGGCAATAACAGACAGCCGGCACTCCTTGAAAAGTGAGCAACTTTACAAGGGGGATTATTGCGTATCTTCCTGATATGACAAAAACATCGATTGCTTCCATTTTCATGGCTTTCCTGCTATGGTCCGGCGGCGGGGCCACGGCGCAGGCGCCGACAGAAAAATACCCCGTCGACTCCGCCTCCGTCGAACATCCGGGGATCCCAAAAGGAGAGCTACTCCATTATACGCTGGATCACTCGACTATCTTTCCCGGCACGCATCGCGACTACTGGATCTATGTGCCGGCACAATACCGGCCCGACAAGCCGGCCTGCGTGTACATCAACCAGGACGGCGTGCAATGGAAGGCGCCTACCGTTTTCGATAACCTCATCAACAGTGGCGAGATGCCCGTTACTATCGGAGTTTTCGTGCAGCCGGGTCGTGTTGCCGCGGCGGATACCGCAGCCGCGTTGGATCGCTTTAACCGCAGTTTTGAATACGACGGCCTTGGAGATGCCTATGCGCGTTTTTTGCTGGAAGAACTTTTGCCGGATGTGGAGAAGCATCAGACTGGAGATGGCCGCCCCATCCGGCTTTCCCATAGCGGTAACGACAGGGCCATCGGCGGCAGCAGCAGCGGGGCCATCTGCGCATTTACGGCGGCCTGGGAGCGGCCCGCGGAGTTCTCACGGGTATTTAGCGCCATCGGCACGTATGTGGGGCTGCGCGGCGGCGACCGCTATCCCATTCTCATCCGGAAATATGCCCCTAAGCCTATCCGTGTTTTTTTGCAGG
>Ga0302309_10004300_pt1 | contig 10599 bp, 8 predicted proteins | sample III_Palsa_N1_1_FD_200453 | JGI IMG/M metagenome (GOLD analysis project Ga0302309, IMG submission 200453) | Peat permafrost microbial communities from Stordalen Mire near Abisko, Sweden - III_Palsa_N1_1 | ecosystem: Environmental > Terrestrial > Soil > Palsa > Peat permafrost | place: Sweden... | reverse complement strand
CTAGGGCTTGTTGAGATTTAGGATTCACGGGTTGAGCGGATCGTGATTCAAGCTCCAAAACGGAGTTTGTCATGGATCGCTTGAGTTTGACGGACGCCCAGTGGGCGAAGATGGAACCGCATTGCCTGGGCAAGGTGACCGACCCTGGTCGGACGGGCTCGGACGGGCGCCTTTTCCTGGAGGCGGTGTTGTGGATCGCCCGAACGAGCAGTCCCTGGCGGGACTTGCCTGCGGCTTTCGGCAAGTGGAACACCGTGTTCAAGCGGTTCCGCGATTGGGTGAAGGCCGATGTTTTCAAACGGATTTTCGACGCCACCTCGGACGAGCCCGACATGGAATACGCCATGGTCGACGCCACCATCGTCAGGGTTCACCGCCATGGGCAAGGCGCAAAAGGGGGACTTCGGGCCAGGCCATAGGCAAGTCGAGAGGCGGCCTGACGACCAAAATCCTGGTCCTGACTGACGCACTCGGAAACCTGGTCCGCTTCGTTCTGCTGCCTGGGCAACGCTTCGACACAGTCGGCGTCGCGCCATTGATCGAAGGGATCGAGTTTGGCGGGCTCATCGCCGACAAGGCCTTTGACGCCAACTGGATCATTGCCGACCTCAACGAGCGCGGGGCGAAAGTGGTCATCTCCCAGCACTCGCGACGAAGCCAGCCCCTTGCCATCGACCTCGAAGTCTACAAGTGGCGACACCTCGTCGAGAACTTCTTCTGCAAACTCAAAGAGTTCAAACGCATCGCCATGCGAAGCGACAAAACCGACCAAAGCTTCGCCGCGATGATTTACATCGCTTCAGCCGTTATCGCCTCTCGATGAATCTCAACAAGCCCTAAGCCACCGCGTCGAGCTGAGCTTCCTCGCCATCGTCCAGCACCTCGGCCAGGGCGGCGGTGAGGGACGACAGGGTGATCGGCTTGGCCACATGGCCGTCGGCGCCGGCGAGGCGGCTTTCGTCGCGGTGATCGGCGCCGGCGTTCGCGCTCAGCATCAGGATCGGCGTGCGCATAGCGCCGGTGTCGAGCTCGTGCTGGCGAATACGGCGGACCGCCTCCAGCCCATCCATGACCGGCATCTGCATGTCCATCAGGATGACATCGAAGCGGCCGTTGGACGCGGCGTCGACAGCCTCCTCGCCATTCACGACGGTGGAAATCTCGATGCCCAGCTGCTCCAGCATCATCCGCACGACCACCAGATTGGTCGGATGGTCGTCGGCGACCAGCACATGCAGGGCCCGCTCGTCCGGCAGGGCCAGGTCTTCGCCCTCAACCTGCTCCTCGGCGCTGGCGGGTTTGAACTGGGCTTCGAACCAGAAGGTCGAGCCTCGCTTGGGTTCGCTCTCGCAGCCCATGGTCCCACCCATGAGGGTGGCGAGCTGGCGGCAGATGGCCAGGCCAAGGCCCGTGCCGCCGAAGCGTCGGGTGATGGAGCCATCAGCCTGTTGAAAACGCGAGAACAGCCGGCTCTTGGCGGCGGCGTCGAAGCCGACGCCGGTGTCGATCACCGACAGCCGGATCATGCCTGGCGCGGGCGCCTCGGCGACAATGCTGACCGCGCCCGTCTCGGTGAACTTGACGGCGTTGCTGGTAAGGTTGGTCAGAATCTGCCGCACTCGCACGGAGTCGCCGAGGAACCAGTTTTCCAGTTCCGGCGCGATCCGGGTGTTCAGCGGCAGGCCCTTGGCCTCGGCCTTGGGCTGGTGGAGTTCGGCGACGGCGCGGATCAGATCGCCCGCCTGGAACGGCGCCTCCTCGATCGTCAGCTGGCCGGCCTCGACCTTGGCCAGATCCAAAACGTCGGACAGCAGCCGCTCCAGCGTGCGGCCGGAATCGCGGATCAGCTCGGCCATCTTCCGCTCGCGCTCGGGCAGGCCCGCGCTGGCGAGCAGGTCGGCCACGCCCACCACCCCGTTCAGCGGCGTACGGATCTCGTGGCTCATGTTGGAGAGGAATTCGCTCTTGGACTGGCTGGCCAGTTCCGCGCGATGCTGGGCGAAGCGCAGGCGCCGGGCTTGGCGGCGCTGCCAGACCAAGACGGCGATGGCGCCGACGATCAGCAGGCCCGCGGCCAGCTCCAGCCAACGTTGCGAGCGCACAACGGCCTGCTGCAGCACCATGCTCTTGCGGGCGGTTTCCAGTTGGGTCTGGAGCTCGCCGGTGAGCTGGCGCACGCCGGCGTTCACCGTATGCGCCCCATCCTGCTCATGCTGGCGATTGTAGGCGCGCAGCATGTCGAAGGCTTCCGCCGGCTTGCCCTCGGCCGCCAGCAGTTCGGCCTTGGCTTCCGGTTCGCGAGCGAAGGCGGTGGGCTCGAAGCCGCCCTGAGCTTTCAGCGCCTGCATGCGGGTCAGGTCGTCCCGCGCGCGGTCGAGCTCGCCCACGCGGGCGGCGGCGATGGCGCGCATTGGCAGTATCCGGGGCGCCAGGAATTGGGCGCCGGTGAGATTGGCGTCCAGCCCCTTGAGGCAGTCCAGCACTTCGCGCGGCGGGCCGAAGCTTTCGGCCACCATGGCGCAGAGGTTGTCGTCCCAGGAATCCAGGTGCGGGAGGTCGGACCGCAGGGTCAGCTGATGGTGAATGCCCGACAGCTGACGGGCCAGGCCGCCGTCCCCGACCTCTACGGCCAGGTGGGCCATGTTGTAGATGTCGTCGAAATCGGGCCGGGGAAAGCTCTGGTCGGCGAACTCGAAGTCGGCGCGCTGGAAGGCCTTGGCGCTGCCGCCCAGGTCCTTCAGCTTCATCAGGGCGATGCCGATGGTCTCCCAGATGTCGGACTGGGCGTCGGCGGCGGCGGGATCGGCCTCCGGGATCAGATCCTGGGCCGCGGAGAGCTGTTTCAGCGCCTCACCGCTCTCGTCTTGATCGACCAGCACGGCGGCGTTGAAGACGATGGCGTGGATACGCGCGAACCAGTCGGTTTCGGTCGCGGCGATGTGGGCGATCTCGGCGTTCGAGGAATCATCGCCCTGGTCGTGCATCGCCTTGAGGGCGTTGAGGCGGGCCATGATCACATAGCGATGGTCGCCCTGCGCCTGCGCCTTGCTGGCCAGCAGGCCGTTCCAGTAGTCGAAGGTTTTGTATTCGGACTGGTTCATCAGAACCAGTGAGACATATTGCAGCCGGCGCAGACCTTCGCGGTCATTACGTTTGGCCGAGGCTTCACCCCAGCGCTCAAGATCGGCGAAGCTGGTTTTCTCCGCCCGTTGGGCGATCGCGGTGGCGAGCTGAACCGGGCCGACGTCCTGGGCGATGGCGCCAGGAGCGGATGCGACAAGACAGAACACGGATGACGCGAGGACGACAGCCGCCCTCAATCCAATGCGCAACGACCCGACCCTCCGAGCTTCAGAATTCCTTAGCCGCAAAAGGTTTCATCTTACTCTACGCCCTCGTCGCAGGGGGCGAAGGTTAAGGTTGATGACAGTTAGTCTGCCAACTCATCAGTGAGGTCGTTCGCACCCAGACCGGGCAGATTCTCGGCGACCAATATGTCCCAACAGGCGATCTGGTGCGCCTTCACCGCCTCGACCAGGCGATGCCAATCGGTATGGTTGTAGCCGATCGGATCGCGCCAGGTGCAGGGGATGGCGGTTGTCTGGTCGATGTAGTCGTCGGCGAGGCCGAGGAAGTTGTCGAGCTTTTGCCGCAGCCCGGCCGCGTCCTCGGCGATGGCGGCGTTGAACCAGGCGTATTCGTCGTAGGGCTCCAGCGCTATGCCGCCATAGGCCGGGGTGGCCGCGCGAGCGACGTAGCGTGCGATCCGGGCGTGGCGCAGCGCCGGATCGCCGTGAGGGTCGGGCGGCCCGATATCCTCGTTCAGGTCGTGACCGAGCGCGGCGCAATCAGCCGCCAGCGCCGTCTCGCTCCTGGCCGGATTGACGTGCAGCGCCAGGCGGACAAACAGCGCCTCGGCGGCTTCAAGAAACCGGCGGCGGTTGTCGACGCGATCCTCCACCAAGCGCGGGTCGGTCCAGACCAGGGCTGGCTGATCCGGCTGGTGGCCCGCCGAGCCGTGGCCGACATTGAGCAACGTCTTGACCCAGGACGCGCCGGGCAGGTCGTTGTAGGGGTCGCGGCGGCCGAGGAAGTTCTGGTGCGCCCAGGTGTCCACATAGCCATGCGCCGAGACGCCAATGCGGTAGAGGTTGCCCGACGCCAGGGCCGACTTCAGCATCTTCTGCGCCACCGGGCTGTTGGGCGTCGTCACCCAGGGGTCCTTGCGTCCGTCCTTGCGCGCGGCGCTGGGCGCGTCCGGATCGCCGGGGATGAAGTGGAAGATGGGATAGATCCGCGCCAGTTGGCTGGTGGGCTTGAGGATATCCATCGTCTGGCTGACGTAGTTCAGATACTCGCCCGCCGGCGCCTTGACCCGATACCGGAGATGATTGTCGTCCACGCTCTGCGAGGCATGCGCCAGGATCTCGGCATGCTCGGGGCTGAACCCGGCCCGCGCCGCGATCAGGTAGGTCATGTAGTAGTGGAATTCGATATCCATCCAGCCTCGCCCCCGAAGCCAGCCACCGCCCGCCCCTGCCGCATCGTCCACCAGCTGGTCCGTCATGGTCAACGGCGCTTTCGCCCTACCCTGTCTTAATGGGCGCCAGGCGTGCGACCTGGGGCGCCCAGACGATGAGGCGCCTTGCCTAGTTCCCCGACTGCCCCGCCAGCGTCGTCTTGCCCGCGTCGGGGTCGGGCCAGCGCATGATCGGCGCGTCGGTGGAGGCCACGCCAGCGTTGGTCAGAGCGTCCTGCATGTAGAAGACGCCTGGGTCGTCCGTGCTGAAGTGCAGCACCAGGGGCGCGGCCGAGCGGCCATCGGCGTTCTTGAAATTGTTCACCGCGTTGATCTTGATGGCATAGGCCTGGTGCGGGTCCACGCCGCACAGCAGTACGAAGGTCCGCTTGTCCGCGAGCATGCGCGGCCGGCCAAGACAGTTGGGAAAGGCCGCCTCGGGCGTCTTGTCATAGGACCAGCCGTCGGCGGTCATGGTCTGGTCGAAGATCACCTTCAGCACCAATATGCCGGAGGGAATGGTCTCGCCCTCGGCCGGGTAGCTCAGATAGATTTTCGGCTGCGGTCCGCCGGAGATGACCACGCCGGATACGGATGTCGGCGGCGGGTCGGCGGCGATCGCCGCGCTGGCCATGAGGAGACCGACGCTGAGGATAGTGCTGATGAGCCGCTTGCGCATGAGGTCAGAGGAACTCCGGCTTGTGGCCTAAGCGTGGCGGCGAGATTGCAGTCCTAAATATCGAAACTCACGCCCTGCGCCAGCGGCAGGGTCTTGCCGTAGTTCAGGGTCTGGGTGGCGCGCTTCATATAGGCGCGCCAGGAATCAGAGCCGGACTCGCGGCCGCCGCCGGTTTCCTTCTCCCCGCCGAAGGCGCCGCCGATCTCAGCGCCGGAGGGGCCGATGTTGACGTTGACGATGCCGCAGTCGGAGCCTTCCTCGGACTGGAACCGCTCGGCTTCGCGCAAATCCAGGGTGAAGATGGAGGACGACAGCCCCTGGGCCACATCGTTCTGCAGGGCGATGGCCTCGTCCAGATCGCGGTAGCGCAAGACGTAAAGGATCGGGGCGAAGGTCTCGCGCTTCACCACCTCGACCTGACTGGCGATTTCCACCAGCGCCGGGCGGACGAACCAGCCATCGGAGCCGGCGATCTCAACACGTTCGCCGCCGTGCACAGTCGCGCCGGCGGCGCGGGCCTCGACCAGCGCTTTCTGCATCGCGTCGTAAGCGCCCTGGTCGATCAGCGGGCCGACCAACACGCCGCTCATGCGCGGATCGCCGATGGCGACGCTGGCGTAGACGCTCCGCAGCTTACCGACCAAGGCGTCATAGATGCTGTCGTGCACGATCAGGCGGCGAAGGGTGGTGCAGCGTTGGCCGGCCGTCCCCATGGCGGCGAAGGCGACCCCGCGCAGGGTCAGCTCCAGGTCGGCCGACGGAGCGACAATGGCGGCGTTGTTGCCGCCCAGCTCCAGCAGCGAGCGGCCGAAGCGCGCGGCCACGCGGGGGCCGACAGCGCGGCCCATGGCGGTCGAGCCGGTGGCCGACACCAAAGGAACCTTGGGATGGTCGACCAGGACTTCGCCGACCTCGCGGCCGCCGATGATCAGTTCGGACAGATGGGCGGGCGCCTCGCCGAACCGAGCGCAGGCGCGCTCGAACAGGCTCTGGACGGCCAGGGCGGTTAGTGGCGTCTTCTCGGACGGCTTCCAGACCACGCTGTCGCCGCAGACCACGGCCAGGGCCGCGTTCCACGCCCAGACCGCGACCGGGAAGTTGAACGCGGTGATGATCCCCACCACGCCGATGGACCGCCAGGTCTCCGCCATGCGGTGTTCAGGGCGTTCGGTGGCGATGGTCAGGCCGAACAGCTGGCGCGACAGGCCGACGGCGTAGTCGCAGATGTCGATCATCTCCTGGACCTCGCCCAGACCCTCGGCCGTGACCTTGCCGGCCTCCAGCGTCACCAGCCGGCCGAGATCGGCCTTGGCCGCGCGCAACTCGTCGCCGAACAGCCGGATCAGCTCGCCACGCCGGGGCGCCGGAACCTTGCGCCAGGCCAGATAGGCCGTGTGGGCGCGCTCGATGGCGGCGCGGGCTTCGTCGGCGGTGACCTGGCGCACGCGGCCGATCTCGTCGCCGGAGATGGGCGAGGTGGCAATCAGGGCGTCGGCGCCGGCGTAATCGGCCGTGACGCCGAGGCGCTTCAGGACCGCGGCGGCTTCATCGGCGGCGGACGCGATGGCGACGATTTCGTTCATGGTGGGTCTCCGGTCGTCCGTTCCAGTCGTCATACTAATTGCTCCTCCGTTGGAGGAGCTGTCCCGAAGGGACTGAGGAGGCCTATTCCGCTACACCGGCGGAACGGCAAGGCCTCCTCCACCGTTTCGCGGTTTCCCTCCTCCTACGGAGGAGGAATTAAATCAGGCCGCCGCAACCGCCGCGCCGTCCTGGGCATAATACCGCCCGAACCGGTTGGCGAGGAAGCGGTCGAGGGCGATCTCTTCCTGTTTGATGAAGCCGACTTGCGGCAGCTCGCCCGAGGCCAGCATGTCCAGCACGGTGCAGATGCCCGCCGCCGTGGTGATCTGGATGGCGCTGCGCAGCTCGCCGCCCACCGGCGCGGCATAGACCTTGTTCACATAGGTCTCCTGCACCAGTTGGCCACGGCGCAGGCCGGAGACGGTGACGAAGATGATCACCACATCCTGCATGGTCGTCGGCAGGGCCTTTTCCAGGATGTCCTTCAGGATTTCCCGGCGATGGCGCAGGCCGAGATCGTTCAGCAGCGCCTTCATGATCGCCGCGTGGCCGGGATAGCGGATGGTGCGGTAGTTGAGGTTGCGCACCTTGCCGGCCAGGGTCTCGGCCAGGGTGCCCAGACCGCCGGAGGTGTTGAAGGCCTCGTAGGTCACGCCGTCGAGGGCGAACTCCTCGCACTCTTCCAGGGCCGTGGTCTCGCACAGACGGCCGTTCACGACCGCTTCGCAGGGCTCGCAGTATTCGTTGATGACCCCGTCGGTGCTCCAGGTGAGGTTGTAGTTCAGGGCGTTGGCCGGGAAGCGCGGCAGGGCGCCGACCCGCATGCGTACGTCCACAAGCTCATCAAAGCCCTTGGCCAGGGCTGACGCGATAATGGTGATGAAGCCGGGGGCCAGGCCGCACTGGGGGATGAAGGCGGTGGTGGCGTCTTCCGCCAGCTGCATCACCCGTTTGGTGCTGGCCACGTCCTCGGTCAGGTCGAGATAGTGGGCGCCGGCGGCCTTGGCGGCTTCGGCGACCTTGGTGGTCAGGTGGAAGGGCGCGGCGCTGAGGACCGCATATTTGCCGACCAGGGCGTCGCGCAGACCGTTGGCCACGGCGATGTCGAGCACGCGGGTCTTGACGGCGGGATGGGCTTTCAGCGCGGCCAGCTGTTCGGCGGAGCGGTCGAAGATCTCGACGGCGTAGTCGCCGCTGGCCGACAGCATCTCGGCGATCATCGCCCCAATGTGTCCGGCGCCGATGATGGCGATATCGCGCATGGTTTCCCCTCCTGATGACTCGCTTACAGTCTCGGGGGGATCGGGACGATTCCTAGTCGCCAAAGCGCTGATGCAGGGGCTAGAGTTCGGCGTTCCGATCACGGATTTCGGCGAATCGACGATGGACGAGACCGACCAGAAACTGATTGCGGCGCTGCGTGAAAATGCGCGCCTCTCCACCGCCGAACTTGGCCGGCGGCTGGGCCTGTCGCGCACCACGGTGCAGAGCCGGATCGAGCGGCTGGAGCGGCGCGGCCCGATCGCCGGCTACACCGTACGCCTGGCCGAGGATCACGAGCGCGGCGCGGTGCGGGCGGTGATCATGATCACGGTGCGGCCGAAGGAGTCCCGCGCGGTGGAGGCCGCCCTACGCGCCCTGCCCGGCGTGCGGCTGCTGCATTCCGTCAGCGGCGTGTTCGACATGATCGCCCATGTGGTGGCCGCCTCGACCGTGGAGATGGACCAGCTGGTGGACGAGATCGGCGCCCTGGACGGGGTGGAGCGGACGACCTCCTCGATCATCCTGTCGACGCGGATCGAGCGGTAGCGAGGCGCGGCGCGTCCTAAGCCCTCCCCCTCGATGGGGGAGGGTTGGGTGGAGGTGTGGCCACTCGGTCGGGGCGAGGAGCGCTGTTTGGCGCCGGCGCCCATCGGAGTTCAAACATCGCCATCAGCGCGAACACCCCCAACCCTGCCCTTCCCCCATAGAGGGGAAGGGTTCTTTCCCGGCCCCCTAGATCTCGATCTCTCTTGCTATCTCAACCACGTTCTGGGGAGGCAGGCTGAAGCGGTCGAAGATCTTGACCGCGTTGCGGAAGAAGAAGGCGAAGATGGCCAGGCGCCATTTCATGTGCGGCTCAATGTCGGCCTTGGAGACCACCATGTCGCGGGCGGCGAAATAGACCGCGTTGTCGATATCGATCGACCGGTCGATGTGCGGAATGGCCTTCAGCGCCGCGGGCAGGTCGGGAATCTGCACGAAGCCGAACCTGAGGGTGGCGCGCCACAGGCCGGTGGCGATGTGTTCGATCTCGCCGCGATTGTCGGGGTGACAGCGGGGCGTCTCCTCGAACTCGACGGTCAAGCTGATCACCTTCTCATGCAGGGCGCCCATGTGGGCCACATGGTCGATCATCAGCGGCGGGACCAGGTTGCTGGTGCGGGTCAGGAACACCGCCGTGCCCGGCACGCGGGGGATGCGGCGGGCGTTCAGGTCGCGGATCAGCTTCTCCGCGGCGCCGGGCGCCAGGGCCGAAGCGCGATGCACCCGGCCGATGCCCCAGTGCCAGGTCAGCATGGCGCCGAAGACCAGGGCGCCGAAGGTCAGCGGCAGCCAGCCGCCATCGGCGATCTTTAGGAGGTTGGCGCTGAAGAAGGCGATGTCGACCACCAGGAAGACCCCGGCGACCAGGCCGGCGATCGCCACGGGCCAGCGCCACACGCGGCGCATGGCGGTGAACAGCAGCGCCGTGGTCAGCAGCATGGTGGTCGAGACCGCCGTGCCATAGGCGCCGGCCAGACGGTCGGAGCTTCCAAAGGCTATGGTGATGCCGATGGTGGCGATCATCATCAGCCAGTTCACCGCCGGCACATAGATCTGGCCATAGACGCTGTCCGAGGTCTGGCGGATGTCGAAGCCGGGCATCCAGCCCAGTTGCATCGCCTGGCGGGTCATGGAGAAGGAGCCGGTGACCACGGCCTGGCTGGCGATAATGGTGGCGATCGTGGCCAGCACCACCAGCGGATAGACCGACCAGGTGGGGGCCAGCTGGAAGAAGGGATTGCCCTCGATATGGCCCTTCTGGATCAGCAGGGCGGTCTGGCCGGCGTAGCTGAGCAGCAGGGCCGGCAGCACCACCGCGTACCAGGACAGGCGGATCGGCCCGGCGCCGAAATGGCCCATGTCGGCATAGAGGGCCTCGCCGCCGGTGATGCACAGGAAGACCCCGCCCAGCACCAGGAAGCTCCTGAAGCCATGGCGGGCGAGGAAGCCAATGGCGTGGGCCGGATTGATCGCCCACAGCACCTGCGGGTCCCGCAGGATGCCGCTCACGCCCATCAGGGAAATGACCAGGAACCAGACCAGCATGATCGGCCCGAAGGCGCCGCCGATCTTGGCGGTGCCGAAGCGCTGGAGCGCGAAGAAGGCGAACAGGATCACCACCGCCATCGGCATGACGTAGGGCGTAAGGACGTTGGTCACGACCTTGACGCCTTCCAGCGCGCTCAGCACCGAGATGGCCGGGGTGATCACCCCGTCGCCATAGATCAGCGCCGCACCAAGCAGCCCCATCATCGCCAGCACCTTGGCGCCGCCGGTGAAGCGGTTGGCGCCGAGGAGCGACATGAGGGCCAGGATGCCGCCCTCGCCATTGTTGTCCGCCCGCATGACGAAGACGCAGTATTTGACCGAGATGGTGATGATCAGGGTCCAGACGATCAGCGACAGGATGCCCAGCGCCCCTTCGGGGGTGAAATGGCCGTTCACCGCCTCGACAACGGTCTGCAAGGTATAGAGCGGGCTGGTGCCCAGGTCGCCGAACACCACGCCAAGC